>CBJMC01400__coassemble_732_pt1 | contig 36542 bp, 32 predicted proteins | sample CBJMC01400__metabat2_low_PE_023 | metagenome-assembled genome bin CBJMC01400 | reverse complement strand
AACTCACCTGCTTTCCTGTAAGATGAAGGAAGATATCTTCAAGGCTCATCTGCTGTTCCTCAAGCCGGAGGATTCCGATTCCTGAGTTTACAAGAAGAGAAACGGCCTGCATGATCCTGTTGTCCTCCAGTGTACGGAGACTGAGAGATCCGTTTTTCCATTCTGCAGGAAGTCCGGAATGTTTCAGATAACTGAAGGCTCTCTGATCGTCCGAGGTGCGCAGAAGCAGTCTGGAACGGCTGTGTTCGTGGAGAACAGACAGGCTGTCCTGGAATACCAGCTCGCCCTGGTTAATGATTCCTACATGGGTGGCCATCTGGTCGATTTCGGAAAGAAGATGGCTGGAGATCAGGACTGTAATGCCGAACGTCCTGGGAAGAGATGAGATCAGCTCCCGCATTTCCTGAATACCTGCCGGGTCCAGGCCGTTGGTAGGTTCGTCCAGAAGAAGAATCTTCGGATTCCCCAGAAGAGCGGCGGCCAGGCCGAGACGCTGTTTCATACCCAGAGAATACTGGCTGACTTTTTTATTCTGCTGATCTTTCATGCGTACAATCTGCAGGACTCTGGGGATTTCTGTTTCCGGAACATTTTTTAACGTGCAGATGATCTGTAGATTTTCTTTTCCGCTTAAATGTCCGTAATAGGCAGGCGACTCGATCAGAGAGCCGGTAGAAGAAAGAATACCCAGGCGGTTTTTCGGGGTGACCTCTTTCCCGAGGATAGTGATGTTTCCGGCTGTTGGTTTTACCAGTCCCAGCAGCATTTTCAGGGTGGTGGATTTCCCTGCCCCGTTGGGTCCGAGAAAGCCGTATATGCTTCCTCCGGGAACGCGCAGGTCAAGCTGATCCACCACAATCTTTTCTTTGTACTTTTTTGTAAGAGATTCTGTAGCGATAACAGGTCCCATAAATAATGCCTCCTTTATTTTTTTTAATACTATAAAACATCAGGCTTATCAGAGACTTAAGCAAACCTTATTTTTTCCTTAAATCTGCCGGAAAGCTATTGGAATGGAAAGCCGGGAGCAGTTATAATAAAGAACAGAAACAAGAGCTCCGGACTGATATACTGGCGCTGAAAGCTAAACAGAGACAGTCCGGGCCGCATACAACGATATGGAGGAAAGATCTCATGGATATCCATCAATATAAGATCATGCTCGTGGACGACAATCATGGTCTGTCGGAAATGATCGCCGGGATTTTGCGTCAGAGCGGATATGAGAATATTGTAACGGCAGGAAGCGTGGCGGAGGCTCTGGATGTATTTCAGAGAGAGCGGCCCGATATGGCGGTGCTGGACGTGATGCTTCCGGATGGAGACGGCTTCCGGCTGTTTCAGAAGCTGAGAGAAAAATCCCAGATCCCGATTCTTTTTCTTTCCGCAAAGGATGAGGACAGAGACAGGCTGTTCGGTCTGGGGCTGGGCGCGGACGATTATATTACGAAACCTTTTCTGCCGCCGGAGCTGGTGCTGCGTATCAGCGCCATTCTGAAGAGAGCGTATCAGTTCGGAAAGGAAGCCGGAACAGAGAATTCTTCTGTTCTTTCACTGGGAAAATGTCAGGTGCTGTTTGATTATGGAACTGTGCGCAGGGGAGAGAAAGAAACGCCCCTGACTGCGAAAGAGCTTGCTCTTTTAAAAAAGCTGAATGAAAACAGAGGAAAGATCGTAACCTTTGACGCCCTGTGCGGCGCGGCATGGGGAGATTCCTATTATGGATATGAAAATACCCTGATGGTGCATATCAGGCATCTGCGGGAAAAGATAGAGGAAGATCCTTCCCATCCCCGCTGGCTTCTCACCGTCCGGGGACTGGGATACCGTCTGGCAAAGGAGTAAGTATGAAGAGTCTTTTGAAAATCATTTTCCGTTATTCTGTTACCGCAGGGGTCATTATTTTCGCCATGCTGATTTTTAATGTGGCGGCGTTTATGTACTGGGGATACAGAACAATAAAATCTGATACAAACGCGAAATTCAGCAGAGGGGCCATAGAAGAGATCGGGCAGGAGCTTTACCAGGAGGATGGGCGCTGGGAAATTACCGGATCGGGTATTGAAAAGATGAAAAATATGGAATGTCAGTGGGTGATGGCTCTGGACGATCAGGGAAGGGTGGTATGGGACTGGCAGCTTCCGGAGGATTTTGCCCTCTCTTACAGTCTGAAGGATGTGGCGGTCTTTACAAGATGGTATCTTCACGATTATCCTGTGGCCGTGTGGCAGTCCGGGGATCTTCTCCTGGTAGTAGGACTGGATAAAGAAACATATATGAGGTTCAGCGAACTGTTTCCACGCAGCAACGTGGATGGGATTCCGGCATATCTCAGGCTGGCGTTTACCGTAAATACAGTTCTGATCCTGTTTTTTGTCCTTCTTCTGGGATATCGGTTTTATAAGGCTCTGAAACCCATAGGAAAAGGTATTGAAAAACTCTCCAGACAGGAACCGCTGCAACTGAAGGAAAAAGGAATGGCGGGAGATCTGGCGGGACAGCTTAACAGGTCTTCCTCTGTCCTGCAAAAACAGAAGGAGATGCTTTCCAGAAGAGATCAGGCCAGGACCGAGTGGATCTCCGGCGTATCCCACGATATCCGTACGCCGCTTGCGCTGATCCTGGGATATTCGGACAGGCTGAAAAAGGAAGAAAATCTAAGCGGGGACGCAAAAAAATCGGCAGAGATCATCTGCCGTCAGAGTCTTATCATAAGCCAGCTTATCGACGATCTGAACCTGACTTCAAAGCTGGCATATCAGGCGCAGCCGCTGAAAAAATTTTTCTGTTCTCCGGCGCAGCTTCTGCGGGAATGCGCGGCGGATATATATAATGAGGAGATTCCGGAAGAAAAAAGTAAGGAAACGGAAATCGAACTTTATATAAGCCCGGAGGCGGAAAAGGTAAAGATCCTGGCAGACGAGGGGCTTTTAAAACGGGCGCTGCGCAATCTTATCGGGAACAGCGTCCGCCATAATCCGGAGGGATGCCATGTGGATATCTGCCTGGGATGCAGGAATGGCCAGGTGTTCTGGAAAATTTTTGATACAGGAAAAGGTATTCCGGAGGTGGTCGTGCAGAATATGGACACGCAGACAGAGAAAGTTCACATCATGGGTCTGCGCCTTGCCCGGCAGATCGCCAGGGCCCACGGGGGAGACCTGGCTTTCTGCAAAAGAGAGACAGGAACCTATGATGTGGAGGTGTTCCTTCCGGTAAGCTGAGAAAACGTGTTCTGCTTTTTTAATTATTTATCAAAATGCAGGGTCTTGTGGTATTTTGCGTGCTTATCAAGAAGATCGCTCCATTTCTCTCCCTCCGGTTTGCTTTCGTTATTGTTATAATTTTCTTCCCCTTTTAATTCATCCATATACTGGACATAGTCCAGAATGTAAATATCTACAGTGGAAATATCCCTGTCCTGGATGGCAAAGTTGTTGGTGTCGCCGGAGGAATCATTGTAGGGAAGTCTGTTGCCCTGAGCGTCCAGAGCAACAAGGAAGCAATCGCTGTCAGCGCCTTCATTGTAGAGCTCCTGGACGGTCAGCTCATAAGGCGTTTTTGTGACAGACTTCAGTCCGACGCCGTTCTCGTTCGTTTCATTGATATCCAAAGTTACAGTCCGGGAAGCGTCTACTGTCACTGGGATCTCAAAATCCCAGTTCCCTTCAAAAATATACTGAGGGATTTCAAAGCTGGCGGGATCGTCCGTATTGACCGCCGTCCCGTCGATGGGCTTGTCGCCGCGCAGCTCTGTAATATGAAGAGACAGGCGGAAGGAATCCGGAATATCAATAGTTTTGATGTAGGACTGGAGGGCGCCGCCTCTTGCGCTGACTTTATCCACAAATTCAGAAAGAAGCGCGTAGCCTTCTTCTGTTTCATCGTTCAGATCGTCCATGGACACGCCCATTTCATCCAGCACTTCCTGAGTCATAAGATCGTACTGCTTATTATACTCAGTAAAATCTCTGGCAGCCTCCGCAAGATCGATACGCAGGATGCAGGAGTAAGTGTGATCGTCCAGAAAAGCTCCTTCCAGGTTATAATACTGTATTTCAGGGGCGTCGTCTTCCTTGAAATCAAAGCCTGTGGAAGCCAGGAGGGATACAACGGGCTTTCCGTTCTGATCCATCATGGTTTCCGGGAAAGCGTCGGAAGTTTCGGCGGACATAGTGAGATATATGGCCTGATCGTTGGCGTAAATTTCGGAAAATGTAATTGTCAGGTCGCCGCAGGTCTTTGTGTAAAGGCCGTTTTCCTGCGGAGCTTTTTCCGGGGAAGAGGCATCCTCTGAAGCTGCCTCTCCAGTCGCTGCCTCTTTATTTGCTGCCGCTTCCGGTTCCTCAAGAACGGAGGCGTTATCCGCGAAGTTTCCGAAGAAGCTTACGTTATCCTGAAGCTTCTCGAAGAGACTGCCTACCAGTGGAAGATCTCTGGCCATTACCGGGTCAGACACACAGACGATAAATCCAAGAGCCATAACTGCGGCAAGGCCTCCGGCAATCTTTCCTCCTGTTTTCATCCAGCGGAAAGGATCTGCAGGAGCCGGTTTTTGCATGATCTTCCGGCTTTCTATGACGCGATACGCTTTGTTTATTCTGTCGTGGACAACGGCGGGAATCTCCGCGTCCAAGCGCAGGCTTTCCTGCAGGTCGTTTTCATTTATATTTTTAAGGTGTGTATTCTTCATGCATGTTCCTCCTTAATGGGATAATGATATTCGCGGGCAAGAAGCTGACGACCTCTCTGGAGTCTTGTCTTTACCGTACTGACGCTCAGATTCAGGATCTGGCCTATTTCTCTGGTGTTAAAGCCTTCCATATAATAGAGAAGAAGAATCAGACGGTATTTTTCATCCAGAGGGGCTAATACCTGGTTCCATTCGGCTGTTTCATAGTCCTCCTCGTAAACGACGGTTTCCGGAATCGTATCGGAACAGAGCATCCGTTTTTTTCTGCTCAGGATATCCCTGCATTTGTTGATGAGAATCCGGGTGAGCCAGGTTTTGAAATAGCGGTTGTTCTTCAGACTGAGGAGATTTTCATAACAGGACAGGATAGTGTCCTGAATGGCGTCAGCGGCGTCTTCGTCGTTTTTTAAATAGGTACGGGCTATTTTATACATGCTCTGCGTCTGTGTGTCCATCAGAGAACAGAAAGCGTCAGGATCCCCTTTCTTTGCTTTGCGCAGTAAATGTTCTGTCATTTTGTTCCCCCTGTATTGATGACCGGTCGGTTTTTGTAGATGATCAAAAGCTTTTGTCTTATCTGTTACACTTATTAGACAGTTTAAGCCCTGAAAAGGATTCATAAAAGCAAATGTTTAAAAGAATTATGTATATATGTTCACATTTCTAACATAAATCTCTGCTATGATAAAATTTAATAAAGCATGATCAGTTTATAATAACAGATGGCGGACATGCTGCGGTATAGATATATATATTTTTTTAGAAAACTGGAGGAAGCATATATGGATACTCTGAAAATCCTTGTTGTAGATGATGAAAGCCGTATGAGGAAGCTGGTGAAGGACTTCCTGGTGAAAAAAAATTTCCAGGTTATTGAAGCCGGAGACGGCGAAGAAGCCATGGATATCTTTTATAAAGAAAAAGACATTGCGTTAGTTATCCTGGATGTAATGATGCCGAAAATGGACGGATGGGAGGTATGCCGCGAGATCCGGAAGAATTCCAAGGTGCCGATCATTATGCTGACTGCCCGGGGCGATGAAAGAGACGAGCTTCTTGGCTTTGACCTGGGGGTGGACGAGTATATTTCCAAGCCTTTCAGCCCGAAGATCCTTGTAGCCAGAGTAGAGGCCATCTTAAGACGGACGGGGCAGGATATGGCGGAAAATATTCTTTCCGCAGGCGGTATTGTGATCGATAAAGCGGCTCACCAGGCTACTGTGGACGGGAAGCCCATGGAACTGAGCTTTAAGGAATTTGAACTTCTGACATATTTCCTGGAAAATGAGGGGATCGCTCTTTCCAGAGAGAAAATCCTGAATTCTGTCTGGAATTATGACTATTTCGGGGACGCCAGAACAATCGATACCCATGTAAAGAAGCTGAGGAGCAAAATGGGGGCCAAGGGCGAATATATCAAAACAGTCTGGGGAATGGGATATAAATTTGAGGTTGAGGAAAAATGAGATTCATGAACAGGAACCGGGAAACAGGGGGGCGCAGGTTCCATCCTCTGAGAAGGCAGATCGCGGCGCTTTTTATCGGTCTTATCCTTTTATCTATCTGTCTTATCACCGCGGTCAACGGTCTCTTCCTGGAGTCATATTATATCAGTAAGAAGACGGAGACTCTGCAAAATGCGGTGAAGGGACTGGAAAAACTTAATATCATCGAAAACGCGGACGGCACATGGACGGCGGAAATTCCGGACAGTATGTATAAGGCAAGCTCTGAAAAAAATCTTTCCTGGACGGTGATTACCTGGGACGGACAGGAGGTGGCCTCTTTCGGCAGCAACGACGATATGCTGGAAAACCGTCTGATCGGCTATGCATATGATCTGGATCAGAATAAAGGAAGACAGAAAATCCTGGAAAAAACAGACACCTATGTGATCCAGCAGGTCAGCGACCGTTTTGCGGAAATGGATTACGTGGAAAGCTGGGGAAATATAGACGGCCGGTTTTATTTTCTGATCCGCTCCCCGCTGGAAAGTATCCGCGAAAGTGTTTCAATCTCCAACAGCTTCTATTTATATGTGGGCGCGGCGATCCTCCTGATCAGCGGACTGGCTATCTGGGTGATCACAAAACGGATCACAAAACCCATCAGCGAACTGACAGTTCTTTCCAGAAAAATGAGCGATCTTGATTTTGACGCCAAATATGAAAGCCGGGCGGGAAACGAGATCGACGAACTGGGAGAGAACTTCAACAGGATGTCCGCACAGCTTGAGAAGACGATTTCCGAACTGAAATCTGCCAACAACGAGCTGCAGAAGGATATTGAAAGCAAGATCAAAATCGACCAGATGAGGCGGGAGTTTCTGAATAACGTCTCCCATGAACTGAAAACGCCCATCGCCCTTGTGCAGGGGTATGCGGAAGGGCTGAAGGAGAATATTTCCGACGATCCGGAAAGCCGGGAATTTTACTGCGACGTTATTATGGACGAGGCGGCAAAAATGAATAAGCTGGTAAAAAATCTCCTGACACTGAATCAGTTGGAGGAAGGCCGGGACGAGGTTGTCATGGAGCGGTTCGACGTGGTAAGCCTGATCCGGGGAGTCCTTCAGTCCATGGATATCATGATCCAGCAGAAAGAGGCAAAGGTCAATTTTGCCGTGGACGCGCCTGTTCACGTCTGGGCGGATGAATTTAAAATAGAAGAAGTTGTTACGAATTATGTCAGCAATGCACTGAATCATCTGGAAGGTGAGAAGGAAATCGAGATATGTATCCGCCCGAAAGGAGAAAACCAGGTAAGGATTTCTGTTTTCAACACAGGGACGCCGATCCCGGAAGCGGATCTGCCTAATCTGTGGAACAAATTTTATAAAGTGGATAAGGCCAGAACCCGGGAATACGGCGGCAGCGGCATCGGTCTTTCTATCGTAAAGGCTATTATGGAGAGTCTCCATCAGGAATATGGAGTACAGAATTATGACAATGGAGTGGAATTCTGGTTTACTCTGGATACAGGAAAGGGAGACTGGACTTCGGAGTCCGCCGCGCCGGCCGGGGAATGAAGGCCGGCGCCGGATGTGAATATGTCCGGGAACCGCAGCCGAGAAAAATCGACAGATGCAAAGAAATGACTTTGCATCTGTCATTTTTTAGGGTATACTTGTTTACATGAAAAAAGACAGGATGTGTAAAGATGATTGGTATTATTGATTATGACGCAGGAAATATAAAAAGCGTGGAAAAAGCTCTGATCCATCTGGAAGAGGAGCCTGTAGTATCCCGCGATCCGGAGATATTGAAAAAGGCGGACAAAGTGATCCTTCCGGGAGTGGGAAGCTTTGGGGAATCTATGGCGAATCTTCACAGATTCGGACTTGTTTCTGTAATTCAGGATATGATAAAGGAAGGAAAGCCTTTTCTGGGGATCTGTCTGGGGTTGCACCTGCTTTTTGAGAGCAGCGAGGAGAGCCCGGGAGTGGACGGCCTGGGAATCCTGAAGGGAAAAATAAAAAAAATTCCTCCGGCCCCGGGGCTTAAGATCCCTCATATGGGATGGAATTCTCTGGAACTTCAGAATAATGGAAGGCTGTTCAGGGGGATCCCGCAGGACACGTATGTGTATTTTGTCCATTCCTATTATCTGGAAGCGGAGGAACCGGAAATTGTAAAGGCGGTTACGCAGTATGGAACCTGTATTCATGCTTCTGTAGAGAAAGACAATGTGTTTGCCTGCCAGTTCCATCCGGAAAAAAGCGGCGGCACGGGTCTGAAGATACTGGAAAATTTTGCGAAGCTTGAAAGGGAGGGAAACTGAGATGTTTACAAAGAGAATTATTCCCTGCCTTGACGTGAATAATGGAAGGGTAGTAAAAGGCGTTAATTTTGTGGATCTGAAAGACGCGGGAGATCCGGTGGAGATTGCGAAAGCATATGACGCCGCCGGGGCGGACGAGCTGGTCTTTCTGGATATCACAGCTTCCAGCGAGGGACGGGATACGGTGGTTGAGATGGTGCGCCAGGTGGCGGCCAATGTATTTATCCCATTTACTGTAGGCGGCGGTATCCGCACCACAGATGATTTTAAGCGCCTTTTAAGAGAAGGAGCGGACAAGATTTCCGTCAATTCCGCGGCTATCGACCGGCCGGAGCTGATCTCGGAGGCTGCGGAAAAATTTGGAAGCCAGTGTGTGGTGGTGGCCATAGACGCGAAGAGAAGAGCGGACGGAGGATGGAATATTTATAAACACGGCGGCCGCCTGGATACAGGGATCGACGCTCTTGAGTGGGCGAAAAAAGCGGAAGCCCTGGGCGCGGGAGAAATCCTTTTAACCAGCATGGACTGTGACGGAACAAAGGCCGGATATGATATTCCTCTTACCCGGGCGGTGGCGGACGCAGTATCCATACCGGTGATCGCTTCCGGCGGAGCGGGAACACTGGAACATTTTTATGACGCCCTGACGGCGGGCGGCGCGGACGCGGCTCTTGCGGCGTCGTTATTCCATTACAAAGAACTGGAAATCTGCCAGGTAAAAGATTATCTGGCGAAAAGAGGGGTTTCCGTTCGCAGATAAAAGAGGTGAAGATATGGCTCCTTTGTCAGGAGAATGGCTGGAAGCGCTGAAGGATGAATTTCACCAGCCATATTATGTGAAATTATATAAAACGATCATGCAGGAATACAGGACGAGAAAGATTTTCCCTCCTGCTGACGAGATCTTTAACGCTTTTCATCTGACCCCGTTAAGTCAGGTGAAAGTGGTGATCCTGGGACAGGATCCTTACCACAACGACGGACAGGCCCAGGGTCTGTGTTTTTCTGTCAGAGAAGATGTGGACATTCCTCCTTCTCTGGTAAATATTTATCAGGAGCTTCATGACGATCTGGGGTGCTATATACCGGATAATGGAAATCTGGAGAAGTGGGCCCGGCAGGGCGTGCTGCTTCTGAATACAGTGCTGACGGTCCGCGCCCATCAGGCGAATTCCCACAGGGGGATCGGCTGGGAGCAGTTTACCGACGCGGCGATCCGCGTGCTGAACGAGCAGGACAGGCCGATGGTGTTCCTTCTGTGGGGAAGACCTGCGCAGATGAAAAAGGCGATGCTGAACAACCCGAAACACCTGATCCTGGAGGCGCCGCATCCAAGTCCTCTGTCGGCTTTCCGAGGTTTTTTCGGATGCGGGCACTTCAGCAGGACAAACCGTTTTCTGATGGAAAACGGCCTGGAACCCATAGACTGGCAGATTGAAAACCGGCGCGGGAAAACAGAACCGGAAGCCGGAGACTGGATCGCGGCGAATACAGCGGGAAATCCGTTTGCGCCGGATACGACAACGGACGCGCCGGCCGGAAACAGGGGTAAGGAGAACATATGAGCCAGAAAAACAATTTAGTAAGAAATGCGTCTTTTTTGATGATCGCGGCCATGATTTCCAAAGTCATCGGTCTTCTTTACAAGAGTCCGCTGTCGTCTATTGTAGGAAATATGGGGATGGGCTATATCAGCCTGGCTCAGAACGCTTATATGATCCTTCTGATGATCGCTTCGTTCAGTATTCCGCAGGCGGTCTCAAAATTAATTTCTGAACGGGTGGCGCTGAGAGATTACAAGAACGCCCAGAAAATATTCAGGGGCGCTATGATTTATGCGGCGGCAGTAGGCGGGGTCGTAGCCCTGATATGTCTTTTCGGCGCGAGATTTATTATTCCCAGCAACCAGCCAAACGCGGTTCTGGCGCTGCAGATTCTTTCTCCTACGATCTTTCTTTCCGGTATCCTGGGAGTATACAGAGGATATTTTCAGGCATACCGGAATATGCTGCCTACTTCTGTATCACAGATTCTGGAACAGATATTTAACGCGGCGGTAAGCCTTCTGGCTGCATGGCTGTTTATCCGGTATTTGTCAGACGGGACGGACGGACAGACTGCCAAATGGGGAGCGGCCGGTTCTACAGTGGGAACAACGGCCGGCGTAGTGATCGCCCTTCTATTTATGCTTTTGGTATATGGCCTGAACAGGCGTGGGATACGGGCCCGGGTGAAAGGAGACCGTTCCCACAGAGAAATGTCTTACGGGCAAATTCTGAAACTGATGATCCTGATCGTATCGCCGATCATCCTCAGCGCGTTTATCTATAATGTCAACGGCTACGTGAACGGCGTACTCTATTCGGAGATCCTCGGGAGACAGGGCGCGGACGCGAACGCTCTCAGCATGATGTACGCGGAATACGCCACGTATTTTATGAGTATTATCAATATCCCTCTTACGCTTTCCAGCGCGGCGCCGACTTCCATGATCCCGGAGATCTCCGCACTTTACGCGGTAAAGGATATGAAGGAAACAAGACGCAGGATCGACCAGACGGTGCAACTTTCCATGTTTATTTCCATTCCCTGCGCCGTAGGCCTGGCGACGCTGTCACAGCCGATCGTTTCCTTCCTGTTCGGGGGGACAAACGGCGTGGCGGGCAGGCTTTTGACGCTGGGTTCCTTCACCATCCTGTTAAATGGAATGTCCAATATCTCCAACGGCGTTCTTCAGGGGATCGGAAAACCGAAGATTCCCATGATCACTGCCGCGGCAGCTCTTGTGGTGGACGTGGTGGCGGTGGTTCTGCTGCTTCTGTTTACAGACCTGGGTATTTACTCGCTTCTTGTGGCGATGATCATTTACGCGGTAGTTGTCTGTGTTCTGAACGATATCGCCATGAAAAAATATCTGAAATATAAAAATCCATGGAAGAATGCGTATCTGAATCCAATACTGGCTTCTGTGCCGATGTGCGCGGTTGCAGGCCTTGTGTACTATGGGCTTTACCGGCTGATCCATTCCAACGCTGTCTGTCTGGTGCTGGCGATTTTCCTTGCGGCTCTAACGTACCTTCTGGTTTATCTTTTGCTGGAAGGGCCGTCAAAAATGTCACGGATGCCGGGAGGAAGATATCTGGTAAAATTCCTTGGAAAAAGCTCCGGAAAAAAATAAGTCCGGCAAAAAAGGCCGCGCCGTCTTTCTCTATCCAAAGTTGACATCAGAAAAGCGCTGTGATATGATGAAAAAGAACATAAGTTACAAGATAAATATCATTCGTTCCAAAAAGACGTGTTATCTATGGAGGAATTGTCATGAGTGGTTACCGAGAATTATACCAGCCTGCCCATACGATCATCGGAAAGGGCAGTATTAATGAGATACCCCGTCACATCGATCTGATTTCCGGACGAAAAGCGCTTGTCGTTACGGACGAGGGTCTGAAAAAGATAGGAACATTGAAGAAAGTTACAGACGTTCTGGAACGTCAGGGGAAGAGCTATGCCGTTTATACAGGCGTAAAACCCAATCCTACAGTGTCTATTGTAAACGAGGCGAAAGCTGTATATGACAGAGAAAACTGCGATTATCTCATCGGGATCGGCGGAGGATCCCCCTTGGATGTGGCCAAAGCGGTCAGCATCCTTGCCGGCAACGGAGGAAATATTGAAGATTATAATGGCCTGGATAAATCAAAAAGAACCGGAGCGCCTATCATTGCGATCAATACCACGGCGGGTACAGGTTCCGAAGTGACAAGGGCTTACGTTGTTACGGATGAAGTGAAAAAAAGCAAAATGCTTATGGTGGACGCCAATTGTCTGGCGTATCTTGCCATTAACGATTCGGAGCTAATGATCGATATGCCGCCTGCCCTGACGGCTTCTACAGGAATGGACGCGCTGACACATGCCATCGAGGCTTATGTGGCGAAATCTCATTTCCCATTCACCGACGGGATCGCACTGGAAGCAATCGCTTTGATTGGAAAATCACTGGAAAAGGCATATCGGGACGGACATGATATCGAAGCCAGGACAGACATGTGCTGGGCGGAATATATGGGCGGTCTGGCTTTCTCCAACGCCGGACTGGGGATGGTTCATGCAATGGCCCATCAGTTGGGCGGTTTCTATAATACACCCCATGGAGTGGCCAACGCGATCCTTCTGACACATGTCATGCGCTATAATACGCCGTCCTGTAAAGAAAGGTATGCGGACGTTGCAAAAGCTCTCGGTATTAATATTTCCGGGATGACTGCGGATCAGGCGGCAAATGCCGCTATCGAGTATATCGAAGGCATGGCACGGAGAATGAAGATACCGAAACTGTCGGAGACGGCGTTCCGCCCGGGCGACGTTATAACACTGGCGCTTCATGCCCTGGATGACACAGGAATGCCGGAAAATCCCAGAGAGGCAACTCTGGTAGATGTGCAGAAAGTATTTATGGACGCATACTATGCGAAATAGAGATTTTTAAATCCTGAAAAACGGGGCCTGTTCCGGACTGCAATTTCAGCAGTCCGGAACAGGCCCCGTTTATTATATGCCGCTTTAACGGCAATGTCAGATTCAGGGGTTCATATAATCATCCTGTCTTAATATCAGATCGGCAGTCTCTTCGCTGGTGATCAGGACATTAGCAATACCGCCGTTTAAGGCTCCCAGCATGGAGTCTACCTTGCTCAGACCCTGAGCGACACAGATTCGGTACTTTTTCTTCTTTATTTCTTCCAGAGGAACGGCAATCGTCCGTTCGTCCAGTTCCGGATCGCAGATATTTCCGTGAATATCGATCAGGTGTGAACAGATGTCGCCCACAGCGCCTCTGTCCGCCAGAAGCTTCATTTCGTCATGGCTGATATATCCGGCATGGACGAGAGCGCTTTTCTGGCCGAAAGCGCCGGTGGTAATAAGCGCGATATTGGAATCGTATCCATACTGCAGGATCTTTGCTATGTTGTGATCCTTTTGAACAATGTCCTTCATGCGTTTGGAATCCATAACGGCCGGAAGGGGCAGGGTGTAGGAAATGCTGCCGATGGAAACGGAGAAATTGTTGCCGATCTCTGTAGCGTAGATGCTTTTGTTAAGATTGCTGATACCTCCGCAAAGCTGCACGGCAATAATATTATGCAGATCGTTCCGCTGAAGGAGCGCCTGAGAACAGGCGTGGATCGTGGCTCCCCATGACAGTCCGATGATATCGTTATCCTGGAGAATGGAGTCCAGAAAACGAGCGGCCTCCAGCCCGAGACGGGATAAGGAAGCGGGTCCCTCGGACATCGGTACGATACGGACTTTTTCCAGGCGGAAGCGTTCGCGCAGCTTCTGCTCCAGAGGTGTTTCCGTGCTGAGCGGGTCAATGACCTGAAAACGGACAATCCCGTTTTCCTTTGCCTCATTCAGAAGCTTGGAGATATAAGGCCGGGACAGTCCTAGCTTTTTGGCGATCATTTCCTGGCTGAAATCATTTTCATAATATAATTTTGCCACCTTTACCAGCAATTCGATTCGTTTATAATCTGTCATGTTTCTCTTTCTATCCTCATTTCTTGTATCTTTGATACTCTTAACTATATGATGCATTGCAGGAACGGTTTTGTCAAGAAAATACCATGGTTTCTTTTGACCGATTTCTGAAAAAACAGAGGAAATCAAGATGTATAAAATGCTGATAATTTTTCGATAAAATGCAAGAAAATATGTCTAATTACAATAGAAAACAAAAAATAAGAGCTAAAAATTGTGCATAAGAACAAATAATAGTTGACAAGTGTAGAAAATTATTGTAGTATTCAAATATAAACAAATGATATTAATTAAGTAACATATGTTCCTAAAACACAGGCAAAGCACCAATTTCAGGAGGTTGTTTATGGAAGCATATTTTATGGGAATTGATACGGGAACACAGGGAGTCCGGGTTGCTGTCAGCAATAAGGAAGGCGTTCTTCTTTTTGAGGAAGAGAAAAAATGGGAGACGCTGTTTCCGAAAAAAGGCTGGGCGGAGCAGAACCCCCTGGACTGGTGGGATGCAATTTCCGGTATTTTTGAGGATGCTTTGGCAGGTCTGGGAAGGGAACAGATGAAAAAGATCCGGGCCGTATGTGTCTGCGCCACTTCTTCTACCGTGTTTCCGGTAGACCGGGACGGACGGCCTTTGCGAAACGCTATGATGTGGATGGACGCCCGCTCCAGAAAAGAGATGGACGCGATCAACGAGACGAAGCATCCGGTATTGGATTACTGCGGAAAAGAGACGTCTTTTGAATGGATGATTCCGAAAGCGCTGTGGCTGAAACATCATGAACCGGAAATATACGGTTCATGCTACAAGATCGTGGAACAGCTTGACTGGATTAATTACCAGCTCTGCGGCGAATGGTCATCCTCTATCTGCAACACTACCTGTAAGTGGAATTATGTAGCTTCCCTGGGAGGCTATCAAAGAGACTTTTTTGAACAGATCGGGTTTGAAGATTATGAAGAAAAACTGGTAATGCGGGTGGATAAGATCGGCGATACGGTGGGCTCCATCCGCCTGGAGCTTGCGGAAAAATATGGATTCTCGGAAGAAATGGAAGTTGTTCAGGGAGGGATCGATGCTCATATGGCGATGTTCGGACTGGACGTTCTCAGACCCGGAAAGCTCGGCATCATTATGGGAACCAGTTTTGTCCACCTCTGTCTTTCCGATAAGAAACCGGATATGCCGGGGATCTGGGGGCCTTACGACAGCGCAGTACTTGATGGGATGTGGCTCCTGGAAGGCGGACAGATTTCCGCATCCGGTCTGGTAAACTGGTTCAGAAAAAATTTCCATATTCCGGAAGAAAACGGGAATCCATATGCGAAACTGCTTGACATTCCGGAAAGAATCCCCATCGGAGCGGACGGCTTAACGGTTCTGGATTTCTTTCAGGGGAATAGAACTCCATACAAGGATGCCGGGGCGAAAGGCGTGATATTCGGTCTGAATATCAGACATACCTGGGAGCATATTTACAGGGCGGTTCTGGAGGCGGTTTCCTACGGTACCTATAATATTATCTGTAATTATGAAAAGTATGGCTATATGGTTGATATGATCACAGCCTGCGGCGGTGTGACGAAAGACGGCCAGTGGATGCAGATGATCTCCGATATTACCGGAAAGCCGATTACCGTGAACCGCAATAGCCAGGCCGGAGCGCTGGGATGCTGCGTAGTCTCGGCTGCCCAGGGCAGGGGATATGAAAGTTTTCAGGAAGCGGCGGCGCATATGGTAGTTCCAAAGAAAGTTATTTATCCGGATATGGAAAAGCACAGGGACTATGAGCCGTATTTCCAAAAGTATCTGGATTTATACCGAAATCTGAAAGATTTTATGCATCAATGACAGGAAAAGGAGGATGAGAGCGTGCAGGAACAGAACAACATTCTGGAAATGCGGAAGATCGATAAGCTTTTTCCAGGTGTAAAGGCGCTCGACCAGGTGGATTTTTCCGTGAGAAGGGGAGAAGTCCATTGCCTGATCGGAGCCAACGGAGCCGGAAAATCAACGCTTATGAAAGTGCTTTCCGGCGCATACGTGGAGGACTCGGGAGAAATTATTTTTGACGGAGAAAAACTGAAGCCTCATGGAACTCTGGAGAGAAAGAAAAAAGGCATTGCCGTTATTTATCAGGAACTGTCATTGGTAAATGAATTAACGGTAGGGGAAAACGTCTACATCAATAATTATCCGAAAACAAAATTCGGGACCGTAGACTGGAAGGAAGTATACAGAAAAACACAGGAGATCGCCGATGAAATGAATATGAAGATCGACGTCCGCGCGAAAGTCAGCGATCTGAATATCGGACAGAGACAGATGACGGAAATCATGAAAGCCCTGGCCGGAAACGCAAAGCTGATCGTCATGGACGAACCGTCTTCTACTTTGTCAAAGCGCGAGTTTGAGACGCTGATACGGCTGATCAGAGAACTGAAGGAAAAGGGGATCACTCTGATCTATATTTCCCATCATCTGGAAGAACTGTTTATCGTGGGCGACAGGATCACGATCCTCAGGGACGGAAGATTTGTGGCATGCCGCAGCGCAGCCGAGATCAACGAGGATGATCTTGTGGAATATATGACGGGAGCGAAAGTCAGCAGCCAGAAAACGTATGTGGAAGCCAAACCTCTGAACGAGGAAAAGGTGCTGGAAGTAAAAAATCTCTGCAATGAGAAAGTCAGCAATATTTCCTTTGATCTTCACAGAGGGGAAGTGCTTGGACTGTACGGTCTGGTAGGAGCCGGACGAACAGAAGTGATCCGATCGATATTCGGCGCGGATCCGTTCAGCGAAGGGGAGATCCGCCTTCATGGAAAGCCGGTCCATTTCAAACATACAGGAGAAGCAATCGCCAACAAGATCGGCCTGATCCCGGAGAACAGAAAAACACAGGGTCTGGTGCAGATTCTTCCTGTCTGGGAAAATATGACGATGGTCGCTCTTGATAAATGCAAAAAGAATAAGATCATAAATTATAAGATTATTCAGGAAACATGTGAGAAATATAAAAAGAGCCTGAATATCAAAACGCCTTCAATCAATACGATTATCCAGAACCTCTCCGGCGGGAACCAGCAGAAAGTGATCATTGCCAAATGGCTGTTCCGGGACTGCGATATCCTGCTGATTGACGAACCTACACAGGGCATCGATGTGATGGTAAAAGAGGAGATATATAAAATTATTCACCAGCTTTCGCAGGAGGGAAAAAGTATGATTGTGGTTTCATCGGAACTGGATGAGCTGCTTCGTATCTGCGATAACATTATCGTGATGTTTGACGGGAAACAGATCATGTCCTCGTCAAAAGAAAACTTCGATGCAGATAAAATTTTACAGGTTTCTGTTACAGGGAGGAACGAATCATGAGGAAAGAACCGTTAAAAATAGGAGATTTGCTGAAAAAGTACAATTTACTGGTACTGTTGATCGTATTTGTAGTGATCTCATCCATTTTGTCGCCGAATTTCCTGACGCTGGGCAATCTTCTGAATCTGCTTCAGCAGGCGTCGATCCCCGGAATCGTGGCGATAGGAATGACGATCGTCATCATACTTGGAGGAATCGACCTGTCTGTCGGCTCTGTGGCCGCTTTCGCAGGAATGATCTCATCCATTATGGTGAGCGCGGGTATTCCGATCGTGATATCTATTCTTGCAGGCGTGGCTCTGGGCGCGGTTCTGGGACTTGTCACCGGCGTATTGATCGCGCGTTTCGGACTTCCTGATTTTATCGCGACACTGGCGATGATGGAGATCGCCAGAGGAGCGGCTCTTCTTACCACAGCCGGAGTTCCGGTGTTCGGACTTCCTGCTGAATTTAAATTTATCGGAGGCGGGTTCATCGGACGGGTTTCCGTCAGCGGCATTATCTGGATCCTTCTGACTGTTTTTTTCATGCTGATGCTGAAATACACGACTTTTGGACGCAGCCTGTTTGCAATCGGTGGCAACCGTGAGGCGGCGACGCTTTCCGGTATTAAGACGACAAGAAATTACGCGCTGGCCTATGTGATCTGCGCCTGTCTTTCGGCTTTCGCGGGCGTTCTGACTGCTTCGTGGCTGGCTACCGGACAGCCGACGGCCGGAGACGGAATGGAGCTGAACGCGATCGCCGCGTCTGTTATAGGCGGAGCCAGTCTTTCCGGCGGTATCGGATCGATCGTCGGTACTTTCGGCGGCGTATTTCTGCTCCAGATCATTACCAATATCTTTAATCTTGTAGGTCTGGCTTCGTTCTACCAGCAGATTGCCAAAGGTATCATCATTATCGCGGCGTTGCTTCTGAACCGTGCCATTGATTCAAGAAAATAAGAATGATGAAGTGCCGATGAGTACTTATCAGATAAAAAATACCATTTAAGGAGGAATGAAGATGAGAAAAAAAGGTATCGTAGCAGTATTGACTGCAGCAGCTATGGTGGCATCCATGGCAATGACCGTAAGCGCGGCTGAGGACACCGCAGAGAACACGGACGCCAGCTATAAGATCGGTTTTGCACAGTGTACGCTGGCATCGCCCTTCTATGTATCCATGAAGGATGTTGCGGAAGAATACGCCAAAGAGCTGGGCGTGGAGCTTACGGTTGTAAGCGCGGATGACGACGTTACAAAACAGAATAATGACATCAACGATATGATCACCAGCGGTATCGATGCCCTGATCGTAAATCCGATCAACGCAGAGGGAATCGCGCCGGCTATCGAGGCATGTACCAACGCAGACATTCCGGTAATCACCGTTGACCGGAACATCAACGAAGGCTATACCGCTTATGTAGGACGCGACAATGAAGAAATGGGACGTCTGGTAGGCGAGGCGCTTGTAGAGCTTCTGGGCGGAAAAGACGCGGCTGAAGGAACCATCCTGGAGATTCAGGGAACCGCAGGCGATACAGTTATGATGGCAAGAAGAGATGGATTTGAGGCGGCTGTCGCAGAGGCTCCCGGCCTTGAGGTAGTGCAGTCCGCATACTGCGATTACACCAGAAGCAAAGCCGTTACAGCTACACAGGACCTTCTGCAGAGCAACGACAACATCGTGGCTGTATATGGACACAATGACGATATGGCACTGGGCGCATCTCAGGTTCTGCAGGAGCAGGGCGTGGAAGGCGTTGCAGTCTGCGGCGTGGACGGACTGATGGAAGCAGTTATGGCCATCGAAGACGGCACATATTCCATTACCACCATGAACGACCCGGGCTCTCTGATCAGAGCGGCTCTTGACACAACTCTGCAGATTCTGAACGGCGAAGACTATGAAGAATATGTAGACGCGGGCACAGGTGTTATCGACAGCGAGAATGTAGCGGATTATGTAGACGACAGTCTGGCTTTCGCGGCAATGAAGTAAATCAAAAAAGTGCATACATGCTGTTCAGCAGTAATACGGGAACACGTTTGTGGAAACAGGAACAGCGGGAAAGGAAAAAAGATTCTGGCTGGCCATAAACTGTGGCCGGCCGTTTCTTTTATAAAAATTCTAATAGTGGAGGAGACAGAATATGTATCGACTGATCAAACTGGAAGAGGCGAATGACCTGAGGGATTTTATGCATCTGGCATGCAAATGCAAAAGCGACGTGGGAGTCCACACAGATGAAAACCAGATTGCGGATGCGAAATCCATTCTGGGACTGATGGCCCTCGACTATCATCACCCGGTGAAGGTGGTAACAGAAGACGAGGCCTTTCTGAAAAAATTAGATAAATGGGCGGTGGAATAAGGAGACTTTATGAAGACGGAATATGAAAAAATGGTTTGTGGAGAATATTATGATTCTCTTTCCGAAGAGATCCTGGTTCATGTGCGGAGGGCAAGAGCACTGTGCGACAGACTGACGGAGTTTAAATCTGACGAAGAGGAAAAAAGTAGGATTATAAAAGAACTCTTTGGAACTACAGGAGAAAAGGTCGCCGTCAATCCTCCTTTTACCTGCGATCATGGAGAGCATATTCATGTGGGCGAGAATTTTTTTGCCAACTATGACTGTACGATCATGGACGCCTGCGATGTGCGGATCGGAAAAAACTGTCTTCTCGGCCCAAAGGTTTCTATATTTTCGGTAGGGCATCCGCTGGATGCGGAACTCAGGGCAAAAAGACTGGCGATCGCGAAGCCGGTCACGATTGGAGACAATGTATGGATCGGCGGAAACGCGGTGATCTGTCCGGGCGTGAAAATTGGAAATAACGTAGTGGTAGCCGCGGGAGCGGTAGTAACGAAAGATCTGCCGGACAATGTTCTGGCAGGAGGAAACCCGGCGAAGATCATCAAAAAAATATAACCGGGTGTTTCTAACATTCATATTGACAGTTTGTTTGCTGTGTGATACTCTTATCTCATAAGAACAAATGATAATAATATAGTAACATATGTAACAAAAACACAAATGCAGAAAAAGGAGCTGCGTATGGACAGGACAAAGGTGGATCAGATCATTCATGAAGTAGTGGCGAAATATTTCCGAAAGCCCCTGATCGTGGCGGGAAACTGGAAAATGAATATGACTGTACGGGAAGGTCTGGACTTTCTTGAAAAGCTGGGGAGCACAGAAGGAAACGTCCTGATTTTTCCTCCGTATACCACTCTTGCCGTACTGGCGCCGGAAATGAAAAAACGGGGTATCCTGTACGGTCCGCAGAATTTTCATTATGAAGACAGCGGCGCGTTTACAGGGGAGATTTCCATTCCCATGATCCGCGAGCTGGGATGCAGCTTCCTTCTGGCGGGACATTCCGAAAGACGCGGTTATTACAATGAAACGGACGAAGCTCTCGGCAAAAAGGTGGCGAAGGGAATCCGTTCCGGTTTTCAGGTAATGCTATGTATCGGTGAAAGCCTGGAGGAGAGAAGGAGCGGACAGTGGCAAAGAAGGCTGACAGAGCAGATCGCTCTGGATCTGAGAAAACTGGAAAAGGAGGAACTGGATTCTGTACTGATCGCGTATGAGCCGATCTGGGCTATTGGAACAGGCGTCAGCGCGTCTCTGGAAGAGATCAACGAGACGCACAGTTTTCTGAAAATGACGATGCGGGAGATGTTTGGCCGCGATCTTCCTCTCTTATACGGCGGCAGCGTAAATGAGAAAAACGCGCAGGAGATTGGAAGCTGTCCTTATGTGGACGGATTTCTGATCGGAGGGGCAAGTCTGAAACCTGAAAAATTCAGAAAAATTATCGAAGTCAGCAGAGGCGTGTAATGTCCGGGATCGTACCGGATTTTACCAGATAGAAATGAAATACAAATGGAAAGTGAGGGCAAATTATGGAAATGGAGCAGTTGGTCAGCAAAATTACGGCGGAGGTTCTGAACAGCATCCGGAATCAGGGAGGCCTTGGCGGCGCTTTTAGTCAGAACGGCGCGTCCGGAAATATAGCGGGGATGATCGATCATACTTTGCTGAAACAGGACGCCAGTGAGGAACAGATCAAAAAGCTTTGTCAGGAAGCGAGGGAATATCATTTTTGTTCCGTATGCGTAAATCCCTCCTATGTTCCGTTGTGTTATGAGGAACTTCGCGGCAGCGGCGTAAAGGTGTGTACAGTAATCGGATTTCCTCTGGGGGCCACTACTACAAAATCAAAAATTTTTGAGGCCAACGAGGCGATCGAGAACGGGGCAAATGAAGTAGATATGGTTGTAAATGTGGGAAAGATCAAATCCGGCAACTGGCAGTATGTGAAAAAAGATATTGCCGATCTGGTAACTGCCGTTCACGGAAGAGCAGTTGTAAAAGTGATCATCGAGACCTGCCTGCTGACAGATGAAGAGAAGGTTCATGTATGCCAGATCGCAAAAGAAGCAGGAGCGGATTTTGTAAAAACCTCCACAGGTTTCTCTACCGGAGGGGCGACTACGAAGGACGTTGCTCTTATGCGCAGAACCGTAGGCCCGGATATGGGAGTGAAAGCTTCCGGAGGAGTCCGGGGACCGGAAGACGCAAAAGCTATGATCGAAGCAGGCGCGAACCGTATCGGCACCAGCGCGGGAATTGCCATCGTCCGGGGATAGACTGAAAAAGATCATATTGAGAAAAGGAGATGCGTAAGAAATGGCACAAAAAATGAGAGCGGTAAGATTATTTGCACCTAAGGATATCCGCTGTGTGGAGGTGGATATTCCTCATATTGAAAAGGATACGCAGGTTTTGATCAAGGTAAAAAGCTGCGGCGTATGCGGATCTGACATTCCCCGTGTTATGGTAAAGGGAACATATCATTTCCCGACGACCATCGGACATGAGTTCGCCGGACAGATCGTGGACTGCGGCGACAAGGTGAAAAACAATCTGACAGTGGGGGACCGCGTATCTGTTATGCCGTTGATTCCCTGTGGAGAATGTCAGTACTGTAAAGTGGGCCAGTCTCATCTGTGCGACCACTATGATTATTACGGATCTAGACGCGACGGCGCTATGGCGGAGTATGTTGTGGTAGAATCCGAAAACTGCCTGAAACTTCCGGACAACGTGGATTATGAAGAAGGATCGTTTACCGATCCGGTTTCCGTAGGTCTTCACGCAGTCAGAAAATGCCGTCTGGAAGCCGGTAAAACAGCGGCGGTATTCGGACTTGGAGCAATCGGTTATATCTGTGTACAGTGGCTGAGAGCACTGGGATGTACGAAAGTTATCGCAGTGGATGTGGCGGACGATAAACTTGTGCTTGCAAAACGTCTTGGCGCGACGGCTGGCGTAAACGGAATGAAGACAGACGCCGTGAAGGCGATCAAAGAGCTTACAGGCGGCGAAGGCGTAGATATTGCCATTGAGTTTGCGGGAAATAAGGTCACGCACGTTCAGGCAGTGGAAGCCTGCAAAAAGAATGGAGAAGTCGTGTACGGCGGTATTACATACGACGATGTAAATTATCCGAATAAGGCGATCCAGGCGATCTTAAGAGGCGAGCTTACCATCCATGGAAGCTGGAACTCCTCGATCAATCCCCTTCCAATTAACGAGTGGAAGAGTGGTCTTGAATTTATGAGCACAGGTCAGATGAATGTAAATCCATTGATCACACACCGCGTTCGTCTTGAGGACTGCAAAGAAGTATTTGAAATGATGTTCCATCGTACAGAAGTATTTACCAAGGTGCTGTTTAAACCGGAAATGTAAAAGTACGGCCAGGACAGAAAAGGTCCGCGCTAAAAAACAGTATAAAAGGAATCTGTAAAAGGAAAACTCAGATAAGAGGAGGAAGAAAGAATGACACAGGAAGCTTTAGGGTTAGTGGAAACAAGAGGACTTACAGCGGCTATCGAGGCGGCCGATCAGATGTGTAAGGCTGCAAATGTCGCGCTGGTTGGAACAGAAAAGATTGGTTCCGGTCTTGTGACCGTTATGGTACGCGGAGACGTGGGCGCTGTTAAATCCGCCGTAGAGAGCGGAAGCACCGCAGCCTCCAGACTGGGCGAACTGGTTGCGACTCATGTGATCCCAAGACCGCATACAGACGTGGAGAAGATTCTGCCGGTAATCAAGGCGTAGTTGAAAGAAAAAATAGATACACTGATGTGAAAGAGCGAGATACCTCTGTCGTGGTATATATAAATAAAATATTGCCTGATATTTTGTAAATGTATATCAGGCAGAGGTGTTTTGTATCGCTAGCGGTGCAGAACAAATGGAGATCATGCAGAAATGGTCTTTTTTTGTAAGTTTATATGAAATATATTTCTATATAGAAATATATTTCTAAAAACTGCAGCGTTTTATTGCAAAAAAATACGAATTTGCCGTCGTGAAAAGACAGCGTTAGTGTACAAGGAGACAATTCTGGCTGGAAAAGGAGGATGAAATATGGCGATAAAGTACAGTGCGATCATAGGCTCGCTGGGACAGACTTCAGATCGTTTCATGCGAATGGGATATAAAGATCCCCAGATTGATAAAGTGGAATTTCCGGATGTGATTAAGTCTTTGGAGAAGACAGGATGTATTCAGGGGGCTGATCTTTACCAGGCTCCGGACGGGCCATTGTCTGATCCGGATACAGTAAATGAAATTCTTGAAGCGTCGGGCTTTGTATGCTCGTCTGTTCTGCCGCAGGTTTTCGGGGATCGCAGATGGCGGTATGGCTCTATCGCGGCAGCCGATCCGGAAACGAGAAAAGAAGCAATGGCGCTGATCCGGAAAAATATTGATTTTAATGCAAAATTAATCGGAAATCCAAGTGTAAATCTGTGGCTTGGACAGGATGGATTTGATTATCCTCTTCAGACAGATTATACGAAACAATGGGATTATCTGGTGAAAAGTGTAAGAGAACTGGCAGACTATAACCCCCAAATACGTCTGACTCTGGAAGGAAAGATCCGGGAACCCAGAAACCGATGTCTGGTGGATACAACAATGACGGCGCTTCTAATATGCATGGAAGTGGACAGAGCAAACGTAGGCGTTGCCATCGACACTGGACACGTATTTCAGGCACAGCAGAATGTAGCCCAGAATATTGAGGTGGCGGCGCGTTATCAAAAACTGTTTATGATCCATGCCAATGATAATTATAATCTCTGGGATGACGATATGATCGTGGGTTCTCTTCGGACGACGGAATTTATTGAGATGTTCTATTCTTTACGGAAATGCGGCTACGACGGATTTATTTCTGTGGATATCTTCCCATACCGGGAGGATTCCTATGAGGCAACCCGCCAAAGTGTGTTGAACATGAAAAAGTACGAAGAAATGATCGACCTGATCGGGTATGAAAAGCTGGAGGATGTAATTGCAAACGGAGATCCATGCGAAATGACAAAGCTTTTAAGAGAAGCATTGTACCGCTGATATTTTCGGAGATACTGGTTTCCAGAAGTCCGTATTGACAAGAAGTATGTGGAAAGTTATAATATTGAAAAGAAATAAATTTCAATAATGAAATAAATTACATAGCATACGGAGGGAATACGGATGAAACTGGAAACCGCATTAAAAAGTTTAAATCATCAGGATAGTGAGGTAAGACTTGAAAGTATAAAACGTATCAGCAGCGGAATAAAGAATGATGAACTTCTGCCGGTGAAAAGGCTGAATGAGTGTAACAATCATGTACATTCGCAGTATTCATTTTCGCCGTACAGTCCGTCGATGATTGCGTGGAAGGCGTACAAATCAGGTTTGAGTACCTGCGGGATTATTGACCATGAATCTGTGGCTGGATGCAGAGAATTTCAGGAGGCGTGCCGCATTCTGGGTGTGGTGCCTACCATTGGATTTGAGATCCGTCTGAATTGGAATCATACGCCGTTGAAAGACAAGATGTTTAATGATCCGGATCAGAAATCGCTGGGATATTTTCCGATTCATGGCGTGCCTGTATCGAAACTGGCAGAGATAGAAAATTTTTTACAGCCGATCCGTCAGGAAAGATTTTGCAGGAATCAGAAAATGGTGAAAAATATAGATTCCATTCTTCGAAATTACGGACTGGGACTTGATTTTGAGTCTGATGTGATTCCGGTATCAAAATGGACGGAGGGCGGAAGCATCACCGAGAGACACCTTTTGTATGCCACAGCAAGAAAACTGCTGCGGAAGTACAAGCCCGGTCAGGAAATGATTTCTTTTTTGAAAAACAGACTGGGTATCCGTCTGTCGGAAACTTCGGAGTCTTATCTCTCAGAGACGGAGAATCCATACTATGATTTTGACGTGACGAATATTTTAAAAGGATTTTTTTCAGAATTTATGTATGTAGATGCATCGGAAAAAGAAGCGCCGAATGTGGAAGAAGTGATTCCTTATTTGAAAAAAATAGGATGTATCCCCACTTACACATATCTGGGAGATGTAAAAACAGAATCTGTAACAGGAGATAAGAAGCCTCAGAAATTTGAGGATGATATTCTGGATGAGATGATGAGGCTTCTGCATAGCTATGGGATGGGGGCCCTCAGCTATGCTCCGAGAAGAAATGACAGCCAGCAGATTCATATGGTACGTGAGTTGTGCAGAAAATATAACATGATGGAGGTTGCCGGCGAGGATATCAACCAACCGAGACAGCCGTTTGTAAATACTGAACTTGGAAGCGATATAAAAGCGTATTTTGATCTGACTACCTGGGCGATTATCGGACATGAAAGAATGGCGGATGAAAGTCTGGAAAAAGGGTTCTTTTCCGAGAGTACATTAAAAAAATACCCGAATCTGTCCGAACGGTTGAAAGTATATGAAAAAATCGGAAAGGAGACAGCTTTGGGAGTGAGGAGGTAGCAATGGACAGATACTTGATATTTGACCTTGGAGCAAGTAACGGAAGGGCGATTGTAGCGAATGTTGAGGGGGATAAGGTGGACTTTGACGTGATCCACCGGTTTGACAATATTCCGGTGTTCGCAAATGCCCAGGAATATTTCTGGGATATTCTCCGCATTTTTTCTGAAATAAAAACAGGATTGAAAAAATGCTATAAAAAATATGGAAAAGTAAACTCAATGGCGATCGATTCCTGGGGATGCGACTTCGGGATGATTGGAGACGACGGACGGCTGATTGGAAATCCGCTGCATTACAGAGATAAAAGTCAGCATGAGAAATCGACGGAACTGCACAGTATTTTAAGCGAAGAAAAACTTTTTGAGTTATCCGGCGGTCCGTGCAACAGGATCATGGGGATATATAAGCTTTATTCTCTGATGAAAAAAGACGCGGTAGAATATCGTGAAGGAAAACGGCTTCTGATGATTCCGGATCTTTTAAATTATTTTCTGACAGGGATTGAAAGCAACGAATTCTGCAACGCCACGATGACTTTGCTTGTGAATCAGAAAACAAGGCAGTGGGAGCCAGAAATTACAGAGAGTCTGGGATTAAAAAATGATTTCCTGAAGCCGATCATTGAGCCGGGCGCGGCGCTTGGAATGCTAAAGGAAAGCGTGTGCGAGGAACTGGGGATTGAACCGATTCTGGTGGTGGTTCCCGCCACTCATGATACTGCGTCGGCAGTAGCCGGAATACCGCTTCTGGATTCTGAGAAAACATGGGGATATATCAGTCTTGGAACCTGGGGACTGACAGGGCTGGAGACGGAAGAACCGTTAATGAATCCGGAAATTGTAAAATACGAATTTGGCAACGAGGGCGCTGCTGCAGGTAAAAATCTTCTTTTAAAAAACGTGACAGGTCTTTGGATCATCCAGCAGTGCCGTGCGAAATGGCAACAAAATGGGGATATTAGCTGGGATGAAGTAGTTGTTCAAGCAAAGGCTGCCAGGAGGATGGATTGCATGATCCCGGTAATGGATCCGAAGTTCGGAGAGGTTCAGGCAGATATGCCGAAAATTATTTCAGAGCACTGCCGCGAAACAGGACAGGAAGTTCCGGAGACACTGGGCGAAATTGCGGATTGCGTATACAGAAGTCTTGCGTTGGAATTTAAGGCAAGTTTCGACGATATTATGGGGATTCTTGGAAAAAAACTGGAGCTTCTGCATATTGTAGGCGGAGGAACGCAGAATAAGCTTCTGTGCCAGTATACGGCGAATGCTGTCGGGGTGCCGGTTGCAGCAGGGCCTACAGAGACGACTGCATTTGGAAATCTGATTTTCCAGATGATGGCGGACGGAAAGATTTCTAGCCTTGAGGAAGGCCGGAAAATGTGTGCGAAGAACAGTGAGATTTTCCGTTTTGAACCGGCCGACCATGAGTTGTGGGAAGAATACAGCAGAAAATATCTGGCGTATCGTTAAAGAAGGAACGGGAGGAAGCAGGAATGGAAATATCAAAAATGGAACTGGAAAATATGGTCAGGAGAGCTGTAAGCCAATATATTTCCAAAGACGAAGGAAGAGAGAAAATGAAAGCGCTTATTATGAATGAAAACAGAGAGATGGTTGTAGAGGATATGCCGGTACCGATTCCTTCGGAAAATAATATGATCGTAAAAATCAAATATGCGTCTATATGCGGCACGGACTTTCGCACGTTCCGGCAGGGAAGTTCTAAAATTAATCCGCCGAGAATTCTTGGCCATGAATCCGCGGGAGTGGTCATTCACGCGGGCGCATACGCAAAATCAAAAGGCTTTCGCGAGGGAGACAGAGTGACAGTGGCGCCCGCGATCGGCTGTGGAAAATGCTGGCCGTGTAAAACAGGACATACAAATATGTGCGATTCGCTGGAGACGCTGGGCTTCCAATATGAAGGCGCGTTTGCGGAACAGATGGAAATTCCGCGCCATGCCATTGAAATGGGAAATGTGATAAAAATTCCGGACAATGTATCGGATATGTCGGCGGCTCTTTCGGAACCTGCCGCCTGCGCATATAACGCACAGACTTACCTAAACATCAGGCCGGATGATTATGTGGTGATTTACGGCAGCGGATATATAGGCTGTATCCATGCGGAGCTGGCAAGGCTGGCGGGAGCTTCCAAGGTGATTATGGTAGAGATTGCAAAGCCGAGAGCAGAAATCGCAGAGAAAATGATTCCCGGAATTATTATGATTAATCCGAATGAACAGAACACTGTGGAAGAGGTAAAGAGAATTACAGGTGGAAGAGGGGCCAATGTCGTCATTACCGCGCTGTCTGTTCCTTCCGTACATACGGAAGCACAGCAGATTGCAGCCAAAATGGGTCGGATCAGTCTCTTTGGGGGGATTGCGGGAGATGGAAAAGGCTATCTGGACAGCAATCTTATTCATTATAAAGAATTATCTATGCACGGAGTACACGCAACTACGGCGGAAATGATGAAAAAGATAATGGAATATGTGTCGGAGGGAAGACTGAATCTTGAAAAGTATGTTTCAGATGTGTACGACCTGAAAGATATTATGAAAGGTTTCGAGGCGATACGCGACAGAAACGCGATGAAGATTTTGGTAAGGCCATAAATTTCCAGGCGGATAAATTATAGGACGTAAAAACATACGCATACAGATGAGGACAAAAGATGAATGAGACGATTATAAAAGAAATTGTTCGTGAAATTGTATATAAAGTAAGTATGTCTTTGGATATGGAGACGGGGGATAACGGCGTCTTTGAAAAGGTAGAAGGCGCGATTGACGCGGCTTACGCTGCGCAGAAACTATGGTATACAAAATATAAGATGGAAGATAGACGCAGGATCATCGAGGCGGTTCGGGCGGCTGCCAGAGAAAATGCGAAAATGTTTGCCAGAATGATCCGGGATGAAACCGGAATGGGAAGGTATGAAGACAAGGTGACAAAAAATCTTGCGGTAATCGATAAGACGCCGGGAATAGAATGTCTGACCACAGAAGCTATTTCCGGGGATTCGGGACTGATGATTGAAGAACTGGCCCCGTTTGGAGTGATCGGCGCGATTACGCCGTCCACAAATCCTACAGAAACAATCATTAATAATACAATCAGTATGATCGGCGGCGGGAACGCTGTTGTATTCAATGTGCATCCGGGGGCAAAAAAAGTCTGTGCCGTCTGTCTGCAGATATTGCATAAAGCGATTGTGGAAAACGGCGGCCCCGCTAATTTAATTACTATGCAGAGAGAGCCGGATATGGAAGCCGTCAATAAGATGGCTTCCAGCCCGAAAATCCGTCTGATGGTAGGGACCGGAGGAATGGGAATGGTGAACGCCCTTCTGAAGTCCGGTAAAAAAACAATAGGAGCAGGAGCGGGAAATCCGCCTGTGATCGTGGATGATACGGCCGATATAAAAAAAGCTGCCAGGGAGATATACAGGGGCGCTTCTTTTGATAATAATCTCCTTTGTCTGGCGGAAAAAGAAGTATTCGTTATGGAAAGTGTCGCAGATGAGCTGATCCGGAATATGTGCGGCGAAGGCGCTCGTCTTATTACAGAAGAAGAAACCGCAAGACTGCTTGAAGTAGTATTTAAGAAGAAAAACGGAGTTTATTCAGTCGATAAAAAATGGGTCGGAAAAGACGCGGAAATTATTCTCGAGAGTATTGGCATTCATGATATGGAGTGCAGGTTGATTATATGCCAGGTTCCGCATGATCATCCATTTGTACTGGTGGAACAGTTGATGCCGGTTCTGCCGGTTGTGCGCTGTAAAACTTTCGAAGAATGTGTGCAATATGCGGTAATTGCGGAAAACGGAAACCGTCACACAGCGTCCATATTCTCGAAAAATGTAGATCGTATGACAAGGTTTGCCAAAGAAATTGAAACGACTATTTTTACAAAAAATGCTGCCACTCTTGTTGGAGTAGGAATTGGAGGGGAAGGACACACGACCATGACAATCGCCGGTCCGACCGGAGAGGGATTGACGTGCGCAAGAAGTTTTACCCGCAGAAGACGCTGTATGCTAGCAGACGGCGGTTTGCGCGTGATATAGAAAATATACAATTCAACTAATAGTAACTTGAAAAACCTGGAATATATATAAATAATGCCTATATTATTGAAAAATATTTCGGAATAGGGTTATTTCGGAATAGATAGTAATTTCATACAGAATATATTGACAAATAAACATCATATGATATAATTACTACTATATAGAAATATATTTCAAACATGAAATATATTCCAAAAGGAGGTGCAGCAATGAAACAGCCATTTCTCGAAATTGAGAATATCAGTAAAACTTTTCCTGGAGTTAAGGCTCTTGATTCCGTGAAGTTTGATATCTATCCAGGTGAAGTTCATGCGCTTGTGGGAGAAAACGGCGCGGGAAAATCAACGTTGATTAAGATACTAGCTGGTGTTCAGCCTCCTGACGCGGGAGGAATCATCAAAATTAATGGTAAGACAACAAACCTGAAAAACGCGATGGATTCTATAAAGCAGGGTATTTCTGTTATCTATCAGGACTTCAGCCTTTTTACAAATCTTACAGTTGCAGAGAATATTGGGATAAATGAAGTGTTGGAGAAAAAACAGAAAGTGCTGAAATGGAAACAGATATACAAGAAAGCGGAAAACGCCCTGAAATTTATTGGAGCGGATTTTGATCCTCATGAAATTGTGGAAAACCTTTCTGTAGCACGTCAGCAGATGGTAGCGATAGCCAGTGCGGTTGCGCAGGATGCGAAAATGATTATCATGGATGAGCCGACTTCGGCGCTTTCCAAAGGAGAAGTGGAACATCTTTATGAAATTATAGATACGCTGAAAGCGAAAGATGTAGCGATTATGTTTGTCAGCCATAAAATGGATGAATTGTTTCGTGTTGCCGATCGTTTTACCGTGTTTCGGGATGGACAGTATGTAAATACTGTTGATAAGGACAAGATTACGGAAAGCGAACTGGTATCTATGATGGTTGGCCGTAAGATCCAGATTAAACAGTATGCGAATCTTGAAAGAAAAGGAAATGTGGTGTTACGGGTTGAAAACCTTTCCAAGAAAGGAAACTATAAAGATATTTCTTTTGAAGTACGGGAAGGAGAAGTAGTTGGAATAACCGGTCTGGTAGGCGCGGGCCGCAGCGAGGTTATGCAGAGTATTTTCGGAATTCTGAAGGCAGATTCCGGAAAAGTCTATATAAATGAAAAGCAAGTTTTTATACGTTCTCCAGAAGATGCGCTTTTAAATGGAATTGCATACATTCCGGAGAGCAGGCAGACTCAGGGGCTTGTTCTTGAGAAAACAATTGCCAGTAACATTACCTTACCGGTATTGAGCAGGTTTTGCAATAAATTCGGGATTATAGATCGTAAACGTCAGAGGGAAAATGTGGATCAATGGGTGGAGATGCTGGACGTCAGGCCAAACGATCCGGATATGCTGGCATTGCAGCTTTCCGGAGGAAATCAGCAGAAAGTAGTTTTGGCAAAATGGATCTCAACCCAGGCGAAAATTCTGATTGTGGATGAACCTACCAACGGAGTTGATATCGGTGCGAAGGATGAGATACATAAAATCTTACGTAAACTTGCATCAGAAGGAACTGCTGTAATTGTAATTTCTTCAGAACTTCCGGAAATTCTTTCAGTAAGCGACAGAATCCTTGTTATGCGCAGGGGAAGGATTTCAGGAGAATTTGAGAACGCTAATGTTACGCAGGAAATGATAATGAATAAGGCAATTGTGTAGGAGGGGTGATAATGCAGAAGATAATAGAGAAGATCACCAAGAAAAAAGAACTGGGCGTTTTCTTGATGATCATAATTCTTTCAGCGCTTATAACAATGGTAAACAGCAGTTTTCTTACCCTGGACAACATTTTTGACTTTTTGCGCAGCAATGCGACGATCGGTATTATGGCCTTCGGTATGCTGCCGGTACTGATTTCCGGAGGAATCGATCTTTCATGTTCTTCCGTGATTTCTCTGTGCGCCGTTGTGGCAGGTTATATGATGGCAGGGAATTCCGGGATGAACCCGGTACTGGTTGTCTGTCTGATCATGCTCCTGGGCGGTTTTATGGGTTTGATCAATGGAGTTATCATTACGAAACTGAAAATTCCTCCGATTGTTACGACGTTAGGTACGCAGACGATCATTTTGGCAGGAGTGCTGCTGTATACAAATGGAATGTGGATTTCCGGACTTCCGCAGTGGTTTATAGATTTCGGAAAATTCCAGTTGGGATCCATAGAAAGCGCAGGAAAACTGACCGGACTTTCTACACAGGCGATTTTGATGTTTGCCGCCGCGTTTGTGACATGGCTGATGTTGAAATATACCTTAGTCGGCAGAGGAATTTACGCAATAGGAGGAAATCGCCGGTCAGCAATGCGTATTGGCTATAATGTGGACAGGATTGAGATATTTATCTACGTATATGCCGGACTTATGACAGGCCTGGCCGCTATTGCGAACATATCGATTGTTGGCCAGGTAGATCCAAATACTTATCTGAACTATGAAATGGATGTAATTTCCGTAGTCGTATTAGGCGGAGCCAGCGTAATGGGCGGTGTTGGAAATGTATTTGGTACAGTACTGGGCGTTATCTTAATGGCCGTGATCAAAAATGGTCTGGTTCTTGCCCGGGTACCAACTTATTGGCAGAAAGTTGTTATGGGATTGATCATTCTGATCACAATTTCTGCGGATGTTATTAACCGCAAGCGGGAGCAGGCAAAACTTGTTCGCGTAGATGTAGAAGAATAGGAGGGATATGAGCAAGATGAAAATATTAAAAGATATTCGTTCCAAATATCCCAATGAATTTGTCCTGTTTGGAATATTTGTATTTCTCTTTGTTGTAATGTCCATCTTATCACCAGACAAGTTTCTGTCGATTACGAATCTGCAGACAATGTTGTTTCAGATGCCGGAATTTGGACTCATGGCTCTGGCAATGATGATTGCGGTACTGACAGGAGGTATGAATCTTTCCATTATTACCGGATCCACATTGGCTACGATTATCGCAGGATTCTTTATGAGAACAGAATTTGTACAGAATAATCCTGCGCTGGGAACTTTGCTGGCAGTCCTGATGACAATTTTTATAGCGTGTATGACCGGTGTGCTTAACGGCGCGATTGTAGCATACATAGGAGTTGCTCCGATGCTGGTAACACTTGGAACAAAAACTTTGTTCGAGGGCCTTGGGCTTCAGTTTACCAAAGGCAGTTCTGTATCCGGTTTTCCGGAACTTTTTAACAAAATCGGAAGCGGAACTTTGTTTGGGATTCCGTATACGCTGATCATACTTATTATCTTTACGGTCCTCAGCTATTTTCTTTTTGAGCGAAGCAAATGGGGAATGGAAGTATATATGATTGGATGTAATGAGACTGCGACAAGATTTTCAGGAGTCAACACAAAGGCTACTCTGTTAAAAGTATACATATATTCCGGCCTGATGTACGGAATTGCGGGAATTCTGATCGCATCAAGATATTGTTCGGCAAAGACGGACTACGGTTCTTCTTATCTGATGCAGGCTCTGACGGCAGTAGTCCTGGGAGGTACCAGTATTGCCGGCGGAAGCGGAACGGTTGCAGGAACTATTCTGGCGGTAATGATCATTCAGACTGTATCTACCGGATTTAATATTTATGGTATTAACAGAAATATTGTTAATATTATAACCGGTGTAATTCTGATCGTAGTGCTTGCGATCCGTTATCTTACACAGGTTGTCATTGACAGAAAGAAAATCCGGGAGCGGGTTTCGCAAAGCAGAAAAACTGCCTGACAGCGTTCATTATGGGTGACGCACGTATACCCATAGGTGATAGATGAAATATAATGTTTTGTAAAAGGAGGGTAACTAGATGAACAAAAAAAGATGGATAAGTGTGGTTGTGGCGGCAGCATTATGTGCAGGTTCATTTCCCACTGCTGTAATGGCGGCTGAGGATCCGTATAAGATTGTCGTAATGCCGAAACTGACAAGCATTCCGTATTTTCAGCAGACAGGAGAAGGCGCTGAGGAGGCAGGAAAAGATCTTGGTGTGGAGGTTATTTATAATGGACCGACAACGGCAGACGCCGCACAGCAGGTTACTATGATTGAGGATTATATTTCTCAGGGAGTAGACGCAATCTGCGTTGCGCCAAACGATCCGGCAGCTATGCAGTCTGTGCTTCAGAGGGCAAGAGATGCGGGAATTGTCGTTCTTGACTGGGATACACAGGCAGACCCCTCTCTGGTAGATGCTTCTATCCATAATATTGACGATAAGACCTTTGGCGAACATATGATGCAGCTTCTTGTAGAATGTATGGGAACAGAAGAAGCGGAATATGCAATTGTTACAGGCGGACTTTCTGCAGAAAATCTGAATACCTGGATTGAGTATGCGACAGCTTACGCGGAAGAGAATTATCCGGATCTTACACTTGTCGCAGATCCCTATCCGACAGATGAAAAACAGGATGTGGCTTACTCCACTACACAGGATCTGCTGAGAGCGTATCCGGATGTAAAAGGTATCCTTGGATTCTCTACACCTACAGGCCCAGGTTGCGGTCTTGCAATTCGGGATCTTGGACTTCAGGATGAAGTGTCTCTTGTTGCAAACGCTGTAGAAGATGACGTACAGGATGTTCTGTCTGATGGAGCGTTGGATGTAGGATGTCTGTGGTCCTGTCATGACCTGGGTTATCTGACCGTATGTGTTGCGAAATCCCTTCTTGATGGAAATACTCTGGAAGACGGCATGGAAGTAGAAGGATGGGGCGAGATTGAAGTACAGGATGAAAAAGCGGTTATTCTTGGACCGCCGGAAGATTACATCAGCCCCGAATCAGGAGTGGAAAGCGATGTAGCGGCTGAAGAAACAGAAGATACGGATGCTGCTGCAAGTGAAGAAGCAGCAGAAGCGGAAACGGCAGATGACACTGCAGAAGCAGAAGATGCAGAAGCAGCAGATACAGCCGAAGAAGCAACGGATGCAGAGGAGGCGGAAGAGACTGCCGAATAAATGATTGTAAAAAAGCCAGTGTTATAATTTTCAGAAAAAGCAGAATGTGACGTGCGACATTCTGCTTTTTCTCATATAAATCTTGATTTTTGTTTTTTCATCATTTACACTGTAGTTAAATAAAGCGAGTTTTGAATTAGTAAAAAATCAAAGGTAAAAGCAGAGTAAAAGGACAGTAAAATGGGGAAAGATAACGAACAGATTTTCAGAGTAATAAAAAAACATTATTTAATGCGGATGAGCCAGAAAGATATAGCGGAAAGTGAAGGACTCTCCACGGCTACAGTATCAAGAATCATAGCAAGTGCCGTAGATAACGGATATGTAGAATTTACTTTAAAAATTCCGGCCGGCAATGTGGTGGAAATGGAAAATAAAATTAAGGAATTGTACGGCCTTAAATTTGTATCTGTGACGAAAGTGGATATAGAAGATGTTGATATTATATTAAGGGATATTTCAATTTCTGTCGGCGATTACCTGAATTATATTGTACATGACGGAGATATTATCGGAGTAGCCTGGGGATATACGATGTCAAAAGTGGCAAATGGACTGAAGCCCCGCAGTATCAAAGGCGGCAAGATTGTCGGGATCAACGGAGGGCTTGTTCAGAATAATACAAGTATCGGCGCGGAAGATATTATAGAAAAATTTTCCCGCAATTTTAATGCCACAGGGTATCGGCTGATGGTGCCTGTATCCGTGGACAGTGCGGAAGTAGCGCGGATGTTAAAAAAAGATTCTCATCTGAAACGGGTGTTTTCCTTAATTGACAAGGCGAACATTATCGTTTTTGGTATTGGAAATATTGATCTGAATTCGACGATGTTCCGATATGGCGGAATTTCGAAGAAGGATTTTGAGAAACTGAAAAATGAGGGATATGTAGGAGATATTGGCGGCCGATTTTTCAGGGAAGACGGGAATCCCGGGGATAATGTCTTTAATGAGCGTATCATGGGAATCGAGTTGGAGCAGATTAAGCAAAAAAAATACAGAATTGCAGTAGCTGCAGCGGAAAATAAAGCGGATGTTCTGCGTGCGGCATTGAAGAACGGATATATTACAAGTCTTTTTGTTGATGAAAAGACTGCCCGAAAGCTTATAGAAACAGAATATAAATGAAAATCAGGAAGATTATTATCGTGGTGAGCAGAAATTCGGGAGTATCCCAAAGTTTGTGTAAACCTTCAAACTGATGTAAGATAGACTTACCA
>CBJMC01400__coassemble_730_pt1 | contig 36731 bp, 33 predicted proteins | sample CBJMC01400__metabat2_low_PE_023 | metagenome-assembled genome bin CBJMC01400 | reverse complement strand
AAGGGGAAGTCGGTTAATACCGAATTTTAATCCCTAACACACAGGAAAGAGACAATCCCAGAGAATTCGGATTTTTCCAGAAACCGGATTCTCTGTCGGAATGTCTCTTTCTTTTTATCTCTTGTATTTTAGGGCGCAAAAGCCCCTTGGCCTGGATGGCAAGGGCGCTCCATCAATTAAGCGGCTTTCTGCTCCTTTTTCCCTTCGTATTTCTCGATTTCATGATGTAAAAACCGGTTGTATTTCATGATATTCCTGCCAATTGCATACAGCATGAATTCTTTATATACTTTCTCCTCTGACCGGTAATTAAAACGCCGGAAATCTTCATTCTCCTTGATATCCCCGAAGTGTCCCTCCGTTTGGATCGACCGCGTCTGCCGCTTCAGGATCCCTTCTTCACTCTGGATATTCGCATTGGATTCTTCTTTCAACCCTTCCCAGCGTTCATTGATCTTCATGACCTTATTCCGGTCCGGATTTTTTTCACTATTGTATTTATAAAGACATTTGGATCTATGCTCACAGCCGCTACAGTCTGCACAGCCATATACCTCCACCGTCTGGGTATATCCGTCTATCTCTTTGCTTTCTGTCCGGATGTGGCGCAGCTCCCTCCCATCATGGCAGATGTAATAATGCTCATTCTCAAAGACGGCGTATGTCATGTTGTAATACTTTCCGATATCTTCTCTGTAAGCCCGGGCTTTTCGTTTTTCATGGTCCTGCAGCTTGATAAAGCTCCGGATCCCGTTCTCTTTCAGATACAGCAGGTTCTTTTCGCTGCAGTAGCCGCTGTCGGCAGTTACTGCATTCAGTGTATCCCCAAACGCTTTCCGATGCTTTTCAAGGACAGGGATCAGCGTATTATAGTCTGTCCGGTCATTACTTACATATCCGTGGACAATGAAATAATTCTCTACCGCTATCTGGACGTTATAAGCCGGTTTTAACTGCCCGTTCAGCATATGGTCTTCCTTCATCCGCATGAAAGTTGCTTCAAGGTCCGTTTTGGAATAGCTGTTGCGGTCTTTTCCCATGATCTCAAAACATTCCTTATATTCCATCAGGCGGTCCCCGCATGCTTCCAGTTCCTCGTAGAGTTTCTGGATCTCCGGTTTATGCTTTCCTTTTCCGTAAACGAATCGGATCCCTTCTCCCTGCGCGATCCGTATCAGGTTCTTCTGCAGTTTCAGGATCTCAAGAGGAGAGCAATGGTCGATCTCAATGATGGTGTTATTGGAGACCTTCTTATGCTTTGCCAGCTTTCGTTTCCTGTTTTCCGCGATGATCTTCCGGACTTTATCCATTCCTTCGATCACGAACATATGGGCTTCCCCGAGATCGTATTTGGGGCCGTACCCGTTCTCGAGCAAAAGCGTATTATACTTTGAATAGAGGGCATCTATGGTGTCCAGCAGACCGGCAAGGTGATAATTCAGGCTGCCCCGCCAGACAAACGTATATCTGTTTGCGTTCGCTTCGATCTTTGTCCCATCGATATAAAGCTCTTTCAGCGTGATAAGGCCTTCCTTTTCCAGACGGCGCATGAACTGATAATTCAATTCATCCAAAACTTCGCCGGTCAGTTTTTTACCTTTAAAGTCATAAAAAGCGTCTCTCTGAGGCTTTTCTCCTTTAGTGAGCCAGATAAAGGCGAGATCTCTCTGACATAAGTCTACAATACGGTCAACAGCCCTGATCCCACGCATGTTTGCGTAGGTAACAACAGCATACAGCATGATCGGGTTATACCCGGTTCTTCCCTTATCTGAATAGCAGGCCAGCAGGCCTGAAAAATCTAATTCCTCCATCACGTTTTTCAGGGTATAGACTGGATCGTCATCGGGTAAACTCAATTCGAAGAAACTGAAGTTAATTTTTTGTTGCCCAAAATCAAAAAAGTCGTTATAATAATCTTTGGTTAGCATAGTTCCATTATAACATGGAACGGGGAAAAAGATGGTTGTCGTTAGCCATCTTTTTCTCTTTTTAGGGGATAAATTTCAGGGGCAGTTGTGACTCAAGCGAGTCACAACTGCCCCTGTTTTGGACTATCTATTTCCCGACAGCCCCTTGGATGATTTATCCCTGTGGGTGGGCTGGGAAATATACCCGCATGCTTATCCGGGCTGTAAGAAATAAATGGCGGAGGATTTTCAGGTGAAAGATATTCTGTATGGACAGGAGATAAGAGAAAGGATGCTGTCGGGCATATGTGCTGCGGCAGATGCGGTAAAAGCAATACTTGGTCCGAGAGGGCGGAACGTAATGATTATGGAAGACTCCGGCCGTCCTCTGGTTGTAAAAAACGGGGCGGCAGCTCTCCGGTCTGTGGAATTGGAGGATCCATATGAAAATATGGGAGTACAGCTAATTAAGGAAACGGCATTGAAGATGGAAGAACTGGCAGGAGACGGGACGGCTTCCTCTGTGGCTCTGGCAGATTCTATTCTGCGGGAATGCATAAAGAATATTGCGGCCGGAGCGAATTCCATGGAACTTCGAAAAGGGATTCAGGGAGCGGTGCAGCTTTCGTGCGCAGCTATCAGAAAACTGTCTTTGACGGTAAAGAGTGCCCAGGACATCTGCAGTGTAGCTGCGATCTCTTCCGGAAGTCCGTCTGCGGGAAAAATGATCGCGGAGGCAATAGAAAAAATCGGCCTGGAGGGAAGTATTTCTGTAGAAGAAACTACGGATATGGAGACAACTCTGGAAATTGCGGAGGGAATGCAGTACGAAAAAGGATATTTGAATCCAGAAATGCTGAAAGATCCGGGGAGTGGGCAGGAAGAGTTGGATAATCCGTTTATTCTTGTTACAGATTCAGTGATTTCCAATGCGGAGGATATTCTGCCGGTTTTGGAACAGATCCGTTCTGTGGGTCATCCTCTTTTGATTATTTCAGAAAATGTTGCGGCTGGAGCGCTGTCTCTTCTGATTATGAATAAAAGACGGGGGATTATTGATGTAGTGGCGGCTCATCCTCCTGCTTACGGCGACGGGAGACTGCAGATAATGGAGGATATCTGCATTTTTACCGGGGGAGTTTTTATCTCAGAGAGTATGGGACGCTGCCTAAAGGATGTAAGGCTGGAAATGCTGGGAAGAGCGGAAAAGGTTCTTATATCCAAAAATAATACGGCCATTATCAATGGACGGGGGAATCCGGCAGATATCCGGAAACATCTGGCAGGGCTCCGGCATTCTATTGAGACAGAAAGCTATGATTTTAAAAAGAAGAGGTTGGAGGAGCGGCTTGCAAAGTTTACCGGAGGAACGGCGAGAATTCGTGTCGGCGCTCCCACTGAGGCGGAAATGAAGGAGAAAAAATACCGCCTGGAAAGTGCGGTAAAGAGCGCGAAAGCGGCATTGGAGGAAGGGATTGTTCCAGGTGGAGGAGCCATATACCTGGAGATTCTTCCGGCTGTTCAGGCATATGCGTCCAGACTGGAGGGTGACCGAAAAACGGGGGCGTCTATTATACTGCGTGCGTTAGAGGCGCCGATACGCCGGATTGCTCGAAATGGAGGGCAGGATCCGGCAGTAATAATCGATAAAGTGAAAAGACTGCCAAGAGGGTTTGGGTATGATATTAGAAAAAATGAATATGTGGATATGAGAAAGGCTGGTATATTGGATTTAGCCAGAACGGCAGAGCTGGCGCTGAAGTGTGCGGCATCAGCAGCCGCAACGCTGATGACTGTGGAGGCAGGCGTTTTAAAGGGAGAAAGAGAAGAAAACAAAGTAGAATAAAAGGACAGAACATGTCAGAAAGGACAGAAAATATGGAGTATTCCGGAAAAATCCAATATAAAGGCAGACGTATTCCAGAGGAGTGCTCTGGCAGAGAAAACGCGGCGGAAATACTGTTGGATCAGATTATCTCTGAGGCGGACATTGCCTGCCCGGAAGAAAAAGTGGAACAGGAGCTACGGATGGAATGGGCAGGATTTTGCCAGACTATGCGTTACCGGGCTATGGGAGGAGATCATCAGATGGAGAAAATAGATCCGGATGAATGGAGAGAATCCATAAGAAACGAGATTATCCGCGATTATCAGACAGAAATTATTTTGAAATTTATCATAGAAGAGGAAAATCTCTCCGTTTCCCGCGAAGAACTGGAAGCGGCCGCCCGGGAACTGGCGGAAAAAGAACACACCACTCTGGAAATGGTTCGTCGGTTTATGGGGGAGGATTTCTCCCTTATGAAAAAAGAAGTTTTATATAAGAAGGCAAAAAACTTTCTTGTAGATATCAGCGCTGCAGAATAAAATGCGGCGCTGTTTGTTTCTGCTGTCTCTTGTATACTGAGGGCATTATCTGTTAGAATGATGTCATGGTTATAATGACAGATATATTTAGAAAATGGGGGGCTTATGAATAATTCAGCAATCTCAAATTATGAAGTGACAAGGAATTCTATGGAAAAGAAATTCCTGGAGTATGACCAGCAGCAGATGATAGATAAATTCGGGCTGAAAAATACAAAAGAATATCTGTTTATGAATTTTATTGGACAGGAATGCCGGATCAGCCGGATCGGAGGCAAAGTAGAATATTATTCCAATGAAGAAAATTCCTGGGTTCATGCGGATTATAATGTGAGCATGACGATTTTTGACGTTCTCTGCTACTCAAAACCGGACTGCAGGCTTTCAGGACAGTTTGTATCTCTGAACGCCCTGAAAGGGCTGGTTGTGGCTTCGGCTCCGGGGCCGGACATGTTTGCGAAAAACGCTGCGTGTTTTTCCGGCAGGTGCTCCCAGCTTCAGGATGCCTGTGTAAAGCTGGGCGGAACTCCGGAAAAGGTGGGGGATGTTTCTTACAAAATCCCGCTGTTTGATTTTATGGATGTGATCCTTCAGTTCTGGGACGGGGATGAGGAATTTGCTCCTGTTCTGCGGGTTTTATGGGATGAGAATATACTGGATTATATGCACTATGAGACAACTTTCTATGCGACTTCCCATCTCTTTGAGAGATTGCAGAAGCTGGCGGGAGTGTAATGGCAGACCGGCGACAGGTAGCCAAAGCCCGGTCTATCTGCCGGATGATATGGGAGGATGTATCAAATGAATGAGGAACGTCTGGAGAATTTTGAAAAAATGCTGTGTGCTGTGCAGAGGGAATATGAAGAAACTGTAGTAAGAATGGAAGAACAGAAAGAGAAAGGACGGGTGAAATCCGCCACTTACCGACAGCTCATGGGGCGCAAAATGACGCTTCAGAGCATACTTTCTCTGTACGAACTGTATGATCTGATCTAACGAGAGGGAAAAACAAATTTGTTTTTTTATCCTGTACAATGAATATATCAAAACAAAGGACGGCGGTTTTCGTAAAACGAAACCGTCCGTAAAAAGAAGATCATTCATGAAGGAGGATAAAAAATATGAGAAAAGTTGTTTTTAGATCAGTTGTATGCGGAGCGGCGGCTATGATGCTGGCAGGATTTTGTTTTCATCCGACGGACGTTAAGGCGGGAATGCAGAATTATAACTTTGTTTCCATTGATTCTGGAGTGGTGGATAGTATTACGGTGAACGGCGTGACTGTGGAAGCGCTGTACCGGCCCTATGATTCAAGTGTGGATACGGATGCCACATACAGCTGTGCGGCCTTTGTAAAACGCTTTTACAGCCAGGTATACGGGCAGAATGTTTATGGACTGAACGATATATATTCTACGCCGCTTGTGGATTCCGGCAGTTTCGCGGAAACGTCTTCGCCGCAGGTGGGCGATATCATCCGTGATAATTACAGCGTTCACTGGGCGATCGTAAAGGCGGTTTCCGGGAATACAGTCACTGTGATCCAGCAGAACGCCTGGGACGGTTCCTATACTCAGGCATGGGTGGGAGCCACGATTGAGATTGGCGATCCGCAGTATACGTTCTTCCATTGGGACGGAAGTACAGCGGCGCAGGCTCCGGTTTCCGGCTATACGATAAATTATGATCAGCCTCAGATACAGGAGACAACGGCGGTACTTTCGGCAAAAGTGGATAATCCTGCCAGATACCCGGTGGCTCAGGTAGGCTGCTATCTGTGGGATGCAAACGATACGCTCCTTACAAGACATGTGGAGGACTGCCAGCGCCCGGAAAGCCGCTTTAACATGTGGTATGACGTGCAGGGAGAGCTGGGGATCGCGCTGACGCCGGGAACTTCGTATAAGTATCAGTTTTTTGTGATCCAGGACGGTCAGGAGTATGCCGGAGAGATCCAGACCTTTACAACTGCAGGGGCGGCTCCGGCCGCCTCTCAGGCTTCTGCAGAAGGAGGGCCTGTATCCACAGAGGAAACAGATAATATTGTCGTTCCAGATGATGAAGCAGTGCGCAGCATTGGAAAAATAAGAGAAATTTTCGGATGGGAGCAGGCGCAGGCACTGGAAGCCCTGGGAACCTCCTATCTGGTGCAGATTGGAGTGGATCAGGAGACACAGTATTTTTCCGTACCTACTTTAATGGAAAAACCGGCTTCTCTGATCTTGACCTTTCAGAATGGAAGAGTGGCAAAAGCCCAGTGGAAATATGTATATTCCAGCGGTTCCGACACAGCCCTTGCAGCCAGTCAGGCGCTTTACGACCAGTTCTGCCGCGTGGCGGATCCCAGGATGAGCGTGGAGCGGAAAAGTGTCTGTACGCAGCCGGGAAATATGACAAGTACTTACGGAGATAAACTGGAGATTGTTCAGGATATGGAAGGAGACAGACCATACGTTTCTGTTACAGTGACGAGTGCGTTTGAGGAAATATTTGGATAAAAAAGGCCGGGGAGTTGATAAAAATGGCGGTAATTGGAGCCGTTCTTGGAGATATTGCAGGTTCACAGTTTGAGTTTCACAGACCGGCGGACCTGTGGCGGAGGAATATTATCACGGCGTTGGCTTTGATCCGGAGCCGGTGCTTAAGCGGTATCTGGATGAGAGAATGTATGGGATTTTAAAGATGAAAAACGGGAAATAAAAAGACAGAAAATAGCGGAGCGCGGGTTATATGAAGAAACAGTCGTTCCCCGGCAGGCGTGGAAATAGGAAACCTGCCGGGGAACTGTCATTTTCAGAAGTTTAACCAAGAAGCTTTTTCAGATCTTCCTCCGGAGTGCTTATAGGAGCGATGTTGTAGTTTTCCACCAGGTAATTCAGCACGTTTGGCGATAGAAACGCCGGAAGGGAAGGCCCGAGAAGGATATTCTTAATGCCAAGGTGCAGAAGCGTTAAAAGGATGCAGACAGCCTTCTGTTCATACCAGGAGAGAACCATGGACAGAGGAAGATCGTTCACACCGCAGCCAAAAGTATCCGCCAGTGCTACGGCTACCTGAATAGCGCTGTAGGCGTCGTTGCACTGGCCCATATCCATGATACGGGGAAGGCCGCCGATTGTTCCAAGATCCAGATCATTAAAGCGGTATTTGCCGCAGGCAAGGGTCAGAACAATACTGTCGGAGGGAGTCTGTTTTACAAATTCTGTATAATAATTCCGGCCTGCTTTTGCGCCGTCACAGCCGCCAACCAGAAAGAAATGTTTAATGGCGCCTGCTTTTACAGTCTCAACAACCTTGTCTGCCACGGAAAGGACAGTGTTCCGGGCAAATCCGGTCATTACCTTTGTTCCGCCATTGATTCCGGCGAACACTTTATCTTCAGAATAACCGCCAAGAGCCAGGGCCTTTTCAATTACCGGACTAAAATCTTTATCTTCGCCGATGTGTGTAAGTCCCGGATATGCCACGGCTTCTGTGGTAAACACCCGGTCAGAGTAGCTTTTTTTCGGGGGCATCAGGCAGTTTGTGGTAAAAAGTACGGGGGCAGGAATGTCTGCGAATTCTTTCTGCTGGTTCTGCCATGCGGTGCCGAAATTGCCTTTCAGGTGAGAGTAATTCTTCAGCTCCGGATAGGCGTGTGCGGGCAGCATTTCCCCGTGGGTGTAGATGTTTATTCCTTTGCCTTCAGTCTGTTCCAGGAGTTTCTTAAGATCGTAGAGATCATGTCCGGAAATCACAATGAAAGGGCCTTTTTCCACGGTGAGGCTTACTTCTGTGGGAACAGGATCTCCGAAGGTCTCCGTGTTGGCTTTGTCGAGAAGGGCCATGCATTTCAGATTGACTTCACCTGCCTCCAGAACGATAGGAAGCAGTTCATCCATGCCCCAGTCGTCCATGCCGACGGCAAACAGTGCTTTATAAAAGAAGCTGTTCACGTCAGCGTCTGTGTAGCCTAAAACGGCGGCGTGATATGCGTAAGCCGCCATGCCCCGGATGCCGAAAAGGATCAGGGATTTCAGGGAGCGCACGTCTTCATCGGCATTCCAGAGTTTTTCCATGTCATAGTTGTCGTTCCGTCCGCAGGCGGAGCCGCATACAGAGCAGTCCGGCGCCAGGCGCTGTTTCTCTTCTTCTACCCGGCGGGTCAGTTCTTCGATCGCGTCGTTGTCGAAGTTTACATTGGTAAGCGTGGCAAAAAGGGCTTCTGTTACCAGTACGTTTGTCTCCTGGGTGATAAGGCTTTCGTTTCCTTCTATCAATCTGGCAAGGCCAATCAGCGATCCGGTAAGTCTGTCCTGAAGTTCGGCGGTATCCGCCTTCTTTCCGCATACTCCGGCTGCGCCTGTACAGGCTTTGCCGCAGGCGGTCTGTTCACATTGAAAACAAAACATTTTTTGGTTCATGATTGATGATTCCTCCTTAGAATTTTTTGATGTTATTTCTGATTGCTGTCTAAGTGCTTTTGATTATTATGCAAGTGATTTTAGAGAATATTTAAGTGCTTTTGCCTGTTTCCTTATATTTGGGGCTTATTCCGGATATTATCCGTGAGCAGGATGTCCTTTTATCCATCTTTTCCTTTGTTGCCAATCTTGTACAGTATTTTTTTTGTGACGTATATTTTTATACGGTACACAGGAAGTGTTGAATACGGTAAAAATCGCGAAAATATCGGAAACTACGGTATAAAGGAGCTGTCCAGTACGGGAAATACCGGGAAACTACTGGGAACTACGGTATAAAGGAGCTATCCCATACGGAAAATATCGGGAAACTACTGGAAACTACGGTATAAAGGAGCTATCCCATACGGAAAATACCAGAAAACTACTGAAAACTACGGTATAAAGGAGCTGTCCAGTACGGAAAATACCGGGGAACTGCTGGAAACTACGGTATAAAGGAGTTGTCCCGTACGGAAAATACCGGGGAACTGCTGGAAACTACGGTATAAAGGAGTTGTCCCATACGGAAAATACCAGAAAACTACTGGGAACTACGGTATAAAGGAGCTATCCCATACAGTAAAAATCAAGAAAAACCCCAAAATTACTGTAGAGGAGAAGCATATACTACAGAAGAAATTGACATATTATCTCAAATTACCGTATTGCAGAGAATTTCCGTATCCTTTCCGGCATCATCTTGGAACTCTCCCCACCGTCTTTTCCGGCATCATCTTGGAACTCTCCCCACCGTCTTTTCCGGCATCATCTTGGAACTCTCCCCACCGTCCTTTCCGGCATCATCTTGGAATTCTCCCCACCGTCCTTTCCGGCATCATCTTGGAATTCTCCCCACTGTCCTTTCCGGTATCCTTCCGGAATCCGTCCCGTTGTTATTCCAGTATCCTTCCATCCGTAGAGACGGTTACCACCTGCCAGGGGATGAACTTGCCGCTTGCCTGGAGAGCCTGCTTCACTGCGTTTTCGATCCCGCCGCAGCAGGGAACTTCCATGCGTGCTACGGTGACGCTTTTGATATTATTTCCTGCGATGATCTGTGTCAGTTTTTCCGTATAATCTCCTTCGTCCAGCTTGGGACAGCCGATGAGCGTAATGCGGTTGCGGATGAATTCGTTATGGAAATTTCCGTAGGCGTAGGCGGTGCAGTCGGCGGCCACCAGAAGATTGGCGTTGTCGAAGTACGGGGCGTGCACAGGTACAAGTTTGATCTGCACCGGCCACTGCCGCAGCTGACTGCCTGCAGAAAATCCGGCGCCGGAAGCGGAAGATGAATTTGCGTTAAGCCCGTTTGTGGAGCCTGCGGCAGGCGCGTCCATGGAACTGTTGTCTCTTTTTATTGCCCTTGCCTGGGTACCGGGACAGCCGCAGGGGAGCGGCGCGGCATCTTTCATTCGCTTCGCGGCCAGAACCGCCGCTTCGTTGTAGGCGGGGGCTTCCCGCTCCTCGAAGGAGATAGCGTCTGTGGGACAGGCGGGCAGACAGTCCCCAAGGCCGTCGCAGTAATCTTCTCTGGTGAGTACGGCTTTGCCGTTCACCATTTCAATGGCGCCCTCGTGACAGGCGGCGGCGCAGGCACCGCATCCGTTGCACTTTTCCTGGTCGATTCGGATAATTTTTCTGACCATAGTCTTTCACCTCTCTGTATCTGGAAATATGTTATGTTGCCTTGCTGTTTCAGAGTTTCTGCTCTGCATGCTGTATGCTGCTCCGGCACTACCGGATTACGGAGATAAGCCTCCGGCAGGTATCAGACATTGACTTTACGGGCAGATTATAATACGATATTTAAAACAAAACAGTTGTATTTACAACAGAAAGAAGATTTTATGAAAAAATATATTCCGGTTTTAAAAAGAACACGATTATTTGCAGGCGTGGGTGAGGAAGAGATCCTGGCGATGCTGAACTGTCAGCAGGCAGCGGAGAAAAGATATAAGAAAGGAGAGTATGTGCTCCGTCAGGGAGAACATATCGGAGATATTTCTATTTTAGTGGAAGGGCGGCTGTCCATTCAGAGAGATGATTACTGGGGAAACAGAAGTATTATCAATATTGTGGAGGCCGGAGAGATGTTTGGAGAGGCCTATGCGTCACCGGACAGCGGCGCGGTGATGAACGACGTAACGGCGGTGGAAGACAGTATCGTCCTTTTTCTTAATATGAAAAAAATTCTGACGACCTGTCCTTCTGCCTGTCGTTTTCACTCTCTGGTAGTCCAGAATCTTTTTTTCGCTATATCAGAAAGGAACAGAACACTGATGCGGAAGCTCCTTCACATGTCGAAGCGTACTACAAGGGAAAAACTTTTGTCCTATCTTTCCGACGAGGCGAAGAGACAGGGCAGGTCTTCTTTTGAGATCCCGTTCAACCGCCAGCAGCTTGCGGATTTCCTCTCCGTGGACCGCAGCGCCATGTCCAGCGAACTGGGGAAAATGCGGGACGAAGGGATACTGACTTTTCAGAAGAACCGGTTCAGATTATTATAGAATCCGGCGTATATTCTCAGATATCCGAGACGTAGTTTAGGGGATGTTTTTCTTTGCCGTTTCCTGCGCGCGCCACTGTGACGGCGGCAGGCCGTAGGCTTTGCGGAAGGCGCGGGAAAAACGCAGCTGATCCGGATAGCCGACTTCCCTTCCGATCTGTTTGACCGACAGACTGGTAAGGCGGAGAAGCTGCGCCGCTTTTGACATACGGTATTTAAACAGCAGCTCCTGAGGGCTTTGGCCGGTCTGCTGTTTTGTGATTCTGTCAAGATAACTCCGGCTGATATTACAGTGGGACGCAATATCCTCTATACTGATATTCTTGTGAAAATTCTGCTCGATAAACCGGGTGGCTTTTTTGATATAGGCATCCAGGGGCGTTTTCTCAGAGACAGAGGAAATGCCCTGGGAAGAACGGATCAGGTAATCCATACATTTGTAAAGATCCCCGATAGAATAGAAATCGGTACTGCTTTTTTCAGGGAAAGCCATCTCCAGCATCGTATTTCTCAGTTTTGAGGAAAAATATGTATTTACAGGTCGGTAGATCGGACTTGTGATACTCATATTACAATTCATAAGAACTTCTTCCACACGTACTCCGTTAAATTCAATCCAGGTATATTCCCATGGATCTTCCATATCTGCATGATAATGGGTGAGCTGGCCGGGGAAAATCAGAAAACCCTGTCCGCCGTGAACTTCATATATTTTCTCTTCGTTGTGCTGATCGATAACACAGAAAGTCCCTTTTCTCGAAAGAACATAATGAAAAAGATACTGTTTCCATACGAACGGATCATAGAAATGTCCGGGATCGCATCTTTCATATCCTGTCTGATACAGACAGAGATCTACAAAGTACAGATTTGGAAAAAGATGAAAAAGCGTGCCTGTACCAGCCATATAGATTCCCTCCATTGTGATATATTGATAATTTTATCCCATGTATAAGGTGAAAATCAAGGAAAATATCACAAAAAGACATAAAGGTATTACATGAGGCCATAGAAGAACATATTCTCTGAGAATATACTGTTATCACATAGTAAAAAAGGAGAAAATGCTGGCCGGCGGTTTTCCTCAGGGAAAAGGAGGAGGTTACTATGAAAAAACATTGGAAAAAGGGAATTGTGGCGGCAGGAATGCTTGTCATGACAGCAGGGCTTACAGCCTGCGGCACAGGCTCCGGAGATGACAACAAATTGATTTTCCAGATATGGGATCAGGGACAGAAGGACGGAATGGAGACTCTGGCAGCGGCATACATGGAAGAACATCCTGATGTGGAGATCGAGGTGCAGGCTCTGGGATGGGATGAGTACTGGACGAAGCTGGAAGCGTCGGCAACCAGTAATACAATGCCGGATATTTTCTGGATGCACTCCAACCAGATGTATAAATATGCAGACGCCGGAATGCTGGAGGACTGCACGGATCTCATCAATCCGGAGGATTACGCGGAAACGGCTGTGGAGAATGCAAAAGGAAGCGACGGAAAGCTTTATGGCGTTCCAAAGGATAAAGATATCGTAGGGCTTTTGTACAACAAAGAGATCTTTGACGAAGCAGGAGTGGCATATCCGGATGATACATGGACCTGGGACGATCTGGAAGAGGCTTCACAGAAAATTTATGACACCACAGGGAAATATGGCTATATGGCATGTTCTCATGACCAGATCGGATACTGGAATTTTGTATATCAGAACGGCGGACGTATTCTGAATGAAGACGGAACGGAGCCGTGCTATACAGAAGAGGCGACTGAAGAGGCTATCGCATATTATATCGGGCTTCAGGAAAACGACTGGTGTCCTACACAGGCGCAGTTCGCAAACACCGGAGCATCTGAACTGTTCTTTTCCGGACAGGGCGCTATGTATTATGCGGGAAACTGGGATCTTGTCAATCTCTGCAAGAACTATCCCGAAATGAATGGGAAATGGGATGTCGCTGTACTTCCAAAATGTCCCGATCCGGCCGAAGGCGATGGAAGAGCGTCTATATCCAACAGTGTGACGTATGCTACGCCCGCCCATGGTAAACACAAAGAGACCGCCATGGATTTCCTTGAATTTCTGGGATCTGAGGAAGGCCAGAGACTTCAGGGAGAAACCGGAGTGTCTATTCCCGCCTACAACGGACTGGAGCAGACCTGGGTGGATACCTTTGTGCAGCAGGGCTATGATCTTCATGTGGAGAACCTGATCGATATGTTTGATTACAGCGTGAAATATCTTACGAATCCTTCACGTCCGGCATGGGAGCCCAAGGTAGAGGTTGCGGTGCTTGATATTTATGCCGGAAACACTACTGTGGAGGAAGGTATTGAGACTATACAGGAAATTGTGAAAGAAGAAATCAGGAAAGCCTGAGACTGTAAGGGGGTAGTAATGATGAAAAGAAACACAAAACAGGCCCAGGATCAGAAGTGGGGTTATCTTCTGGTTGCGCCTACGATCATTGGGCTTCTGATACTCAATGTATATCCGTTTCTGCAGACGATTTTTCTGAGCTTTACAAATGCAAAAGCATTCGGCGATTATGACTTTGTGGGACTCAGTAATTTTGCGACCATGTTTACCAGTTCTGAATTCTGGCGGGCGACCTGGAATACGATTCTGTTCTGTATCCTGACAGTTCCGGTCGGCGTGGGACTTGCTCTGGTTATCGCGAATCTGCTGAATTCCAGAATAAAAGGAAAAGTATTTTTCCGGGCCGTTTATTTTCTGCCCATGGTAGTCGCTCCGGCGGCTGTCGCTATGGTATGGAAATGGATGTTTAACTCCGAATATGGAATTATCAACACGGTTTTCCATATTCATGTGGACTGGATCACCAATCCAAATCTGATCATTATCACAGTAGCAATCGTATCGATCTGGAGCGCTCTGGGATATGACGCGGTGCTTCTTCTTTCGGGACTGCAGAATATATCCAAAAGTTACTATGAGGCCGCCAGCCTGGACGGGGCTACAAAAGTACAGCAGTTTATACATATCACCCTGCCAATGGTTTCCCCGACACTTTTTGTCGTGCTGATCATGAGACTGATGGCCTCTCTGAAAATATACGATCTGATCTATATGATGGTAGGAGAAGGTAATCCCGCTCTGAGTAAAGCTCAGTCGTTAATCTATCTTTTCTACCGTGAATCCTTTGTTTCCGGAAACAGGGGCTATGCGTCGGCGATCGTTATCTGGACAGTGCTGATCATTGCCATTGTGACGGTGATTCAGTTTATCGGCCAGAAGAAGTGGGGCAACTATGAAGTATAACGGGAGGGACAGAGAATGAAGAAAAGTAAAAGACACTCAACGGCAGGAATCTATATCGCCCTGGGAATCGGATCTGTTATCATGATTTTTCCCTTTATCTGGATGATTCTGACCGCTTTCAAAACAAACGCGGAGGTCCCACAGATACCGCCGACGATCCTGCCGTCGCACTGGAACCTGGATTCTTTTAAAAATGCGATAGACCTGCTTCCTTTTGGAAATCTGTATATCAATACGGCTTTAATGATCCTGTTCCGCGTTTTGTGCGCAGTCGCTTTCTGTTCTATGGCGGGCTATGCGTTTGCGAAACTGAATTTTAAAGGGAAAAATATCCTGTTTACATTGATCATTGTCCAGCAGATGATCCCGGGACAGATCTTCATTATCCCGCAGTATCAGATGCTCGCCAAGGTAGGACTGACAGATACGCTGTTTTCCCTTGTATTTCCAGGTATCGTCAGCGCGTTCGGAACATTCTTCCTCAGACAGGCGTATATGGGTATACCGGACGAAATCGCGGAAGCGGCCTATCTGGACGGCTGTAACCGCTGGCAGACCTTTATAAAGGTGCTGTTCCCGCTGACAAAATCCTCTGTGGCGGCGCTGTCTGTATTTACCGCTGTGTTTGCTTATACAGACCTGATGTGGCCTCTGGTCGCTAACACCAATATTAACCATACGACACTGTCCGCAGGTCTTTCTACTCTGAACGGACAGTTCAGCACCAATTATCCGGTTTTGATGGCAGGTTCTCTTCTGGCAATGCTGCCCATGGTGGTGCTGTATCTGATCTTCCAGAAACAGTTTATCGAAGGCGTGGCGATGACAGGAGGAAAATAAAATATCCATCGGAGAAAGGACAATTCTATGAAGACAATCACAATGCAAACCAGACGTACGACTTACCAGATGGGAATTATGGAACATGGATTTCTCCTTCATCTCTATTATGGACCAAGGACAGAAGGCAGCGCGGAAAACCTTCTGTCCTATAATGACAGGGGATTTTCCGGAAACCCGTATGAAGTAAAAGAAAAAAGAGAGATTTCCATGGATTATCTGCCTCAGGAATATTCCTGCTACGGAAACGGGGATTTCCGCAGTCCGGCTTTCAGAATGAAAGACGAAAATGGCGTATTTGCAGCAGACCTGAGGTATCTGAGCAGCAAAAGATATGAAGGGAAATATATGATTCCCGGACTTCCGGCTGTGTACGCGGATACTGAAGAGGCATACACAGTAGAAGTACTCCTGCGCGATAAGGCGACAGGGGTGGAAGTAACTCTGCGTTATGGAGTGCTGCCGGAACTTGACGTGATCACCAGGAGTACGGAAGTATGGAATAACGGAAAAAAGAAAGTATATCTGGATAAAGTATTCAGCGCGTCCCTGGATTTTCTTACAGGAGACTTTGACCTTCTTCACTTTTACGGACGTCATGCGATGGAACGGAATATAGAGCGCGTTCCGGTGAGCCATGGCGGTCTGGGATTCGGGAGCAGGAGAGGCGCGTCCAGCCATCAGCACAATCCTTTTGTGATCCTGGCAGAGAAGGAAACAACGGAAAAGTACGGCGGATGCTGGGGAATGTCCTTTCTTTACAGCGGGAATTTCTGGTTCGAGGCGGAAAAGGATCAGTTTGAACAGACCAGGATGCAGATGGGTATTCTTCCGGAAATGTTTGAATATCCGCTGGCTCCGGGCGAGCGTTTTTACAGCCCGGAAGTGGCTATGGCGTATACGGATGAAGGCCTCGCGAAGCTCAGCCATATATATCATGAACTGATCCGGCGGCATGTATGCAGAGGAAAGTTCCGGGATATCCGCCGTCCTGTCCTGATAAACAACTGGGAAGCCACATATTTTGACTTTACCGGCAGCCAGATTCTGGATATTGCGCGACAGGCGGCTGAACTGGGAGTGGAAATGTTCGTCCTGGACGACGGGTGGTTCGGAAAAAGGGACAACGAGGACGCAGGTCTGGGCGACTGGGCGGCAAATGAGAAAAAGATCGGTATGTCATTAAGTGCGCTATCTGAAAAAATCCATGACATGGGAATGAAGTTCGGTCTCTGGATAGAACCGGAAATGGTGAACGAGGACAGCGAACTGTTCCGGAAACATCCGGACTGGGCGTTCCGGATACCGGGACGGATGCCTGTCATGGGAAGGAACCAGCTCACGCTTGATTTTTCCAGAAAAGAAGTTGTGGATCATATTTTTGAGCAGATCAGCGGCAATCTGGAAAAGGCGCGGATCGAATATATCAAGATGGATATGAACCGGAGTATCAATGATGTTTATACGGCGGTAAACGGCTGTCAGAATTTTGGTGAGATCATGCACAGGTATGTGCTGGGCGTTTATGACTTTCTGGAACGTCTGACAACACGTTTTCCTGATCTTCTGGTGGAAGGATGCTGCGGAGGCGGCGGAAGGTTTGACGCGGGAATGCTTTACTATACTCCCCAGATCTGGTGCAGCGATGACACAGACGCCATAGAACGGATTTATATCCAGAATGGAACCTCTTTCGGATATCCGATATCAGCCGTGGGTTCGCATGTATCCGCAGTTCCCAATCATCAGACTGGAAGAACGGTGTCTCTTCACACACGCGCCGTAGTGGCCATGTCCGGAAGTTTCGGTTATGAGCTTGACCTGAATACCCTTACGGAAAAAGAAAAAGAGGAGGTAAGAGGACAGATCAGGGCTTATAAAGAAAACTGGGAGCTGTTGCATGAAGGACGATATTACCGTCTTACAGATCTTTGCGCGCATCCGGATGCCGCGGCATGGTCTTTTGTCAGCAGGGACAGAGAAGAGATGCTTCTTAATATTGTGAATATAAATGTCCACGCCAACGCGCCGGTTTCCTATATACGCTGCATGGGGCTTCTTCCGGAAAAGATGTACAAGGTTCAGGAAACCGGAAAAATGTTCAGCGGTGCGGCTCTTATGACAGTGGGATTTCCGGTACCTGTTGTGATGGGAGAGTACAACGCGTGGCAGTATCATTTTATATGTGTGTAAACAAATGACGACAGTGATTCCGGGTATCCGGACTGCGACGGAAAATTCCGGGCAGAACAGGCGGCTGACAGAAAAGCCGCCTGTTCTGCCCGGTTTTGCGTGCTGATCCTGGAGAAAAAAACGCCCCTGCCCGATTGTAGATCGTATGAAAAATTCTTGATAAGAAGAAGAGGGTGTGGGATAATGGCTTTATCAAAACAGAGGGAGCCGACGCGGATTTAGAAAAGTGGATCGTATATTATATACCATTGCCCGTTGGAGTGGAGGAATAAGAGAGGTGTGGATCAAAATATGAAGCGGAGTACAAGCTGTGAGTATTGTGCCAATTACGTTTACGATGAGGACAGTGAAGGCTATTACTGCGACGTAAGCCTGGATGAGGACGAGTATTACAGATTTGTCAGCAGCGGTTACAGAGAATGCCCGTATTATCAGTCCGGCGACGAGTATAAGATCGTGCGTCATCAGATGTAGATAAAAGCCGCAATACAGGACATAAGATGGCGTCAGTGTACAAGGAGCGTGATGCCCTTTGTACACCGATGCTAAAGATGATAAAGGAGAACGACAGATGATCACCGTAGAACTGGATCATTTCAGCCTGGAACAGATCTGCCGGTCCGGACAGTGTTTCCGGATGAAGGAAACAGAAAAAAATACATATACGCTGATCGCCGGAGACCGTTATCTGAAAATGGAACAGAAAGGGGCTGTGGTGGATTTTCATTGCAGCGATGCGGAATTTTTGGGAATCTGGATCACTTATTTTGACCTGGATAACGACTACGGCCGCTATATAGACGCAGTGAATCCCCGGGACAGATATCTGTGCGCGGCGGCTGATAAGGGGGAAGGGATTCGCATTCTCAGGCAGGATCTGTGGGAGATGATCGTTACATTTCTGATCTCTCAGCAGAACAACATAAGCAGAATACGGAAGTGTATTGAAGCCCTCTGTACGCATTACGGAGAAAAGAAAAAGACTCCGGACGGCATGGAATACTACGCCTTTCCTACAGTATCCGCTCTGGCGAAGGCTACGGAGGAAGAAGTGCGGAATCTGGGGCTGGGATACCGGGCACGTTATATTGTTTCCACCGCGAAAAGCATTGATACGGGGGAAATCTCATTGGAGAGGATCAGGGGAATGCGATCCCGCCGTCAGGCAAAAGAGGAGCTGATGAAGCTTTGCGGGGTGGGTGAAAAAGTAGCGGACTGTATCTGCCTTTTTGCGCTTCACCATATGGACGCTTTTCCCATTGACACCCATATCCGCCAGGTGCTGGAAAAGCATTATAAACGAGGATTCCCTAACAGAAGATACCACGGCATGAGAGGGATCATGCAGCAGTATATATTCTATTATGAGCTGACGAAAGATAAAGTATGAGAAAAGTCCGGATGGGCCGTAAATGGCATCCGGACTTTTTTAATCAAATTCACAAAAAAGTCACAATCTTGCGGCTTGTACCGGCCTTGAAAGTATATTTTCATCGGTTTCCGTTGATCTTTTCTTTTGTTCTGTGTATAATAGAAGTAGGGAAATCCCTACTTTCTATATTTCAGAAAGGTGGTGCAAAATCATGTTAGCAAATGCGTTTGTGGACAATGCCAAAGTCATGGCAAAAGGGCAAATCACAATCCCGAAAGATGTTCGTGAAGTGCTTGGTGTGTCAAACGGTGATCGAGTCACTTTTATCGTTGAGGGAAACACCGTCCGCATTGTCAATTCTGCTGTGTATGCCATGCAAGTGCTTCAGCAGGAAATGGCCGGAGAAGCAGAACGCACCGGTCTGACCTCGGAAGATGATGTTATGGCGCTCGTCAGGGAATTGAGAAATGAGGACGAAAAGGCATGAGAGTTCTGATTGATACAAATGTTCTCATTTCTGCCGCGCTGGATAAATTTCTTTCCGTCGCGCTGCTGACCCTGGAATTGGTTCCCGTCCCGACAGAGGAAGATATGACCGAACCACAAATCAGAGATGCCAATGACCGCCTTATTTTGCGGGCAGCCATTGAAGCGAAAGCCGATGTGCTGCTGACCGGTGATAAGGATTTCTTAGAGTCCGGCGTAAAAAATCCGGCGATTATGACACCGGCTGAGTTTTTGAATACCTGACTGGCATAAGGACAGCGGGCCGAGAGTGGAAACCTCCCGGCCTGTTGTGTTTACATGTGCTGTATCTCGCTTTTTGATCAGCTTGTTTACGTTAAGCGTTTCTTTATGCTACAATAAAATTGGTCTATTGGATTTCCTTTATAATCTGAATAATCTGAACAAGACGGGCGAGATAGCCCTGATTCATGTGAATACCATTTTGCGGAATGTAGAGCAGCTAAAGGCAGATGCTCTCAGCGCCGCCAGATAGAGCCAGACTCTGTCCATCTCTTTCTGCGACCCGGGAGTCCGTTGGTTTTCCGTTCCCCGGTTTTCCGTAGCTCATCCGGAAATTCCGGCCCAGGCGCTGCTCTATCCACAAATCGGCGGGTATTTCCTTTCGCAGATGGAAAAAGTCATTACAGAAGATCATCTGCCCGTCACGCTGGTGAAGAACAACTACAATGTCACTTAGCACCTGATCCGCACCACCAATTTCCTGGCCACTATTTCCACCCTGTAGACAGCGATTTAGATTCGTTTCTTTTTATCGGTTCTTCCTACCAGATAATCAATACTTGTATCATAATAATCTGCCAGACGAACCAGTATTTCTACAGGTATGCAGCGGCTTCCTCTTTCGTAATGAGAATAAGCGCGCTGGCTGACATGGATGATCTCGCCGATCTGTTTCTGGGATAGATCGGAGTCCTCTCTTAAATCATGAAGTCTTTGAAATTTCATCAGCTCTCCTCCTTTTTTGAGAGTATAGAACTGAACGAAATGGACTATGCTGATTTAGAACGTATTGGACTTGAAAATATTTGTAATGGTGGACATTGCCATATTATATAGAGGGGAGTGTGTACAAAGAGCGGCGCTTCAAATCGCTGAAATTCCTGCGGTCGGAGTATGTGCGCCGAAAAGAAGCTGATTTTAGCCCTCTGGAATTGAATTTTATTTCCTGTTCCATTATAATATGCTCGTAAGAGAATAGGGCCTGTTCTGTTTCATGGTAAAAGGAGCAGGCCGTTTGTTATCTGAGCAAGGAAGCGTCAATGTACAAGGGACCGTATTGTCCCCTTGTACATTGACGCTAGAAAGGTGAGAGAAAATTATGGAGTATCTTGTTCAAATTATCAGGAACGTGCTGGGGACTTTGTACCAGGCCGGCGGCGCGTCCCTTGTGATCGCCGTGCTGTTTATGTCCGCCTATATGCGGGTGCGAAAGCTGGGAGTGGGCCCGGTGGTGCAGGGATGGATACAGGAATTCCGGACAAGTTCTTTGTTCCGAAGACAGTTTTTTTTTGTATTCTATATATGCATGATGCTGTTCCGAACCCTGTTCTGCAGATCTATCTGGGGAAATCCTCTGGATAATGTTCTGGGAATATGGGGTTTACATAAAGAGGACGGAAGTATCTATACGGAAAACATAGAAAACCTGATCCTCTTTCTGCCGATGATCCCGCTGCTGTTCTGGATGCTGGAGGAAAAGGAGCATAATAAAAAGCGGCCTTTGCAGGCAGTGCTGATAAGGAGCGTATCTGTCAGCTTTGGATTTTCTCTGTTGATAGAGTTTTGCCAGCTTTTTCTGAAAATAGGAACCTTTCAGCTCACAGATTTGTTTTTTAACACTCTGGGAGGAGCGCTGGGAGGACTTTTATATTGGGGCTTTGACCGGAGCAGAAAGCGCGCGGCCGCATATATCCGAAAACTGGGAGGCTGGGACACAGAGGAATGGAATCCGCCTGCTGAGGATAGCGGCAGACTGTCGATTATAAAAGCGGAAACTGCAGATACAGAGAAGGAAAAAATTTTTGTTCCGGATCAGGAAAAGACGGAGGGACAGCCGGATCATTCAACGGAAACAAATCCGGCTGAGATTCCACTCACATCGGAACAGGAAGAGGCGATCCGGGCTCTGATCCGTGAAGCGGGACAGAAAATGCTTCAGGCGAAGCTTGCAGATGATGCAGTTCATGAGAAAGAAGGCCCGGCTAATTTCTGTACAGATTTTGATATGGAAATTCAGAAATTTCTGATACAGGGACTTGGCGGAATCCTCCCGGGAGCCGAATTTTTTGGGGAAGAAGAGACAGAAGGGAACGCGGGAGCAAAAGCGTCCGGAGAGTATACCTTTTATATTGATCCTATAGACGGGACTACTAATTTTATGTTCCGCTACAACCATAGCTGCGTTTCTGTGGGACTGGCTTACCGGGGTAAAATGGCGGCAGGATTCGTGTATAATCCTTATGTGAACGAGATGTACAGCGCAGTACGGGGAAAGGGAAGTTTTCTCAACGGCGAGAGGCTGAAAATACAGGATAAATCTATTTCCGAGGGAATCGCGGCCTTTGGCTGCGCCCGGTACAATGATGAAAATGTTGAAGTCCTGTTCGACACGGTAAGAGAGCTTTTTCGCAGGAGCCTTTCGATCAGAAGCGGCGGCTCCGCTGCTCTTGATCTTTGCAGGATTGCTTCTGGCAGTAATGTAATCTATCTGGAAATGAAACTTCAGCCATATGATTATGCGGCTGCGTCCGTGATTGTGGAGGAAGCCGGAGGCGTAATCGCTCAGATAGACGGAAGCCCGATCACTTTACATGAACCCTGCTCTATCCTGGCGGGAACCGGGCGCGGATGCGACGAAACCAGGAAGCTGATTTTCTGTAAATCTGCGTAAAGCGGCGGGAGCGGCAATGAATGTATCGTCAGTGTACAAGGGGCAACCGTATTGTTCCCCTGTACACTGACGCTGTTTTCATGTATTTACACAGGACAGCAGGGTAAAAGAAGAGAAAATAATTTCCTGTACTTCCGCGCAATCCAGGAAGGCTCGGCGATAAAAAGCCGCAGGAAAACCCGGCGATCATAGAACGATAATTATACAGGACGGAAGAATGGACAGAAATTCAGGTCTAAATGAGAAAAAAACAAAAAAGCAAAGAAATACATGTAAAAAAATCATAACAGCCGCCGCCATTTCAGGGGCCTCTCTTATTCTGGCTGTCACTGCCTGGGGCGCGGCTGCGAAACAGTATACCGGCACGGATTTTGCCATGGATACAGTAGTGTCGGAAACTCTGTATACTTCCGGAGAAGACCTGAATCCGGAAATCGGAGATATGCTGAGAGAAACAGAGGAAAAATATCTGTCATGGACAGAGAAAGGATCCGAGGTATACAAAATAAACCAGGCGAGGGGAAAAACAGTGCAGGTTTCGGACGCGCTTGCCGTATATCTGGAGAAAGCGCTGAAGCTGGCGGAAGATTCCGGAGGGGCTTTTGATCCGACCATGGGAAAGGTGATCAGGCTGTGGGATATCGGGGGAGAAAATCCGCATATTCCTGATCCGGAGGAGCTGGACAGTCTCCTTAAGGAAACCGGATATGAAAATCTTGTCCTGGAGGGAAATAAAGTAACGCTGAAAGGCGGAGCGGCCCTTGATCTGGGAGCCGCCGGAAAAGGAATCGGCTGTGATATTGTGATGGATTTCCTGGAGAAGCAGAAAGAAGTCTGCGGAATGATCCTGAATCTGGGAGGCAGCAGCGTGATGGCTTATGGCGAGAAGCCGGATCAGACTCCATGGAGGGTGGCTTTAAGAGATCCCCGTGAAGAGGAAAGCGGATACCTTGGAGCTATCACTTTAAACGGGGGCGAATTTCTTTCCACCTCCGGAGATTATGAAAAATATTTTATGGAGAACGGGAAAAGATATCATCACATCCTGGATCCTGAGACGGGGTATCCTGTATGGAACGGGCTGACCTCAGTCACGGTGATCTGCGGCAGCGGCCTGATCGCGGACGGACTGTCTACCGCATGTTTTGTTCTGGGAGCGGAGGACGCGCTTCCTCTGCTGGAAAAGTATGACGCGGAAGCGGCTTTTGTAGACGAGAAGCATAATATCTATCTGACAGGTGGAATGAAATCCAGGTTTGAGCTGATGAAAAATACTTATACGATCCGGGACAGCTTTAAGTGACTGCGATTCTTTTAGAGATCCGGGATCCTTTTTGCGACTTCCCGGGTCAGAAGCCCGATCAGAAGCCCGGTGATCACCCCTGAAATAATGAGAACGGGGGCATAGTATAAAAATGCGGCGTTTTCCACGATCAGAGCCGCGACGATGAGCTGGCCGATATTATGGGAAACTCCGCCGGAAACGCTGACTCCGAGAATGCTGAAGTCGGATCTTTTTTTCATCAGCGTCATAACCGCAAGACTGAGAGCGGCGCCGGCGAGGCTGTAGAGTATGCTGAACATGTTTCCGAACAGAAAACCGATGACAACGATCCGGACTGCGGAAACAAGAGCGGCTTCCTTCCAGGTGTATTTTTCAAGGATATAGAGGACGGCCAGATTTGCAAGGCCAAGCTTGATTCCGGGAATTCCCGCAAAAAAAGGAAACAGGGATTCCACATAGCCGAAAATAATGGCAACAGCTGCGAAAACGCCCAGATATGCTGTTTTTTTCTGATACATATTTTATACAACCGCGTCAAAAGCAGATGAATCTGTTTCTGGATCAGCGGTTTTTTCTCCTTCTATCACAACTTTGTTTGGCAGACAGACGATCGTTCCTCCGGAACTGCCGACAGCCGGCTGTTTCATGCAGAGGTGATCCGGACAGTCCGCCTCAATCATTCTGACTTTTCCATCTTTGATCACACATACATTCGTATCGTTTATGAAAATCTTCCGGTTCTCCGCCAGGGAGTAAGTTCCGTATTCCTCGCCGTTTACAGTAATGCGGACAGTACCGTAATCTCCGCGGCGGAAAATTGCCAGAAAACCCCACAGGACAAGGGCGAAGACAAGTATGCCCGCGATAAATAAAACTTCCTTTTTTTTCAAAATAAACTCCTGTTCTGTAATATTATACCCAAGGGTTCCGTATGTTTTGTGGAAATCATCATATCACAGAAAATAACCGGCGGCAAGCGGGGGGCTTAGTCATGCGGCAGATCTGCTGATCCGACATACTTTATTCAAGAAAAATTCATTGTTTTCCGTATAAGAAAGTGTTAGAATAGAATAGATTTCGTAAATGAACTAAAATACGGAGGATTCCGTAGCAGAATTTATGTAGAAATAAAGACAAACAGGAGTAAATTATGAACGTGTTTTCAAAAGTATTCGGGACGCACAGCCAGCGTGAAGTAAAGCGTATCATGCCGCTGGTGGAAAAGACAGAATCTCTGCGCCCGGAGATGCAGAAATTAACGGATGAAGAGCTGAGAGAAAAAACAAGAGAATATAAGAAGCGTCTGGCTGAAGGGGAAACTCTGGATGATCTTCTGCCGGAGGCGTTTGCAACAGTACGCGAGGCGGCAAGACGTGTTCTTGGCATGGAGCATTACCGTGTGCAGATCATCGGCGGTATTATCCTTCATCAGGGCCGTATCGCAGAGATGAAAACCGGCGAAGGTAAGACGCTGGTGTCCACCCTTCCCGCATATCTGAACGCCCTGGAAGGCCGCGGCGTGCATATCGTAACCGTCAACGACTATCTGGCAAAGCGTGACGCTGAGTGGATGGGAAAGGTTCATGAATTCCTGGGTCTGACGGTAGGCGTAGTACTTAATGAAATGAAGCCGGAGGAGCGCCGCGCGGCATACGGCTGCGACATTACTTATGTGACAAACAATGAGCTGGGATTCGATTATCTTCGTGATAATATGGTTATCTACAAAGAACAGCTTGTACAGAGAGAACTTCACTACTGTATCATCGACGAGGTGGACTCCGTTCTCATTGACGAGGCCCGTACCCCTCTGATCATTTCCGGCCAGAGCGGTAAATCCACCAAGCTATATGAGGTCTGCGATATTCTGGCCCAGCAGCTTGAGCGGGGCGAGGCCAGCCATGAGATGACAAAGATGGCGGCCATCATGGGCGAAGAGGTTGTGGAGACAGGAGACTTCGTTGTCAATGAAAAGGACAAGATCGTCAATCTGACCGAACAGGGCGTCAAGAAAGTGGAAAATTTCTTCCACATCGAGAACCTTGCCGATCCGGAGAATCTGGAGATCCAGCACAACATTATCCTTGCTCTGCGCGCCCATAATCTGATGCATAAGGATCAGGACTATGTGGTTAAGGATGATGAGATCCTTATCGTTGATGAATTTACCGGCCGCATCATGCCAGGCCGCCGTTATTCCGACGGACTTCATCAGGCCATCGAGGCTAAGGAGCATGTGAAGGTAAAAAGAGAAAGCAAGACGCTTGCTACGATTACCTTCCAGAACTTCTTCAACAAATACGACAAGAAGGGCGGTATGACAGGTACCGCGCTTACCGAGGAAAAAGAATTCCGTGATATCTACGGAATGGACGTTGTGGAGATTCCCACAAACAAGCCGGTACAGCGTGTGGACCATGAAGACGCCGTTTACATGACAAAGAAAGAGAAATTCAACGCCGTAGTCCAGGCTGTCAAGGAAGCCCATGACAAGCAGCAGCCCGTTCTGGTAGGTACGATCACCATTGAGACTTCCGAGCTGCTTAGCAAGATGCTCCGCCGGGAGGGTATCCCCCACAACGTGCTGAACGCCAAGTTCCATGAACTGGAGGCGGAGATCGTCGCTCAGGCAGGTCAGGCGGGTGCCGTTACCATCGCTACCAATATGGCGGGCCGTGGTACGGATATCAAGCTGGACGATGTGGCTAGAGAGGCCGGCGGTCTGAAGATCATCGGTACGGAGCGCCATGAATCCAGACGTATCGACAATCAGCTCCGCGGACGTTCCGGACGTCAGGGAGATCCGGGTGAATCCCGTTTCTACATCTCTCTGGAGGACGACCTGATGCGTCTCTTCGGTTCCGAGCGTCTGATGAAGATATTCACTTCTCTGGGCGTTGCCGAGAACGAGCAGATCGAGCATAAAATGCTTTCCAACGCGATCCAGAAGGCTCAGGAGAAGATCGAGTTCAACAACTTCGGTATCCGTAAGAATCTTCTCGATTACGACCAGGTAAACAACGAACAGCGTGAGATCATCTACAAAGAGCGCCGTCAGGTGCTTGACGGCGAGAACATGCGCGATTCCATCTACAAGATGATCACGGATATTGTAGATAATGCGGTTGACAGATGTCTTTCCGACGATGTGGATTCCTCAGAGTGGAATCTGGAGGAATTCAACTCCGTTCTGTTGCCCATCATTCCGCTGGCGCCGCTGACACCTGAGAAGGTACAGAAGAAAAAGAAGAATGAGATGAAGCACATCCTGAAAGAAGAGGCTGTGAAGCTCTACGAGGCTAAGGAAGCAGAGTTTCCGGAGCCGGAACAGCTTCGTGAACTGGAGCGCGTAGTTCTTTTGAAATGTATTGACAGCAAGTGGATGGATCATATTGACGATATGGAAATCCTCCGTCAGGGTATCGGTCTTGTAGGCTATGGACAGAGAGATCCGGTTGTGGAATACAAGATGAGCGCGTACGATATGTTCAATGAAATGGCAAACGCGATTCAGGAGGATACAGTCCGGATGCTGTATCATGTTCATGTAGAACAGAAGATCGAGCGTGAGCAGGTTGCCAAGGTAACAGGAACCAATAAGGATGATTCAGCAGTGCGCAAGCCGGTTCAGCGAAAAGAAGAGAAGGTATATCCCAACGATCCCTGTCCATGCGGAAGCGGCAAGAAATATAAACAGTGCTGCGGACGTAAGCTGATGAAAGCGTAAGGCGGAGCAGGAAGATCAGATAAAACAGACAATAAAGAAAACCGGATGGTTTCCAGCTAAGGAAGTCATCCGGTTTTTTGTGGTGGTGCGCCTGGCGGGCAGCCGCCATGCCTGCACGAGCGGATATTTGCCGCGAGCTGCCCGGGTATCATATGGGCAGATATCAGAAGAATTTTGTGATTTCCTCAATCTCTCTGCGCTTCGGCCGCGCGGGTTCCTCGCCGGCTTTTCCAATGGCGATCACTGAGACGATGATCTCCTCCTGTGGGATACCGAGAAGTTTTCGGATACTGTCGGCGTCGCGGATACCCATGATCAGGGTCGCGTAGCCAAGTTCCTCTGCTTTCAGTATAAGGTTCTCATTCTGCAGGCCGAGATCATAGCAGCCCCAGCCGTTGCCCAGCTCGTTGTCAGGTGTTCCGTCCTTCTGGAATCCGGCTCTGTCCCGGACAAAAGTGGTGATAATGAGCGCGGCGTTCTGAGATTTGCTGCGGTTCATTTCCGGAAGACATTCTTCCCGGAAGCGGTTCACCATATCTTCAGAGAGAATGCAGTAATAGCGTCCGGTCTGGGAGTTCTTCCAGGAGGGCGCTTCCTGGGCGGCCCTGACAATGGTGAGAATATCATCTCTGGATACCCTGCCGTCTGCGCTGTATTTGCGTACGCTTCTTCTTGTTTCAATCAGTTTCTGAAATTCCATGACAGATCCTCCTCGCTTTCTGCTGTGATTTTGTCTGAAATAATTATGACATTATTTCGGGGGAAATGCAATGAAGATTTCGCCCGGCGGTTCTGCCCGCATTTGGGAAGTGTCGGGACTGCGAATGTTTCCTGTGTGGTCTGTATGTTATGACAGTTTTCTGAGGCATGTGTATGCTTCTGCCGAAAGAGAGCAGTGTCTTCTTTGGACTTCTGTCAGGAATATAAAAGAGCAGACAAAAGGTTTTGGATAATATGCATAAAAACGTGGTGTAAAGTTATAAATAATTGACAAATATTATTTTTTTGCCATAAAATAATTGACGGTTAGTATAGGAAAGTGATAATATTGCATACATAAGGAAAACCTTTTCCCATTCATGTTTAAGGAGAACGGTTATGGGAGTAACGATAGAAGATATTGCCCGGGAAGCAGGAGTTTCTATTGCAACAGTTTCGAGGGTGATCAACAAGACGAAGCCTGTAAGCGCACAGCTTCGGGACAGAGTTTATGAAGTAATCGAACGGAACCACTTTAAACCCAACAGTCTCGCACAGGGACTGATCACAAAGAAGACAAACACTATTGGAATTATTGTTCCGGATATTTCCAATGCGGTATTCGGAAAGCTTACCAAGGGGATCAACAGTATTTTTTCCAAACTGGGATATACCGTTGTATTGTGCGAATCTCAGGGTCGTCTGGAGGAAGAAATCAAGCTTCTGGAACTTCAGGAGGAGAAGCAGGTGGAGGGACTCCTTTTTGCAGGTGTTGACGTGAACCATACACTTGTAAAAGAAATGCAGAAAAGAGATTACCCGGTAGTTCTGGTCACACAGGAAGCATCAGAGGACGAAGGTGTTGTCCATACTGTGATTCATAACAATGAAGCTGCGATGTATGACGCTGTAAGATTCTTTCTTGATAATGGACACAGGCGGATCGCATATCTGGGAGGACCGAAGAACGACTATTCTTCAGGCAAAAAGAGATTGAAGGGATACCGCAGGGCGTTGGAAGAAGTGGGAATACCCGTTAATGAATCCTATATCGAGCAGGTGGAATTTTCCTTTGAAGCAGGTTATCAGGGGATGAAGACGTTGTATGAGGAGAACAGCAAACTTCCTACGGCGGTGGTCACCGGAAGCGATGTGATCGCGGTGGGAGCCATGCAGTATCTGGACAATATGAGGGTGCGGATCCCTGACGATATATCCATAATGGGGTTTGATGATTCGGAATTCGCCACATATATCAAGCCGGAACTTTCCACTGTAAGAATATCCTATTTTGATGAGGGAGTGAAGGCTGCCAGGATGCTTCTGAAGCTGATCCGGGAGGAGGAAGTTCAGCCCATAACAGAATATGTGGGGCATAAGATTATAAGAAGAAGCACGACAAAAAGCCTGAACTAGAAACAGAGTTGTTCTGTATATAAACGTCGAATGCAGAGCTGTGAAAAAACAGCTCTGGTTTTTCCAGAAAAAGGAAAGCGTTTTCCCGTCTTTTTAGATATATTATATAAAAAAATACAGTAAAAATTAGTAAAAAAGACCAATGAAAATTGAGCGAAATACATATTTTTTTGAGAAAAAATGTAAACGTTTTCCTAAAAGTGAAAATATACTTTACAGTACCTTTTTACTGCACAGCAGTATGAAAGATAAAACACATTTAAAGGAGGAAACAAACATGGCAACAAATCAATGGAAAAAAGCAGCGGCTCTTCTTTCAGCGGGAGCAATGGCGACATCTCTGTTCGCGGTACCGATGACAGTACAGGCGGAAGAGGAACCCATCACGATCAATTTCTCTTTTGATCAAGGCGTAGGCGAACCTACTCAGCAGATCGTAGATGCGTACAATGAAAGCCAGGATGCAGTCAGAGTGGAGACAGTAATTCTTCCTCAGGATGCAAATACAGTTCATGATGATTTCGTGAACAAGCTTGCATCCGGCGACACAAGTGTTGACGTTATGGGACTGGACGTTACCTATGTAAGTGAATTTGGTTCTGCAGGATGGCTGGCGGATCTTACAGAGCTTGTTGATCCTTCCCTGACTGAAGGAATGCTGACCGGTCCGGTAGAAGGCGCTACCGTTGACGGAAAACTGGTGGCAATGCCCTGGTTCACGAACTCCAGTGTACTGTTCTACCGTTCTGATGTTCTGGAAGAACTGGGCGAAGAAGTCCCCACCACCTGGGAAGGCTGGATGGAACTTGCCGACAAAGCTGTAGGAGTGAACGGCGTGGAGTACGGCGCTGACTTCCAGGCAGCACAGTCAGAGGCTATGGTCTGCAACTGGCTGGAGTATGTATGGGGTAACGGTGGAGACGTTCTTGACGAGGATGGAAACCCCATTGTAAATTCTGAGAATAATGTTGAAGCGACAGAGATCATGAAGAAGTTGGTAGACGAGTATGCTCCGGAAGGAGTTACTACTTATACCGAAACTGAGAGCGAGCAGGTGTTCAAAGAGGGTAAATGCCTTTTCATCCGCGACTGGTCAGGATTCTGGACAAGCGGTCAGGATGAGGGATCCAAGGTAACAGGCAAAATCGCCGCTACCAAACTTCCGGTAGGACCTAGTGGAACAGAATCTCATACCTGCCTTGGCGGACTTGATCTTGTAATCAATAATAATATCGACGACGAACATAAAGAAGCGGCGGCAGATTTCATTTCTTACATGGCAAGTCCCGAGACTCAGAAAGAAATGACCCTGATTTCTTCCCAGCCGCCGGTTGTAGAATCTGTTTATACAGATGCGGAAATTCTGGAAGCAATCCCGTTCTATGAAGAATTCGTGGATATTATCGCAACAGGAAAATCCAGACCGCTTTCTCCTCAGTATGCAAAAGTTTCTGACGCGATCCAGAGAAATATCCATCAGGCTCTGACTGGTGAGCTTGAGATTGCGGATGCGCTTGAAACCCTGCAGGCAGAACTGGAAGAACTGAATTAACAGGGCATTAACAGAAGGGATATTCTCCTTTGAGCCAGGCAGGGAGTCCCCTGTCTGGCTCAGTCTGTTACCAGACGGAGAGTAATTTCTTCTGTTCGTATCGTTATTATCCGGAAAAGGAGGGAAATGATGAGTAGAACAAAAAAAGCGCGCGGTTCACTGGAAAAAACAGAGAGCAGGGATGCGTGGATCATGATGGCGCCGGCTCTCGTCTGCCTGTCCGTAGTGGCTGTATATCCCATCCTGCGCACATTCTGGCTGAGCCTTCATGAGATGGTTCTGACAGATCCGCTGAGCGGCTATCCTTTTATAGGACTAAAGAATTACATGAATATCCTTCAGGATGAGAGAGCACTTACAGCAATCTTGTTTACCCTGAAATTTACTGTAGTCACAGTGTTTTTTGAGCTTCTTCTGGGATTCACTTCGGCGTTGATCATGAATCAGGGATTCCGGGCAAAAGGACTTGTCCGGGCGGCAATCCTGATTCCGTGGGCCATTCCTACGTCTGTATCCGCTATGATGTGGAAGTTTCTGTATAATGATCAGTACGGCCTTTTTAACGACGTACTTTACAGGCTGGGGATTATTGACAGCTATAAGGCCTGGCTCAGTACTTCGGAGGGGTCTTTTATGGCGCTGGTGATCACGGATGTATGGAAGACGGCGCCTTATATGGCTCTCCTGATACTTGCCGGTTTGCAGATGGTTCCGGACGAACTTTATGAAGCGGCAAAAATAGACGGGGCGAATGTGTTCCAGAGATTCCGTTATGTGACGCTTCCTACAGTGAAGACTACTGTTCTTGTGGCGCTCCTGTTCCGTACGCTGGACGCATTCCGTGTATTTGATCTGATCTCCGTAATGACAGGAGGAGCTAATGGAACTGAGAGTATTTCTGTATACGCATACAATAATCTGATGAAATTCCTTGACTTCGGTTATGGATCTTCACTTGCCGTATTGATTTTTGTGGTGGTATTTATCATCAGTCTTATTTATATGAAACTGATGGGAAACCGTCTGACAGAGATTTAGGAGGTGGGACTGTTGACAAAAACAAAAAGTATTTTAGGAAAAATTGCGTTTGCGGTTTTTGTGGTTATTTTTGTGGGAATCATTGTCCTTCCGTTTTTCTGGCAGTTTATGACTTCCATCAAACCTCTGTCTGAAATTTCGGCAATACCGGCAAAATGGATTCCCAGCAGTGTGCACGGGGATTTTTATGTAAATGTGTTTACAAAACATCCGTTTGGACGATATCTGCTGAACAGTTTTATCGTGGCTCTGACGACGACCGTACTCAGTATCCTGATCGGCGCTTCAGCGGCATATGCGCTGGCCCGTCTGCGTTTTAAAGGGAAAAAATTCATGCTTATGGCGATCTTAAGTATCTCCATGTTCCCCACGATCGCTACTCTGAGCCCGATCTACCTGCTTTTAAGAAACCTGAAGCTTTTAAATACATATGCAGGTCTGATTCTGCCCTATATCACTTTTGCACTGCCCCTGGCGATCTGGCTTCTGACTAACTTTTTTGCGCAGCTTCCAAAAGGATTTGAGGAAGCGGCCGCCATTGACGGATGTTCAAGAGGGAAAATTTTCTTTACGATCATGCTGCCGTTGATAAAACCGGCGATATTTTCCGTCGCTCTGATCGTATTTATCAATGCATGGAACGAATATCTTTATGCTCTGACATTTATGACAAATGATGAGATGAGAACGGTACCCGTGGGAATCGCGCTTTTCCCCAGCAATTATGAGCTTCCCTGGGGAGATATGGCGGCGGCAACAGTAGTAGTTACCGTACCTCTGATCATTCTGGTACTGATCTTCCAGAAAAAGATTATTGCCGGCCTGACTACTGGCGGTGTAAAAGAATAGAAGACACAAAAAGGAGAATTGACATGAAGAAAATCAAGTTATCTGACCGTCTGGAACTGTCTCAGGTGGTTATGGGATGTATGAGGATCGCAGACGCCGGAATTACGGAACAGGAGCTGCTTACTCTGGTGGAAACATGTCTGGATATGGGAGTGACGTCTATTGACCACGCTCCGGTATATGGAGGTTACACCTGCGAAAAAATCTTCGGAGATGCGGTTCTGAGAAAAAGACCGGAACTCAGGGAAAAAATGCAGCTGATCACAAAGGCGGGAATCGTATGCCCCGGACATTACGGAAATAAAACTATTTACTACGACAGTACCAGGGAAGAGATTTTAAGAGAAATGGATGAATCACTGGAAAAACTGGGAACAGATCATGTGGATCTTCTTCTGATTCACCGGCCGGATCCTCTGGCGGATCCGGCTGAAACTGCTGACGCACTGGAAACTGTGGTAAAACAGGGAAAAGCCCTTCATGTGGGAGTGTCTAATTTTATGCCTTCGCAGATGACTATGCTTCAGAGTTACCTTAATATTCCTTTGGTAACAAATCAGGTAGAGCTCTCTGTGAAAAATACGGAAAATTTCTTTAACGGAGTAGTAGACGATGCTTTTACGAGAAGAATTCCGCTGATGGCATGGTCGCCGCTGGGCGGCGGAGACGTGTTCCGGAGCCAGGAAGAAAAATACGTCCGTCTGCGCGGAGTACTGACAGAAATCGCGAAAGGTCATGAGACTTCAATGGATGCGGTAATGTATGCGTGGCTGTTCATGCACCCGGTACGGATTGCAGCTCTTACTGGAACAATGAATGCCGACAGGATAAAAGCAGCGGCGGAAGCGGCAGATTTGAAACTTTCCTATGACGAATGGTATCAGATTCTGGAAGCTTCCCGTGGATTTTCTGTGCCGTGACCGGGAGGTGTGAACTTTGGATAAAATCAGATTTGGATTGATTGGATCAGGATGGAGGGCGGAGTTTTATATCCGTATTGCGAAGGCTCTGCCGGGGATCTTTGATCTTACTGCCGTACTGATCCGGGACAGTGAAAAAGGAAAAAACTTTTCGGAAAAATTCAATGTCCCTGTAGTAAATACACTGGACGAACTGGAAAATACTGAACCGGAATTTATAGTGCTGGCTATAAAAAGAGGAACGGTAACAGAATATCTTATCAGGCTGTTTGAGAAAGGGATTCCTGTACTGACAGAGACGCCCCCGGGTGAGGATGTGGATTCTCTTTGCAGGCTCTGGGAAGCGCATCAGAAATATCGGCCGAAAATTCAGGTTTCTGAGCAATATTTTCTCCAGCCTCTTTATGCGTCCTGGTATAAGGCGATCTGTGATGGAAAACTGGGAGAAGTACAGAATATCAATATCTCTTCTCTCCATGGTTATCATGGAGCCAGTATTATACGGCAGTTTCTGAACGTGGGATTCGGGAATTTAAAACTGTATGGTAAACGTTACTGGTTTGACGTGACGGAGACTTACGGACGTGACGGTATGGTCTTTGACGGAGAAGTTGTAAAGTGCTCCCGCGACCGTGTTACAATGGAATTTGATAATGGAAAAACGGCCTTTTTTGATTTTGCAGATCCGGCCCAGTACCATTCTTTTATCAGAACGAGGCAGCTTACTGTACAGGGAACACGGGGAGAAATCGACGACCTTACGATCCGTTATCTGAATGAGAAGAATGTTCCGGTTACTCAGACTCTCAATAGAATCGATCTGGGCGTTTACGGAAATCAGGAATGGTCTCACTATGGAGTGATGCTGGGAGAAGAGTTCCTGTTTAAGACGCCGTTTAAAAATGCGAGATTTAATGATGATGAAATCGCGGTGGGTTCCTGCCTTATGAAAATGCATGAATATGTAAAGACAGGCGAGGAATTCTACGGACTGGCGGATGCCCTGCAGGATATGTATATATGTCTGAAGATGGAGGAGGCATATGCAAATCCGCTGAAAGTGATCGAAACAGAAACACAACCCTGGGCGAAATAGAGAAACAAGAAGATGCGGCTGTCGGCCGCATCTTTTTGCAGGATAAGCTGTCTGCAGACGATAAGCTGTGACAGTTTTTTACGCCCTTGAAGGCGGCGCCCCGAACTGTTTTTTGTAGGCGCGGACGAAGGTGGTATAATCCTTGAATCCGCTCTGGGCGGCGGCCTTGATCACAGGTACGTTCTGGCTGATCAGGGAGCGCGCCATGAGAAGCCGTTTGTTGACGACATAGTTATGGATAGTGTATCCGGTCTCTTCTTTGAACTTGCGCATCATATGGTATTTGCTGAAGAAAAAACGATCCGCGAGACTGTCGATAGACAGGTCTTCGTTCAGATGCCGGTTGATATGCCGCAGAAGCTCCTCCACTTGGGAATCGGAAGAGTAGGACTTCCGGTCGTTGATATACTGTTTTTCCAGAAAAATACGGTTAATGTGTACCATGAACTGAGTAAAGAGGGCGTCTTTGAGAAGACTGTCCCCGAAACCACGCTGTGTCAGCGCATTCTCCAGTTCAAAAAGAAGATCCTTGAGATGTTCCTGCAGGCCGGCGTCCAGACGGATAAGACTGAAACTCCGGTCTGCGGCTTTCTGGAAGCAGGCGTTCAGAAGCGGTTCGCGGATATCCTCCCGTATCCAGAGGATAAACCGTTCGTAGGGAAGGGAAAAATCAATCTCCGGTTTGTGGATCGCCCCGCGGCTGACCAGCAGGATATCCCACGGGTTCAGGTGGTAGGTTTTCCCTTCGATATGATAGCTGACTTTCCCGGAAAGAAATACGATCACTTTGTGGAAATCATGATAGTGGTATTTGTATTCTTTCGGCGTCTGGTCTTTGATGTGAAACAGGCGGAAATCTTCGTTCAGATATCCTGTTTTTTCCCGTGACTGGAAAGAACTGCTCATAACTTTTTTTCCCTCTTTTTCGTACTGTTGTTTCTGTATTCCCGTGGAGTACATCGGTAAAAACGTTTGAATGTTTTGGCGAAATTGCTTGGACTGTCGAAACCGCAGCCGGAGGCAATTTCGGAAATACTGCTGGAAGGATCTGAGAGCAGCAACTCCGCACCCTGCATGATCCGGTATTTTAATAAATACTGTACAGGCGAAACCTGGAGCATTTTTTTAAAACAGCGCAGACATTCCCGCTCGCTGATATCCGCAGCGCCGGAAATATCAGGCAGCGATATATTGTCGGCAAAATTTTTGTGAATATAGTCCAGCATTTTTCGTATGCGGAGATTGTTATGGTCTAAAGCCGCAGTCTTTGCGTCCATGAGAGGTTCGAACTTCTTATAAAGATAGAAACAGATGCGGGAAAGATTCTCACGGACTGTAAATTCAAAACCGCAGCTGTCATTTGCAATAGCTTCAAAGGCTGTTTTAAACCAGGCGGAAATCATTTCTTTATCAGCGCTATTTATCTGACAGCCGGTGAAGGAACGGCAGGACAAAAGCGGCTGGATATATTTTGTGGAAAAAGCAGACTCCTGATTCCCGGTAATCAGTAACGGGCTGAAAACAAGAGAACACAGTGTGCCTTCAGGGGAAGCGGAGGCAAAATGAAGAGTATTGGCGTTGATTGCCGCCAGATCGCCTTCATTCAGAACAAAGGAAGACTCAGATGTTTTTACCAGCATCCTTCCATGGGAGATATAGATAAGCTCAATTTCTTCATGCCAGTGCCAGGGAATGATATCTTCTGTTCTTGCAAGGTGGTGTGAAGAATAGCCGGCGCAGGGAAAGTCAAGACTTCCGTGAGGCTGAAGTTCTTTTGCCACTCTGTTCAGGTTCAATCCACATTTCTGCAGCGCCA
>CBJMC01400__coassemble_721_pt1 | contig 37987 bp, 36 predicted proteins | sample CBJMC01400__metabat2_low_PE_023 | metagenome-assembled genome bin CBJMC01400 | reverse complement strand
TTCTACTGTAACTGATCAGGTGGGTCAATTCTAAGTGTTAAATTTTCAAGGTACAGTGTATCAGGACCAGGATCACTTACTCACTCCCCGACTCTAAGGTGGGTCAATTTTCCTCGTAAATCCTGGGTCAGTTTTAATTATAAATCAACAGCACATACATTCCGGTATTTTGTCAGCACGGATAAAAAACGTTCAAGCTGCCGTTGGTTTACATTTGAAAAATGACGGCAGATTTTGGAATGGAGTGATTGCACCATGCAGCTTGCGGAGCAATCCAGTAATGATTTTCCTGTTGCGGGAACTATTGTTGTAATTATTTGGATTCATGTACTCTGCTTGGGAAATACCATGTGCTTCTACAAAGTAGTGTGCGATCAGATTGCCTATATGCCGTGGCTTGATAAAAAATACAACATCTATGCGTTTGCCAGCCTTTCTATGGGGGAGATCAGCAAGGCAAAACAGACCTTGGAAGAAATCAGAAACACCTTAAAGACAGATAAAGAGAGTGTTTCGAAGGCAAGGGTGATCAGCGCTTTTATTGGAGCTGCAGCGGCTGTCCTTCTGCATTTGCCGCTGCCGGCAGAAATGCCGTCTGTGCAGGAGTTTGCGCCATTTCTGCCCTTTGGCCTGCGGGCGTTTACCCTGTATGTGGAAGCTCATTATTTTTATCTGCAGAAGAACTATGAAAAAAGTATAGGGATCATAGAGTCCGCATTGACGATGGGGGCAGAGCAGTATCCGATACCTGCCATCTATCTGCACCTGGCAGCCGTGATGGATTATATGAGCCTGAAGCAGATCGGGATGGCAGAGAAGCATCTGCTGAAGGCATGGGAACTGGCACGCCCGGATGATCTGATCGAGGGATTTGGGGAACATCACGGGCTGTTAGGAGGAATGCTGGAGGCAGTGATCAAACAGAAATGGCCGGAAGATTTTAAGCGGATCATCTCCATTACTTATGAATTTTCTTCCGGCTGGAGAAAAATCCACAATCCTGAAACCGGGCATGAGGTGGCGGACGACCTCAGCACAACGGAGTTTACCGCTGCCATGCTTGCTGCCAGAGGATGGACGAACACTGAGATCGGCGAACACATGAATATATCGGCGAACACAGTAAAAAAACATATCTCCGAGGCGATAAAAAAGCTGCACGCTGACGATAGAAAGGGCTTAAAACGCTATATGCTGCAATAAAAATGTGAACAAAAAAGCTCGAAGGGGGTACCCATTTGAGGGGGTGAAATGGGTAATAGATATTTCTGTTTTTTCCCTGTATAATAAAATGTGTCTGGTAAAATTCGCTTTGCGAGAAGGAGATGGAAAAAGTGTACAGCCATGAAATCCGTGTGGAAATGGTGAAGCAGCGAGTTCGTGAACTGCAGCGCCAGAGAAAATGTATACATTTGGCAGTAAACGCAATCGTGGCTGTGCTGCTGTGCATAGTGGCTGCTGCGGTATTGGGGAGAAAGAAAATCTATCCGGCGGATGGAGAAAGGAAGGTGTGATATGGCTAAGTGTGTTCATTTTAATATCGAGGGGGCAGAAATGGATCTCCCCACCCATTATGATGAACGGTCAAAAATGGATATTGAGCAGTATCCGGATCTGATAGAAAACCCAGTGTATACGCCGAAAGGGGAAAGAGTCATGCTGACCATAGAAGACGCCTGCAAGTACAGCGAACCTGCAGAGGGTGAACCCAGATGTATTGACTGTGGATCCTGCCGCTATTACCGGCAGACAAAAGGAACTTTGCTTGGCGTATGTGGCAATACCAAAATGCGCTCCGGTGTAAAAACACAGGAAACAGAATCCGGAGTGAAGGAGGAATGAGGATGAGAAAACGATGGATGACACTGCTCCTGTGCCTGTGCCTGGTCTTTACGATGCTTCCGGCCACGGCCTTTGCAGGAGAGGAACAGGCTGCCGGTACAGGCGCAGCACCAGCCGCCGAGTGTATCTGCACCGGACTGTGCGGCAACGGCAGTGTAAATAAGGAGTGTCCGGTGTGCGGGGCAGAAGGAGCAGACCTGACTGCCTGCAAGGGAGAGGGAACGCAGCCGGACACACCGGAAGCTCCGATGGATATGACAGAAAGCCCGTCAGAAACCATTGAGACAGAAGATATGGTTATTCCAGACAGCAGTGAAGGAGCAGGAACAGAAGAGGAAGTACCAGCCGTCGAGTGTATCTGCACCGGGCTGTGCGGCAACGACAGTGTAAATAAGGCGTGTCCGGTATGCGGAGCCGAAGGAGCAGATCTGACTGCCTGTAAGGGAGAGGCAACACAGCCGGATACATCGGAAACTCTGACGGAACCGCCGGCGGATATGACAGAAAGCCCGTCGGAAACATATGATGATGCAGGAAAGAGAGGAACGCGGCGAAGAACGCGGAATACGACTGGGTGAGGCGCGAGGAATAGAAACTGGCAGAAATATATTCCGTCTGTATAAGAAGGGCTACAAACAGAACGAGATAGCGGAGGCGCTTAAAATAAGCCTTGAACGTGTAAAGGAATTCCTGGAGGAATAACAGGAAGAATACTGGCACGGATTTTGGGACGGGGTTGTTTTTTGTTTCCATTTTGGATTCATACTGTGTTAAAATAGAACTGATCAAAAATTTCAGAGAACAGCCCGGATTTATCAGGACGGGTTTAAGTATAATAACGTAAAAATATCGCAGCACAGGAGAACAACCATGATCAGGATCGCTATCGTAGATGATGAAGAACCATTCCGGGACAGGATCGAAGAGATCGCGTCCGGCGCCCTGAACGGGGAAACGGCAGAAACAGAGATAAAAAAATACCCCGACGGCGTCTGCTTTTATGAAGCAGTCAGCGCCGGAGAAACCTTCGATATCCTGCTGGCGGATATCCAGATGGCCGGTATGGACGGGATGGAGCTGGGGCGGAAGATACGGAGAGAGAATCCGGGATTGTATATCATCTTTGTCACCTCTTATGAGGAGTATGCGGCGGAGAGCTACCGCATCGACGCATATCAGTATATCCTCAAGCAGGATCTGAAAAGCCGCCTGCCCGGGGTCCTCCGGGAACTGGCGGGAAAGCTTTCGGACCGGGAGCGTGCTTTCCGGATCCTGGGAACCGGGGCTGAAAAAGCAAAGATCCCCTATGGGGACATTTTGTATCTTTATAAATCCAAAGGCGCAAAATATGTGAATTATGTCACCAAAGAGGGGATTTTCCGGGAACGCATCTCCCTGGATACCCTTTTAAAAGAACTGGATACCCGCATTTTTCTGCCGGTGGAACGGGGATATGTGGTAAATATGCAGCGGATCCGCAGGATCAGCGGAGATACCCTCTACCTGGAAAAAGGATACGAGGTACAGGTGAGCAGAGCCCGCCTTGCAAAGGTGAAGCAGGAGATCAGCCGCTGCTGGGGAGGAAACGCATAATGGCAGAGATCATAAAATGGACGGCAGATACGCCGGCTTTCTGGATCCTTCTGGAGATTCTGGAGACAGCGCTGTATTTTTATCTGGTCTGCGGGCTTCTCCCAAATATCAGAAACATGGGAAGGAAAGAAAAAATCATCCTGTATACAGTATTTGCCGTTACAGTATGCCTGGCCGCTGCGAAATACCGGATCGGTTCTGCCTTCAGCAGTCTGGCATTTTTTTACGGAATCCTTCTCCTTATACTGGGTACCTGGATCGCTTACAGGAAAAACCTGTTGCTGATCAGCGGGCTTGTTATGGCTTATAATTCTTTCATCCTGCTCCTGATTTATTTGTCAGCGTTTGTATTGTCTCTTTTGGCATCCGGTACGAAGGTTCCGGTATTGAACCGGCTCCTTGCAGATGGGGGTTCCAATGCGATCTTTTGTCTGCTCCGCCTGTGCGTGCTGGCCCTTCTTTTTCCGTTTGTAAAGAGGCTGCGGCGCAGGGAAATCTCCGGACGGATCCGGGAATATGAAAAGCTGCTGCTTATCCTGGGGATCATCCTTTCTGTCCTTGTGCTGGAATACCAGAACGTTCTGGAATACGGCTTTTATTATCTGCCTGTCAGTATCCCGGCAGTAACGGACGCCCTTCGGAACAGTCTTTTAAGCCTGGTGACATCGGCAGTTCTTTTGGCGGCGGCCGGGATCCTGCTCTTTAAGAACAGGATTATCCGCAATGAAAACAATCTTCTGCTTATGAAAGATGAAATGGAACAGCAGAAATATCAGGAGATACGCGGGGCTGTAGAGAAAAACAGGGAACTGGTACACGATGCAAAAAACCATTACCTTCTGATCCGGGAATACTTAAGGAGCAAAGACTATGAGAGCCTGGAAAACTATGTGACCGGTCTTCAGGAAAATTTTGTAAGGACAGATTCCTGGGTGTATACAGGAAATCACGTGCTGGATCTGATCCTGGGACAAAAACGGATGATCGCAGAGAAGAAAGGGATTTTCTTTGAGATCCAGGCGATTCCCCTATCAAGACTGCCTTTTCAGGAACGGGAGCTATGTTCCCTGTTCGGAAATCTTCTGGACAACGCCATTGAAGCCTGTGAAAGAGTAACGGAGAAAGAGGAAAAAGACCGGGAAGGGGAAGAAAGACCCGCCAGGAAGATCCAGGTAAAAATCCAGCAGCGCGGCCAGATGCTTTTTGTGGAGATTGTCAACAGTACGGACCAGATACCAGAGCAGAAGAACCGAAGATTCCTTACAAGAAAGAAAAATCCATCCCTGCACGGATATGGATTGAAAAGCGTAGAAAGGATCGTGGAGGAGCATGAGGGCGTGATCTCCTACGAAGCAAAGGACGGGCGCTTTAAGGCGACGGTTGTTTTTTTCGACATAGAATAAAATAAATAATGATGTCCAGAATAAATACCATTCATGTCCACTCCCTTGCAGGTGCTTTTGGGGCCCTGTATGATAAAGTCAGAAGAAAGGAGCGTGGACACTTATGAGGACAAGGAATGTGTACCGGCCGGCAGCAATGCTCTTTCTTGCTGCCGGTATTGTTTTGCTTTCCGGCTGCCAGGAAACGCCGGAGGAAAGCGCGGTGGTAAGCCGGGCGGAGGGCCTGAGTGAAGATGCGGCCGCAGAACCTCTTAAGGAAGGAGAGACACAGACCATTGAGCTCCCTGCAAAGTGGGAAGAGACAAAGAAATGGAACGATGACCGGTGGATCTTTCAGGCGGACATGGCCCTGGAACCCATTGAGACAGGAAATCTGCCGGTGGTAGAGATGGAGCCCTACGCCATATCCCAGGAGGAACTGGAAAAGCTGACCGCGTACTTTGCGGACGGAAGGGAACTTTATGTGCCAAAGCCGGATTCCAGGGAAGATTATCAGAAGAAGCTGAATCGGATCCAGAATATGGAAGGAGTTTATTCCGTCTATACTATCGATGTTTTATTAAGCGAGGAAACCCGTATGCTTCGGGAAGGACTGGAACTGGCCACGCCGGAGGCAGAATTGACCGATCAGAAGACAGAAGTGCGTTTTGGTCCGAGAGAGTTGGATCCGGCGGAAGCCGCCACGTATAAGGACTACTATTCCGATGAAATAGAGACTTATGACCGGGATCTGTATTTTTCCGCAGATGTGGGAGAGAACAGGGAGAGCCATATCACAGCCAGAAAATACGACCCGGATACCGGCAAGACAAGTTCCTTTGAATGGATAGCCGGAGACGAGCTCCTTCTGCAGAAAAACGATATTGACCGGTATAAGAGCAACCATTCTCCGTATGCGGATGCCTCCGAGACGGACAAAAAGTGGGAGGAACTGCTGGACCGCTGTACCGCCATGATGACGGAAGAAAATATAGATGAAAAAACCGGACAGGTGAAGGCGGAGGCGCTTCTTGCTGAACTGGGAATAGATGGTAAGATCTATGCCTATTCGGAGCCGGCGCTGTGGTTTCCCAGTGGAACCTACGAAGAGGATATTGCCTTTTCTTATTCCGACAGTCTTTGGAATGCAGACCTGTCGCAGGCTGAGCCGGGCTATGTCTATACTTTTTTAAATGAGGTAGGCGGTCTGCCGGTGGATGTGCAGTACGGCGGCGGTACCTGGGGAACCGGGGAAGGGGAGTCAGAAGCATACGCCCCGGCCATATCTGTGGAGACAGTTTCCGTTGCGGTGACAAGAAGCGGAATAAAAATGTTTTCCTGGACAGGGATGGCAAAAGAAGTCTCTGTTGTAGCAGAAAATGTCAAAATCCAGGACTTTGAAAAAATCCAGGAACGGATACGGCAGTATATTTCTTACTGCTTCCCGGGAAATCAGCCCGTGGACAGTACGGCTATGTATTACTATGAACTGGAAGAGATGTCTTTTGGATATACTTATATTCCGGCCTATGAAAATCCGGATCATGTGTGGGCAGTCCCGGCGTGGTTCCTGGAATTTAGAAACTATTATAAGGAACCGGAGCTGGACGGAGGGAAGGAAGAGAAGGCTGCTTCCTGGCTTTCTTTAACATTCAATGCTATGGACGGCGGAGTGGTAAAAGCCGGATAAAGGGGGATGCCAGGTGAAAAAGAGAAATTTTGAGATCAGGACAGAAATCCGGGCGTCTGTTTTTCAGTTACGTTTCCTGACCGGGACGATCCTGCTGGTCATGATCTTTCTGGCAAAAGCGTTTCCCTACCGTGCCTGGCTGGTGGGATCCGGCGGTTCTTTGGAAGGAACTCCATGGATCGCGGTGTTTCTATACAGCATTTCTTCAGACACGGCGCTTCTTTTCCTGCCGCTTACAGTTCCTCTGGCGGCAGCGGGAAAAGCCCAGGAGGAACTGAAAAGCCGGTATGTGCTTTTTCTGACCGCAAGAGCCGGAAAGAAGAGATACCTGGCAGGGAAGATCTATGGAGCGGCTCTGTCGGGAGGCGCCATAGTGATCGCCGCCATGGTGATCCTCATAGCCATTCTGATCCCCTGGTGCGCAGATATCCCGGATCTGAGCGCTCCCATGGCAATGCAGAGCGTAAAAAGCCTGTTTCCGGGTATGGTGTGCGGCTTTCTCAACGGAGCGTTCTGGGCTCTGGCCGGGAGCGGGGCGGCGGTCATCACCCGGAACTCTTACCTGGGATACGCGCTGCCTTTTATCCTGTATTATGTTTTGACGGTGTTTCAGGAGAGGTACTATAGAAATCTGTTTTTTTTAAGTCCCCGGCAGTGGGCTTATCCTTCCCGTTACGGAGCAGGAGTTTGTGCGGGGATCCTTCTGGTGCTGGGGGCCGCCGCTGCCCTTTTGCTGGGGAAGGTGATGGAAAGGAGGCTGACAGGATGATCCGAAAGATTTTTCTGATCGCCGGAGAGAACTTTTCCGGCTGGCACAGGAATGTGAGGATCTGGCTGACCTTTGCCCTTGGGCTGGTGCTTTGCCTGATGCTGTCGGAGCAGATGCTTTCTAGGGCGCAGACTTATGAGACCCCCATTCAGATGTTTGAACCCTTTATCTGGACCTTTGGAAACGGGCAGTCGGTGCTGCTGTCCACATTGCTTTTGCTGATTCTTTTCGCGGATATGCCCTTTTTTGACCAGACGGCCCCCTACCGGCTTGTGCGCATGGAGCGCGGGATCTGGCTTGCGGGACAGGTGCTGTATGTGGCTCTCGCTGTGGCGGTCTATGATCTGTTCCTGCTGATCGCGGAGGCGCTGATCGCTATGCCCTTTGCATATGGCGGAAATGTCTGGAGCGAGACATCGGCGGCCTTTGCATACAGCGGGGAAGGGCTTTTGGGTGTGCCGGTTTCCCTGAAGACTATGGAAATCTCCACGCCTTACGGGTGTATGGCACAGGTATTTCTGCTGATGCTTTTGTATTCCCTTTTTCTTGCCTCTCTGATGCTGTTTTTAAATCTTACCTGGGGAAATGCCGCGGGAGTGCTGGGAGCGCTGCTGGTCAATCTGTACGGATATCTGCTGGATCCGGAGCTGATCAGGCAGATATTCCATATCCCTTCCGGGGTGCTCTACCGTGCCAATGTGCTGTGCGGATGGCTGTCGCCTTTAAATCATGCCACTTTTCCCATGCATAACTTCGGCTATGACTACCTGCCGGGGATCGGGATGAGCGCAGGCTTTTTTCTGGTCTGCACCGGTCTGTTCCTGGGGCTGTCCGTATCCAGGATGAAAAAGTACAATTTTATTTTTGCACAGGTGGAGGAGTGAGAGAAATGAAGGCTGCGGTAAGACTGATCAAAGTAACAAAATCTTTTCAGAAGGAGCGGGTACTCAAAGGGATCACCCATTCCTTTGAGGCGGGAAAGATCCATGGGATCATGGGATTTAACGGCTCGGGAAAAACCGTGATGTTTAAATGCATCTGCGGATTTATGATCCCGGACAAAGGGAAGGTGATCGTGCAGGCGAGACAGATCGGGAAGGATACGGACTTTCCTCCGTCTGTGGGAATGATCATTGAAAGTCCGGGATTTCTTCCCCATTTGACTGGATTTGCCAATCTGAAGAGGCTGGCGGCGATTAAGAGACTGGTATCTGATGAGCAGATAAGGGAAAGCATTGCCCGGGTGGGCCTGGACCCCTTTTCCAAAAAGAAGGTGGGACAGTATTCCCTGGGAATGCGGGAGCGTCTGGGGATCGCCCAGGCTATTATGGAAGATCCGAAGCTTCTGGTGCTGGACGAACCCTTTAACGGGCTGGATAAGAGAGGCGCCCGGGAGGTATGCGACCTGCTTGAAGAACTGCGGGGCAGAGGACGGACCGTCCTTGTGGCGGCCCACAATATGCAGGAGATGGAATCCTTATGCGACACGATCTGCGAGATGGACGCAGGCGTGCTCACACAGGTAAAGTAGAAGACGTACTGACGCTATGGCCAGGATAAAAAATTATTGACAGATTTTATGAAAAGTAATCCTTCACCTTGAGGCATAATTGTGCTACAATATTTTACTTTATAGGAAATTCCGATTTTGGATAAGGGTAAAAAAGAACCCCCGCTGATCAAATAGATATTTGGCCAGCTGGGGAATGGACATGACAATAGGACGATAGTCGGATTTAGAAGATATTATCTGGTTTCATGGTAAACATCCTCCTTTGAGGAGATTATAGCATAACAATCCTATGCATGAGAAGAGCTGTGCGGAAAGCATTTCGCAGATAATTGTAGTTAAATTGTTTTACATGGCGACAGAAGCCGTCATCACTGTAACCGCCTTCAGAAAGGAGACAGTGGATGTGGGGATTCCATTTGAGATCCCTGCCGAAAGTATGGAGGACCATGATATAGTCGGGAGTATAGTTTTTTGGCATGGTTCAGATTGAAAAACATTCTTGATATCACACTGGAGACAGAATGAAAGAGGCAGTTCAGGAGAGAGGTCTTTAAGGAAAAAGTCCCGGAGATTTTCGTCAATAGTAAAAGCGCAATGACGGTGCTGGACACTGACAAGTGTGAAAGACATATTTGTAGTGCGTTCCATAGCATATTTGTTCCCACAGGTAGGACAAAAGCGGCTGTGACAGCGAAAAGGAACAAACTTGAAATTACCGCAGTGGGGGCGGGAGTACATGGCACCGCCAAAAGAGGGATCGCCGCAGCCTATTTTTTAAGGAGGCGGGACTGGAGACAGGCGGTACAGGTTCCAAGGTACGTCCGGTGGTTTCCTGTAAAGGTACTACCTGCCAGTACGGGCTTATCGATACCTTTGATCTTTCCGAGAAACTCCACCAGTTATATTACATTGGCTATCACGGCGTGGATCTGCCGCACAAATTCAAGATCGCTGTGGGCGGCTGTCCCAATAACTGCGTGAAACCGAGCCTGAACGATATCGGAATCATCGGCCAGCGCGTGCCGGAGATCGACCTTTCCAAATGTAAGAACTGCAAGAAGTGCCAGGTTCAGGATAACTGTCCGATCAAAGTGGCGAAGCTGGAAGACGGCAGTATCCGGATCCCGATGGACAAATGCAACCACTGCGGCCGCTGCATCGGAAAATGCCCGTTCGGCGCAGTTAATGAGGCGTTTACAGGATATAAGGTATATATCGGCGGACGCTGGGGCAAGAAAGTCGCCGAGGGCCGCCCGCTGGACAGAATCTTCACCACAGAGGAAGAGGTGATCGATCTTGTGGAACGCACGATCCTGTTCTTCCGCGACGAGGGAATTTCCGGAGAACGTTTCGCGGATACCATTGCGAGACTGGGATTCGACTATGTACAGGACAAGCTTCTGAACAGTAAGATCGATAAGAAGAAAATCCTTGAGAAGACAGTAGTGGGAGGCGCTACCTGCTGATCCGGTATTCGCCGGGAGTCATTCCCATGATCTTTTTAAACACCTTGACGTAATAACTCAGGCTTTCGAATCCGCAGCGAAACGCTGTTTCGGAAATGCTGAGAGAGGAATCCTCCAGAAGGGGAAGAGACTGTTCCACCCGGAAGGTGTTTACATATTCCGTGAAGGAACGGCCGAACTGTTTTTTAAAATACCGGCTGAAATATTTGGGGGACAGATGCAGATATGCGGCGATGTCCTCCAGAAGGATTTTCTCCTGATAGTGTTCCCGGATATAGGACAGGATATCCTTGATCTGAGCTACCTGTTCCGGAGAAGTCTTCCGGGAGCGTTCGGATTCCGTGATAAAGAGATTTTCTCTGTACATTGTCATAAAGGCGGACAGCAGGGAGAGTTTGGTTTCAAACTGATAACAGGCATAACGGTGCTCATTGGATGCCAGAACATCCCGGAGCATCTGGAAGAGAGCGGGGAATTCAGTCCCCGCTTTTTCCAGCTTTTCGGGGAAGCGCAGCCTGCCGGAAAGCAGAGGCGCGAGATAATGGCTCTGTACATAGTCGTACATCTGGAAGGACAGGAACGCGGGATCGAATACAATGGCGTTGTAGACAGTGTTTTTTCCCTCCCGGGCGTACATGGTATGGAGAAAGCCGGGGTTGACGAAAAAAAGATCTCCTGTTTTTCCCGTGTATTCACGGTCTTCTATGGTGACGGTAAGTTCCCCTCTTTCAATCATCAGGATCTCAAGTTCCGGATGCCAGTGGTAGGATACGCAGATCTGAGGTTTGTTCTTGTTTTCCAGATTGAAATGGAACCGGTAGGTTTCCAGAGGGTACAGATATCCGCCCCTTTCTGTCTGTTCTTTATACTGTGTTCTTGTGCGCTGCATATTATCTCCTTTAAAAAGTTGAAATTTTACAATAAGTTATGGAAAAAATGAAAGACAAAGGATTTTTATGACACTATAATACAATTGTATTTTGAAAAACACAAGAAAAACATACAGAGAAAATAAAGAGGACTGGAGTGTGAATTCTATGAAAAAACAGTGGTGGCATGACAAGGTTGCCTATCAGATCTATCCCAAGAGTTTTTATGATTCCAACGGGGACGGAATCGGGGATCTGCCCGGCATTATCTCCAAACTGGACTACCTGAAGGATCTCGGCGTGGATATCGTCTGGCTTTCTCCGATTTATAAATCGCCCCTTGCGGATGAGGGATACGATATCGCGGATTACTACAGCATTGATCCCCGTTTCGGAACCATGGAAGACATGGAGCGTCTGATCGAAGAGGCGAAAAAAAGAGATATGTATATCCTGATGGATCTTGTGGTGAACCACTGTTCTGACGAACATGAATGGTTTCAGAAGGCCTGCCAGGATCCTGACGGTGAATATGGAAACTTTTTCTATATAGAAGACAGGAAAGACGGCGGGACGCCCTGCAACTGGAGAAGCTATTTCGGCGGACCGGTGTGGGAACCGCTTCCCGGCCATCCGGATAAACAGTATCTTCATGTATTTCATAAAAAGCAGCCGGATCTGAACTGGGAAAATCCCAGGGTACGGGAGGAAGTATATAAAAATATCAACTGGTGGCTGGATAAAGGACTTGGAGGTTTCCGCATCGACGCTATCATCAATATCAAGAAAAAACTTCCGTTCCGGGATTATCCTGTGGACAGAGCGGACGGCCTTTCCGGCATCGACCATATGCTGGCTGAGGCGGAGGGGATCGGAGAATTTCTGGGAGAGATGGCTGAGAAAACCTTCCGTCCTCATAACGCATTCACGGTAGGAGAGGTTTTCAATGAGAAACCGGAGGAGATCGCTGATTTTATCGGAGAAAACGGATATTTTTCCAGTATGTTTGATTTTGCGGAGACTGTTTACGGCAAGAGCGACAGGGGATGGTATGACAGTAGGGCGTATCTTAATCCGGAAGAGTATAAATCCTGTATTTTTTCCACACAGAAAAAAATCGGCGATACCGGTATGATCTCCAATATCATCGAAAACCATGACGAACCGAGAGGCGTAAGTCATTATATTTGCCCGGAGGATCTCTGCGACGCATCCAAAAAACTTCTGGCAGGAGTTTACTTTATGCTGAAAGGACTTCCTTTTATCTATCAGGGTCAGGAGATCGGCATGGAAAATATGAAGTTCAACAGCATTGAAGATGTGGACGACGTAAGTACACTGGACGAATATCAGGTGGCGCTGAACGCTGGTCTTGGTGAGGAAGAAGCTTTTCGGAGAGTGGCCGCTTTTTCCAGGGATAACGCGCGTACGCCCATGCAGTGGACTGACGGAAAGAACGCCGGTTTTACCGAGGGAACTCCGTGGCTCAGGGTGAATCCCAACTGCAGCCGCATCAATGTAAAAGACCAGGAAAAGAATGCGGGATCTGTTCTGGCTTTCTATAAGAAGCTGACTGCCCTGAGAAAAGCAGAGGAATATAAGGAGACGGTGGTTTACGGAGAATTTGTACCCTATCTGGAGCAGGAGAAGAATCTCATCGGATATTTCAGAGAGGGCGAGAAAAAACTTCTTATTCTTGCCAATTTCCAGAAAGCGCCCAGAGAAGTGGAACTTCCGGGAAGTGTGAAAAAGGTGCTGCTGAATAATCTGGAAGATCTGACGCTGAATGATAACAGAATTCATCTGGATTCCTGGCAGTTTGTGACGCTGGAAATCTGAAAAAAGTAAGCTGTCTGGCTGCAGGCAGCTTACTTTTTTTGGGAAACATTTTGCAGGTGAATTGTAAAGAAAATGTGAACACAGATTATAAATTGTTTACTTGATTTTTGAGAATACCGCACACTATAATAAGAATGAAAGTACAGTAAAAAGGGGGGAATGCATGAAAAAATTTCAGGAATACTTCCTGTATTTTATGTTATATTCCGTTATTGGCTGGTGTTATGAAGTCTTTCTTGAGGTCGTGGTATACAGATGGGGATTTTCTAACAGAGGCATTCTTTTCGGGCCTTATTGTGTGGTATACGGATTCGGAGCGCTGATTCTTATGGGAACTCTGAAATGGCTGAAAGAAAAGGACATAAGAGCAGGAAGAGTGTGTATAACACCTGTACTTGTTTTTGCAGGTATTGTTGCAGTTACCACCCTTGTGGAATTGGCGGCAAGTTATATTATGGAATTTATCAGAGGATACTGGATGTGGGATTATACCAGATTCGCATTTAATTTCCAGGGCAGGATTGCTCTTAACCCCAGCATCCGGTTTGGAATCGGCGGAATGGTGATCCTGTATCTTTTGCAGCCGCTGTTTGAGAAAGGGATGAAGCGGATACCGGAGAGAGTACGGGCGGTTGTTTTCTGGATTCTGATTATTCTTCTTGCTGTGGATGTGTTTAGTAATTTATAGTTCGCTGCAGTTCACGGAGCTTTTGCATCAGGCTTTAGTGCCTGTATTCTTAAGGAGGAAAAATGTACAAAGTTTTCGGACGAAGGGAGAAGGGGCAGTATTACAACAGGGAAGGGGCTTATCTGATTACATTTTCCGGGGACAGGACCGCGGTGGTCCGCACGCCGAGAGGATATTTTCTTCTTGGAGGAGGGATCCAGGGAGATGAAAGCGATGAAGAATGCATACGAAGAGAATGTCTGGAGGAATGCGGATACAGCTGTACTCCGCAGATGCTGGTAGCCTCCGCGGAGAGCTACTGCATACATGACCGAAAGGGGCTTTTCCACCCCATACAGCGGTATTATTACGGGAAACTGAACGACAGGGTGCAGTGTCCTGTTGAGAAGGATCATGAATTCCTCTGGGTGGAATATGACAAGATCCGGGGGAAGATGTTTTCAGAGATGCAGAACTGGGCTCTTGACCAGTGCAGAAACCTGGAACTGGCAGGCAGACTTGAATAAAAATATCATATCTCAAATTTAAAATACCAGATTTCCGAAACCTGAGTCCATAAATAAGTTATGGTCAGGTCCGGGAATCTGGTATTTTTTCGCAATATTATTCTGTCACGCTGACAAACTGGCTGTTATAGAGATTTTCATAGAAACCGCCTTTTTTCATCAGTTCGTCATGGCTGCCCTGTTCGATAATGCTTCCGTCTTTCATCACAAGGATCGTATCGGCGTTGCGTATGGTTGACAGACGGTGGGCGACGATGAAACTGGTGCGTCCTTCCATCATCTGGTCGAAGGCTTCCTGGATCATCATTTCTGTTCTGGTATCGATGCTGGAAGTAGCTTCATCCAGGATCAGCATAGGCGGCAGGCAGAGCATGACGCGGGTGATGCACAGAAGCTGCTTCTGTCCCTGGCTTAAACTGTCCTCTTTCAGGACTGTGTCCAGTCCTTTGGGAAGACGGCGGATAAATTCCCAGCTGTGGGATTTCTTTGCCGCCTCAATGATCTCATCCTCTGAAGCGTCCGGTTTTCCGATGCAGATATTTTCCCGTACCGTGCCGTTCTTGATCCAGGTGTCCTGAAGTACCATTCCGTAACTCTTTCTGAGAGCGTGACGGGAAAGCTCTTTTACCGGATGCCCGTCCACGGAAATGGTACCGCCGTTGACGTCATAAAAACGCATCAGCAGATTGATGAAAGTTGTCTTTCCGCAGCCGGTGGGGCCTACAATGGCGATCCGTTTTCCCGGTGAGACATGGAGATTAAAGTTCTCGATCAGCTTTTTATCCGGAGTGTAGCTGAAGCATACATTCTCTATATCCACCTCGCCCTGTACGTTATCGACAGAGCCGGAAGCATCCGGGCTTTCCGGCGCCTCCTCCAGAAAAGCGAAGATCCTGGACGCGCATGCAAGGGCGTTCTGGAGCTCAGTGATCACGGAGCTGATGTCGTTGAAGGGCTTCATATACTGGTTTGCGTAGGCGAGAAGTACGGAAAGTCCTCCAACGGTCAGATATCCGCCGGGTATGAGGAACGCGCCTACAAGAGCCACAGCCGCGTAGATCACATTATTTACGAAACGGGTGGACGGATTGGTAAGGCTGCTGAAAAACACCGCTTTCTGGCTGTATTCTTTCAGTTCCTTATTGACCTGGGAAAACCTTGCGGAGGATTTTTCTTCATAGCCGAATGCCTGGACCAGCTTCTGATTTCCGATCATCTCTTCAATGAGAGCTGTCTGGCGTCCTCTGGCGTCGCTCTGTTTCCGGAACATCTGGAAAGAGCGTCCGGAAATAAATTTTGCCACAAAGAAACTCAACGGCGTCAGCACGATCACAAGAAGGGTGATCCATACATTCTTGGAAAGCATGAATACCAGCGTTCCGATGATAGTGACGATTCCCGAGAAAAGCTGGGTGAATCCAAGCAGAAGTCCGTCGGAGAGAATATCGGTATCCGCGATCACCCGGCTGATAATATCTCCGGTGCTGTGCTGGTCCAGATAGGACAGCGGCAGTTCCTGGATATGCCGGATGGCTTTTGCGCGGATGTCTCTTACGGTGTTATAGGTCATGCGGTTGTTGATGATATTCATGATCCAGGTTGCAGCTCCGGATACGATCACCATAACAAGGATCCTGGACAGATAATACCACATACTGTCAAAGTTCACCTGTCCCTCGCCGACGATCTCATCTATGGCGTCGCCGAAAAGGATGGGAACGTAGAGCTGAAGGATCACAGAAGCCGAGGCGAGAACAATGCTGAGGATCAGAAGGAAACGGTACCTCCCGATGAAGCGGAGTACCTTCCACAGGATTTCCATGCTGTTGTTCTTCTGCTGCGCTGTATCTGTTTTCATGAAAGAACCTCCTTTCCGCTGATAACAGGGGTTCCGTCCTGCCTGCCGGAAATCTTTTCTCCGTTCTCATAACGGTTCCGTTCCTCCGGGAACTGGGAGAAGTAGATCTCACGGTAGGTGGAGCAGGAACGGATAAGAGTATCATGAGTTCCCAGCCCGCAGAGCGCTCCGTCGTCCAGCACCAGGATCTGATCGGCCTGACGGATGCTGGCGGCACGCTGGGAGACGAGGAAAGTGGTAACCTGTCCGCCAAGTCCTGCGAGGGCTTTTCTGAGCGCGGCGTCTGTGGCGAAATCCAGCGCGCTGGCACTGTCGTCGAGGATCAGGATTTCCGGATTTTTGACGAGGGCTCTGGCGATGGTGAGACGCTGGCGCTGGCCTCCGGAAAGGTTTTTGCCGTTCTGTTCCAGGGCGAAATCAAGCTGTCCCGGTTTGCCTTCCACGATTTCTCTGGCCTGGGCGGTGGTCAGCGCGCTCCAGATCTCTTCGTCTGTGGCGTCCTCACGGCCCCATTTCATATTGTCACGGATGCTTCCTTTAAACAGGGCGGCTCTCTGGGGAACAACTCCGATCTTGTCGCGGAGCGCCTGACGGGAATAATTTCTGATGTTTTCCCCGTCCAGCAGGATCTCTCCGGACGTGGCGTCATAAAAACGGGCGATCAGGTTGACAAGCGTACTCTTGCCGCTTCCTGTACCGCCGATGATACCTACGGTTTCTCCTCTTTTTACGGAAAAACTGATATCGGTGAGGCTGGGAGCGCCGGTTCCCTGATAGGAAAACGTAACGTTCTGAAACTCGACGGAACGGCTGCCCGTGGAATCTCCGGAAGATGAGCCGGTAAATTCCATGGTGGAATCCACTTTAAGGATATCCGCCACACGTCCGGCGCAGGCTGCAGATTTGTTCAGTGTGATGATCAGAGAAGCGAGCTTGATCAGCTCCACGATCATCTGCGCCATATAGTTATACAGAGCCACAACTTCACCCTGCTGCATGTTCCCAAGGCTGACCTGGAGTCCCGCGTTATTGATGAGGATAACGGTAGCGATGTTGATGAGCACATAGGTGACCGGATTGAGGAGAGCGGAAAGCCTTCCCACGAACTCGTTCAGTTTTGTCAGAGCCAGGTTGCTCCGGTCGAATTCCTCAACAGCTTCTTTTTCCCGGCAGAAAGCGCGGATCACACGAACGCCGGTAAGATTTTCTCTTGTAAGGCCGGTCACCGCGTCCAGTTTGCCCTGAACCCTGCCGAACAGAGGGATACTGAGATACATGATCACAAAGACAACCAGGAACAGTACCGGTATCGCGGCCGCGAAAATAAGGGCGCAGCGAACATTGATGGTGAAAGCCATCACCATGGAGCCGATAACGATAAAGGGGCTTCGGAGCAGAAGCCGAAGGCCCATGTTCAGGCCGTTCTGCACCTGGTTGATATCGTCGGTGAGACGGGTGATCAGGGTATCCGTTCCCAGAGTATCCAGCTCTGAGTAAGAAAGCCCCTGAATGTGGTCGTACACCGCCTGCCGGAGCTCTGTGGCAAAACCAACGCTTGCCTTTGCGGCAAAGAACTGGGCGGTAATGCTTACAGTCAGGCCGGCGGCGGCCATAAGTATAAGAAGAAAGAAATTCCGGACGATGAAGCCATGGTCGTTCCTGGCGACGCCGGTATCAATGATACGGGCAACTACGATGGGAACAAGAAGATCGAACACGACTTCCAGAAACTTGAAAAAAGGCGCCAGAATGCTTTCTTTTTTGTAGTCCTTCAGAAAAGGCGCAAGAGTACGCATATTCTTTTTCCTCCGTTTCTTTTGAATTGACATTTTCTATTATATTCCTGTACAATATGATATGTATAATATTGTTTTTGATGCAGAATGATATAAAATTTGTATGATACTTATAATTTAAAGAAAGAATGAAGAAGAAATGGAAATCAGGCAGTTGGAATACTTCAGGGAAATTGCGGCTACCGGAAGTATTAACGAAGCGGCAAGGAGGCTGAATATGTCCCAGCCTCCGTTAAGTTATCAGATGAAGCAGCTGGAGTCGGAGCTTCATGTAAAACTGTTCGAGCGAAAAAGAACAGGTGTAACTCTGACAAAGGCTGGGCAGCTTCTCTATGAGCGTACAGAGAACCTCCTGGCTTTTGTGCGCTCCACAGAGAACGAAGTGGCAAAAGCGGGAAAAAAGCAGGTTCTCCGCATCGGGATCACGCCGACTACGGTCAGTACGATCATGCCGTGTATCGCCGCCTTTTCCAGGGAAAATCCTGACGTTAATTATGAGGTGCGCGACGCGATCACCTTTACCCTGTTTAATCATCTTATGGAAGGGATCATTGATATTTCAGTAGTCCGGACGCCCATCAACCTGACGAATGTGGAATGCCTGGAGTTGGGCAGAGAACCGATGATCGCAGTTTTTCCGCCTTCTGAGGAAAACACGGGAGAGAAGAAAAACGAAAAAACTCTTCTTTTGGAAGACCTGACATGCAGACCGCTGATCCTTTACCGCAGATACGAAAAATTTATTATGGAAGCTTTTTCCCGGCGTAATCTGACGCCGGATATTTTCTGTGTCTGCGACGATCCCAGAGACGCCATGCTCTGGGTAAAGGAAGGACTGGCTGTGGCGGTCTTTCCGGAATCCATGAGCAGTATGTGCGGCGGTCTTGGGATCCGCTTACTGGAGGAAGAGTCGCTGGAAACAAAGATTCTTCTGATCTGGAAAAAGGGAAAACATCTCTCAGAGCCTGTACAGAGGTTTCTGGAGATCTGCGAAAAAATGAAATAGAACGAATTACGTTAAGGCGCATTAAGAAAGGAAGAAAAATATATGAGACGGGAAGTTACTCTGGAGGAAATTTCAGACGGAAGATTATATGAGGCCAACGATATGGTGAAGGCGGACTGCCAGGACTGCAGAGGCTGCTGCGACTGCTGTAAGGGAATGGGGGATTCTGTCGTCCTTGATCCTTATGATGTCTGGCGGCTTGGCAGGGGACTTCATAAAAGCACAGACGAGCTGATGGCGAAAGAACTGGAACTGAGCGTGGTGGACGGCAATATCCTTCCTCACCTTGCCATGACAGGAGAGGAGGAGAGCTGTGTTTTCCTTAATAAAGAGGGAAGATGCTCCGTTCATGAGTACCGGCCGGGATTCTGCCGGCTGTTCCCGCTGGGCAGATATTATGGAGAGGATGGATTCAGGTATATCCTGCAGATCCATGAATGTTCCAACCGGAACCGTACAAAGGTGAAGGTAAAGAAATGGATCGATACGCCGGATCTGAAGCGTTATGAGAAATTTGTGTACGACTGGCATGAATTCCTTCTGCAAGTCCAGGAGATATTTTATAAAGCGGAAGATAAGGAGCTGGAAAAAAATCTGAACCTGTATGTTCTGGGGAGATTTTACCGTACGCCCTATGATGAAAACAGGGATTTCTACGAGCAGTTCTATGAGAGGCTGAAAGAAGCGGAGGGGCTCCTGGCTCTTGAGGCGTAAACCGGGAGGAGTTTTTCATGCAAAAAACAGTTGACTTTGATGTTTATCATCGGTATAATATGCAAAGTTAGGACGCTAACTATAATTGAAAGAGGTGCAGATGATGCAGGATAATGATGAAAAGATCAGAAACATGCACATGGGTCTTCTGATCCATACTCTTTCCAATCAGATGAAGCGCGCCTGTTCCGACATAGGCGGAACGGAGGAGCTGACGCCGATCCAGAGACATATTCTGAAGTATATTCTTCTTAACACCCTTTGCAGGGACGTATATCAGAAGGATATCGAGGCGGAGTTCCAGATACGTAAATCCACGGTGACAGGGATCCTGAAACTGATGGAGAAAAACGGCTTCATAGAGAGAGTAAATTCCGAAAAAGACGCCAGATATAAAAGACTGGTGCCCACAGAGAAGGCGGAAGGGTTAAGGCCCAGCATCATGGAGCATATCCGGGAAACGGAAGAACGGCTTGTCAGGGGAATCCCTGAAGAGGAACTGGCTGTCTGCAGAAGCGTGATGTACCGGATGCTTGACAATCTTGCAGAAAAAAACAGGGAGAATAAGGAGGTAGAGCAAAAAGATGAATAAGACACTTTTGAGATCAGTCCGGGAATACAAAAAACAGTCTGTGCTGGCCCCAATCTTTGTAATCCTTGAAGTGCTGATGGAGGTCCTGATCCCCATGGAGATGGCGAAGATCATTGATATCGGTATTTCCGGCGGAGATCTTGGATATATCGTGCAGAGAGGCGTGATCCTTGTGATCATGGCCATGCTGGCGCTGTTTTTCGGAATGCAGGCCGGAAATATGGCCGCGATTGCCGGAGCCGGATACGCCAAGAATCTCCGGCATGATATTTTTTATAAAATACAGGAATTTTCTTTTAAAAACATCGATCACTTTTCCACTTCAGGACTTGTGACACGTATGACTACAGATATCACTAACGTGCAGATGGCGTACATGATGAGCATCCGTCTTCTGGCCCGCGCGCCCATCATGGTGATCCTTTCCTGGATCATGACGCTTATGATCAACCGCGAGATCGCGCTTCTGTTTCTGATCGTGATCCCGCTCCTGGGCGGCGCTCTGATTTTTATTGCGAAAAAAGCCCATCCACACTTTGTCAAGGTGTTTGACGAATATGACGTTCTAAACAATTCCGTACAGGAAAACGTCAACGCTTCCAGAGTGGTAAAAGCCTTTGTAAGAGAAGACTTTGAGATCAGAAAGTTCCACGGGATTTCTCAGTACGTATATGATCTGTTTACAAAAGCGGAGAAGATTGTGGCCTGGAACTCGCCGGTAATGCAGTTTACCGTATACGCGGTGGTGCTTGCCATGATACTGATCGGAGGAAAGAGTATTGTGTTCGGCACCATGGAAACGGGAGAGATGACAAGCGTTGTAGTTTACGCCATGCAGATGCTGATGTCCCTTATGATGGTTACGTTCGTCTTTGTAATGATCATGATCGCGGAAGCGTCCACAGACCGAATTACAGAGGTTCTTACCGAGATTCCGGATATGCAGGAAAAGGAAGAGGCTGTAAAGGTTGTTCCCAACGGGGATATCGACTTTGACCATGTGGAATTCAGCTATGCGGGCGAGGGTGGAAATCTTTCCCTGAAAGATGTAAGCCTCCATATTAAATCAGGTCAGACCATCGGAATCATCGGTGGAACAGGAAGCGCGAAATCTACTCTTGTACAGATGATCCCCAGACTTTACGATGTAACGAAGGGTTCCGTAAAAGTAGGAGGCATCGACGTACGCAACTATAATCTGGAAGCTCTGAGAGATCAGGTTTCCATGGTGCTTCAGAAGAACGTGCTGTTCTCCGGCACAATCTATGAGAATATACGCTGGGGAAATGAAAACGCTACGGACGAAGAGGTTCAGAGAGTCTGTAAGCTGGCGCAGGCCGACGGTTTTGTAAATGAATTCCCGGCAGGCTATAATACCATGATCGTGCAGGGAGGAAACAATGTTTCCGGAGGACAGAAGCAGCGTCTCTGTATTGCCCGGGCCCTTCTGAAGAAACCGAAGATCCTGATCCTGGACGATTCCACCAGCGCTGTAGATACAAAGACAGACGCGATGATCAGGAAAGCGTTCCGTGAAGAGATTCCCGATACCACCAAGATCATTATCGCACAGCGTGTTTCTTCTATAGAAGATGCTGATCAGATCATCGTTCTTGATAAGGGTGAGATTTCCGGTATCGGTACTTCTGAAGAGCTTTTGAAGACAAATGAGATTTACCGGGAAGTTTATGAATCACAGGTGAAAGGAGGAGAAGACGATGAGTAAGCAGAAAAAGCAGTCGAGAGTTACGCAGAATACGCTGAACACGGCGAAACGTCTCCTGAAATATATGACGGAAACATATAAAGTCCAGTTTATTATCGTATTTATCTGTATTCTGTTAAGCTCCATCGGTACGATTTCCGTATCGCTGTCTCTGAAATTCCTTCTGGATGACTTTATCATCCCGCTGATCGGGCAGCAGACTCCGGATTTTTCCGGACTTTACAGCGCGCTTGCGGTCCTTGCCTGTATCTTCCTTGTGGGAGTGGCGGCGACCTTTACGTACACCAGAATGATGGTTTATATCGGACAAGGCGTTCTGAAAAAAGTGAGGGACGATATGTTCGAACATATGCAGACGCTTCCGATCCGTTATTTTGACCAGCGTACCAACGGTTCGATCATGAGCCTTTACACCAACGATACGGATACGCTGCGCCAGATGATCAGCCAGGCGATCCCCCAGGCGCTGATGTCGTTTTTCACAATTATTGTTACCTTTATTTCCATGATTATTCTCAGTCCTCTGCTGACTATACTGGCAGTGGTGATCATTTTCGTAATGCTTGCTGTTACCAGACTTATCGGCGGAAACAGCGGCAAGTATTTTGTCCGCCAGCAGATGTCTCTGGCAGATGTGACAGGTTTTGTGGAAGAGAGAATGAACGGACAGAGAGTGGTTAAAGTATTTAACCACGAGAGAAAATCCGAGCAGGAATTTGACAAGCTGAATGAAGCGCTTTTTCAGAGCGCGTCCAGCGCCAATAAATACGCCAATATGATGGGACCGGTAATCGGAAATATCGGAAACCTGCAGTTCGTGCTCACAGCGGTTCTGGGCGGTTTCCTTTCCGTAGCGGGAGTGGGAGGAATTACTCTCGGCGTTATGGCGTCCTATCTGCAGTTTACGAAGAGCTTTACCCAGCCTTTCATGCAGGTAGCCCAGCAGTTCAACTCCATTATCATGGCTCTTGCCGGAGCGGAACGTATCTTCCAGCTTATCGATGAGAAGCCTGAGGTGGACGAGGGCTATGTAACGCTTGTCAATGCGAAAAAAGATGAAAAGGGCAATATCGTGGAATGCGCGGAACGTACAGGAATGTGGGCATGGAAACATCCTCATTCTGCCGACGGCTCTGTAACTTATACGGAACTTAAAGGCGACGTTGTATTTGAGGACGTTTCCTTCGGCTACAACGACGATAAAGTAATCCTTCACGATATCAGCCTGTACGCGAAGCCCGGACAGAAGCTGGCCTTCGTAGGTTCCACAGGAGCCGGAAAGACAACGATCACCAACCTGATCAACCGTTTCTACGATATTCAGGAAGGAAAGATCCGGTACGACGGCATTAATATCACCAAGATCAAAAAAGACGATCTGAGACGTTCTCTCGGAATCGTTCTCCAGGATACGCACCTGTTTACCGGTACGATCATGGACAATATCCGCTACGGTAAACTGGACGCGACGGATGATGAGGTTTATGAGGCGGCGAAGCTTGCCCATGCAGATCACTTTATCCGGATGCTTCCCAACGGTTATCAGACATTGCTCAGCAGTGACGGCGAGGAGCTGTCACAGGGGCAGAGACAGCTTCTCTCCATTGCCAGAGCGGCTGTGGCAGATCCGCCGGTACTGATTCTGGACGAAGCGACTTCCAGTATCGATACACGTACAGAACAGATCGTACAGCAGGGTATGGATAACCTGATGAAAGGACGTACGGTATTCGTGATCGCTCACAGACTTTCCACTATCCGCAACAGTGACGCCATCATGGTTCTGGATCACGGAAAGATCATTGAGAGAGGAGATCATAAGGACCTGATCAAACAGAAGGGTACGTATTATCAGCTCTATACAGGAAAGCTGGAGCTGTCATAAAGAGTTCGGTATGAAAAATTAATATGAAAAAGCAGCATTTCTGTTCTTCTGGTCAGAAGAGAGATGCTGCTTTTTCTGTGGATGAAGATTTATATATTCTCAGATGCTTCTGTAACGCTGTGTATCTGTGCTCCGGCGGTCTCAATGGCTTCTGTGTTTTCCGCTTTTCTATGTTTCTTAAGATACATGATAGAAGCGAAGAGTACGGTGAAGGGCACGCTTAAGACGATGCCGAAGCTTCCGGACAATCCCTGCATGATAGCAATCCCGATGTTATTGGAGTTGATGATCTGCTGGTAGGGAAGGTTGTAGGCGTAGTCCAGAAGGAGCATGCTTACACTGCTTCCTGCGAAGGCCAGGATCAGGGTGTTGCTGTCTGTTCCCATCATGTCCCGCCCTACATGGATGCCTGCCTTGAAAAGCTCTTTTCTCGTCATCTCCGGGTTCTGCTTCAGGATTTCAGACATGGAGCTGCTGATGGACATAGCCACGTCCATAACGGCGCCCATACTGGAGATCAGAAGACCGGAGAAGAGCAGTCCGCCTACCTGGATCCGGTTGGTATTCCATAAAGTCATTAATGTCTCAATATCGGATACGTTATATCCGGTAATGCCGGAAAGAAGGCTGAAAAGCTGGGCGGAGATTCCGGCGCAGAGAACGCCTACCATTGTTCCGAGAATGGAAACCAGGGTCTTTTTTGTGGGGCCTCCGATAAGGTACATGGTTACGACTGTAGTGATGGCGCATACAAAAACCGCCGCCCAGAAAGGAGACAGTCCCCGGTACACCAGAGGAAGATAAACGAAGATCACACAGAAAAAGGTGAAGATCAGTCCTGCGCTTCCTTTGATTCCCTGTTTTCCTCCGATCACACACAGAAGAAGAATATATAAAGCCGCAAAAAGATAGATTACCCATCCCCGGTTCTGGGAATAGACGCTGGCGATAACAGATTCCCCCGCTACGCTCTGCATGACGATGACATGCATGCCAGGGGTGCATCCTGCGCCGAACAGATAGCCGGAACTGCTGGTTACAGTCAGTTCCTCGCCTTTTCTTTCGCCGGAATCCATACGCACTACCACTTTTTGTTCTCCTACCCGGGTTCCGTCCGCCTGCAGGTTGTCCTGAAGGATTTCTACTACTGTGGCTTTTTCAAAAGTCTGTCCCTCTCTGGAGACAAGCTCTGTTTTTTCTACCTGATTGATTTTAACTGTAAAAACTATAAATATAATACAAATAAGAAATAAGATAAGCCGACGGGCAGCTTTTCTGGAAAGAAGCTGCCCATCGTGTTTCTGAAAATACGTTTTCAATGCTGATTACCGCCTTACTGTGCTGTTTCTTCGGTTGCTGCCGCGTCGTCTGCCGCCTCCTCAGTAGCCGCTGTGTCGTCTGCTGTGTCGTCTGCTGCGTCATCGGTTGCTGCCGCATCGTCTGCTGTTTCTTCAGTAGCCGCTGTATCATCAGCCGCTGCCGTATCGTCTGCTGCCTCCTCAGTAGCCGCTGTGTCGTCTGCTGCCTCTTCAGTAGCCGCTGCGTCATCTGTGGCTTCTTCTGCAGTTTCTTCAGCCGTCGTATTCTCTGCTCCGTCGGTAGTTTCCGCAGAAGCGTCTCCTGTCTTTTCGATTGTGAAGGCCTCGTCGATAGACTCAACCGTTCCGTCGTCTTTGATCTGATATGTTTCGATGGTAAAGCTGTCTGCGTCCATGGTGATCACAGAGTAGGAGGGTAACCAGTTCTGGCTGCGGACAGCAACGTAATCCTGCTGGGTCGGGATCAGTTCGTAATATTTGGAACCGCTGGCAGAGTTTGCCGTCATGTAAAGGATACCCTGAGGATCAGTTACGGTATTTCCTTCTGTGTCTTCAATGGTGTAGCACATATTGTCTTCTGTGAAAGCGTCTTTCAGAGCCGCGCCTTCTTCATCGCCGTCTTCCGGATAGAGCGGGATCTGCTCGCCGGTCTCTACGTTGTATGCGTGATCCCAGTCGTAGTCCATTCCGTCCTCTGTAAGCTGGAACTCATAGCTGCTATGTGTCTGACCGTCTCCATAGAGGAGTTTTGTACGGCTGTATGTATGATCATGTCCCTGAAGAACTACATCGATATCATTTTCGTCGAATATCGGAGTAAGCTGTGTTCTCAGGATCATGCCGTCTGTATCGGAGTGATCAAGGCCGGAACCATAGATATCCTGATGAATCGTAACGATACGCCATTTTGCATCCGGATAAGCGGCAACCGCTTCTTTGATGGCTTCGGAATGTTCCGCTACGTTGTAATTATTTGTATTCAGTACGATGAAAAGTCCGTCGCCGTAAGAGTAGTAATAATCGCCGCCGGCTGCCGTTTTGCCGTAATCTGTGGTGTTGGGATTATTGAAATGGTAGGAATAGTCAGGATTCAGAGAATCATGATTTCCGATAGTGGTGGCAACAGGAAGGCTCGCAAGAGCGTCTGCACCTAAATATGCGGCATATTCTTCTTCCTTTGCCTCTCCTGTTTTATTTACCTGGTCGCCTGCGGAGATCACAAAGTTGATGTCCGGATTTTCCTCAAGGGCGGTATTCAGCGTTCTGTTCCACGCGAAACCGTCGTTCTGTGCGGCAGTATTTGCAGCTCCGGATTCATCAGAAAGTTCGCCGCCGTCCTGTGGCTGTCCTTTGGAAGCGCCGATCTGCGGATCGCCTACATACAGCATTTTTACGGTTTCCGTATCCTTAGTCGTATATTCTACAACATCACTCTGCTCCCCGTTTCTTTCCACTGTGTAATAGTAGGTGGTGTTCGGCTGAAGACCGGTAACAGTTACATAATTATATTCATAAGCTTTGTCTCCTGTCAGAGACTGATCCACATCACCCACTGTACCGGTGAATGTTTCAAGAGCGTTCTGATCAGTTCCGAAATGTACAACAGGAGTTCCCTCGGAGTCTGTCTTTTCACTGTACCATGCAAAATTCAGCTCTGTTTCGTCTTTTCCCGGAGTAAGGGACACTTTTGTATAATCGGAAGACAGGTTCTCCCAGTTATCTTTATAAGCCTGCCATTCTTCCGCGTCGCCTGTCACACTGCTGTCGTTGTAATGCTCGGTAGCCGCATAAGCTGTGGGACATACCATAGTTGCTGATAATAAAGTAAGCATTGCTGCGATAACTTTTCTTTTCATTGTTTCACTCCTATTCTTCAAAAACAAAAAAGTTTTATGTTCCGGAACGAGGCAAGTATAGCACCGTAAAAAATCAGATTCAATAGGAGTCAGGAAGAATTGAGATACATTTAACATGCCGTTTACAAAAGACAGGAAAAACACAAAAATATACGATTGACGGCACGCTTTACAAAAATTCGGAAAAACTCCGAAAATTGACTTGATTTAAATACGAATTCGTAATATAATAGAGAATACTGAATACGAATTCGTATTCAAATAAAGACCGGATAAAGAAGAAAAAGGATTTACAGGAGGGCGGAGCAGTGGGGGAACACCGGAAATATATTGACAGAATCAACCTCTGTATGAACCAGATCGACGGACTGTATTATATGGCGGCAAGAAAGATGGGAATCAAGGATAATACCCTGATATTATTTTATGTTCTGAATGACAGAAAGCCGCATACGCAGAAAGAAATCTGTGAGGAATGGCTGATCCCGCGGACAACGATCAACACGATTGTAAGAGAGAATGTAAAAGAAGGGCGGATCAGACTGGAAAACGCAGGACATAAAAAAGAAAAGCAGATTTTTCTTACAGAAAAGGGGAAGCTTTATGCGGATCATATCCTGAAAAGCGTGTACGAAGCGGAAGAGAAAGCTGTAGAAAGAACGCTTAAGGAATTTTCACCGGAGCTTCTTACCGGGCTGGAAGCGTTTACCGGATATCTGAAAGAAGAATTCCAAAGAGAAATACTGGATAAAGACGTCAGATAAGGAGATGTTTATGGACTCAAAAACTTTATTTACTAAAATTCCGGTGCTGAAACTGTTTTTTATTGCGTCTGTACCTGGAGCGGTCAGTATGCTGGCTTCCGCGCTGTACCAGTTGATCGACGGTATACTGGTGGGACAGGTTTTAGGAGATACGCCCTTCGCGGCGCTGAATCTGGCGATGCCTTTTGTGATCATTAACTTTTCTCTGGCGGATCTGGTCGGCGTAGGATCGGCTGTGCCTATCTCTATCAGCCTGGGGAGAAAAGAAGAAAAAGAAGCGGATAATTATTTTACCTGTGCCTGCCTTATGATCGTAGCAGCCGGCGTACTGATCGGAGCGGTTCTCTTTCTTCTGGCCGTGCCTCTTCTGAAACTCATGGGAGCGGAAGGCGAGCTTCTGAAGCTTTCTGTCCAGTATCTGCGTGTTTACGCCCTCTGCGCTCCGGTAACGACGATCATTTTTGCCGTGGATAATTATCTTCGTATCTGCGGGAAAATACGGGCAAGTATGCTTTTGAACATTTTTATGTCTCTTCTGACCGCAGTTTTGGAATTTGTCTTTCTCTATATTTTCCGGTGGGGGATCTGGGGAGCCGGACTTGCTACCTGCAGCGGCATGTTCATCTGCACCCTGATCGCTTTTTATCCTTTTTTCAGAGGAAAAATGCAGCTTCGTTTCTGCAGGCCGAAATTTTCCAGGGCGATGATCAAAAAAATTGTAAGCTGCGGCAGCCCGAACTTTCTGAACAATATTGCGGGAAGGATCACCTCGATCCTTATGAATTTTCTTCTGCTGCGTATGGGAGGAGCCCAGGCTGTATCCGTATATGGGATCCTGATGTATGCGGACGGATTTGTGCAGCCTTTGCTTTATGGAATGTGCGATTCTCTCCAGCCGGCAGTAGGGTATAATCTGGGAGCGGGAAACAGGGGGCGTATCCGTTCTATTGAGAAGTGCTGCTATACGGCCAGCGCCGCCGTTTCCCTTTTGTCAGCCGCCGTGCTGTTCTTTTTTACAGATATTGTTATCCGTATGTTTGTCAGCGAACCGGACGCCGGATTTATGGAGATGGCCCATACGGCGGTCCGTCTTTTTGCCTTTACTTATATTACCCGGTGGTTTTCCTTTGCCACACAGAGCTATATGGTAGCTGTGGACAGACCGAAAGAGGCGGCGGTGATATCACTTGCCACAGCTTTAATTTTTCCGGTGATCCTGATAGGGCTTCTGTGGCCTCTGGGGCTTAACGGAATCTGGTTTAATTTTGCGGGCACATCTCTGCTGGCGGGTATCCTGGCGGCGATAATCCTTGCAAAAAAGCGGCGTCCCCTGTAAACTGACGCTAACGACAGAAAAAGGAGTAATCAGAATGAAGCAAAAAATAATTTTTCTGGATATTGACGGAACTTTTACAGAACCAGGCAGCAATGTGCCTCCGGCTACAGCCTGTGAGGCTGTGAGAAAAGCAAGGCAGGCAGGCCACCTTGTATTTCTCTGCACGGGAAGAAGCTATGGGATGATGTCAGGACTTCTGACTTACGGCTTCGACGGCGTGGTAGCCAGCGCCGGAGCCTACATTCTGGCGGGAGAAAAAGTGATTTATGATTGTCCTCTTACGGAAAAACAGAAAAACAGCGCCATGCAGGTCCTTAAAGAAAACGGGATCTTCCGCACATTGGAATGCAGAGACGGGGCGTATACAGACGAAGGGGTCAGAGAGTTCCTGCTGAAATGTACAAAAAACGGCGGGGGAAGCGAACTTCTTCGCTGGAGAGAGCAGATTGAAAAATCCATGAATATTCATCCAATGAGCGAATACCGGAACCAGGCCGCATATAAAATGGTGGTTATGAGCCCTTCGGCAGAAGCTCTCATAAAGTCTCAGGAGTCTCTCAAAGATGATTTTTATATCTGTATCCAGGACAGCGGGAACAGAGATTATGTAAATGGCGAGGTTATGAACAGAAAAATCAATAAAGGAATTGCGGTGGAATATGTCTGCAATTATTTCCATATCCCACTGGAGGATTCCGTTGGTTTCGGAGACAGTATGAACGACAAAGAGATGCTGGAAAAAACAGGGCTGGGCATTTGCATGGAAAACGGCTGCGAAAGTCTGAAGGCCGTTGCGGACGATGTTTGTCCCTCTGTGGTCGAGGACGGGATATGGAAAGCGTTTCAGAAGCACCATCTGATATAGAGTGACAGATAATACACAGCTTTTCTCAAAAATTTACAAAGAATTTTTGGACAGAATGTTATTTTTATGGAAATCATCCAATAATCATGGTATACTATGGAAAAATAGTAACTGGAAAAAAGAAAAAGAAGAAATGAGGTGGCTGTGTATGTTAAAAACCTGGAATCCCCCGGAAATCCCGGAAAAGGAAGAGATTTCGCTGCGGCTGGACAAAGCGAGAGGAAAGCTTTATGAACTTCAGATGAAGATCAAAGAGCATAAGGTTCCGGTACTGGTTCTTTTTGAAGGATGGAGTTCCGCCGGAAAAGGAAGCATGATCGGTAAGGTGATCAGGAATATCGACCCGAGATTTTTTAAAGTGGCTACAATGTCGGCTCCTACAGAAGACGAGCGCCGCCGTCCGTTTCTGTACCGGTATATGCGTCAGATACCGGAGCAGGGGAAATTTACCTTCCTGGATTCCGGATGGATGGAAGAGACCACAAAAGCAGTGCTGGAAGACGGGCTGTCAGGAGAGGACTATGAGAAGCGGATCGACAGTATCAAACGTTTTGAGAGACAGCTTACGGATAACGGCTATCTGGTAGTAAAATATTTTATGCACATTGACAGAGACGAGCAGGCGAAACGTATGAAGGGTCTGCTTTCCGGGGAAGATACACAGTGGCGTGTGCAGAAGTTCGATCAGTGGCAGAATGAACATTATGGAAAATGTGAAAAAGTCTACGACAGATATCTGAAAGATACAAATATGTCCACTTCCCCCTGGTATATCGTGGACGCCAAAAATAAAAAATGGGCGGAGCTGCAGGTGTTGGAAACTCTGGTAAGCAATATTGAAGTGGCCCTGCAGAATCAGATGCATTCTGTTCCCATTCTTCAGAACGTTTTTCCTCTGGTAAAAATGCCGAAGCTCCAGGACGTGGAGCTGGAAGGCAAAGTGATCGAAGAAGAGGAGTACCGGAAGGAACTCAAGGAACTGCAGAAGCGTCTTGGAGAGCTTCATAACCGGGTTTACCGGAAACGTGTTCCTGTGATCATTACCTATGAAGGATGGGACGCGGCAGGCAAAGGCGGAAACATCAAGAGGATTACGGGCGCTCTGGATCCAAGAGGATATGAGGTGCATCCTATCGCAAGCCCGGAGCCTCATGAGAAGGCGCGCCATTATCTCTGGAGATTCTGGACGAGGCTTCCAAAAGATGGGCATATCGCCATTTTTGACCGCACCTGGTACGGCCGCGTTATGGTGGAACGCCTGGAGGGCTTCTGCTCGGAAAACGACTGGAAGCGCGCTTATAATGAAATGAACGAGTTTGAAAAAGAACTTTATGACTGGGGCGCTGTGATCATCAAATTCTGGGTGCAGATCGATAAGGACACCCAGCTTGAAAGATTTACGGACCGTCAGAATAATCCGGAGAAGCAGTGGAAGATAACGGATGAGGACTGGAGAAACAGAGAGAAGTGGGATCTCTACGAGGACGCGGTAAACGAGATGCTCAAAAAGACCAGCACCACATATGCGCCCTGGCATATCCTGGAATCTGTGGATAAGAAATACGCCCGGATCAAAGCTTTGAAAATTGTAATAGAAGAACTGGAAAAGGCCCTGGATTAAGGGCCTTTTCTTTGTCGGATATGCTGTATCAAAGAGTTGTGTTACGGTTCCATGAATTTCTTCAGTTCCTCCATAAAGGTGCTGACGTCCTTGAATTCACGGTAAACGGAGGCGAAGCGGACGTAAGCTACAGGATCCAGGTGCTGAAGATGTTCCATGACGATCTCTCCGATCTGGCTGCTGGAAATTTCCCTGTCCGCACGGTCAAAAATGGCTCCTTCGATAGAATCCATCATGGTTTCTATTTTTTCTACAGGAATCGGCCTTTTATAACAGGCGCGGAGAACTCCGTCCTGGATCTTGCTCCGGTCATACTGTTCCCTGGTCTGGTCTTTTTTGATCACGCTCAGCGGGATAGTCTCTACCTTCTCGTATGTAGTGAAACGCTTTCCGCAGGACTCGCACATCCGCCTTCTTCTGATCGAGTTTGTATCTTCTACTGGCCTGGAATCAACGACTCTTGTATTATCCTGGCCGCAAAACGGGCATCTCATGGCAAATTCCCCTTTCTCCCCTTTTATGGGCACATTATACTATAATTCTTATTTTTAAGTCAATAAACCATGGAGAGAGTTTTCGATTTTTCGCAGCGGCTCCACATTTTAAACATCGCGTCATCAGGCATATTTAAGCTTTTTCTGAATAGGAATAAAGAAAAACAGGTATTATCATGCGTTTATGCGAGCTGAAACAGAAAGAGATCATTAACACCTGCACATGCCGGAGTCTTGGCTGCCCTATAGACGTGGAGTTCGACTGTATTACCGGACGGATCACGGCTCTGGTCGTTCCCGGACCGGGCCGTTTTTTCTGCTTTTTCGGGAGAGAAAGCGAGTATGTGATCCCCTGGAAATGTATCTGCCAGATTGGGGACGATATTATTTTAGTGGAGATCCAGGAAGAAAAATGTTTCCACAAAGAGAGACTTCCATGAATCTGTCAAGGGCTTTTATTTTTTATATTTTTCTGAAAAAAGTATATTTCTCCTTCAGTCTGAGAATGATTTTTAGTAACAAAAGATTGAAGGAGGATGTTACGATGACACTTAATAAAGTAGAGATCTGCGGGGTCAACACCTCTAAACTTCCCGTACTGAAGCCTGAGGAAAAGGAGGAACTGTTCCGCAGGATCAAAGAAGGGGATATGGAAGCCCGGGAAATGTATATCAAAGGAAATCTCAGGCTTGTATTAAGTGTTATCAAGCGTTTTCAGAACAGTGGAGAAAACGCGGACGATCTTTTTCAGATCGGCTGTATCGGGCTTATGAAGGCCATTGACAATTTTGACGTCAGTTTAAATGTGAAATTTTCTACTTATGCGGTGCCCATGATCATCGGAGAGATCCGGAGATATTTAAGAGACAATAACAGCATCCGGGTCAGCAGATCCTTAAGAGATATTGCCTATAAAGCCATTTATGCAAAAGAAAATTACACAAAGCAGTACCTGAAGGAGCCCACTCTGGCGGAAATATCCCGGGAGATCGGGATTGAAAAGGAACTGATCGTTTACGCTATGGACGCTATCCAGAATCCTGTAAGCCTTTTTGAACCGGTCTACTCTGAAGGAGGAGATACGCTGTACGTAATGGATCAGATCAGCGACAAAAAGAACAGAGAAGATCACTGGATCGAGGATCTGTCTCTGAAAGAAGCCATGCAAAGACTGTCGGACAGAGAGCGTCATATCATTGAGATGAGATTCTATGAAGGGAAAACACAGATGGAGGTGGCGAGAGAGGTGGGGATTTCCCAGGCCCAGGTCAGCCGCCTGGAAAAGAACGCTCTGAAAAGCATGAGAAATTTTTTGAGATCATAAAAGAGACGCCGCCCCATTGGGACGGCGCCGTCTGTCACTGTCAGGATCAGACAATACCCTGAGCCTTCATAGCGTCTACTACTTTTTCAAAAGCGGCGATATTCGCGCCTACTACGAAATTATCTTTCATATCATAGCGCTCTGCAGCTTCAGAAATCTTGCTGTAAATATCTTTCATGATGTTGTGAAGTTTTTCGTCTACTTCTTCAGCGCTCCAGGAAAGTCTCATGGAGTTCTGGCTCATTTCCAGAGCGGAGGTAGCTACGCCGCCTGCGTTGGAAGCTTTGCCCGGGAGGAAGAGGATTCCGTTTTCCATGGCGTATTCTGTAGCGTCCAGAGTAGTAGGCATATTCGCGCCCTCTACGATATATTTGCAGCCGTTGGCTTTCAGAGTTTTTACTGCGTCGAGGCCAAGCTCGTTCTGAGTCGCACAGGGAAGATAAACGTCGCATTTGATATTCCAGATGCCGACGCCCTCTGTATAAGTGGAGCCTTCTACACGGTCTGTATATTCTTTGATACGTCCACGTTTTACTTCTTTGATATCTTTTACTACGTCAAGATTGATGCCGCTAGGATCATGAATGTATCCGTTGGAATCGCACATTGCCACAACCTTGGCGCCGAGCTGGGTGGCTTTTTCTACAGCGTAGATAGCAACGTTTCCGGAACCTGTTACAATCACAGTTTTGCCTTCCAGAGAATCGTTGTGAGCCTTCATAAGCTCATCCAGGATATAAACAACGCCGTATCCGGTAGCCTGGGTACGGATCAGGGAGCCGCCGAAAGTAAGACCTTTTCCGGTGAGAACGCCTTCGCTGAGATTGCGGATGCGTTTGTACTGTCCGTACAGATAGCCGATCTCACGTCCGCCTACGCCGATATCTCCGGCCGGTACGTCCGTATCAGCGCCGATATATTTGCAAAGCTCTGTCATAAAGCTCTGGCAGAAGGCCATAACTTCTCTGTCAGATTTACCTTTGGGGTCAAAGTTGGAACCGCCCTTGCCGCCGCCGATAGGAAGACCGGTCAGGGAGTTTTTAAAGATCTGTTCAAATCCCAGGAATTTCAGAATGCTCTGGTTTACAGAGGGATGGAAACGAAGACCGCCCTTATAAGGTCCGATAGCGCTGTTGAACTGAACGCGGTAGCCTTTATTTACCTGTACGTTTCCTTTGTCGTCTGTCCACGGAACACGGAAGGAAATGATTCTTTCCGGCTCTACCAGGCGTTCCAGAATAGCCAGCTTGCGGTATTCTTCTTCATTTTTGTCAATAACAACCTTCAGGGAATCGAGAACTTCCTTTACTGCCTGGTGGAATTCCGGTTCGCCTGGATTCTGCGCTACGACTCTCTCGTAAACTTCTTCAGTGTAAGACATAATAATTCCTCCTCATCCATTTTGTAAATGCCGGCTTTGCCGGCCTTCGGGACTATTATACACGAAAGTGGTAAAGTTGAAAAGAGTTGAATGAAAAAAAGTTATTGTCAGACGGTTTTGAAAGAACGACGGTTTTCTGAGGTAGACTTAAATTGAAGAAAATGGTATACTATACTACAGACAGCGGCCGTCAGGAGACGATTTCTGCCCTGACAGGCCGTAAATCATAGAGAAAGGGATGAGGAGGGACCTTGATCGATCAGTGAAGATATATTTGAAAGGAGATTGCAAAAATGACAGGATTTAACACAAAAGTAACACCGGAAATTGAAAAACTGACCCAGATCTGTAAAGGCCATACAACCATAGATCTGTCTCTGTACGGTAAATACGACGTAAAAAGAGGACTCCGCGATATCAACGGAAAAGGCGTTCTTGCCGGACTGACCCAGGTATCCAACGTACAGGCTGTGAAGGTCGTGGACGGGAAAGAGGTTCCCTGCGCGGGAAGCCTTTATTACCGGGGATATAATATCAAGGATCTGACGGCAGGATTTGTGCGCGACAACCGTTTTGGATTTGAAGAGACTACCTACCTGCTTCTTTTCGGCGTACTGCCGGATAAAAAGCAGCTTGCCGATTTCAGCCATCTGCTGGCAAACCAGCGGACGCTTCCGAGAAACTTCGTAAGAGACGTCATCATGAAGGCTCCCGGCAGAGATATTATGAACGCCCTGTCCCGAAGCGTGCTGACACTGTACTCCTACGACAACAACCCGGAAGATATCTCGCTTCCAAATGTTCTCCGGCAGTGTCTAAACCTGATCAGCGTATTTCCTCTGCTTTCTGTCTACGGATATCAGGCATATAATCATTATATCAAGGGAAAGAGCCTTTATATACATAATCCCAAAAAGGAACTTTCCACAGCGGAAAATATTCTCCGTATTCTGAGGCCGGACAAGAAGTATACGGATCTGGAAGCAAAAATTCTGGATCTCGCCCTGATCCTTCACATGGAGCATGGCGGAGGAAACAACTCTACCTTTACCACTCACGTTGTATCTTCTTCAGGAACAGATACCTATTCTACCATCGCGGCTGCCCTGGGCTCTCTGAAGGGACCAAAACACGGCGGAGCGAATATTAAAGTAATCCGCATGTTCCAGGATATGAAGCATGCCGTTCATAACTGGGACGATGAAGACGAGGTACGTGCATATCTGAAAAAACTTCTCCATAAAGAAGCTTTTGACAGAAGCGGTCTGATCTATGGAATGGGACACGCTATCTATTCTGTATCCGACCCGAGAGCGGAAGTCCTGAAGGGCTTTGTGGAGAGTCTTGCGAAGGAAAAAGGCCGGATGAAGGATTACCGCCTGTATTCCATGGTAGAAAGACTTGCTCCCGAGGTGATCGCGGAGGAACGCCGGATCTATAAAGGCGTAAGCGCCAATGTGGACTTCTACAGCGGATTTGTTTACAGTATGCTGGATCTTCCGCTGGAACTTTATACGCCGATGTTCGCTGTTGCAAGAATCGTGGGCTGGAGCGCCCACCGGATGGAAGAGCTGATCAACACCGACAAGATCATCCGTCCGGCATATAAGAACGTTCTTGATTCAGCGGAATATATCCCTCTGGATGCCCGCTGAAAATCAAAAGCATAGGGAGAGAGAGATGTTTCGATGTTTTTTTCCGGATGAATATCTGGATTCAGCCTATGAAATAAATTATGAGAAACTGTATGCAGAAGGATACAGAGGCCTTCTGTTCGACATTGACAATACGCTGGTGCCCCATGGGGCACCGGCGGATAAAAAGGCGGTGGAACTGTTTGACCGCCTTCGGAGAATAGGATTTAAGAGCTGCTTTTTATCGAATAACCAAAGGGAAAGAGTGGCTTCTTTTAACGAAAAGATCGGGGAGCATTTTATAGAAAATGCCCATAAACCTGCGGTTCGCAATTATGAGAGGGCAATGGAACTGCTGGGGACGGACCGCACAAATACAATCTTTATCGGAGATCAGCTTTTTACGGATATCTATGGGGCCAGAAGAACCGGGATCCACAGTATTCTTGTAAAACCGATTCATCCCAAGGAGGAGATCCAGATTGTGTTTAAGCGGTATTTGGAAAGAATCGTACTTTATTTTTACAAAAAAGAGGAGGGAACTTTATGAACCATGTGGTGATCATCGGGTTTATGGGTTCAGGTAAAACGAGAGTGGGGAAACAGCTTTCCAGAGACTTGGAACTGCCGTTTATTGATCTGGAAAAGCTGATCGTGAAAAAAATGAATCTTTCAGTAAGAGAAATGTTTGAAAGATTCGGCGAGCCTTTTTACAGAGCGCTGGAAACGGTGGCGCTGAAAGAACTGATCAAAGATACAGAGCGCAAGGTGATCTCTCTTGGAGCGGGGGCGCCCCTTCAGGAACAGAATGAAAATTATATCAGGGAACTGGGGACGGTAGTATATCTGAAAGGCTCCCTGGAAACCTTAAGGAAGAGACTGGAAAATTCACGGAAGGATCCCCTGCTTGACGGAGACGACAGAGACGAAAAAATTAAAAAGCTCCTGAAACAGAGAGATCCTGTATATAAAAAATTTGCGGACATTCAGGTTGTGACGGGAGTTAAACCTTTTGAGGAGCTGATCCGTGAGATTGAAGATAAATTACAGGCGTATGAAAAAAAATAGTTGAAAAAAATTCCATGGTATTATAGAATGAAAGATAGCGAACAGTACAAGAAGGAGGAAATAAACTATGATTTCAGCAGGTGATTTCAAAAATGGTATCACACTTGAAATTGATGGAAATGTATGTCAGATTGTTGAATTTCAGCATGTAAAACCTGGAAAGGGCGCTGCATTTGTCAGAACAAAATATAAAAATATCATTACAGGAGCCGTACTTGAGAAATCTTTCCGTCCTACGGAAAAATTTCCGCAGGCACGTATCGACCGTGTGGATATGAGCTACCTGTATAATGACGGTGAACTTTATAACTTCATGAATACAGAAACATATGATCAGATCGCTCTTACAGCAGAGCAGGTAGGGGATTCTCTGAAATTTGTTAAAGAAAACGATGTTGTAAAAGTATGTTCCTACAATGGAAACGTATTCGCCATCGAGCCGCCTCTGTTTGTAGAACTTGAGGTAACGGAAACAGAGCCCGGATTTGCAGGAAACACTGCTCAGGGCGCAACCAAGCCGGCGATCGTTGAGACAGGCGCTCAGGTTATGGTTCCTCTGTTTGTAAACCAGGGAGACAAATTAAAGATCGA
>CBJMC01400__coassemble_701_pt1 | contig 40199 bp, 34 predicted proteins | sample CBJMC01400__metabat2_low_PE_023 | metagenome-assembled genome bin CBJMC01400 | reverse complement strand
GCGATACTTATCCGCTGCCCGGATATCAGGGAGTGACTCCTCTTGAATACGACTGCGATCAGTGCGGCGAATGCTATTTGAACCTGACCGGAGGGATCTGCCCCATCACCGCCTGTTCCAAGAGCCTTGTCAACGGCCAGTGCGGAGGTTCAAAAAACGGCAAATGCGAAGTGGACAGCAGTATGGAATGCGGATGGGAGCGCATTTACAGACGCCTGGCCCAGTTAGGCCGTCTCGATGTGCTGAAATGTCCCACTCAGATCCGTAATTTCGCCACTGACGAAGAAGTTTCCAAGTGATGAGAAACGTGTGAAAGACCTTTCAGGAATCTCCTGTCTGCCGCGGCAGACGCGGCAGTCTGCGGGATATGATTTTAAGATGATTGGAGTAAAATAAAATGAAAATTACAGAAGCATTTGAACGTGGAGAATTTGTAGTTACGGCGGAAGTAGGACCGCCGAAAGGATTTCATATTGAACATATGCTGGAGGAAGCAAAGACCTATCTCAGCGATATCACAGCGGTAAATGTAACAGATAATCAGTCTTCTGTTATGCGTCTTGGTTCTCTGGCGACCTGTAAAGCCTTAAAAGACGAGGGGCTGACCCCTATTTTCCAGATGACCTGCCGTGACAGGAACCGTATTGCACTGGAATCCGACCTTTTAAGCGCCGCAATGTTTGGAATTGAGAATCTTCTGATCTTAACAGGCGACCACACCAAACTGGGAGATCATCCTCAGGCGAAACCTGTTTTTGACCTGGATTCTGTATCTCTTCTTCATACAGTGAAGCTGCTGGAATCCGGTGTGGATCTGGGCGGAAACGAGCTGGTAGGCGAGCCGCCGAAATTTGCGAAGGGCGCCGTTGTGTCACCCTGCAGCGATTCTGTGGATGTGCAGCTTGCGAAGATGGAGAGAAAGGTTGCCGCAGGCGCGGAGTATTTCCAGACACAGGCCGTCTATGAGCCGGAGAAATTTATCCAGTTCATGGAAAAGGCGAAACAGTTCGGTAAACCGGTCCAGCTTGGAATCGTAATCCCGAAATCTGTGGGAATGTGCCGCTACATGAACGCAAACGTTGCCGGAATCCACATTCCGGAGGAAATGATCGACGAGTTGAAGGCGGATAAAGAAAAGACAAAAGCCGGTATCACTGGAGTTGAGATCGCCGCCCGTATTATCAGAGAATGTAAGCCGTACTGCCAGGGCGTACATATCATGGCAATGGGCTGGGAGTCCAAAGTACCGTCTCTTCTGGAGCAGGCAGGACTCAGATAAACTGAACAGAAAAGATGCGTAAGTCAGGAGGAGCTGTTTGGAAGGTGTCTTTCAGAACAGCTCCTTTTTTAGAACATTTCTCCTGAAGAGCTGAAAATGTTTGCGAGGATCACAGAACATGAGAATCTGAATGATCTTTCCGTGGAAGAACTGTGGGAAAATTAATAAAATTTGATGTTTTTGGGGTATAATAGCTTCTGAGAAAAATAAGGAGTTCAGTTATGAAAATAAAAGAAAAGCAATCTGTGGGAATAGAAGCCGGATGCAGCGCTCTTTCCTGGACGACACAGGATGGAAAACATCTCTGGGGACGCAATTATGATTTTGATCGTCTGGCAGAGGGAAGCGGCATGATCTTTCTTCCGCGTGAAACGGCGTATTTCGGAGTGAACGGTCCGGATGGAACGGATTTTCCATGTACCTCCAGATATGCCTGCGCCGGAGTGGGACTGCTTTTGTCTCCCAGTCCGGTGCTGTATGAAGGGATAAATGAGAAGGGGCTGACAGGCGGACAGCTTTATTACCGGGGACTGGCCGGATATGAGAAGGAATGCTGCCCGGGAACCAGCCCTGTCCAGCCGCCGTTTCTTGTGTATCATATGCTGGCGCAGTGCGCCACTGTAAAGGAAGTGGTCCGCTGTCTGGAAGAAGAACTGACTCTGGAAGACGTGCCGATGATGGGAACAGTATCTCCTCTGCACTGGGCCTTCCATGACAAAAGCGGGGAAACCATTGTGGTGGAACCGGATAAAGAGGGCCTTCATATCTACCGGAATACCCTCGGGGTCATGACGAACAGTCCGGGATACCTCTGGCATAAGATGAATCTTTTGAATTACGCAGGCATCAGGGATCTGGACTATTCTTCGGTGGATCTGGACGGAGAGTCCCTGGAGCAGTGCTTTTCCGGCAGCGGAGCCCAGGGGCTTCCCGGGGACTGGAGTTCGCCTGCCAGGTTTGTGCGGCTGGTATTTCTGAAAAAATACGCACTTCCGGGAAAGGATGAAAAAGAGGGCGTGGGACGGATGTTCCATCTGTTTCAGAGCGCAGCCTTCCCTTTGGGGCTTGTACGGGTAAGTCACAAAAGCCATGTGACAGAGCTTGATAAAGATGTGGTTCCTTATGATTATACGGTGTATACCAGCATTTACTGCGGGGAATCTCTCCGCGCGTACTGGACAACTTATGAAAACCAGCAGATACAGTTTCTGGATCTGGCGGCTCTTACAGAGCGGAAAGAGCCGTTTTCCATTCCTCTTGGCCGGGAGCCTGTATTTAAAAACGCAACGCCGGATCTGTAAAAGTCCGGCTGTATCAAAGCAGATATAAAGGAAAAAGCATTATGTTTCATATTATTCCGGGGAACTTTTTTGTTCCCCTGTCATCGCCGAATAAAATTGTATACTGGGACTGCATCCGCAAGCTGTACTCTGTGATGGAACATCAGCTTTCTTTTGGCGTAGAAAGAGAAGTGCTGGCGGACGAACTGCAGTACTATTTTGAACAGTCCGCAGCGGCAGATATTGTGGACGAGGACTTTTCCGGCGCGGACAGCAGAGGGAAAGCAAACGGAATCCTCAGACGGCTGGAATTTTATGGCTGGATCGAAATCGAGACGGACAAAAGCTATGTGCAGAGGGTGAATTTTAAAGATTACTCCGTGAAGCTGATCCGTACCCTTTTAGATATCGCGGAAGGAAAGCAGATCGAATATCAGGGATATATTTATACGATCTACAGTCTTGTCCGGTCCAATACAGATCATCCGGGAATCGTACTGATGCAGATTCTGGAAAATACAGACCTGCTGATCACCGGGCTGAAAAACCTGAATTCCAATATCAAGCATTATATCGACGATCTGACGCGGCATAAAACAGTGGCAGAGATCATGGACGCGCTGTTTAACGATTATATTACTAATATTGTAGATAAGGCGTACCACCGGCTTCTAACTTCGGATAACGTATCGAAATTCCGTCCGGAGATCATCGAAAGACTGGAAAGCCGGAGCAGGAGTCGCTCCTATTTGCAGAAGGCTTCAGCAGAGATCGCGGAGATGCAGGAGATTCCGGAAGAAGCGGCCAGGGAATTGGTATTTAAGTACCTGCATGAAATTATAGAAGCCTTTCGGAACATGGACGATATTCTCAACGAGATCAATCAGAAAAATACCCAGTACCAGAAAGCGGCGGTCAACAGGGCAAAGTTTCTGCTTTCCGGAGACGAGGACGTGCGGGGACAGTTAAAAGAGATCCTTCTGGGAATCCATGAAAAGATCAATGAAGAACAGATGAATCTGGGCGGTATTTATGAGATCAGTTTTCTGGAGGAACTGATCCGCCTGTATTCCTGCAGTTTTCTTGACGAGAAATCCTTTTATTCGCCTACAGAGGGGCGTAAGGAATTTGTTCCCCAGAAGCTGGAAGGACATGAGGTGGACGAGGAGGCGCGGCGGCAGAAGCTCCGGAAAATGATGGAGAAAATGCAGAGAGTCTTAAGCACCGGAAAAATTGAGGCTTATGTGATGGAACAGTTGGGAAAAAGTCAGGAGATGACGGCTTCCCAGCTTCCTCTGGAAAGTGCGGAAGACTTTGTGAAAATTATTTATATACGCCTGTATGGTCAGAGAAAGAACCTGAAATATCAGGTGGAGCCGGGAGAGATAACGGAAGTAAACGGGTTCTGCTTCCGGGATTTTAAAATTGGGAGGAAATAGCTGTGGAACTGCTGGATAAAATGCTGCAGAGAGATAAAGAGAATTTCCGGAGGATATGCAACCGTCTGCTGTCCTGCTGTTTTTTCTGTAAATCCAACGTGTCAAATAAATCGGATTATTATTTTGTGCTGAAATACAGAAGTGAATTTAAAACTTATCTGGAGGTTCTCGGTTATCGTCTGGAAATAAATGAAGAACTGGGAGTGATCCAACTTACCAATGACTATAATTATAACCGGCTGAACCTGAAACTGTATGAGTCGGTGATCCTTCTGATCCTGCGTATTCTTTATGATGAGAAAAAACGGGAATTATCGGTGAGCGATGAGGTGATCGTAAATCTCGGCGATATCCAGGACAAATATCTGAGCCTGCAGATACGGGAGAAAATGATCGACAAAACTACAATGCGGAACGCTCTGAGCATGCTTCGCAGATTTCAGATTATTGAAACGCTGGACAGGGATCTGGGAAATGAAGAATCCAGAATTCTGATCTACGACTCTATCCTGATGGCAGTGCGTATAGACGATATCCGGAAAGCATATGAAAAACTGGAAATCTACAGAAAGGGAAAGCAGACAGATGAAGAAACTGACGAGAATGAAACTGATCAACTGGCATCGGTTTGAAAACTGTATCATTGATTTCGGTGATTCCACCCTGCTGTCCGGAGAAAACGGAGCGGGAAAATCCACGCTTCTGGACGCGATCCAGTTTGTGGTCACCTGTTCTGCCAGTTCCTTTAATAAGGCTGCTCATGAAAACGGCAAGAGAAAACTTACCGGATACATCCGCTGCAAAACCGGAAGGGAGAACCGTCCATATGAGCGCGCCGGAGAGGTGACCGCTCATGTAGCGCTGGAATTCTACGAAGAAAGCAGGCAGAGATATTTCATTGTGGGCGCGGTAGTGGATTCGGCTTCGGAAGGACAGGAAACCGTAGGCCGTTACCTGATAGATAACGTCAGACTTTCAGAAGATATGTTCTTTAAGAAAGATCATTCGCCCAGATCCATTTCGGAGTTCCGGTCCTATAATAAAAAAATCAAACAGTGGATGAAGACCCAGACAGAGGCTAAGAAGGTGATCAAAGCCAGATTCGGCAGGATTGAGGACAAATTTTTCAGCCTCATTCCAAAGGCGCTGGCCTTTAAGCCCATTGACGATATCAAGGACTTTGTGTATTCCTATGTTCTGGATGAAAAAGAAGTTAATATTGACGTGCTCAGAGAAAATGTGCGTACATATCAGGATCTGGAACGGACGCTGGAATCTGTGCGGAGGCGCATGGAAAAACTGGAACAGATTGAAAAATTCCATGATGAAGCCGCAGACCATATCCGTAAAGATGAAATGTATGTTTATTTTCTGGCGAAAGCGTCTCTGGATATCACGAAGAACCGGATCGGGAAGCTTCAGGCCGAGATGGGGGCGGAGGAATACCGTCTTCAGGAAACGGAAAGAGATCTGGAGGCCGCAGTAAAGGAAAAAGAACGGCAGCAGGAGATTGAGACAAATCTCCGGGTGGAACTGAAGCAGAATAAAGAGTTTCTTGCTCTGGAAGAGCAGGAAAAAATCCTGGCGCGTCTGAAGGAAGAGGAGAAGACTTATATGCTGGAGAAAAGAGAACTGCTCTCCAGTGTGAAAAAGTCATTGAAAAAAGCGGCTCAGCTTCTGGAAATCAAAGATGTGGATGAATGTGTCGCAGAATATAAAGATATTTTCGAAAGAATAGAAACTGCAGAAGATACTGCCGCCGCCAGAGAAGTACTGGAGCAGATGATCCGGTATAAAAAGAAAATGTATGACAAAGTGCAGAGGAAGATGGCGGAAGAACAGATCCATCTCCATGCACACCGTCAGGAGATGCAGGAGCTGGAACATAAGATCAGTGATCTGGAAAGGAAGAAGCTTTCCTATCCGGAGGCGGTAACTAGGCTTCTGGCGGAGATTGGAAAAGAATTTGCCAGACTGGGAAGAAAAGCGGAACCCTGCGTTCTCTGCGAGGCTCTGGAAATCTGTGACGAAAGCTGGCGGAACGCGGTAGAGGGCTATCTGAATACCCAGCGTTTTTATGTGCTGGTGGAGCCGGAGAACTTTGACATTGCCCTGGGGATCTACGACCGGCTGCGGCGGGAGAAAAAAGCTTACGGCGCAGGGCTGATCAACGCCCAGAACATGGAGCAGTACGACAAGGCGCCGGAAGGTACGCTGGCAGCGGCGGTTACTTCAAAAAACAGATATGCAAGACGCTTTATCAATATGGTTCTGGGCAAGGTGCAGATGTGCGGGAGATATGAAGATCTGAAAAAATATCCGGTCTCCATTACAAGGGAATGTATGAAGTACCAGAACCGGGTTGCCAGCGCAATCCGTCCTGAAATCTTTAAAGTTCCCTTTATCGGAAAGAACGCTTTTAAAGTTCAGCTTGAACAGGCCCGGGAAGAAAAGAAAAATCTTGCGGATCTGATTGAAAAGAAAGAAAAGAACCTGAGGAACCTGGAACAGATCACAGAACCGCTGGAAACAGATGCGGAAATTGATATCCGTTATCGGCTGGATGTGATCGGCAGGCTGTCCAGAGTACAGTTTGACATAAAGAAGTGTAAAGAGAATATAAAAACACTGAAACAGAATTCCACCCTGATCCAGAAACAGATCCAGTTGGAGGCTCTGGCAAAAATCCGGGGAGAGCTGGAACAGAAGGTGGGGAATCTGAATAAAACTCAGGGAAGGATCCAGGAAAAAATCGACGAGAAGAAACGTCTGATCCTGGAAGGCATGGAAGAAGAAAGAGGAAAGCAGGCAGAGCTTACGGAAATCGAAGAAAAAGCGGGACAGTCGGCGGAACTCTGGCAAAAAGATTATGAAAAGCAGACCGCGCAGAAGTCTTATGCCCAGTTCCGGGACAATTTTGAACGGCGGCAGAAAGCAAACTGGACTTTGCGGGACAAAGCCATCGAGCAGATGCAGAGCCGCATGATCGAATATAAGACGGAATATAATTTCGGAGCGGCGCCTACCATGGCGGGATTTCCGGAATTTGAGGCAATATATGAACGGCTGCGGACTTTGGAGCTTCTGGATTATGAGGAGAAGGTACAATCTGCGAGACAGTCTGCCGAGGATGAGTTCCGGGAGCAGTTTCTTGCCAAGCTGCAGGAAAATATGAAACAGGCGCAGAATGAGTTTAAAGAGCTGAATAAAGCGTTAAAGGATATCGTGTTCAGCAATGAGAAATATGAATTTCTCTATATGCCGAGCCGCAGGCACCGCAGATATTACGATATGATCATGGATGATTTTAATATGGTTCAGGGCGAATCTATTTTCAGCGGAGTTTTCCATGAGACGCATAAGGAAGTCATAGAAGAGCTCTTTGACCGTCTGACGATCGATAATGACAACAATGCGAAGACTCTGGATGAATTTACCGATTACCGCACCTATATGGATTACGATATCCGGATCCTGCATACGGACGGAAGCTATTCTCTGTATTCCAAGGTCTGCGAAGAAAAGAGCGGCGGGGAAACCCAGACGCCGTTTTATGTAACGGTGGCGGCCTCTTTCGTCCAGCTCTACAGCAACAATATCGGCGGCGAAGCTGCGGGCCTGGTAATGTTCGACGAGGCCTTCAACAATATGGACGACGAGAGGATCGGAGGCGTCCTGGAGTTCCTGAACAGGCTTCCCCTGCAGATGATCATTGCCGCGCCGCCGGATAAAATCCAGTATATCAGTCCGTCCATGCAGGAAACCCTGCTTGTCATGACCGATGAAAAAGTAAGCTATGTGGAGGAGTATTTTAATGGCGCGGTTTGACGTCAGAATCCTGAATAAGCTTCTGGATTCCTATGAGCGCAGCAGTCTGGCGAAAGGAACAAACAAAGTTGCGGTACATATCGATTTCCGCTTCAGCAAAAAGTCTGTTCCGGAGTACTTTGATGAGAGTTCCCTTGCCTTTGAGGAAATCCATGCCTGCGCTCACGAACTTGAAGATAAGGGATTTGTCCGGATTGTCTGGAAAAAGGGAAAAGAAGACCATATCATCGAAAAGCTGGTGCTGAATGAGAAAAAAGTCAAGGAAATATATCAGTATCTGGGAAGAACATCTCATGAGGATTATGTCAGGAATACGCTGAAACTGGTTGGAATTCTTCGGGAACAATGTACCGCGCCGGTTGCCGGGAAACTTCTTGACTGGCTTGATGAACGGCTGCGCGGGGATCTCCCGGTAAAGGAATTTATTGATCTGACCTGTCCGGAAGAAACGAAAAAACTGATCCGGGCGGTTCAGGCGGTAGAGGAAAATGAAGAAGAAAACTATATAAGAGAATTTTCCATCCGGAATTTCTCAGACAGCAAAACTTTTGAGCAGATGTGCGGGAAAATCGGCAGGATCTTCCGCAGATTTTCGCCGGAATTTGCAGAGGCGGATACAGAAGAGATACTGGCGGAATATGGAATTTATCATACGCCCAATTATATTTATCTGAAAGGTCTGGGTACGCTTGCGCTGGGAAAGGCGGAAAAAGAATTTCTGGATCTTTCGCTTCTGCGGCAGGGAATCGGTCTTTCCGGCGACGACCTGTCTGATATCCGTATAACAGGAAGAGAGAAAATCAGAAAGGTAATTACGATAGAGAATCTTACCACCTTTTTCCGCTGGCAGGAAGAGAACGCTCTGATCATTTATCTGGGCGGCTATCACAATAAAGTCAGAAGACGCCTGTTGAAAGAAATCCATGAAACTTTACCGGATGCGGAGTACCTGCATTTCGGAGACATTGATGTGGGCGGTTTTGAAATTTACCGGGATCTCTGCCGGAAAACGGACATTCCTTTCCGCCTGTACCACATGGGAATCGAAGAGCTGGAAACATACCGGAATTATGGAAAAAAACTGACGGAGAACGACAGGAAGCGTCTGAAGCTTCTGCTGGAACAGGTAGAGAAAGAAAAGGCGGAGTATGTTCAGACGCTGAAATATATGGAAGATCAGGGAATTAAGCTGGAACAGGAGTGTATCAGTAATTATGGAACCGGAAACTGCTATGTAGAAGCAGTTGTATAAAAAACAGAAAGGAATATGCATTTTATGTCAAAAATTATAGAAATTGCTCCTCTGGCGGCAAAAGAGGACAAGTTGGAACAGATTTCGGAGTATCTGGAAGAGCTGAAACATGAACTGGGAGAAGTGCTGGAGGAGTATGAAGAGGAAGATGCGGACAGCAGTAAGCTGGACGCCCTGACAGAAGCTCTGGATGCGCTGGAAGACGCATATGACGCTATTGAGGAAATTGTGGCGGAAGAGTTATAATTTAAAGATATCAGAATGCGTTCCTGTATCTACAAGCGTAAGTGTCAGGATATCATTTTCAAGCAGGTAGACCAGAAGCCAGTCCGGTTTGATGTGACATTCCCGAAATCCTTTAAATTTACCGCTTAACTCGTGATCATGGAATTTCTCTTCTAATTGTCTGCCCTGACGCAGTGTATCAACAACATAATCCAGAAGAGAAATATCCATGCCACGTTTTTTTATACGCTTATAACTTTTTTTATAAGCGGTCGTGAATTTTACAGTATACAATTATTCTTCAAGCGCCTTTCGCAGGTCATCCATGTTAGTATATCCCCTGATGTCAGGATCACGGGAAATTCGTTTGGCTTCAGTCATGGCATCAAGTGTATGCTGACTAAAGTGGGGAATCTCAACATTAAACGGAAGTCCGCCCCGAAGAATACATTGATGAAGAAATAGATTGACAGCGCTGGACATATCAAGCCCAAGTTTATTGAACAGATCAGTGGCCTGTTTTTTGACATCCGCGTCGATTCTAATTTGGGTAGGTGCTGTAGCCATATAATCACCGCCTTTCAATTATATTATATTGTTTTTAGTATACATTGTCAATCAAAACAAAACGGGAGGATTTCCATGTACGAGTTAATACAGATTTCAGAACAGAGTTACTATATCCAGAGTCCGGCGAAGATCGGTCTGGTGAAGCTGAACGATACGGAGGTATGCCTGATCGACAGCGGCAACGATAAGGACGCGGGCCGAAAAGTCCGGAAGATCCTGGACGCCAACGGCTGGACGCTGAAAGCGATATATAATACCCACTCAAACGCCGACCATATCGGCGGCAACAAATACCTTCAGGCACAGACAGGATGCAGGATCTACGCGCCGGGGATCGAATGTGATTTTACAAGGCATCCCATTCTGGAACCGGCTTTTCTTTACGGAGGATATCCATGCAAAGACCTTCGGCACAAGTTTCTTCTGGCCCAGGAGAGCGGGGCGGAAGAACTGACGGAAGTGGCTCTTCCGGAGGGCTTTGAGATCATACAACTTCCGGGCCACTTTTTTGATATGGTGGGATTCCGTACTCCGGACGACGTAGTATACCTTGCGGACTGCCTTTCCAGCAGGGAGACGCTGGAAAAGTACCGTATCGGATTTATCTATGATATCGCCGCTTACCTGGAAACTCTCGAGATGGTAAAGACACTGGAAGCAAAGATGTTTGTGCCAGCGCATGCCCCGGCAGCAGAGGATGTGTCGGAGCTGGCACAGTACAATATCGACACGGTGAAGGAAATCGGGGATCGGATCACAGACATTTTGAAAGAGCCGCAGTGCTTTGAACAGCTTCTTCAGAGGCTTTTTAAAGAATACGGTCTGACAATGAATTTTGAGCAGTATGTCCTTGTGGGAAGCACCGTGCGCTCCTATCTTTCCTGGCTGAAGGATCTGGGAAGGATAGAAGCAGTGTTTGAAGACAGTATGCTGTACTGGAAAGCCTGACCGGAGACGGTTGAAAAGATATCCGTCACTACCAATGCCGGTATTGTTTCCTGCACACTGACGCTGGCGTAAAGGATAATAAATTCCTCAAAATATCTGCGGTATTTGATTGCCGTTCCGTTCAAAACATGGTATATTAATGTTATCAGTTGTGATTTTTACACAAAAAAATATTATAAAACATGGTAGGAGTGGTAAAAATGTATCAGGAAGATTATAAACGCTGGCTGGAAGCAGATCTGGAAGACCCGGATCTGAAACCGGAATTATCCAGAATTAACGGAAACGACGAGGAGATCAAAGAGCGTTTTGCTGTTGCTCTGAAATTTGGGACAGCGGGACTTCGAGGCGTCCTGGGCGCAGGAACTAACCGTATGAACATTTATGTAGTCCGTCAGGCTACACAGGGACTTGCTAACTGGGTTAAGACACAGGGCGGCACACAGACAGTAGCCATCAGTTATGACAGCCGTATCAAGAGCGATGTGTTCGCGAAGAATGCCGCAGGCGTTCTGGCGGCAAACGGCATCAAGGTAAGGATTTACGACTCACTGATGCCTGTTCCGGCTCTTTCCTTTGCTACACGTTATTATAACTGCAACGCCGGAGTTATGGTAACTGCTTCCCATAACCCTGCGAAATACAACGGCTACAAGGCTTATGGTCCGGACGGCTGCCAGATGACAGACGACGCTGCCGCCATCGTATATGCGGAGATCCAGAAAACAGACGTTCTCACCGGGGCCAAATATATGTCTTTCGCAGAAGGCGTGGAAAAAGGCCTGATCCACTTTGTAGGCGATGACTGCAAGAGAGCTCTTTATGACGCCATCGAATCCAGGCAGGTTCGTCCGGGCCTCTGCAAGACAGCAGGCCTGAAGCTGGTTTACAGCCCCTTAAACGGCTCCGGACTTGTTCCTGTAACACAGGTATTAAAGGATATCGGAATCACAGATATTACGATCGTACCGGATCAGGAATATCCCAACGGATATTTTACTACCTGCAGCTATCCGAACCCGGAAATCTTTGAGGCTCTGGAGCAGGGCCTGAAGCTGGCGGAAGAGATCGGCGCGGATCTGATGCTGGCAACGGATCCGGATGCGGACCGTGTAGGTATTGCCATGAAATGTCCGGACGGCTCCTACGAGCTGGTAAGCGGAAACGAAGTAGGCGTACTGCTTCTTGACTATATCTGCGCAGGACGTATTGAAAAAGGAACGATGCCGGAGAAGGCGGTAGCTGTGAAGTCTATCGTTTCCACGCCTCTGGCCGACGCTGTGGCTGAGCATTACGGCGTAGAACTGCGCAGTGTGCTTACCGGATTCAAGTGGATCGGCGACCAGATCGCCCAGCTTGAAGAAGCCGGCGAGGTTGACCGTTTCATCTTTGGCTTTGAGGAAAGCTACGGATATCTGGCAGGACCGTATGTACGCGATAAAGACGCGATCATCGGTTCCATGCTGATCTGTGAGATGGCTGCGTACTACAGAAGTATCGGAAGCTCTCTGAAACAGAGAATGGAAGAGATCTACGCACAGTACGGACGTTATCTCAACAAGGTTGACAGCTTTGAATTCCCGGGCTTAAGCGGAATGGACAAGATGGCGGGCATCATGCAGGGACTTCGTGAAAATCCGCTTACGGAGATCGCGGGATACAAGGTTGTAAGCGTAACTGACTATACAAAACCGGAGGAGACAGGACTTCCTTCCGCAAACGTACTGATCTACAAACTGGATAATAATGAAACTGTGATCGTTCGTCCTTCCGGAACAGAGCCAAAGATCAAAATTTACTATACTACCCTTGGAAAAGATCTTGCAGAGGCTCAGGCGGAGAAAGATAAGCTGGCGGAAGCGCTGAAGCCGGTTCTGGCGTAAGGCATTCTGAGAGATTAAATTAGCAAATGGATTTATAACTGCCGTATCTGTGGTGTTTATCACGGATGCGGCAGTTTTTCTGTTTATGTGATATCATCACGGAAAGAAGGGAGAGAATCTGATATTCTTGATCCATCAATTTCAGGAGGCTGTATATGACAACAAAAACCGAAAAAATTAAAAAAAGGCGAAAAGCATTTGTGGAGGAGGAAAGCTGCGTTGCATGCGGCTGCTGCAGAAAAGTATGCCCCCGGGACGCTATAGAAATCTGGAAAGGTATTGTTGCGAAAATAAATCTGGAAGCGTGTATAGGCTGTGGAAAATGTTCCCGGGAGTGTCCGGCGTCGGTTATTGAAATCCGGGAGGTGCAGGCATGAAAAAGCATTGGTACGATTATCTTTGGATCTTGTCGCTGGCATATTTAATCCTGGGCTTTTTTAACATTATGTTCGCATGGCTGGGCCTGCTGTGCTTTTTTATTCCTTTGATAATTTCTGTGGTCTGGGGAACAAAAGGCTACTGTAACCGGTATTGCGGGCGGGGACAGTTGTTCGGTCTCCTGGGCGGGCGCTTCGGACTTTCCAGAAAAAAGGACATTCCGGGATGGATGAAAAGCAAATGGTTCAGATATGGATTCTTGATTTTTTTCTTCGTCATGTTTTTCCAGATGCTGTGGAATACATATCTGGTATTTTCCGGTGCGGAGAACTTAAAGCAGGTGGTAACTCTGCTGTGGACCTTTAAGCTTCCGTGGCACTGGGCTTATCATGGAACAGTTTTCCATCCGGGAGCCGCCCAGTTTGCTTTCGGATTTTACAGCGTAATGCTGACGTCTACCGTTCTGGGATTTGTTACGATGATTCTGTTTAAGCCGCGAAGCTGGTGTGTATACTGCCCCATGGGAACAATGACGCAGTTGATCTGCAAAGTAAAAAACAGGGGACGCTGAAGATTTGGGTGATAATGTCACGGAAGAAATGAAAAAAGTTGGGTATGATAAGAACATCTCCCAGGAACAGTCCTGTGGGAGCGGTTAATTCAAAAATACGGATAAAGGAGGACAATACAATGTCTGCTGTAAATATTACAAAAAATAATTTTCATGAGGAAGTTTTAAATTCTGACAAACCGGTGCTGCTGGATTTCTGGGCGTCCTGGTGCGGCCCCTGCCGTATGGTCGGCCCCATTGTAGAAGAGATCGCCGGAGAAAGAGCCGACATCAAAGTAGGAAAGGTAAACGTGGAGGAAGAGCCGGAACTGGCGAGACAGTTCCGCGTTATGAGTATCCCTACTCTGATGACTTTTAAAGACGGGAAGGTGGTAAACCAGTTCGCAGGCGCCAAGCCCAAAAGCCAGATTCTGGCAATGCTGTAAGGAGGAAAAACGGATGGGATTTTTTGATTTCTTCACAGGACCGGACATCAATCAGGGATTAAAGGAGTACCATGCGGCTTCCGGGGCGGTGTTGCTGGACGTTCGTACTCCTGAAGAATACAGAGAGGGGCATATACCCGGAAGCAGGAACCTTCCTCTCCAGTTTCTTGAACAGGCAGGAAAAATGATTCAAAACAGAAATACCCCGGTTTTTGTATACTGCCGTTCCGGCAGCAGAAGCAGTCAGGCGCGCAGCATACTTTCCAGAATGGGGTATAACAATGTAAAAAATCTGGGAGGGATCATTTCCTATTCCGGACAAATGGAATATTAATAATTTGGACAAAGACAGGCCGTTGTAATCTGCAATCCTATTTTTCGCCGCAGATTTCCCGAAGCCTGTCTTTATCTGTGATTTCCACAGTTCCTCGGGAAAGCTTTACGATATTTTCCTTCTGGAAATAGTGAAGCATCCGGGTGACTACCTCTCGTGGATTTCCCAAATGGCTTCCGATGGCCTCATGGGTGATCTTCAATGTATCTGTTCCTTCTATGGCGCTTTCTTCCAACAGAAAATTAGCCAGTCTTTTATCAAAGCTTTTCCAGAGAATCTGTTCGATCAGCCACATGACTTCCGAGAAACGGTCAGCCATGATCTCGTTAGTGAAATTTGCCGCAGGAGCGGATTCCTCCATAACACTTTTGTAGATCTCCGCAGGAATAAGCCAGAATTCTGTATCCTTTTCCGCTTCTATAGTAATATCAAACTGTATGGAACGCATGATGCAGGATGCGGAGAACAGACAGAGATCCCGGTCAAACAGCCGGTATAAAGTAATCTGGCGGCCCTCGTCAGAGAGGATATACGCCCGGAGCTGACCACTCTTTATCAGCAGAAGCCCGGTGCAGTCCTGGCTTCCGTTATGCAGAATTGTTCCCTTAGGTACGGAGCGGGTTGCGATATTATCGGAAATCTTTTTCTGCTGAGAAAGGGTAAGATCCTTCCAGACAGGAAAAAAATCCTGAAAGTCCATATTTAGAGTCCTCCTTTTGGAAAAATAGATTATGCCAATTTCTATATATTTGATAATAAGTAAAGCCGGTATCCTGTGTATTTATTATATATGCACTTTCTGAACAGTTCAATAAAAAGTATCCTTCTGTAATATCTCCAGAAGATTAGGCTGCTTCTAGAGAAAATAAAAAACGGAGAGGAGGGATTGCATTATACAAAAGGATTGGATATAATGAAAACTATGAAAATAGGCAGATAATAGACATATAGAAAAGGAGAAAATATGGTTTTTTGGACTGCCATAAAAAGTAAATTAAAGAAGATCATACCTGGCAGCAGGGCTTATCTGGATAAAAAGTTGAAAGCAGTGGAAAATAGACTTAAAGATTTGAGCAATAAGGTGAATAACTGCGACAATAAGCTGAAAATCCTGGACAACAAATCCTATGAGCTGGAACAGATAAACAGACGGCAGGAGAAGCTCCTTCAGGAAATCCAACAGCTTAGTCAATCCCAGATAAAAATGATAGAGGGACTGAAACAGTATATGGGCCAGGAGTTCCAGCGCCGTGATAATTGGGGAAAACGGGCCGAAGAGATCCGCCGCACTGCAGACGGACGTCCTGTATGGGTAATCAAATGCCCGGCGCCGGAAGGACCGGAAAGAGTCCAATGGGGTGATCATGCTTATGCGGTTGCTTTAAAGAAATATCTTGACCGTCTTGGCATCTATACGGTGTTGGACGCAAAAGAGGACTGGGACTGTGAGGAAAATGCCGACGTAGTGGTAGTTCTCAGAGGATGTCATTTTTATCGTCCTGACCGAAGGAATAAGAAGTGTATTTACATTATGTGGAATATCAGTCATCCGGAGATGGTGAATCCAGAAGAATACGAGCTTTATGATATTGTAGGTATATGTTCTTACCGTTATGCTAGGGAGGTGGCGGAACAAGTGAAAGTTCCGGTACTGCCTCTTTTGCAGTGTACAGATACGGAAATCTTTTATCCGGTACAGAAAGAACCGGAGACTTACGAGAATGAATATGTATTTATTGGAAATTCCAGGGGGGTTGCCAGACGATGTATAGTCTGGGCATCTCAGGATAAGCTTCCTCTGAAAATATGGGGAGGCGGCTGGTCATTTATTCTGGGAGACAACGGAAGTATTGTACAAGACACTTCCATAGAGAATAGCCGGATCCCAGATATTTACCGCTCTTCAAAAGCTACGCTGAATGACCACTGGAAAGATATGCTGGATTGTCATTTTGTCAATAACCGGATTTTTGACGCTCTGGCATGCGGCCTTCCAGTCATATCTGATTGCTGTGATGAATTGAAAGAAATTTTTCCGGATGCAGTTCTCTACTACGAAACAAAAGAAGATTTCGACAAATGTATTTATACTCTTGAAACGGACTATGCTTCTGTGAAGAAAAAGGTTGCGGAGCAATGGCCTCTGATCAAAGAGAGATATTCCTTTGAGACCAGAGCAAGGGAACTGGTGGAAATTGTGGAGAAATATGGAAAAAAGAATAAATAAGAAACAGATTTTTCCAGGAATCCTCATCCTTTTTTTTCTGAGTATTATCTGTGTGGTTGTCTATAAGGCACAGATCAGAGAGAAGCTGGAGCAGCCGATAGAATACACCATGATGACGGAGCATAAGGATACAGCAGAAGTGATTTTATCCAGTGAATGGCCGATGTTTTCGGAAGTTTTTTTATGTAAAGTACCGGAACTGAAAAGTCTGAGTATTGAACTGACTGGAAACAATGTAGTGGATGAGGCCCGATTGAATATGACGCTTTATGATGAAGATACTGGCGAGATTTACTACCAGGAGGAAAAGACTGTCCGTGCAGTGATGGATTCTCGGGTGCAGAGCAAAGCAGAATTTATTTTTCCGGAACCTATTCAGGATTCAGAGGGAAAAAAACTCTGTCTCATCTGGAGTCTGAAGGATGCCGGAACTACGTCTGTTCATCTGAAAGCCAATCAGAAGCAGATACTTGTCTCCTCTTTTAATGGTGTGGAGGGAGATAAAACCAACGTAATCTATACCCTTCGCTATGGAAACAGCCAGTGTCTGGATATTTTATATATCGGATTATGCGCTGTGCTTTTGGGCTTTACCGTACTGTGCTGGTGGATGCTGATCGTACGCCATATGACGGCGGAAAAATTCTTCATTCCAATGGCAGTGATTTTAGGCATTGTCTTTCAGTGCCTGATCACTGTGGGAGGAGTACCGGACGAGCCGGGACATCTGGATACAGCGTACAAATATTCCAACAAGATACTTTTGGTGGAAGATACAGAAACACCGGGGACTATTTACAAGCGTGTCTGTGATGTGGAAATGAGCGATATGCTGGCAAATGGACTGGAGAGTAATTCCTATTATCAGCTTATGACAGATACTTTTGCAAAACCCGGGGATACAGAACTGACAGAAGTAAGCTATGTAGATTCTACGAACTTAGTCCCGGGAATCGTTTATCTTCCTTCTGCTTTAGGGCTTAGTGTGGGAAGGATTTTTGGATTTTCAGCCATGTTGACATTGCAGCTTGCCAGGATATTTAATCTGATCTGTTTTATTCTTTTAGTCTGGACGGCGATTTGCCTGATACCTTTTGGAAAAAATCTTCTGGCAATGGTGGCGGTGCTTCCGATTACTTTGCAGCAGGCGGCTTCTTTTTCTTATGACGCAATGGTAAACGGGGGATTGATGCTGTTTGCGGCCCTTTGTTTTCGGATGTGGAAGAGAAAACAGAAAGAAAAATGGGAGATAATATTATCTGTTATTTTGACAGTGTTTGCGGCTATGGTAAAGGGCGGCGTTTATCTGCCTCTTTTATTGTTGTTGCTTCCTGCTTTTGCCGGAAGACTAAATTTGAAAGATCAGGGTCAGAGAAAATATTTTCTTGGCATCAGTTTGTGCGCAGCGGCAGTTATTCTCCTGGCAATAGTAAAATTCTTTCCTGTATTGCAGACATTTGTGGAAGGAAACGGACAGAGCGGAGACAATGCATTGTATACGGCTCCTTATCTTCTGCAGCACCCGCTGAAGGTTGTTTATCTGTATTGGAACACCTTGATACAGGAGGGGGACGTTCTGCTACAGGGACTTTTAGGGGGAATACTTTCTTGGCTGGACATCAGGATGAACTGGATGTTTCAGTTGGTATTTTTTATCGGCTTATTGTTGATGGCTAATATAGAAAAGGATCGCTTTAATGGCTGCCGAAGGGAGAAAATACTGATAGCTTCGGCTTGTGGTATTTCTATCGTTTTGATTATGGCATCTATGTTGGTGGGATATACGAAAATAAGCGCTGATTATATTCAGGGGCTTCAGGGACGCTATTTTCTTCCGCTTGCCCAGCCACTGTTTTACCTGGCGGCCAGTCCTATAGCACAAGTGGGACGAAGACAAAGCTTCAGTATTTGGATGATGATGATGGTCGTGGAGGTGCTGATGATCCTGCAGGTGGCAGCTTGCTGACAGAAATACATAAAAAGGAGAAAAGATTGAAACTGCTGATTATTATTCCGGCTTATAATGAGGACGAATCTATTGAGCGGGTAGTAGACAATTTAATAAAAAATTATCCTCAGTATGATTACGTTATCATTAATGACGGATCTACAGACGATACGCGGAAAATCTGTTCCCGGCGAGGCTTTAACTTCATGGATCTGCCGGTGAATACAGGGCTTTCAGGCGCTATCAAAAGTGGGATGCGTTATGCAAATTATTATGGTTACGATTACGTTCTCCAGCTAGACGGAGACGGACAGCATGATCCCAGATATATTAAATGTATGATTGAAGAAATGAACAAAACAGGCTGTGATATTGTAATAGGATCCCGGTTTAAGACAGAGCATAAGCCGTTTACCTCCCGTATGCTGGGGAGCAAGATTCTTACGGCCGCTATCTGGCTGACTACCCGGGGCAGATACATAGGAGATGTGACTTCGGGAATGCGTTTGTTCAATAAAAAAATGATTAAACGTTTTGGATACGATATGCATTACAGTCCGGAGCCGGATACATTGGCATATCTTTTGAACCGGGGAGTAAAAATCCAGGAAGTACAGGTACAGATGCAGGAAAGAACTGCAGGAGTCAGTTATCTGAATTTTAAGAGCTCTGCATGGTATATGATCAAAATGCTGTTTTCTATATTATTGTTCCAGTGGTTTCGCAGATAGGGAAAGGAGAGAAAATATGTCAGATACATTAAGGATTCTGCTTTTCTTCGCAGCTCTCACGACAGGGGGATGGATAGTGTACAAAATCCGAAAGCTGCAGGTGAAAATGCAGGATGCTATTTTCTGGGTGGTTTTTGCGGTGATTCTTTTTATTCTTGGAATTTTCCCGCAGGCAGGTTTCTGGTTGACGGAGCGCCTGGGTATTATGTCTCCTGCAAACTTGATCTTTCTGGTGATTATTTTTCTTTTAATGGAAAAGGTTTTTACTTTATCTATCATAGTTTCTCAGCTTGAAGAGAAAATTTCCATTCTCTCCGCCGAAATAGCCCTGCGTTCCAACGCAATGGAGAAAAGAATGGAAAAAGTAGAGAAAGATGAGGAAAAGGAAAATAGAAAAAATGAAAAAGACAAACCACAGAAAAATACTTCCATATAAAAAAGAAGATCATAGTTTTGCGGTGTGTGCCTACGGAGAAAGTCCTTATCTGGAGGAATGCCTCCGTTCTCTTGCCGGACAAACTGCCAAAAGCCACATTTTTATCATTACTTCTACTCCGAATCATCATATTTCTTCTTCCGCAGAAAAATATGGTATTCCCCTTTATATCAACAAGGGTGAAAAAGGTCTGGCGGGAGACTGGAATTTTGCGTACGATCATGCGAAAACACCTCTGGTGACACTGGCTCATCAGGATGACCGATATTACAAAAACTATACAGAGGATGTACTGGCTGCTTTGAATGCCTGCCGTCATCCTCTTCTTGTATTTACAGACTATAATGAACGGAGAGAAAACAGGACTGTTGTTTCCAATCATCTTCTGAAGGTGAAAAGGTTTATGCTGCTGCCTATGAGATTTCATTGCTTTTGGGGAAGCAGGTTTATACGTAGACGTATTTTATCCTTCGGAAATCCTGTCTGCTGTCCGAGCGTAACGTTTGTCAAAAGCGATCTCTCTGATTTTTCTTTCCGCAATAATATGAAAAGTAATATAGATTGGCAGGCATGGGAGGAACTTTCACGTCGCCAAGGAGAGTTTGCCTATGTGTCCCGGCCCTGTATGGAGCATCGTATTCATCCGGATTCCACCACTTCCGGTCTTCTGGAAGCGAAAGAAAGAAAGAAAGAAGACGTCCGGATTCTGCGGAGTTTTTGGCCAGAATGGGCTGCGAAGCTGATCGAATACTTCTATCAGAAAGCAGAAAAATCCAATGAGCTGTGATAAAGGAGAAAAATATGCCGGAAGTATCGGTGATCATACCAGTTTACAACAATGAAAAATTTGTGGAAAAATGTATCCGTTCCGTAATGGAACAGAGTTTTCAGGATCTGGAGATCCTGGTAGTCAATGATGGAAGTACAGACAGGAGCAACGAAATACTGAAACGTCTGGTTGCTGAGGATAGTAGAATTATCTATTTTAGCCAGGAGAACCGGGGAGTGGCATTAGCCAGAAACAGGGCGCTTGACATGGCATCAGGGAAGTATCTTACTTTTGTGGACGGAGACGACTATATTGGTAGAGACTATATTAGTCGGCTTTATACCGCAGCCGAGCAGAAGAACACAGAAATGCTTATCTGTGGTTTTACCTGTGTGGATGTGGAAGGAAATGTTCTCAGTAGTACTGTACCCGGTGAGTACCAGCGTTATGAAAGGGAAGAATGGACATTTCGGATATCTGCGGTCTGGTCCCACTTTTACAGGCGCAGTCTATGGGAAAAACATCATACCCGCTTCCGCCCCGAGGAGAGGGGGGAAGACATGCCAATTTCCTTGTTTTTTAGCGCTGTATGTGATAAAATAGCCACGATATCCGAGGCGGGATATTATTATGTCCAGCATCCCTCCTCGGCAGTGCATAATTTCCGGGGACTGAAAAAATACCGGCTTCCCTACGTCGCCCTGGAAGACGCCATAGGGAGAATAAGAGAGACCGGGATTTCCAACAGTCCGGAATTCTGTGAACTGTTTGTTTTAAGGATCCTGTCCACCTGTTTCTTTCAGCTGGCGCCGGGAGCGTCCAAAGATAAGATGAAGGAGCTGTGTGATTATATCATCCGGATCCTGGATACTTATTTTCCCCAATATTACAAAAACAGAAAAGCCCGTCTCACCGCACCTCTGGATATTCCATTAGTCCAGAAAGCGGCGGTGAAGATTCTGATCCTGCTGGTGAGGACAAGGGCGATTTATCCGGTCGGCCGGCTGATGAGCCGGAGACAGAGACGCAGGGGTTGACAGAGGGCGGTTTTCGGATTTCTGCCGCGCCGGCGGCTGAAAAGAACGGAAATGAAACAGGAGAGAAACCTATGGGAACGGCAGGTTTTGTGATCCTGCATTACGGAGACAGAGAGACTACAGACGCCTGTGTGCGCTCTGTCCTGAAGATGAAGGATCAGGAACGGATCCGCATCATAATTGTGGACAATGACATTGAGAAAACAGAGGACGAGCGCCGGAAGTTAAAGGAAGCCTACAGGGATAATTCCAGGATCACCGTCCTTAAAGTCAGAAGCGGGGGAGGATTTTCCCAGGCAAATAATCTGGGATACCGGTTCGCAAGGGAAAAACTTCAGGCGTCCTTTATTATTGTACTGAACAACGATATAGAATTTACCCAGGAGGATTTCGTCGGCCGGATGGAGAGAAGCTTCCGGGAGAATCCCTGCCATGTGCTGGGGCCGGACGTTGTGCGGGCCGGTACAGGAGAGCATCAGAATCCCTTGGACACCAGGATACGGACGGCGGAAGAGGCGGCGTACACCGTGCGCATGAACCGCATGGCGCTCAGGCTATATCCTGTTGCCTGGCCTGTTATCCTTAGGAAACTGAAAAAAGAGGAAGAGAAGCTGCGCCGGAAGAAGGCCGGGGAAGGATTTTGCCGGGAGGTGCAGAAGGATATCGTTCCTTTTGGCGCCTGCCTGATATTCACCCCGGAGTTTGTGAAAAGGGAAGAGCTGGCCTTCGATCCTGAGACGCAGTTCTTTTATGAGGAATATATTCTGGCATACCGCTGCCGGAAAAAAGGATACCATACTGTTTTCGACCCGTCTCTTAAAGTACTTCATGAAAGCGGGGCGGCAACTGTGAAAACCTTCCGCAGTGAGAAAAAAAGATTAAAGTTCATGCTTGAGAGAACTGCGGAGGCTGCGCAGATATACCATACAATGATCACCGGAGGCTGATTTATGTTTAACAGAAAAGAGAAAATAGACTGGCAGTTCCTGGTCCAGTTTTCCATAGACGATTTCCGGAATAAATACGCCGGTTCACTGATGGGCGTAACCTGGGCTTTCGTACAGCCTCTGATGACGATTGTTATCTACTGGTTCATCTTTCAGGTGGGATTCCACTCCCAGCCTGTGGAGAACTATCCGTTCGTACTCTGGCTGGTGGCCGGGATCATCCCCTGGTTTTTTATCAGCGAGGCGGTGACAGGAGTGACTCCAAGCCTTGCGGAATACAGTTACCTTGTGAAAAAAGTCCTTTTTAATATTGATATCCTGCCGCTTACCAGGATCGTATCCTGCTTTCTGGTGCAGATCTTCCTGGCGGTATTTACTGTGATCTTTTTTGCCTGCTTCGGATATTATCCGGACGTATATTACCTGCAGCTTCCCTATTATATGCTTTATATGATAGTGCTGCTCACCGGGATCGGATACTGCACGGCGGCGCTGTATCCCTTCTTCCGGGATCTTCTGCAGATCGTGAACATCGTAATGCAGGTGATATTCTGGCTGACGCCAATTGTGTGGAACTTCAACATCATGTCTGAGACGATCCGCAGGATCCTGGTGCTGAACCCCTTTTACTATGTGGTTGCAGGATACAGGGACGCTTTTGTTTATAAGGCGTTTTTCTGGGAAAACTGGAAAATGGGGATTTACTACTGGGCAGTGGCTCTGATCTTCCTGCTGGCAGGCAGAAAAGTATTCCGCAAAATGAAAATGCACTTTGCGGATGTGCTGTAAGAGGGACCGGCGATGAACAACGATACAATGATCAAAATCAAAGATCTGAAAAAAGAATACAGGCTGTACGACAGCCCTCTGGACCGGGTGCGGGAGGTATTCAGCATTACCGGGAAGAAATACAGCAGGGCCTTCCGGGCGCTGGACGGCATCACCATAGATGTAAAAAAAGGAGAAACTGTGGGCATCATCGGGACCAACGGGGCAGGCAAGTCCACCCTTCTTAAGATTATCACGGGAGTGCTGCCGCCTACGGCGGGAGAGGTGCAGGTGAACGGAAAGATCGCCGCACTTCTGGAACTGGGGGCTGGTTTTAATCAGGAATATACAGGACTTCAGAACATCTATCTGAACGGAAGGATCATGGGATTTACCAGAAAGCAGATGGATGAGAGGGTGCAGGCCATCATTGATTTCGCGGATATCGGAGAGTTCCTGAACCAGCCGGTGAAGACCTATTCCAGCGGAATGTTCGCAAGGCTGGCTTTCGCCGTGGCCATCAACGTGGAGCCGGACATCCTGATCGTGGACGAGGCCCTCAGTGTGGGAGATCTTTTTTTCCAGAATAAGTGCTTCCGGAAATTCGAGGAACTGAAGGCGAAGGGCGTGACGATCCTCTTCGTTTCCCACGATATCGCCAGCGTGCGCCAGATGTGTTCCCGGGCGCTGTGGATCGACCACGGTACGCAGAAAAAATTCGGAGACTGCGATCTTGTCTGCGATATGTACATGGATGAAAAACGGAAATCCATGAACGAAGGCGTAACCATGCAATCTGTAGATGAAGAGAGAATGACGCCGGTTTATCCGAAAGGAAAGGCGGTATTTCCCGCTCTTCATTATAAGAGCAGCAAGCTGGTGTCAGAGAGCTTCCGCTTCCGCAGCTGCTTTATCACGGACAACAGAGGCGCTGTAACCACAGATATGCTTGTGGAGAACGAATATGAATTCCATATGGTGATCGAGTTCTTCGAGGATATGGATCGCCTGATCGCGGGATTTGTTTTTGAGAACAATAAAGGCCTTCCCATCTATGACATCAATAACTATATAAACCAGGGACAGACATGGAAGGGCGTGAAAGGACAGGTTACAGAGATTGTCTTCAAATACCGGCTGCCCAGGATCATGAAAGGCACCTATGTGGTGAGCGCGGCGCTTGCCCAGGGAACCCAGGAGAGACACATCATGCTCACCTGGCTCCACGGCGCTCTGGAAGTGACCATATATAATGAAGGATATAATTCTTCCTATATAGAGATACCAAGCGAGATACAGGCCCGGCAGTTTGACCGGAACCAGATTGAAATAGTCGGAGAGGAGAAACCGTGAGCGGAGAATATACAGGAGAAAGATTCCTGCCTCAGGAATGCAGGGGAGAAATGGCGGCGGAGCATTATCAGAGATATCGTCTGGCGGCCCAGCTGGTAAAAGGGAAAAAAGTCCTGGACGCGGCCTGCGGCGAGGGGTACGGCAGCAGCCTTCTGGCTGAAGAGGCGGAAGAAGTTACCGGCCTTGACATTGATAAAGAAGCTGTGGAGAACGCAAACCATAAATATGGAAACAAAAAACTTTCCTATTTAAAGGGAAGCATCGAAGAACTTCCTTTCGAGGATCATACCCTTGACGTGGTGGTCTCCTTCGAGACCATAGAGCATGTGGGAGAAGAGATCCAGAAAAAATTCCTGGAAGAAATATGCCGCGTGCTGAAGCCGGAAGGAACACTGATCATGTCCACGCCAAACAAGGCGGTATACACCGATCTGGTGGAGGGAGAGAACCCCTTCCATGTTAAAGAGTTTTATGTAAAAGAATTCCAGGAATTTCTGGGAAGCCGGTTCTCCCATATGGAATATTACTGCCAGTATCCCAATCTGGGATATTTCATAACCAGAGAAGACGAAAACCTTAATGTATATAATAAGAAAGGAAAGACACAGGAGGAGAGCCGTTATGTGATCGCGGTCTGCTCCAATGTTCCTCAGAAAAATGAGATAAACACAGCCGGACTGACGATCTTCGAGGATCAGATGTACTACGAGCTGAACCGTTACGCTCATGAGAAAGAACGGCAGATCCTGCAGATGAAAGCAGAGGCGGAAGCCTTTGAGCAGCAGCTGGAGAACAGCATACAGCAGCAGAAGGAATACATCGCCAAACTGGAAGACGATCTTCGTCTTCTCAAAGAACCTTACAAGGCGCTGCTCCTTCACTGGAGACACCCCGTAAAATATCTGAGAGAGAAAATAAAGGGAAAGTGAAGAACACTATGGATATCATATATGTGGCATACAACTCGGAAAAATGGATCGACCGCTGCTTTTCTTCACTGCTGCGGTCCACAGACTTTAACCTGAAAGAAATAAACGTGTATGTGGTGGATAACGCTTCCACAGACAATACTGTAGAGAAACTCCGTCAGGCAAAAGCAGAACTGGAAGGAAACCTCGGGGGATTCCAGATCATTGAATCCGGGGAGAACCTGGGATTCGGAAGAGGGAATAACCTGGGCTTCCGAAATAGCAGTTCCGATATCGTGTGTTTCTTTAATATAGACACAGAGGTACTGGACACCACACTTTCGGAACTTATGAAGGCAGTAAAAGAGTCTGATGAAAATACGGCGATGTGGGAACTGAGACAGTTCCCCTACGAACATCCCAAGATCTACGACCCTGTGACACAGGAAGCACAGTGGAGCAGCGGCGCCGCCTTTGCCATAAGGCGTGAGGTTTATAAGCAGTTGGGCGGTTTTGACGAGAAGATATTCATGTATGGAGAAGATGTGGATCTGAGTTGGAGATTGCGGTCTTTCGGCTGGAAGATCCGCTATGTGCCGAAATCTGTGATTATGCACTACTCCTACGAAGAAGCGGGAGTAGTGAAGCCTCTTCAGCATGTATACGGCGTTATCAATAACCTGATGCTGAGATACCGGTTTGGCTCGTTGAAAGACGTTGTGAAAGGGCATCTGAAATTCTGGTTTCTTATGGGAGTGCCAAGTGCGTTCCCCCATTCCAAAAGAATGCTCCTGCACCAGTATGCCCGCCATTTCGCAAACATCCCCCACTTTCGTTCCCGGAAGGTGAAGGGAAAATGCAAGGACTTCAAACCGCAATTCCGCATGTGGGATTTCTCCCAGAACCGGCAAGGCGGTTACTACTTTAACGAGATTCTGGAGGATAAGCCGAAGGTATCCGTCATTGTCCGCACCTGTGGTCGGCCGGCGGTGCTGAGAGAAACACTGGTCAGCCTGCGCAATCAGACTTACCCTAATATGGAAGTAGTTGTAGTGGAGGACGGTCCGGATGTTTCGGGTAAAATGATAAAAGAAGAATTCAGCGATCTGAATATTGTGTACTTTGCGACAGGAGAAAAGGTAGGAAGATCAAAAGCCGGAAATCTGGCAATGGAAAAAGCTGAAGGAAAATATCTAAATTTTTTGGATGATGATGACCTTTTTTTTGCTGATCATGTTGAGGTGCTGTCCGCTCAGCTTATCAAAGGAGAAAACCGTGCGGCATATTCCTTTGCTTTTGAAACTCCGATAGAAGTACACAGTAAAGAGCCTTATGAGTATACAGTCAGGCAATATCGGGAAGTTCATAAGCATGAGTTTGATAAGGTGGTACTGTGTCATCATAATTACATCCCTATACAGTCAATTATGTTTGAAAAATCGCTTTTTGAAGATTATGGCGGTCTGGATGAAAACCTTGACGCTCTGGAAGACTGGGATCTTTGGGTGAGATATTCCCTTCATACAGACTTTACCTGTGTAAATAAAACTACATCTATATATCGTGTGCCCCATAACAGAAAAATCAATGCAGAAAGACAAAAGGCATTGGATGAGGCGTTGTTGGTGGTGAGGAACAAGCATAAAGGATATATTCAGACTGTCAGTGTATATGATATTGCAATGATGTATGAGAGGAGAAATAGTTTTTTATCAAGATAACGAAGGTTTACCTGCTGCTATAGGGTATTTATTTCAACTCTATATTGAATAAATAATTGAGTAATGTCAATTTTGTGAAAAAACAAAGAATTTTTGGTGATTTTTAAATGATTTTTTCTTGAATATTTCGTGAAAATCTTGTGAAATATCTATTGACAAAAATATCCTATTTGGCTATACTTTATCTATAAGTTGAATGGCAAAAAGTCTTTTTTTTTCCAAAAAACAGAGTTAATGCTTCGTTATGCATATAACAGCAAACTTCGTCCGACTTACTTGATAAGGGGAGGATAAGGGGAAGAGATTTTTTGCTGCGTGCGTCTCTTACATAGTTATGAGTCGGTTCAGCAGCCCTTTTGTAAACTTGAGAGATCACGAGGACAACATGAAAAAATTTATTTAAAGAAAAGGAGACTTGGGTATGATGAACAAGAAAAGACTCGCAGCGTTGGCATTATCCGCTGTGATGACTACCAGTACGATGTCTATCCCTGTTTATGCTGCGGATTTTTCCGACGGGGCAGATATTGTAACACAGGAAGTTGCGCCGCAGGCAGAAACCTCCAGTACTGATGCGGAAGCACAGTCCGTAGAAGTGACTGACGAAACACCGGATGCCGCAGGAGATGTGGGTGAGGCATATGTGGTGGATCCAAATTCCATTCAGTTCCATTATAATAGCGATGCATATGCAGATTTTACTGTTACATTCCAGAGAGTACCTGTAGATGGAACAGGAGAACCACAGTCGGATACAGCGACAGCAACAACATTAAAGCATTTAGACGCTAACTGCTATCATCCTGGCTTACTGTGGATGACAGTTACAATCGATGGCCAGACATACACATCTGGCGATGTAAATAACCTTGATGCAGCGTTTAAGGTTCCCACTGAGCCTCAGCGTGAGCACAAGAAACACGAAGTGAAAAGACAGACGATAAAACCTGCTACTCACTTTGAAAAGGGCCAGGCACATGTTTGGTATGATTGTGAGTATGAAGATTGTGAATGGACAGACGAAGAATTTATTGATCTTGAAGTCCAGGATCATGAGTGGGGCGATTGGGTTTATGTGGCTGGAGATAATGTAAAAGCTGATGAGAACGGATATGTTGTTTTTGATGAAAACGGCGATCCGGAACTTATAGATGAGCTGAAAGATGGTTTATATTATCAGACACGTTTCTGTACAGTAGATAATGCAGAAGATACTGCTAACAGAAAAGAATTAAGAGCTTATGCAAAAAAAGCTGCTTATGCTGAAATCATTGATCAGGAAGGTATTGCAACAGATTTAGTGGGTCAGAGATATGATTATCCGACAGCAGATCTTCCTATTGACGAAGCAACCATTGAACTTGAAGATTGTTCCGAAGAAGGCTGGTATATTGTAGAGTACTATACCATTGAAAACAAGCCGATATCTCAGGAGAAAATTAAGGTTGCACCGCATCACTTTAATACGTATGCAACAGCAGAATTCAAGACACTTGATGATAAGTCACAGTGCAAAGTAGAATGGAACGGAAAAGAACTGAAGGTTACAAATACATCCTGCTATCTTCCGATAGAGTATGATGAAGTCATCCACTGCAGCGCTGCAGGATGCAACGGAAAAGTGCATGATGTTGATTACGAAGCACCTCAGTTCTGCGAAGGAGATAAAGAGATCAGCAGAGAAACAAAAACTGCTGAACCAACAGGTGCACATGTAATTAAGACTTCTGCTCTGAGAGAAGTTGAAGCTCTTGTTGCAAGAGGAAAAGTACTTTACAGCGAACTTAAGGCTATTGCTGATGTAGAAGATAACTTTGTTCAGATTTCTGCTCGCCCGGAAAACAACTGTGAGGAAGCAGGAAAAGTAACAGTTAAATTCATCTGCGTAGTAGACAAAAAAGAAGTCGTTAAAGAAATGACAGTTGATGTTATTGCCAGCGGCCATACACGTCAGCCTGCAGAGAGAGAAAACTATGTAGCTCCTACATGTACTGCAACCGGAAGCTATGATGCAGTTATCTACTGCAAGACCTGCGGCAAAGAGCTTGAAAGAAGAGAAGATGTAATTATTCCTAGAATCAAGCATACAAACGAGGTGAACGTAGCTCCTAACGGTATCGGTGAGGACGATGTTTACGCAGATGCTACTGCATACATCGGATTTGTTGGAGATAAAGTAGTTGATTATGACGGTGAGAATCTGGCAAACTATGAAGCAGATCCTGGAAAAGTATATAATACAAATTCTATTGGAACAAATGGAAAGAATGAATACACCATGTATGCTTATGTTTACACAAACTGTACCGTTTGTGGCAAACATGAAGTTAAGCTGGCTGATTCCCGCCAAGATCTTGTAGAAATTACTATTGTTGACATCAAGAAACAGGAAGAAAATGGCAAGGCCGGTTATATCACACTGAAAGCTACATATGATCAGAATGATGTAGTTGGCGGAACTGTTACAAAAGAGATTACAGTACCTTATTTCAGCACTATCGAAGCATATCAGGGTAGACTGGAGGAGGCTCCTCTCAATGGTCTGCATTGGGATGAGGATGGACAGTGCCGTTACTATGTAGATGGTGTATTCCAGAAAGATTTCTCCGGAATTCTTCAGTATGCTGGAAGTAGCTTCGTCATTAAATCTGGTGTTCTTTGCAAGGATGCTTCAGGTCTGAATCTTATTGATGATCAGTGGTACTTCCTGACAGAGGGTAGAATCCGTACTGATGTTACACAAGTTGTACTGTATGATGGCGAGTGGTTCTATGTTTCTAATGGTAGACTTGATACTAATGTAAATGGTCTTGTTCCTTATGACGGCGAAACCTTCGTATTCGTTGAGGGACGTCTTGCACAGGAAGGAAACGGCCTGTGGGTTGGCGAGGAAGGCGTATGGTATTTCCTTTCCGATGGTCGTGTAGCAAAAGAGCATACTGGTCTTGCAATGTATGATAACGAGTGGTTCTACATTGTAAATGGTAAACTTGCCGTTGATTACAGTGGAACTGTTGAGTACAATGGAGCAACCTTCAAAGTAGATCATGGTATGGTGCGTGGTCAGGTTAAATAATCCTAGTACTGTTAGAATATCAAAGTAAATAACCAGAATTATGGCAAGAGCTGCTCCCGGGTCCCCGGAAGCAGCTCTTGTTTTTCTATGGTATAAAATAAATTTTTTACTGAAATATCCAGGAAAGAAAGGATAAGGGGAATCTATGACAAAAGAAAATCTTACGCCGCAAGCGCAGACAAAAGAGTCAAGAAATAATAACTTTGCATTTATCCGTATTGTGGCGGCCAGTGCAGTTTTTATGGGGCATATGGGAGTTGTTCTCGGAATAGATTCTCCCTATGTGGCCGGTATCGCCATGCATGAGCTCGGCGTGATCATGCTGTTCTTCATAGGCGGTTATCTGATTACAAAAAGCTGGCTTTCTGACCCGCATCCCGCAAGGTATGCTGTCCGCCGTTTCTTCCGGCTGTGGCCTCCTCTGGCAGTGTTTGTATTTTTAATGGTATTTGTGACCGGTCCTATTCTTTCCAGCAGAGGCGTCTGGAATTATTTTCACCGGTCGTCCTTCGATCTCTACTTAAAGAACTTGATTTTCCGTCCTATCTATGACCAGCCTGGTGTGTTTGAGACGTTGCCGGAGGCCAATTCCACCAACGGCTCCCTGTGGACCATGCCGGTAGAGGCAGCTCTGTACATACTGACACCGTTGTTTCTCTCCCTGCTTCGGGTGAAGCAGAATAAGAAACGATCCTTCCCGATCATAGTAGGTCTGACCGGGGCAGCCGTGGTATTCGATCTGTATCTCAGGACCTTCTATCCCCACGCAGCAGTGGTGTTTTATGGAACAAATCTGGTATCAGCCTTTCATCTGACCACTGCCTATCTTATAGGAATTCTTTTTACCTATGATGAAATAAAGAAATATCTGAACCTGCAGGCTGCCGGAGCCGCCTTGTGCATCATGTTTCTTTTGCAGACAACAATGGCGCCCATCCGCTACTGCGGAATGTATGTGCTCTTTCCGTATATTATTTTTTCTTTTGTATTTGCGCCGAAACCACTGTTCAGTAAAATTGATAAGCATATGGATCTGTCCTACGGAATCTATCTATACGGCTTTTTCTTCCAGCAGTTGGTTATGTCTCTCCTGCAAAAATACGGTATTGGTATGTCTTATATGCAGGTACTGATTCTCTGTGCGGTTCCCACGATCATCGCGGCTATTCTGTCCTTTTATCTGGTGGAGCGTCCCATGATCCGGCTGAGCCACTGGCTGGTAAAAAAGATGAAGAAGAAAGGATGAGAACGGACATGGCTACAGCAAAAAAGAGAATAAAATGGCTGGATGTTATGAAATGCTTCGGAATCTTTGCTATCTATCTGGGACATTTCGGTTCGGATGGAAGAGACAGCTATGATTTTGTGTTTACCCATCATGTTGCGCTGTTCTTTTTTGTTTCCGGATGCGCAGAGGCGCTTAGCACATCTGACAGGAGGATCGTTCCCTATATACAAAAAAAGATTAGGACGCTTCTTGTTCCCTATTTCTTTTTTGGTGTATTATCCATCGTTATTTACACGCTGACGGAGAACGCTTCTGCCAGAAATGCCAGAGGAGAGTTTATCCGGATGCTGGAGGGCGCAGTCAGGAACTCTTTTTGCGCGGGCGGGCTGTGGTTTCTTACCTGTCTCTTTGTAGTACAGGTTATGTTTGTGCTGCTGCACAGGGTTTGTCCAAAATGGCTGCTCTTGCCCATTTCCGCAGGTCTGGCCTTTATCGCCTATGCCATCCTGGATCCGTCGCCGATCCATAATCCCAGGGTCTTCTATAATGTGGACAGCGCTCTTTATTATTTCTTTTATTACATAATGGGCTATCTTCTGTTTCCTGTTATGGAGAAGATTTTTCTGGATATCCGAAAATATAGGCTGCCTGCAACAATGTTCAGCGCACTCTGTTTGGTGTATGCCATGTTTCTGTATTTTAAGAATATTTACTTGATGGCGGCTTTTCAGATACCTATCATTGGAAGTTTTCTGTTCCATATACAGCCACTTCTGATTATATGGCTTTACGCAGTTGTATCCAGATGGCTGCAGGATATAAAGATTTTTAACGAGATTGGAAGGGAAACCTTATATCTGTGTGGCAGCGAATATCTGATAAAAACAGGGATCCAGGTCGTTTTGCTATCCCTTGGGGTTACTATGGAGATTACATCGCCAATGGCCGTGTACATCTACAGCGCCTTTATGATCTGGATCGGTATGAAATGGCTGATTCCGATGGAAAGAACGCTGTTTTGTAAAGTAGGGGAAGTTTTTGCAGGATTTTTTATGAAAAGTGAAGCTTCAGGAGGAAAAGAAAAATGCGAATAAAACAGATTGACGGCCTCCGTTTTTGGGCCTGCATGGTTATTCTCGCAGACCACTGCCGCGTCCTGGGTCTGCGTTATCAGGGAGGGATCATGGTTTCGCTGTTTTTTGTACTCAGCGGTTTTTTTATTGCGAAACCGCTGAAACAGGACGGGGAGGAACAGTTCCTGTCTTTAAAGGGATGGAGAAGTTTCTATCTCATGCGTATCGTCCGCATTGTTCCCATGCACTGGTTTGCCCTTATTCTTGTATCTGTGCTCTTTAAAGATTCTTTTACCGGAACACGACTTTTCCGGCTTATGTTTTTTATGGAAGGCTGGAGACATCTGTGGTTCCTGACTCATGAGATGCTCTGTTACCTCATCATACCGGTGGTGATGCTGGCGGCTGCCCTTCTGAAACGACATCTGAAGGTCAAGAATATCTGGCTTAGCGCAGGTTTTCTGGTATTTTCTGTAATACTGCATATTTATTTATACAAAATTACCTCTTTCCGTCTGCTGAACCAGCCCTTCCGTTTCGATCTGTTCGTGCTGGGTATTTCTTTTGGTTATCTGTGTAAGAGCGGAATCCTGAAGATGATCCAGAGGCGGAGTATAAGCCTGACGGCAGATTTTGTCGGTGTGCTGCTTATTCTGTCGGTGTATTTTACCACGGGTCATGTGCTTGCTTATCTGAATCCGTCACTGAGCGGGTATCAGATTGGCTGGGAGAGACCGTGGTTATGCGGTTTCCTTTGCGGAATCATGATTCTGCTGCTCATATACAATCCAAAAGGACTTGTATCCCGTTTCTTTTCCCTCCCATGGTTTGTGCGGCTGGGTCAGGCCAGTTACGGGATATACATTCTCCACTACTATTATTTCATGATGGATCCGTGGCCTTTTGTGTCATATCTGCGGAATTTTATAGCAGACGTACTGGTCAGCTGCTGCATAGCGGTAGTCTTTTTTGAATGGATTGAGGAGCCCCTCTACCGGAATGTGAAGAAGCTGATCGGGGGTTCATCCGGCAAAAAGAACCGCCCCGGTATTGATATGGAACGGAGGATCTATTGATATGAGAGACAGACTGCACACTGCCAGAAACTTTTTGCATACACATCGGAAACAAACAGAGCGCTGGGCCATATGTCTGCTGTTTTTCATACTGCTGTTCTTTTTGCACCGGAATATGAGCCTGAACCTCAGTGACGATGCAATTTTCAGCCAGGAACTGGAAAAGGAGACTTTGCTGCAGCATATTTCTCATCTTTATTTCAAGACGAACGGGAAGATTTTTACAGATACCATGGCTGCAATCTTTACTTACCTGCCTTCATTCGTATGGAAAACAGTAGACATTGGCGTGCTGTTCCTGATCGTTCTGTGTGCGGATAGATTATTTATTACATCACGCAATATTATTTTAAGCTGTTTTTCCATTCTTCTTTTGGACTTTAACTATCTCACTTCGGCAGGATACGTGGCGAGCAGTGTAAACTATACCTGGTGTACTGCAGCGCTGCTGGTTTCTCTGCTGCCTTTGAAATACGCGTCCCGATTTGAGAAGAAACCCCTGCTGCTTCTGGCCTGCTGGCTGGCGGGTTTATATGCGGGCAACCAGGAGCAGGCCGGAGCTATTGTCATCACAGTTTATACTCTTTTCATCGCGGCTTCCCTGGTAAAGAAAATGAAGATCCACAGATATATCTGGATCCAGTACGTGATAACCATAGGCAGCATGATTCTTCTGCTTACTGCGCCGGGACATACCAACAAGGCAACCAGCTTTAATATTTTTTTCATTCCGGATTATCTTGCCCTTGATTTCTTCGAGAAAATAATCCGTGGCTTCACCTCCACAGCAGCTGTGATCCTTACAGGTCAGACTGTCCTCTGGCCGCTCTTTTGCTTTCTTCTGATGCTGACTGTATGGGCGAAAAAAAGAGAGCTGTCTGTCCGGCTGGTCTCTCTGATTCCTCTCGCCGCAAGTCTGGTGTGTGGAAAATGGCAGCGGTATCTGCCGCTGAATATACAGGAAATATTTTCCTACTATACTCCGTGGTCTTTTCAGATGCCCGATTACAGGTATATAGACGCTTATACCTATACAGACTGGAAGTTTTATGTACCTCTGGCGCTAGCACTTTTCATATTGGGGCTGGTGCTGCTGGAAATTCTGTGGATCTTCGGTACAGATCCAAAAGGAATTATTATTTTACTGATACTTGGAGCAGGCTTCTGCAGCAGGATCATTATGGGCTTCTCTCCCACTCTTTACGGATCCAGCTACAGAACTTTTGTGTTCCTGTGCCTTGCTTTAGGATTCTGCATTGCTATTTTGTTGGATAAACTGCTGCTGGAGGCGAACCGCCCCAAAACCATGCTGGGATTTGCCGTTACCATACTGTATGTTGCCTCCACTTACAGTGATTCATTAAAAAATATCAGATAAGGAGCTTCTGATGGAAAAAAGAGAGAAAAAACGGATAAAATCACTTTGCGTTCTGCTGGAATGTCTGGGAATAGCCGTCCTCAGCCTTCTGGTCTGTGCGCTTTTATATAAAGATATTTCCAGAGTGGAAGCCTTCCGGAGTGAAGAAGCAGAGATTTCTGTCGCGGAAGGGTTCCGTTTTCAACTGGATTATGTGAAGGATAATGGAAAAGACGTATCCATACAGGGACGGGCCTATATGGAGGGAGAAGAGACCGATTTTTTCAACTGCGCCCTTGTGTTAAAAATGGCTGATAGCGAGAATTATTACCGGATTCCGACCTCCCTCCGTATAAACACAGACGCAGAAGCGGGATACGATAACAATCCCTTTGATTATGACCATAACAGTTTTTTTGCACGGGTGGAGAAATCCAGGATACCGTCAGGAAATTATGAGACATATGTAGAATTTGGCACTTATACGGAGCCTGTTTTATACGCCACAGATTATATAGTAGAAATATAGGGGACTAAAGCCCTGGCTATTTATGAGAGGATCAGACACAGCGAGGAAACGATAAAATCATGAAGATATTGAAAAATATAGTGAAACAGTCAACTTACAGAGAACGAGCCGTCTTTCTTCTGACAGACACGTTTTTGGCGGCCCTTTGTGCTTTGGGAATGCAGATTTCCTTTTGCGGAATCACATGGGGTACTCCGGAGGAAAACTATCTCTTGCCCATGACTATGTTAACTCTGGTGCGATTTGTTCTTTTTTTCTTATTGGGAGGGGCTGTACTCCTGGCGTTGCTATATGTCAATCATGCTTATACAAAGAGGCATACAGAAGAAGTAACAGTGCGAAAGGTTTATTTTTTTTCCTTTGTACTGCTTCTTCTGGCATGGCTTCCATATGTTCTGATATATTTTCCCGGAGGAGTTTTTGCGGATACTTTTGGGTCCATCGCTTCTGCTTATAATATGGATAACTACGGAATGACTATGCTGAACAACCACCACCCCATTCTCTATACCTTAATCTGGCGCGGGGCTGTTCTTTTTGGAAGGCTTTTCCATCAGGGAATCTTCTTTGCTACGGCGACAATTCTGATCTTTCAATACCTGGCTATGGCCGCAGTTCTGGCTTTCCTCATTTTCTGGGTACATAGAAGAGGATTAGGTATTAAGGTAACTCTGGTTTTGCAAGTCTTTCTTATGTTTTTTCCACTGTACCCGCTTTATGTAATCAGCCTTTGGAAAGACACTTTCTTCGCCCTGGCGCTTCTTTTATTTTCTCTCTGTGTAGGGGATTTAGTCTTTGACGAGGCAGATAGGCTCTTACGAAATCCGAGGTATCTTATAAAATTCGTAATCCTGGGTCTCCTGACAAGCTTTACCCGGAACAATGGAAAATATATTGTTTTTCTGACAATAGCGATTCTGCTTCTGCAACAGGTGCGCAGACTGCTGTCGCACTGGAAGGCCGTACTGGCTTTCGTAATGCTTGCGACAATAGTGACCGTGATACAAGGTCCGGTCTATGAAAAAATGAACTACAATGTTGATACTGCGGTGGAGAGCCTGGGTATTCCTCTGCAGCAATTATCTTATCTAGTCTATTATGACTATGACCTTACAGATGAGGAACAGGCATATATCAATTCTATAGTCTCAGAAGAATCTATAAAGGAATGGTATCATCCCTGCATTGTTGATCCTGTCAAATGGAATGCTCCAGATTTCCAGAGATTGATCATAGAAGACGACCCTCTGAAATTTTTACAGTGTTGGCTGTCTCTAATGATACATCATCCTGTTGGCGGGATTAAGGCGTATCTCCTGGCAACGGCGGGGTTCTGGTCGCCTTCTGTAACAAGTCGTGACGGTTATGCCCAGAACTGGATGTGGGATAATCAGTACGGTCTGGAATGTATAGATTTGCTGGAAAAATTTACTGGACATACAATCCGTGGACTGATAGACGGCATGGAACCTGTCAGCAGTGCTGTATTTTTTATTATCTTAGTCTTAGGTGCCTTTGTTCCTATGATGCGCCGGGATTACAGGAAACTGTTGCTGCTTCTGCCGGCAGCAGGTTGTTGGGCCACTGTAATGATCGCCACACCTATTGCTTGTTCTCTGCGGTATGTATATATCCTTGTCCTGACAATTCCGCTGGATGTGCTATTAATATGTATATCTGGTAAGAGAACTTACAACCAATAGCATTTTTAACTTTACAGACATTTTTCTGCGTATCATAGTTAAAAAATTATGAGACATTACCTGTTTCCAGATCACAGGTAAAAAGGTTATGTAACAGGTTTGATAAATTTGCTGAAGTAGAACTGGACTTTCAAGAGATTAAGGAAACCAGGCAGGGTTTTTCCCATGAAATATTTGTGGTTTTCCAGAATAAGCACCCGGATATAAAATTGTTTCCGGAAAATATGATACTATCTGTAGAAAAAAATGATCAAAAAATATTTTTCAGTGTCACCAGACGAAAAAATGGGCCGCTGCCAAATCTGGCAACGACCCATTCTTCATTTTTTTAATTTTAGAACATGCTATACTTATTTAACCTGTTCTTTTACCATACCTCCAACTACCTTGAAGGTTCCTCCATTGTACTCAACAGTTCCGTTATAATCAACAGCAAGTTTACCATTTACAACGTAGAACCACTCGTTATCATACATTGCAAGACCTGTATACTCTTTTGCTACACGGCCGTTGGAAAGGAAATACCATACGCCTTCCTCACCAATCCACAGGCCGTTTCCTTCCTGTGCATAACGTCCATCAACGAATACGAAGGTTTCACCATCATAAGAAACAAGATCATTTACACTGGTATCAAGCTTACCTTCAGAAACATAGAACCACTCGCCGTCATACATTACAACCTGTGTAACATCTGTACGAATTCTTCCCTCTGTCAGATAGTACCACTCATCATCAATAAGATTCAGACCTGAAGCATCCTGGCAGAGAACACCGTTTGCTACAACGTACTGGTTGCCGTTAAAATCAATGATTCCTGAATAGTCCTCAGCGAAATCACCATCTACATAGTAGCGATATATACCGTCTACATCTTTATGCAGGCCAGTGTAAGCAAGAGTAGTATCCATTGCTTTGCTGAAGTATGGAAGAGTAATCTCTTTTGTAAGAGTCTGATCATCTTCTGTATATGTAGTTACCAGAGTGATGCTTCCCGGTGCGGTAACCTTACCAGTGATTACATTTGTTGTCTCGTTCTTAACAGCTTTAACTACAATTTTTACATCCGTATCCAATACATATTCGTTATTATGGCATACAGCGCAGTTGGTTATCACTTTGGCTGATACGGTACCATCTGTTACAAGATTGCCACCCTCATTGTAATCATAACCAATCTCGTTTGTAAATTCGGCACCTGGCTGGATCTTTTTATCGGCATTTCCATTTTCATCCGCACCAAATACCAAGGAGCCAACAAACTGAATGGATGCATCGGATCCTTCAATAGTATCCTTATTACCCTGAGTTGTTCCGTCTGCATTTACTCCTACTTCATTGGTATGTGCAAGTCTCTTAACGATAATGTTCTTTCTAGAAATCTCTTTTCCACAGCGTTCACAATAGGTAACAGAATCATAAGAACCTTCCGTCTGGCAGGTAGCTTCTACTTTATTCTCAGATTTGATAGCTTCATCATGTCCTAATTTGGTCACTTTTACGCCAGTAATAGTATCGGCTTTTTCTCCGCAGGCTTTGCAGTAAAACTCTACAGCAACTGTACCTGCTGTTTCACAGGTTGCTGTCTCACTTACAATCTTGACATACTTGTTATCTTCGCCACCAATTGTATTTACAAGTTGATCGTAGGGGACACGTGCATTCAGAGCTTTTACATCATTATAAATAGTAGTATCAATAGTATGCTTATCAGATTTAGCTGCTGTCTTTTCTGTTTTCTCTTCATGTTTGCAACCCTCTGCTACGCACTTTTTCACTTCATAGTATGTAACGTCTTTTTCGCAAGAGTTATTTACTACAGTGATGCTTCCATCATCGTTTTTAATTTCTGTACAAAGAGCTTTATCTGCTTCGTTGGCATATTCGATGGAAATTTCTCCCATTACATGATGTGCCTTAACTTCAACTGTATAGGTATCGATCACTCTGCCCTTAGTGTCATATACAGAAACTTCATAAGATGCGGGTTTGCTGCAGTCTTTGAGCACGATATCATCATTTGCAGGGAAATCATCTGCATCCAGTCTCTTATTTAAAAGATTATTGCTATCGGCAATATTATCACTAATTTTCGTAACTGCAGAATAATCTTCTACAACGCTTTCAGCCTTAAGGGTTTTCTCTTTTCTTACTACATTTTCAATGTTGCAAACACTACATTTGCTAGTTGTGATTTCTATATATTTACCGTTCTTTGTAGGATCTACAAGCTGTACCTTGCCATCTACGACTTCAGTGTTTCTACCTGCTTCGTAAGTTACGCTGACTGTCTCATAGCTATGGTCTTTTTTATCAAGAGTAATTTCAGCACCAACATTTTCTTCCTTTCCGCATACAGAACATTTGTGTTTCATCTGTGCGGTACCAGTTTCTGTGCAAGTCGGAGCCTTAATTGTGACTTGATACTCATCGCCCCATCTGTGGCCATTAGCTTCTTTAACGTCGAATTGAGGAGATCTAAATGAAACACCATCAATTTCAATACTATAATAAGAATATCCTTCATTCTCACATGTTGGTGCTACAGTAACTTTACCACTAGTAGCATCTCCAGTATATGTTTTACCATCAGTACATGTATAGGTGAATTTACCTGTGGGTATACCACTTTCTACTTCCCAATCATCTGAACCTGCAACTGGCGTGGTTCCCTCTACACCTACGGCATCCGGTGTCACTTCAGTCACATCTACGGACTGAACTGCTACTTCCTGTCCAGCTGCTCCATCAGAAAAGTCTGCAGCACCAACAGGAACAGATACTGTACTTGCAGCCATTACAGCAGACATAGCTAATACTGCAAGTCTTTTCTTGTTCATCATATCCAAGTCTCCTTTTCTTTAAATAAATTTTTTCATGTTGTCCTCGTGTTTCCTTTC
>CBJMC01400__coassemble_691_pt1 | contig 40945 bp, 38 predicted proteins | sample CBJMC01400__metabat2_low_PE_023 | metagenome-assembled genome bin CBJMC01400 | reverse complement strand
ATTGTCTCTTTCCTGTGTGTTAGGGATTAAAATTCGGTATTAACCGACTTCCCCTGAGAAAAATCCCTTTTATATGTTCCGCAATTCCGCAGTTTAAAGTTTGTCAAGCTCATCAAGAAACGTTTCCAGTTCTTTTTCATCCATATGATAGCCATGCTTATCTTCCGGATATGCACCTGTACGTACATCATTCGCCCATTGTCCATATGCGGTGGCAGCCCACTCAAAGAAATTCGCGTAGCTCTTGGCATGGGACGCAGGATTCGGCATCATACCAAATGTATCAAAATCGACCATTTCACAACCGTCAGCCGCTCCTCCGGCCGCAATAGAAATTACTGGTACGCGCAGCTTTTTGGCAATTGCATTGGTAACCTCAATAGGGGTCAGTTCGATAGACATTGCCATCATTCCGTTCTCCTGATATTCATATGCCATTTTTGCAACCTTCATCGCTTCCGCAGCAGTTTTTCCCATACGTTTATATCCGCCCTGGCGGTTTGTCTGCCATCCGGAAAGCGCCCCTACATGTCCGAAGACTACCAAATAATTATCCGCCATATATTTAAGGGTTTCATTACTGATGCCCATTGGCAGAAGAGAGTCCGCTCCGCAATTCATATAATAGGAACCGTATTCCATTGCTTTTTCTTTTGAAGAATATGTAGGCGTCTGCATGTAAAAATTTATATGAATGTATTTTGCTGCACGGCGTACTGTCTGAATCCACCAGGGCGCCATATCAATCTGCATCTGCGGATCCTGCGCTCCATCGCCTGGAACAGTAAGACGACAAATATCACAGCCTGCAATTTCGGCAGCCTGCGTAAAAAACTGGTCGCGGCCTGCCGGACACATCTGTACAATAGGGGTTCCTTCATCTTTTAATTTCTGAAGATAATTAATAGATTTACGGCCTTTGACAACACGGGAAGCCGTCACCTTTTTGTCCTCTTTCGTAATTTCAACGTTTTTCTTTTCCTCTGACATGGCAATACTCCTTTCTGCTATCTTTTTTCACATTGGTCTTATAGTACACACTCTGTCATGCACTCAGACATACGCCTCCATCGATAATAATGGATGTGCCGTTTACAAAACTGGATTCGTCACTGCCCAAATATACGGCAAGAGGTGCAATTTCACGGGGCAGTCCGATTGCCGGAAGATTTGGATTATCTCCCAGTGCATAACGGGAAGACTTTACCATCCACTCTTTTGCGTGCGCATTATATCCCGTAGCGCGGTGAATGGCATTCCCTTTTTCATTTACTTCTCCCATACTTTTGTTAATATTCGTCAGTACGGGGCCCGGACAGATGGCATTACACCTGATTCCCTCCCGTCCGTATTCGAACGCAATAGATTTCATCAGCGCATTGGCTCCCGCCTTGGACGCACAGTATGCTGGTCCTCCTGTAGCGCTCTCAAATGCAGCGTTTGAAGTTATCATTACGATAGACGCGCTGATTTCATTTGCAAGAAAATATTTCAGCGCCGCACGGGTAATTTTCATAGACGCCGTCAGATTTATTGAAATCATTTTTTCCCAAAGTTCATCCGTCAGCTCGTCCACCGGCGTAAAATTATCTGCCGCTCCCGCATTATGAGACAGTACATTGCAGATTCCGAAAGAATCCGCGCAGAGCCGAATGGCTTTCTCACAATCCTCAGATCTGGTCACGTCACAGGAAACAATCCGAATATGCTCCTTTAATCCCAAACCTTCCGCCTCTTTTTCCAGTGCGCCAAGGGCTTCCATATTCCGTGCCGCGGCCACTACATTAGCGCCTTCTTTTAAATAGGACAGCGCTATTTCTCTTCCCATTCCGGAACTCGCTCCTGTTACTACTGCAGATTTTCCCAACATTCTCTCTGCCACACCAAAACCTCCCTTCATAGCAATCATTTCTCATCTTTAATTCGTGAAATCCACCAATTTTATCCGAGAATTAAATGTATTTTTTGTTTCTTTTGATGATTTCACTTTATCATTTCTTTTAAGGAAACAAAATCCCTATTTCTATGTATTTTTCAAATTGTTTCTACATAATTCTATGTATTTTATAGAAATATTAAGCATAAACTCCTCTTATTTTCGAATATTCTTCTTTTGCAGAACAGCCGTGTACTCTGTGCTCCAGATCTCGGCTTCCGTCAGCGGCCGGGATTCTCTCCTTTATATTCAAAAAACCGGCATTCACAGAAATTTTCAAAAACCTGAAGTTTTCTGCGAATACCGGTTATCCTATCAGTCTACAAACAGTGCAGTCTCTGTTTACTCTCCCAGAAAATGGACCAGCAGTTCCTGCATATTATTGACATCCAGTTTTTTATAAATATTTGCAATATGCCTGTACAAAGTAGAACGGCTGATATTCATCACTTTGCACATTTCCGCAGTGGGAATTCCTTCACACAGGCAGGATACCACTTCTTTTTCTCTCCTGGTCAAAGTCTCCAGTTCAATCCGCGCATCCATACGATGGATAATTTTTCCGTCAGGACCTGAGAGCAAAAAGAATTTTCGGTGCATATTGTCCAGATGAGGTGCAATCAAATTGATCAGCTTTACTTCTTCATCCGAAAACGGCTTTTCTTCTGTACGATCCAACGCCAGCACCAGCCTACTCTGTTCCCGGTTGTCAAACAGGGAAAAATCCAGAGAAAACTGTACTCCGCGGGTTTCTATGCATTCTTTTATAAATTCATTTTCCGGAAGCTGTGCCCATACAATCTGTTTTATCTCTTTTGTATAACGTTTTTTATTGCGGTCCTTATTCATTCCCAGATGAAAATTTGCCTGAATACTGGCGTAGTATTCCTTATAAATATATCCCCACTTTTCATCAATTCCAAACAGACAGCAGTCCGTCACCTTCCCGGATGAATTAAAAAAAATTCCCGCGGCCTGATCATAAGGGACCAGTTTTCCCAGCTCTGTCAGCGCTCTGCCTGCAAACTCTGCATAATCATCCACTCCGCCTACAGCAAGAAAAAAGGAATTCAGCTTTTCCAAATATCCCTCCGCTTCCTTCATTTTTCTCCTTCACCCCATTTTATACCTGCATTGCCGCACACTTCCGGCAGAAGTTTTCTCATCATTAATACCTGATCTCCTTCAAGACACGATCTACTGTCTCAGCCAGGGATACGCTGAATTCTTCCGTCAGCCAGGGCGTTTCCTCCCCTCTGACGCAACGGCCCAGTTGTTCCACTTCCAGGCAGTAATTGTTCGGAACTTCCACTGTATGCAATTCATCCAGACCATCAAAGGTGCGTATACGATAAGTAAGATTTCCCGGCGCGTTAAAAGCAAAATTTTCCGAGACGATCGAACCTTTTGAACCATGAATCTGGAAACGGTCCAGGGCGGAATTTTTTTCTGTCTCCAGCACCATTCCACAATCAAAATGCGCCTTCAGCCGGTCAGGATATTCGAAAATTCCCGTGGTATACATATCAATGCCTTCTTCCGAAAAGCTGCTGGCCGCATGAATCTTTTCCGGTTTCTTCCCGATCATCCGCTGAAGAAAACTCATAGCATAGACGCCGATATCATAGGTGCATCCTCCCAGCGTTTCCCTTCGCATGCGGATGTTGCTGTGATCATAATCTGAGGTGATCAGGGCAGCCTCTGCATAACGCAGCTCACCGATCACACCATCCTCCACTGCTTTTCTTATTTCTTTAATATAGGGGCTGTGCTGATAAGCAAATGCCTCCATTAGAAACACCTGATTTTCCCCTGCCGCCTGAAACATCTCTCTGGCCTGCGCTGCCGTAGGCGCCAGCGGCTTCTCGCACAGTACATGTTTTCCATGCTGCAGCGCTTTTATAGTCCATTCATAGTGCATAGTATTGGGAAGGGGAATATATACCGCTTCGATCTCCGGATCCTCCAAAAGTTCCTCGTAGCTTCCATAAGCTTTGCGGAAGCCATACTTTTCTTTAAATCTCTGCGCCTTCTCCATGCTCCTTCCCGCTATAGCGGTCATCTCGCAGTTCTGCGCCAGCTTCATGCCTCGTGCCGTATCGCGTTCAAAAATATAAGCGGTTCCCAGAACACCCCATTTGATTTTTTCCATTTTTCTTCCCTCCTGTAATTATACAGATTGTTTTGCATTAGTCTTCTTATTTTCTGATTTTACCATATTGGACACTAATAATCTATATGAAAGAATAGCGTCAATGTACTTATGTTTTATTTTTCCAATCTGTTCCCAAAAGAAAACAGGAGACATTTTTATGCCTCCTGAAAATCAATACTTCCCCGTTTCCATCTCTTTTTTGATTCTGATAAGTTTTACTCCGCAATATATAATAAGATACAGGTAAACCATGAGCAGAACGCTTAAGAATAAAGTAATCCCAACTCCCGCTCCTTCTTCAGCCGCCATATACACATTAGGTATAACGCAGCACAAAAGGATTGCAAGACACGGCAGCATACGCGTCTTCATAATGTGCATGATCATGTCTATTTTAGTAACGGTATCTGAAAAGATTTCCCCCTCGTTTTCTTCCTCCACTTCTGCCGCTGGTTTACGAAAATACAGCCATCCCAGACAGGAAGCTGCATATTCCCAGCCATAATCGGCAAACATCTGGAAATAATCGCTGTTTCCGGAAGAATTCTTAAAATCCAGACGGTAGATCACATCCTCCGGTTCGCATCTTTCAAATCTGAAAAAACAGGGCGGCTTCATTTTCGTAAGTTTCCATCCGTTCCGATGTTCCTGCCGAAGCCAGTTTTCCTCTTCTTTAAAGTCAGCGATAGTGTAAAAACGAATCATTGTTTTTTTATCTTTCATCGTAGCTCCTCCCGGCTGTTCCTGTACAATCGTTCAATACGGCGGATTTCCATGTTCAGGACTTCGCGGCCCAGATCCGTGATTCTGTAAAGCTTTCTTTTGTTTTCTTCACAGCAGAAACTGATCAGGCCGTCTTTCTCCATCTTTGCCAGAGTTCCATACATAGTTCCCGGACTGATACTTACCTCTCCCTTAGTCATCTTTTTAACCATCTGTCCGATCCCATAGCCATGCTGGGGCTTTTGAAGGCAGAACAAAATATAAAATCCCGTTTCCGTCATTGGAACATAAATACGTTTGATCCTATTGTCCATATGCACCTCTTATATTTCATCTCGATATATCGAATCTCGTTATATAAACTATATCGCAGTTCGATATAGTTGTCAAGGAGGAAAACCTGATTTTGAATACAAAAACCGCTATAAACCATTTTCTTCTGGTTTATAGCGGTTCCGTGTAGATTTTTTGACTTTCTTTTCTATACAGCTTCCTGATCTTAAACAATTCCCGCCTCTTCTTTTTTTATGTATCTGATCGCATCTCTGATCAAAAGCTGGAACTGGTCTGCTTCCCATGCAGCCCGCCCTATAAATAATCCATCAATCGACTTTTGTGCAATTAACTGATTTGCGTTACCTGGATTTACACTTCCGCCATAAAGTACTGGAATGTTTTCAGATGACTCTCCGAACATTTCTCCAAGACATCGTTTTATCACACAGTGCATGGCCTCCGCATAGGCCGGTGAAGCCGGGATTCCCTTTTCTCCTATAGACCACACTGGTTCATAAGCCACCCATATGTTGTCCGTCATTTCCTCAGGTACGCCGTGAAAACCGATCAATAACTGCCGTCTTAAAGTTTCTGCACTAATTCCGTATTCCTTATCTTCCAGAGTTTCACCAACACACAACAAAACTTTCATTCCATGCCTTAATCCGGACAAAACTTTCCGATTCTCATCCTTGTCTGTTTCCCCAAATACATGTCTTCTCTCAGAATGCCCAACCATTACCAAACGGATTCCCAGTTCTTTCAGCATAAGCGGAGAAATTTCACCTGTAAATTGGCCCTGATCCTCCCAACACATATTTTGTGCGCCGATCAGTATTCCTCTTACATTCTTTACCGCGCTTTCTAGAGACGTAAAAGAAGGAATAATAAATAGTTCCGCCTCCTCTCTGCTGATATCTGATGTCATCTCTTCAAGTTCTTTTAAATAAACTTCCGTTTCTTTTATATTTTTATACATTTTAAGATTACTTCCAAAATACAGTTTTTTCATTAGTCACCCTCTTTTCTGGTCATAAGCCACAAAGGAATCCACCTTAGGCTGAGACGCACATCCCGGAACAAACTCTTTAGTCAGAAATTCATCCACCATCATTTCTCTGGTCTTTGATCCTGTTGTAAATGCTCCCATACAAAGGATATTCGCATCATTACTGAGTCTTGCTCTCTGTGCAGTATAAACATCATAAGCCAATGCCGCATATGCGCCTTTTACCTTATTCGCTGCCAGCGATACACCGATTCCTGTTCCGCAGATCAAAATCCCGCAGTCATATTTTTTAGCCGCCACCTCCTCAGCAACCTTGATGGCTACATGAGCATAAATAGTATCTTCACTTCCAAAATCCGTAATGTCTCCATATTCTTTTTTATTAATATAAATAATCAATTCCTCTTTTGCCTTCTGAGCATTGGGATCGCATCCTATAGCTATTTTCATTTTCAATCTTTTTCCTCCATAAATACGAAAAGGACAAGTCCCTACGGTAAATCGCATTCTTCAGAAGCAAAAAACGGTTTCTTCCTATGTCGAAAGAAACCATTTCTCTGCACTAGGCTTCATCCGAATTTGAATCACCCAGCGATTCTTCTGTATCATTCATTTTCATGCTATAGATTACGTCCGCGCTCTTACGCCTGTGATCATGCATCTTATTGTCAACATTTGCATTATAATATAAATACAATGTTTCAAGAACAAGATGCTCCCCTATACGCCTGGAAACAATATCTTTCGTATCTGTCTCATCCTTTGTTCCTACATAAAGGGTATAAGTACAGTACCTTTGAAGCGGAGATTTCAAAGCCGCCGTAATCCCCACTACAGTAGCTCCCTGCTCATATGCAATCTTTGCCGCATTTACGACAGAACGTGTTCTCCCTGTATGAGAAACTACAATCACAACATCTCCTTTATCCGCTGTGCCTGCCGCAAATATTTGAATATCCTGATCGCTGTAGTACATACACAATCTTCCGATCTTCGCCATTTTTAGCGAAAAAGACTCACAGGGAATAATTGCATCTCCATTTCCAAACATAAATACCTTGTTTGCATTTATCAGAGCATCTCCAACATCCTTATATTGATCCGAAATCAGGCTCAAAGTGCTTTCCATTGTATCTCTGTCTGAATCTATAACACTTTGCATCAAGCTTTTAAACTGCTTTTTCCGACTATCTTCCTCAGGTTCTTCATAATATTCGTCATGAAGGGCTTCATTCCGCATTACATTGCGAAACTCCAGAAATCCATTATAGTCCATGCGCTTACATAATCTTGTTATGGTGGCACTGCTGCATCCGGAATTCTTCGCCACCTGATCCAGTGTCATAAAAGGCACCTGGCTAAGATTGTCTGTAATAAATAATGCTGCTGCTTTTTCACCTTTCGGAAGCGTCGGTATCATAAATTGCAGTTTCCGCTCCAGGACTTCACGTATTTCCATATTTTCCTTTCCTCCAATGACATTATGTCGATTTTATTTGTAAAATGATTGCGTGTAATGCAATTATTATATCATAAAGAAGGGGCAAATCAATGATTCAGGACATATTTGATCCCATAGAAATCACACATATACTTCAGTTCTTTCGTATAATCTCCATATACGATTGCGTAATGATGTCCTGTTGCATTTCTCAAAAATGCATCTGGATTTTCAAGTATGATACCACATCCTGGCCAACGGGTTCCTCCGGCAAACTGATTATTCGGGTCTTCCTCATCGTTATTCACACGACTTGTTGTTTTAGCAACTGCCACATGAAATCTGAGAGTATCGTCATTTCCCCCTAACCGAAGCAGAGTAACCGTTCTGTCACCCTCAAATTCAAACTCAATACAAGCGCCTCCGGAATTTCCGTTCAAGTATGGTTCTGCCACAGCTTCATCCGGCACAAGTTTTGGAATCGGCCACAGGCGGTATCCTCTGCTGTTTGCCATAGATACCGGGCCGGAACCACAATTAAAAAAGTTGATAATTCCTTCTTCTGCGTTAAGCCTGGAAATATCCGCAAACATAACAGGCGCATGAGCCAGCTCTTTCAGAATATACATAGAAATCCCTGCCGGGACGTCCCCTTCACAGGCAGAAATCACAGAATTATCTTCATTCAGAAGAGCAGTCGCAAGACATGCTCCGTAGCTGTATCCATAACACTTATTAACAAGCTCTGGCATACATTTCACGGCAAACATATCTACATCATAAAGCTCTTGAAATCGTCTAAACGCAAGATACAGTCTCATCTGGGACAAGATAGCGTCTTCATTGATCTTTTCGCCGTTTTCTAATTCCCAGTTTACCTGTCTGCAATCTGCGGTAAATTTATCCGCAAGATATTTTGCCTTCTCCTCATCAATGTTTTCCAGCTCCTTAAATATTTCTACATGGTCATACTGGGGAAAATCAACGCCGAATACCTTCTTCCAGTTAAATTCATTTACCTGCGTCTGATACATCATCATACATTTTCCGCCGATCAGAGCGATATTTCTGCCTCGGAGATTATTTTTGGCCCATGCCGCATTCAGGGCGGCTTTTATATCGTCAGCCCTTTCTTTATCGTCAATCTTCCCATACAGATATACAAAAGGAAGTTTCATTTCTTCCAGGACATACCTGATCTGTACAGAAACGCCCAGAGAACCGTTTGCAATCTCATCACAGAGACCATATACTACTGCAGGCTTCCCGCATATTTCATTGATTGCCGTAGTGACAATAGATGTGTACATCCAGGAGCCAATCACAAACAGGAACATGTCGCAGTCCCCTTTTTCCATTCCAATGACGGTTTTCTGTACATCATCATTGTCAAATAAAGGCTCATCAGGAATCATAATCTCTATATCCCTATCCTGCCCGAAAGTGTTCTTTGCCACTTCAATATATTTCCAGATATTTCCCTGATATTGATTGGTTTTCCCGATAGGCACAATTCCCATCCTGGGTTTTTCATGATAGCTGTATTTCCCCATTTTTTTACCTCCTATACCTGAATTTTATTAAACTCCCTCAGACTTTCATATAGCTTTGTATATTTTCGATACATTTTGTCATACTCGTCCACAAGCTTCTGGTTAGGATGATAGACCTGATCTACCTTTACACATGCTCTAACGGCATCCTCGACAGTTTTATACACACCCTCCGCCTTCATTGCAATCATCGCCGCTCCAAGACAAGCAGAATCTTTCTCAACCACATTGACAACATCTCTGTTTAAAATGTCTGCTTTTATCTGCATCCAGAACGGAGATTTAGAAACTCCGCCTACTACCCGAATCTCTTTAAAATCAAATCCAAGGTTTTCATAATATTCCATATTAATACGAAATTCATAGGTAAGAGAATCCATAATCGCTTTTACAAGATCATGTCTGGTTGTATCAATGGAAAGCCCCACCATTGCGCCTCTGGAATCCAGATCATTCCATGGCGGTCCGCTTCCGATAAAATGAGGAAGAACCATTTCACGAGCCGGTCTGTCAGGGGCATGTTCAGACATCACATCATAAACATCCATACCCTTCTTTTCCGCTTCCTGAATTTCCGCAAGCGAAAAATTATTTTTATACCATTTAAGAAGAAGACCGCCTACCTGGGACGCTGACATTAGAAAATATTTCCCGTGGATTGTATAAATATAGCAGGATATCGATGCGTCAAAAGCTTTATCTCCTGTATACTTATGATTTGTTACGACTCCCAATCCTTCAATTGTCCCATGAGAATCCATCGCGATCGAACTGTCAATAAGACCCGCTCCCAAAGCAGCACATGTCTGATCCTGTCCTCCCGCCACCAGATCCACTTTCTCTGTTAATCCAAGGGCGTCTGCCATGTCCGGGCTTAAATGACCTATGATCTCTCCCGGTTCATATGCAGAGCACAGCATCTCTCGTGTAATCCCCGCCTCTCTGACCAGTTTCTCCGACCACTCCTTTTTTTCAATATCAAAGGCCATAGTTCTTCCTGCCTGAGGATAGTCAATGGCACCCTCATCTGCGCCAAGACGTTTCATAATAAACTCTGTAAAAGTTACATACCTATATGTATCTTCTGAAATCTCCGGCTGATTTTTTCTTATCCACATGATTGTTGGAAGGGAGCCCATAGGATGTGGAGGAAATCCGGTCGTATCATAAATCCATCTTTTTCCCAGTCTCTCACACAGATAATCTGTTTCCCGGTCAGCGCGGTAATCCATTCCAAGAATCGAAGTTCTTAGCGGATGAAATTCTTTATCCACCGGCATTATTTCCTCGCCAAGAACCGAAGTACAGATTGCCGCGAAATCTTCCGGTTTCGCGCCATAGTTCTTTGCCAAATTCACTGACTCCGAAAGAACTGCCAGCACAGAAGCCCATACTGCTTCCGGATCCTGTTCTGACCATCCGGGCTGTGGATGAATTACATTAAATTCCCGGTAGGACTTACCAAAGCAGATTCCCGCTTCATTATACACTGCCGCTTTGCACCCTGTGGTGCCCACGTCCAACCCAATAAACAACATTTTCCTACCATCTCTCTCCATTTAAAACACGTTTGACTCCGTCCAGTTCTCTCTCATTCAGCTGATAAGCTCCTCCCAGAATTTTAGTTACCAGCACTGCGTCGCACACAGCTTCCAGACACTCCAGTTTATAGCAGGCATCCATAACATCTTTTTCAGAGAGACAGAGGACTCCATGGCCGCGAAGAACCATAGCGCGCACTTTTGGATTCTTTTTGATACATTCGCCAACGCACTGAGGAACCTCCACTGTGGTGGGTACGGCAAATTCCGTAGTCTCAATTCCTCCGATATCCAGAATCGCCTCCGGCATCATAAATTCTTCAACATGATAATTTGACATTGCAAATCCCGTAGAGATGGGAGGATGAGAATGGACAATTGCCCGTATCTCCGGCATATTCCTGTAAACCTCCAAATGCATGCGGATATCAAGAGCGGGTTTTAAACCTTCCAGAACATTTCCTTCCAGGTCAATCATACTGATCTGTGTATCATTGATCGCCGCCTTATCAAAACCTGACGCAGTAAGAAGAACACGATTCTCGCCTATTCTGACACTATAATTTCCGCCTTTGCCAATGAGCAAACCTCTTGCAGCCAGCCGTTTCCCTACATTGATCATATCTTTTTTGGTCTGTCTTACTGCCTGATAAAAAATAAATTCATCATAATTCATAATAATGTTTTATACCTCCCTTTCAATCTGCTCCAATGCTTGGAATATCAGCGCTCCCACATATGAGCCTCCGTCCAGCAGGCCAATACTTTTCTCTCCATAATACGCCGCTCTTCCCCAGACAGCTTTCATCTGCTTTGTAGATTCACTGCCCTTCAACGCAGCATCCGCAGCAGCCCTCCATGGCTCATCTGTATTGGTTTCAAGAACCTGTACCGCCGGTTCCAGGGCATCCAGGATAGTTTTCTGACCAACTCTGGATCCTGCCTTGTCCATAACATTCTGAATCCCCAGTCTCATAGCGGCCGCCATTTCTTTTGTATTACAACATTCCTTTCCTTTCAGGCCTCTGGCGATTCCTTTCATAAAGAAGGAAAGAATCGTCCCGAGGGAGCTGGGAGCAGCTTCATTAAAAGCATTTGCAGCCTTTGAAAACAGCTGCGTCAACTGCGTTTCATCTGTGTCGCCTAAATATTTACACACCGCATGAAAACCATCTCTCATGGAAATCCCCAGATCCCCGTCCCCATTCTGCTGATCTAAATAAATCAGTCTGTCCTTATTTTCCTCTATTATTTTTGAAATGCTGCAGAATCCTTCCACAATTTTATTTTTATCAATCATCTCTTCTTTTCTCCCTATTTATTTACATTTGTATAAAAAGGAGTCACTGCCGGCGCAAGAAGAAGCCTTTTCAGCTCTTCGTCCAGTAGGAATACGGTAACAGAAAGACCTGTCATTTCCATAGAGGTTGCAAATTCTCCAATATGCGGGGAAACAATCGTAATATTTTTGTCTCTCATGATCCGGGCGATACGTCTGTATACAATAAACTGCTCTTCCATAGATGTCGCTCCAAGACCATTGATCATTACTGAAACTTCACTTCCAGGTGATAGCCGTAGCTCCCCATTGATTTTTTCAATGATCATATCCGCAACTTCATCGGCTGTCAGAATGCAAGAAGTAGAAATCCCTTTTTCTCCATGAATTCCCATCCCGATTTCCATTTCCTGCTCCTCAATGGAGAAGGTAGGACTTCCAACCTCCGGAACCACACATGGAGTCAGAGCCACTCCCATTGTACGGATATTTTGGAGTGCTTTCCTGGTAACACTGACAACTTCATCCAGGTTTCGCATTTCTTCCGCAGCAGCTCCGGCTATCTTGTATGCATATACGATTCCTGCCACCCCCCTCCTGGTATCCGCCAGTTCTTTGGGCGCGGAAGCAATATCGTCTGTTCCCAGAAGTTCCTCGCACCGTATATCCTCCAGCTCCCTACAGTCGTCCATAGCCTGCCGGAAATTCATTTTATCTCCGCCATAATTTCCATACAGACATAAAACGCCAGCTCCCGCGTCTGCAGCACGTATTCCAGCCTCCATCTTTGTATATGACGGAGAAGCAAAAACATTTCCCACCACACAGGCATCCAGCATTCCCTGGCCCACGTATCCAAGGAATAAAGGAAGATGTCCAAAGCCGCCGCCTGTTACAATTCCCACTTTACTTTCTTTCTTTTTTCCAGTTCTTACAAGAACTCTTTTATCATTTTCAAAAAAAGCGATCTTATCGCCATATGCTGACAGGATACCCTCCACTGCCTCATCCACATAATTCTTTGGATCATTTATGATTTTTTTCACAACACACCTCCGTCACTCTGATATTTCACTGGCTTTTCTCATATTTTTCCCTGAATTTTCTTATCCGGGCAAACTCCTCTCTGTTTTCTGCGTAAACAGTTTTATATATTGAAAAAAGATCCTCATATACTGCGGCATTTTCTTTGGTTGGCTCCCAGGTTCTTTCCACTCTATTATTCCTGAAAAGCTTCCGAAGATTCTCCTTATCTTTTTCGCACCCCATCGCCAGAACCGCCGCTCCTCTTGCACCGCAAAACGCCCCGCTCTCCACACGCTTTACAGTGATCTGAAATACATCCGCAAAAATCTGACACCAGAGATCATTATCTGCGCCGCCTCCGGACAAAATCAGAGACTCCGGTTTCCCGCATGCAGGAATAATAGTTTCGGAAATTTCTTTCATGCCCATTGCTATACCTTCAAGAACAGCGCGGAACATATGTTCCGTACGATGTTCAATATCAAGCCCCAAGAAGATTCCCTTTGCACTCGTATCCTCTACCGGATTTCTTTGGCCCAGCATTGACGGAAAGAAAATCAGCCCTCTGCTGCCGGCCGGTACATTCGATGCCGTTTTTTCCAGTCCACTAAAAGCTTTTTCCTCTTTTCCCATAAACACATTACGAAACCAGTTTGTAGTATTTCCAACACTCATGATTCCGGCATACGCCACCCAATTTTCAGGCACAGAGGAAGCATAGAACTGAATGTTTCCTTTCTCGTTTTCATAGAAGCTCTCTGACGAAGCAGATATATTTCCACCTGACCCCAAAACAACGCTGTATATTCCTTTTTCTACAGCTCCAGCCCCGGCAGTCTGGACAATCGCATCGCCGCCACCCATGACGATCTTTGTGTTTTTCGAAATTTGAAGCTCGTCCGCAATCTGCGGCAGAATTTTTCCCGCATATGCGTTTGAATGTTTTACCTCTGGCAGAATAGATGCGGGAATTCCAATATATTCCAGCAATTCCCTGCTCCAGCATCTGTTTTTTACATCATAAAGTCCATAGCCGCTGGCATCTGATTCATCTGTGGCGATCTCTCCGGTCAGAAGCATTCGGAAATAATCCTTCGGAGTAATCACTACATCTGTCCGTTTATACAGATCCGGCTCATTCTCCTTCATCCATAAAATTTTTCCTCCTGTACAGGATGCAACCATCCGATTGTCAGTAAATGACAGAAATCTGTTCACACCGCCGCATTTTTCATATATTTCCTGTATCTGCCGGTCATTTCTTGCATCCACACAACTTATCATCGGGCGGAGTACCTCTTTGTTGGCATTTAAAGCCACCATAGAATGCATTTGTGCTGTTACGCAAATTGCTTCTACTTTATTACCGTCTAAGAAAGAAATCACCCTTTTCAGACATTCCATACCTGCCCTGCCCAGTATGGAAGGATCCTGATCATAGGCATTGTTCCCTTTTGCAATCAGTGTTCCGTCATACCGTACTGAGGCTGTCGCCTGTGTTTTTCCATTTTCATCTATCGCAATGGCTTTACATCCTGTACAGCCAAGATCAAGCCCTATGTATATACTCATAATCTGCCTCACTTCAACTTCAGTACGTTCTTCGCATAGTCAATACTTTCCTTTACGAGAAACCACTCATTTTTCACGGTCTCTTCATGGGTATCACATCGATCGATATAAAGCTCAATAAAGCAATTTCCATCATAGCCGTTCTCTTCCAGAATACGAAGTATCTTTTTAAAATCCACATATCCTTTTCCCAGCGCAACACCCGTAATAACATCCCCACGGGAATTTAAGGTTACAACATAGTCCTTGATATGAACAGATTTCGCGTAGGGCGCCAGAATTCTAACCGCTTCTTCCGTAGGAGTAAGGAATACTGTTGAATTGCAGGTATCCACCACTGCACCAAAAGCCGGATCGGCAACTCCTTCAATAATTTCCTTTACCTCGCTTACTAAATTTCCCTTTCCGTTTTCAATACCAATATCAATTCCGTATTCATGAGCCAGCGGCATCAAAGACTTAATGGTATCAATCCCGTTCTGAATTTGCTTTTTTATTCCCTCCGCATCTGTTGTACGATCCATATCCCAACCAATACGCATAACTTTTGCCCCGAGAATTTTAGAAACATTCAGCATTCTTATAAAATAATCTCGACCCGTTCCCCGGGAACCAGTTTCTATCTCAATACCTTCCTTTTCCAGTCGGTCATGGAGCGCATACAGCTTTTCATCCGGATAATTTTCCAATTCCATGTTATTACAATATAAAAGTGCTTTTACCCCATATTCTACGCATCGGTCTATCAGGTCGTCTGCCGACATTGGTTTCTCCGGCCGATAATAGGGCCGTCCTACTGACCACCGATATGCGAATGAACCAATTCCTAATCTCATGATATTTTCTCCTTTTCTTCTTAATTATGAAATCTCTTTTTTTCCAGATATCCCAGCAGTGTCATGGTAAATACGATGACTACACCATAAGCCAGTTGTTGAATCGGCAGTCCAAATCCCAAAAATGTCATTGCGCTCATTAGCAGAATAATAAATACAATGCCAAGAAACGCCTGAAGCATATTTCCATATCCACCAGTCTGGCTGATACCGCCAATTGTTACCGCCGCGACCATCGGCATCAGAAATGTTGTGCCTACATCCGGATTAACCGCCCCTATGCACATCGGAATAAACATCCCTGTAAGCCCGGCAAAGAAGCCCGACATCACATATACAATCAGATATATCTTTTTGGGCGATATCCCTGCATGTTCGGCACTGGCCGGATTGCTTCCCGTCAGTATAACCTGCCTCCCAAATGTGGTTTTCCCCTGGATCAACGCCATAACAGCAATAATAATAAATGGAAAAATCGCTGCCGCCGGTATAATATTATCCCCAATACGAATACCTATTAAAGTTGATAGTTTTGACAGTTCTCTAGGTGCGCCGGATACTGTATATCCGTTTGTATATACGTAGCTTAGTCCCAGAGAAAGAAGCTGAGTGGCAAGGGTAATAATAAACGGCGCAATATTAAATTTAGCAATAGCGATGCCGTTGAAAAATCCAAAGGCCACTCCAATCCCTACAGAAATCAAAAGTCCCAGAAAGATAATCAGCCATGGATTCATCGTTCCTAAATCATTTAAGGCGGACATTGCACTGGTAGATATTACCGCCGAAAATGCAGCCACATTTCCTATACTAAGATCAATACCCGCATTGCCCGAAATAAAAACAAACACAAGGCCAATTGCCCCAACTGTAAAATACGCATATGATGTAAACATCGAAATAATACTTTGCAGGGAAAAGAAATTCGGATTTTGAAAAGCCATAAAAATGCACAGTACAATAATCATATAGATTACCGGATAATCCAGAGAAATATGTTTGATTGCAGAAGGAACGCCACGTTTTCCGGTTATAAAATTCTCTGTATCTTTTTTCATAGTTCAATCCCTCATTTTCTTATAACTCCCCCGTCGGTTTTATCTCCGCCGGGGGAAACAAATCCTGTTACAAGCATACTGATTTTAAACTTCCTGCTTATTCAAGAAGATCCGCATATTTAATTGTCCAAATCTCATCCGCCTTTTCTTCCAGCTCATCCGGGCTAACACCAAAGGTAGGCATTACAAATACATCACTTTCCAATTCTTCGCCATTTGCAAGAGCTTTCGCCGCATTATAAATCTGTTCTCCGGCAGTATCTGCTGGGATGACAAAGATCTCATCTGTATAGCCTTCTTCCATATAAGAGACTGCTGGCGGTTCACCAGACAGAGAAGTGTAATAAACATGCCCTTCTTCTCCTCTTTTAATCTTCAGACCCGTTTCTTCCAATGCCTGATAGCAGGAACCATCCATATGCGCTGAGACATTTGCTACCGCCCAGGGAGTTTCTACCTGAAGAGCATTCTGCATATTAGTAAGACAGGTGTCTACGTCCCAATCTGTCATAATCTCAGTAATCTTCAGATTATCATGTCCACTGTTTTCAATCGTTTCCTCGAATCCCTCTCTCCGGGCAATACCGTTTGGATCTGCCAGAGAACCAACTGTCAGGAAAATAGTATGTTCTTCGCCGTCATCTACAGAAAGAAGATATTCTGCCAGCTGTTTGGCATCGCTATAAGAATCATACATAGCAGTGAATTTTACGCCTTCATGCTCTACCTGCCTGTCATAGTTAATAATCGGAACACCTTTTGAAAGAGCATAATCATAAGAGCTGAGAATCGCATCCTGGTCAATCGCACAGCAGACGATTACATCTACCCCCTGATCGATCAGCGATTTAAACTGAGTCGCCTGAGTAGTCGTATCATTATCGGCGTTCAGTTCAATAATTTCCATATCGCCGTTTTTCTCCGCCATATCGTAAAGCCCCATCAGCTCTACCTGACGGAATACCGTTGTTGCAGTGTCTGTAGAAACCCCGACTACAATTTTGTCATCTGCTTCGTCCTCGGCCATTACAGGAACTGCTGCTGATGTGATGGCCAGTGCCGCTACCATCATTGTCGTAACAAGTTTTTTCCTCATAAAATACACTCTCCTTTTCTTATTAAATTTTTATATGGTAATTGCTTGTAACAACAGATTTCCTTAAAATTCCAAAAACCTCTTTCTTCTTTCTTTTCTCACACTGATATCATTCTTATATGCAGTAAAAGTATCGATCGAGATTGCAGCCAGCATCAGAAGCGCTCTGGCCAGGGTCTGATAATAGCTGGAAATGTCCAACATCGTCATTGCATTTTCTACAAGGTATAAAAACACACATCCAAGCACAGATCCTACAACAGAGGACTTCCCGCCGCTCATTTTTGTACCGCCTAAAACCACTGCCGTAATTACGGTAAATTCATAACCGTTGCAAGAGTTTGGAGAAATTGAGCCTACACGTCCAGCATATACAATCCCTCCAATTGCTGCGCACGCGCCGCACAGCATATAGGCTCCCATGCGAATTTTCACTACATTCAGTCCGGAAAATACTGCTGAATTTCTGTTTCCGCCCACAGCCAGAATATATCGTCCAAATCTTGTATTATTCATTAAAAATACACCTGCCGCTGCTATAATGAGCATAATGATCATTGGAACAGGTACAATTCCAAGTCTTGATATACCGATCACCCGCAGATCATCCGGAACAAATTTCTGTGCGCTTCCTATCAAAAGATATCCGATTCCCCGAAGAATCGACATGCTTGCCAGTGTGGCAATCATATCCGGAAAATTCAGTACTGCGGCCATAATACCGTTACACAGACCGATCATACATCCAAACAGAACTGCCACAATAAAGATCATCCATGCCGGAAGGATTCCAGAAAGTCTCCACATCAGAGTCATAGTGAAAAAAGCCGTCATACCAACGGAAATATCGATCCCTCCTGTAGAAATGACAAAAGTCATACCGACAGACATAATTCCATATAACGAACACTGAGCCAATATATTCATCATATTTGTCATCTGCAAAAAAGCAGGCTGTGAAATTGCCAGAACTGCAAAAAGGAGGATATTTCCTATAGCAACTGCTGTCCATTGCTGCTGAAACAATTTTTTTAAGGAAAAACTTTTATTCATCAGATTACCTCCTCCTCTTTTTCCTGCGATGAAGATATCGACAGGATTCTTCTGACATCAAACTCCTCTTTTTCAACTTCACCGACAAGCCTCCCCCGTCTCATAACAATAATCCTGTGGGACAATTGTACGAGTTCATTCAGATCAGAGGATACCAAAATGACTGCCGCTCCTCTTTTCGCCAGATCCACAATAAAACTTCCTATTTCTGCCCTAGAGCCCACATCCACACCCCTGGTAGGATCATCGAACATACAGATTTTCGGTTCATGGGACAACCATCTCCCCACTATTACTTTCTGCTGGTTTCCTCCGGAAAGTTCATGAATATAAGCGTCTATACCAGGACATTTCACTCTATATTTTTTAAGAACTTCATCGGCATTTTTTCTTTCATTCTTAAATCCAAAGAAAGGAATTTTCCGGTCAACAAACGCCTCCATCTGCGCGGCTGTAATATTTTCTTTCAGATCTCTTTTTGGAAAAATGCCGCAATTCTTCCTGTCTTCCGGGATCATAACGACTCCTTCCTGGATTAATTTCCTGGTGTTCCAATGTCTATACTTTTTTCCCAGAATTTCAATCTCTCCCGTACATTTCCTAAGACCAAAAATAGATTCCATTAATTCCGTACGCCCCGCGCCGATCAGCCCGGCAATACCAAGAATTTCTCCTTTTTTCACTTCAAAGTTAATATTCGTAAAATTTTCAGACTCTAATCCCGTAACTTTCAGAGCTGTTTCCGTACGAATATCCCCCAGTTCAAAACCTCCTTCATTCACTGAATGTCCGATCATCAGTTCCTCAACCTGGCGCTTATTCATATTCTTCACACTGTCATCGCAAACCTTTTCCGAGTTTCTGAGAACCACTACTCTATCGCTGATCTGAAACACCTCGTCCAAAAAATGTGTAATAAATATCATTCCAATATTTTGCTTCTTCAGTGTATTCATAACTTCAAAAAGATGCTCTCTTTCCGGAGCTGTCAGAGAAGCAGTGGGTTCATCAAGAATCAATACCCTGGGTTCATGGCTCAAAGCTTTTGCAATCTCCACAAGCTGCTGTTCTCCTGGCCCAAGGGTTCCCACAATTGCGTCCGGATCCAACCGGATATTCATGATTTTCATATATTTTTCTGCTTTTTCACGGCACTTCTTCCAGTCAACCATCTTATTTCTGCCCGGAAAATCTTCAATACATATATTCTCAGCTACCGAGAGATTCAAAAACAACGATAATTCCTGGTGAACAGCCGCAATAGGAAACTTTTCTTTTTTTGTGTCCTCAACCATTTTCCCATCAAATGATATCGTGCCCTCTGTAGGTTCCAAAAGACCAACAATCATATTTTTAAAAGTTGATTTCCCAGCACCGTTTTCACCAAGAAGCGCACATATCTCGCCTTCACACAATTGAAAATCAATATTTGAGACAACCTTCTTCCCAAAAAACGCTTTTGATAAACCTTTCGTTTCCAAAATTATTTGTCCCATTTTTGTTCCTCCTCTCTCCACTTTTACTTTCAAATTTCGCTATATATTTTTGCAAAATATTTCCATTTATCTTTTCATATATTATTACATCAATTCACATCTCATCATAATATTAAACTAATATTTGGTAATATAAAAATGTATTTTTTTCTATATTTTCTATTTTATTCCATAATTATTTTCAATTATATGAATACGCCTCTCTATTTGTTCATTTTTATGTTTTATAATATACATATATTTTTTCATTTTTTCAATACTAATTATGAATATTTTTCATTTTTTCTGTTTTCACTAAATTAAAGCATATTATTTTGTTGAAAATTTTTTCTTGACAGAGAAGGCGTGAACCGAAAATCTAATGTCAATATTAATACAAAATAAATAAGCTGCTTTTCTATAACACAAAAAAACAGCAGGCTGCCCCCACAGACAACCTGCCATTTCTATATTTATATTCTTTCAACCTATTATTTATTTCCACGCACTGCGTTCGCCACGCCAAGTACGGCAGCGAACAACACTCCTGCCACCGGCCAGACGATCCAGGTCATATCCCATTTCCCGCTTATAAAGCTGGCTCCCAGATAAAGAGCCGTTACCAGGCACCAGTATATTCCCGATAAAGGCGAATTTTTCTTCTTCTGGAGTTTCTTTTCCCTGGAGTACTCTCCCTCTTCCAGAAGCGCCTGATAACTGTCGTAGATCATTCCGGACCAGACAAACAGCGCCACGCCGCATGCAACCAGAACAAGGATGAGGGCGGCAAGATTTACATACACAAAATCCGGAGCCCCAAACGCTGCGGCGATCATTAACGGGATCGCACTGATAATGCAGAGAACTACTCCGCAGATCACACAGTTTCTATGTATACCTGCAAAATCGTCCCTGCGGGTCTGCGCAAGTCCCGCCACTCCGTATTCTGTGGCAATGCTCTCTTTTTCTATAAATTCGTACGGCTCCATTTTCATTCCATAAGAAATAAATACGGCCACCGCACAGGCGATCATCAGCAAAATAATAATCGTGCCGATCCCTCCGGCCATGTCTTCGCTTATAGGAATTTTTTTCTGTTCTGCATTTCCTGCCAGAAGGATCAGCGGTACCGGGGAAAAGATACAGGCTGCTACCGCAGCCGCCACACGGGGAGCATATTTTTTTATCAGTTCCAGGTACTCTCCTGCCGTTTCCGGGCAGACTTTTTTCAGACTTTCCTCATTTTCCACTCCGCTTTCTACCGCCGGTTCGCGGTCTGTCTCCGGTTTTTCCATCTCCTCTTTCAGAAGATAGTCTGTACTGACCTCAAAAATCTGACTAAGCCTGATGATTCTTTCCAAATCTGGGATAGACGTTCCGCTTTCCCATTTCGATACTGACTGACGGGATACCCCGAGCTGCACGGCAAGCTCCTCCTGGGACCATCCGTTTTGCTTACGGAGGTTTAAAATTTTTTCTGCTAGTATCATCTCGTTCCTTCCTTTCCTGATGCAGTTTTTACTGTCGTCCTCTGTTATGCTATGATTCTAGCAAAATTTCCGGTTGCGTGCCACCAATCCCCCTTGAAAATCTGTCAACCGGCAGTTGCAATGCCGTAAATCCGGAGATTTCAGGGTATGTCGCGCGTCTGTTCTTTTCATAGCCATCTGTCAGCTTTTCTGAAACATCTCTTCTCAGTTTACTCTGATCAGGCATTTTACTTCGGCTCCCCGTTCTTTGTGATTTCCGAATTCCAGCAGTCCTCCCTGCTCCTCCAGAAATCTTTTTGCAATGGCGAGGCCCAGTCCCTGATGTTTCCTGTCATGACGGCTGGTATCTCCACTGTAAAACTCCCGGGCTGCATATTCCAGATCCTTTTTGGAAAATCCCGGACCATAATCGCGGACGGCCGCCCTCAGATATTTCTGCCCTTCTCTGATACACAGACTGATCCATACTTCTATTCCCAGTTCTTTATCCGTACGCTCGGCGCCATTGCTGAGAACATTTTTCCACGCCCGAAGAATACTCTCGGGTACACAGGAAATTTCACCGCCTGACATTTCAGGCATACTTAAACCGCCCCTGTGCGTCACTTCCATTCCCGTTCCCCGGGACTGTTCCATTTCTTCAGATTTCCCTGCTGCTTTTTCCTCCGGTATTTCTATATCAAAGATAACGGGAATCTTCTCTGCCGCTGCCACCTGCGCCGCAGCCTGCCGGAGCATTTCAACCATACGGGTACAGGAAACTGTCGTTTCCTTATGTTCCTCGCTGATCCCATAAAGTACCTGCCTGATATGCTCCAGATACCCTTCGATATCGTCCACATTCGACAGGATATATTCCATACATTCTCTGTTTTCCGGAGATAATCCGGCTTCCGCCAGAAGCTCCGCATTTCCCTTAATGATCGTAAGGGGCGTCTTGATATCATGAGTCAGAGAAGCCAGTTGTTCCTGCTTCTGCTGCTCCATATCCCACTGCGCTGTCAGAGACTCTCTGAGCGTCTCTTTCATATGCGAAAGAGACGACATCACTGCGTCGATCTCCCGGATATCCGAAGGATGAGTTTCAAATTCCAGATCGTTTGACCCAATCTTTTCTGTGATCCCGCGCAGTTCTTCAAGCTGGCTGTTTACCCTTCCGGCAAAATATCTGGAAAGAAAAACAGCATTCAGGATAAAAAACACACCGTCCAGCACAAAAAACAAAAGTTCCGGTCTGGGCAGAATACGGTTCAGCGCATCCCAGGAATATTTCATATACAGATCGTACCTGACAATGCAGGCATTGCCGTTCTCCTGCCGGATAAAACGATAATAATTTCCCGAAGAAGCATATATATTTTCATTTTTATACTTTGTCCATGCCGTCTCCCTTTCTTCTTCCGTAAAATCTCCCGAAATCCAGTTTCCTTCCCCGTCAAATATTCCGTATGAACAGCCTGCGGGAATCCACTTTTCCGGCGAGTTTCCGGCTCTCTGGATCTCCCCGGTGTATTCTGTCAACTGATTTTCCGCGTAATTTGCGGGCAGAGTCAATCCGGCATAGGCGAAGATAAGAGCCAGAAGAATATTCCCGGCAATGATCAGAACCGTATTTACGCAGAATAAAACTGCAAATTTTAAAAACAGTCCCGACAATGTTTTCTGTTTCTTTTTTATTTCCACCGATATCCGATCCCCCATACTGTCTCAATTGGATTTATCTCAAACTTTTGAAATTTCGCCCGTATATTTTTTACATGCTCCGTGATCGCCGAGTCGCTGCTGTCGCCGTCATATCCGAATACATGCTCTAAAATCCGTTCTTTGGAAAACACCTGTCCACGGTTCAGCGCCAGAAATTCGCAAATACCGTATTCCGCTTTTGTAAACGCAATCTCCGCATCCCGACAGAAAATCTTTCTCTCCTGCAGCGAAAAACGCACTTCGCCGATACAGAGGGCATGTCTTTTCTCTCTGTTTTCCCGGCGGATATGAGCGGCCACTCTTGCCCTCAGTTCTCCGATACCAAAAGGTTTTGTAATATAATCGTCTCCACCGATCCCAAGACCTTCCATCAGGTCTTTTTCTTCTGTTTTTGCAGTAAGAAACAGAATCGGACAGTCCACCTGAGTCCTGATCTTCCGGCACAGGCTGAAACCGTCTGTTCCCGGCATCATCACATCCAGCAGGATCAGCTGGTATTTTCCCAGAGAACTTTCATCCAGTTTTAAAGGATCATCCAGAGCCGTCACCATATATCCTGATCTGGACAGAGCCTTCCGGATTACTTCCAGGATTCCCCTGTCGTCGTCTATCGCCAGTATTTCAATCATTGCACTGCCTTCCTTCAAAATAGTGATACCACAGACCAATTATGACACAGATAAAGGCCAGGAGCAACAGACAGATAAAAACCGTCTGCCGCAGTTCCGCAAAATATACATCTCCCGGATTCTCCTGATATATGCCGCTCAGCGCCAGCATCGCTCCTCTTGCGCTCCATGTACAGGGAAAGAACCGCCATCTTCCCTCCCCCAGACCTGTAAGAAACAAAGCGGACAGCAAAAACTGCGCCACTCCCACGCACTGGGACACGGTTCCGGAGAACGCCAGATTCAGAAACAGGTGCTCCAGATACAGGGGAAGGCTTCCCAGAAAAAGCGCCGCCGCCAGAAGAAGATACATTCCTGCCGCAAAACTTTTCCCTTCTCCAAAAGCCGGAAGTAAAAGCCACGATCCCGCCCCAAAAAGCGCCAGGGCTCCGGTTATAGTCAGCAGTCCCATTCCCGCCAGCACCAGGTATTTTGCCGTCAGGCCTTTCCATTTTTCCTTCCATCCTCCCAGAAGAACCTGAAAATGGTTCTGTTCCTCCAGCCGTATGTTTCCCGCGCATACAATACTTACCAGAAACGGCAGAGCAACGCCGATCACCTGTGTATAGCCGGATATCCGGTTCATCTCGTCCCAATCAGAAAACCGGCAATACAACAAAAATACCGCACATCCGGACACTGGAACTCCTATATGAAGAAGAGGCAGAAAAGTATGTCTCATTTTCAGAAACTCTCCTCTCATTCCCCTGATCAAAGCTTTCATTTTGAAGCCACCTGCCTTTCAAACCATCTTCTGCTCCCCGCCCAGAATAAGGCAAACCAGAGCAGCGCCGCAGGAATCCCGATAAACAGACTGTTTATTTCGGCAAGTCCCGGCGAATAAGTCATCTGCCCGGGCTGAAGGATCAGGCCGTTAGGCAGCACGCCCAGAACAGGACACATCAACCTTGCGGTGATAGCCCCCGGAAATAAGGGAAACCAGGGCTTCAGAGAAACAAAAGCCGACAAAACAACATAAAATCCCATATGAAGGACCAGCATCAGAAAGGTTCCCATTTTCTGTGACAGAAACAGGCAGAAAGGAATCTCCCACAGCGTGGTCAGCCATATAATAATCCCCGCCACGATCTGCATTTCCAGGGAAGGCGCAAAAATAAACTGTACATGCAGGACTTTTTCCAGTATCATTCCCTCGGCAATGGTAAAAAGCACCACAAAAGCCATGGCAAACCCGGAGATCATAGCTCCTACAAGTATTTTCGCGTCCCATATCTTTTTCATACTGCAGGGAAGAGGCCAGATCGTATAATTCTTTTTCCGCATATCTTTTCCGCCGATCATACTGCAGATAATTCCCAGAAAACCGGGATACAATCCCGTATACCACCAGTTATAGCTGTCAACCGCAAAGTAGATGTGAGTCAGCCACGCGGTAAGAAACACAGTGACAAGAGGCATGACGACTGTGATCCATTTCAAAGATGTATGGCGGTATTTTAATTTTTCCGCCGCAAAGAAATCTCTCATCATCTGTCTCCTCCTTTCGCCGCCACCTTCATAAACAGCCCTTCCAGATCTTCCTGTTCCTCCGCTTTTCCCTCAAAGCCCAGTCTGCCGTCCGTGATGATCCCGATATAATCCGCCGTCTGACGGATCTCGCTGAGAATATGGCTGGAAAGGATCACCGTGATCCCCTTTTCCGGAAAGCTCCGTATCAGACCGCGGAGCTCCTGTATTCCCACCGGGTCCAGACCGTTGATGGGCTCGTCCAGCACCAGCAGCCTGGGATGATTTAAAAGCGCAAGGGCGATCCCCAGTCTCTGCTTCATCCCCATGGAAAACCTGCCTGCTTTTTTCTTACCTGTATCTGCAATATCCGTCAGCTTTAATACCTCCTGAATCCTCTCGTCATCCACTCCCAGAAGCAGCGCCCGGACTTTCATATTCTCCCAGGCAGTAAGATTTTCATAGATGGGCGGCGTTTCGATCAGCGCCCCGATCTCCGCCAGATCCGCCCGCGTCCACTTATGCCCCCGGAAAAATACCGCTCCTGAACTGGGCCTTAAAAGCCCTGTGATCATTTTCAGCAGGGTGGATTTTCCCGCGCCGTTGGGTCCAAGAAGCCCGTATACACAGTTTTCCGGAATATGCATGGTAATGTCCTCCAGCACTTTTTGCCCTTTAAACTCCTTGGACAAATTTTTTATTACAAGTATATCCTGTTCCATTTTTTCCTCCTGAACTGTTTTTGTACGATCAGTATAAAAAACAATTCTAAGGAATTTATAAGGATGGATATTTTTTTCAAAAGACAACGGGGCTGTCGCAGTTCAAGTTAATGCGGCAGCCCCCACTTTTCTTATTCTTAATCTTACAATCCTTTAAACAAAAAGCTGAACGTCATTTCTTTATCTGTGTTTAACAGATATTCCGGATGGGTGCATGCGCCCCAGGCATCATCTCCCGCCACTCCCATCTGCGCTTTTGCAGCGCGGATCACAGTATAATGTATCCGGGGCAGTTCATAGGGATGCATTGCGTTTTCCATCTCATGGGGTGTGTAGGGAAGAGCGGAAAACATCATAGGACCGCTGGCTTTATCCATTTCAAATAACATTCCTCTGCCCTTCCGGTCTGTGACCTTCGCCCAGCGTACCTCTTCTTTTGCTCCACATTCCTGCGGAACAACATATCTCTCCACGCTCTCCGAAACAGTACTCCTGTAAATTCCCAGCTTTGCTCCTTTTTTTCGGTCGGCATAAGTGGATTCAGCGCCCAGTCCATACCATTCAATATTGCTGTAATCTGCGTTCAGCTTAAACATAACTCCAAATTCCGGCATGTCTCCCAGTTCTTTTACAGGATCATATTTCAGAGTAGTCCTGATTTTTCCATCTCCGGCCACCTCATAGGACAGACAGCAGGATGCCACAGGATTGGTGGGCATGATATAGGTAAACGTGATTTTTACAGTCTCTTCTCCCTCTTCAACTTCGGGCAGCAGCACTGTATCGTAGGTTCCTTTTCTGAAATCCTTATGGTTCAGATACATACTGGCAATTTTCCACTGACTGTAACGCATAGGCATCAGATTGCCGCAGTCATTATCTGTCGGCGCTCTCCAGAAATTCGGCCGCGGAATTGCTTCGATCATTTCTTTCCCGCCATATTTGTAAGACGCCAGACCTCCGTTCAGATAAGAAAAAACCGCTTCAAATTCATCTCCCCTGACGCCGAGATTATGGTAGTTTCTGATCACCCTGATTTTCTTTTGCGCAACCGGCTTATCCTCTTTTTCCACAGAGTATACATACTGTCCGAAAGCAATCTCATATCCTGCTTCCGCCCATATGGTTTCTTCTTTCAGATGGAAAGACACGGTTACTGTATACTCTCCGGGAAGCGTTTCTTTTTCGAAAGGCAGACGGTAGGTTTTTTCACCGAGAGGCTCTACGGAGGTTTCCAGCGTTCCTCTCCGGATCTCCCGTCCATCCCTGGCAACTGTCACTTTACAGATGTAACTGTCCGTGTTTATAAAAAGATTCTTATTCTTTATTATCACAGAAGTCGCATCCGGCTCCGCTTTTATTCCCTGATAATTATATTTAACTTCCTGCATTTTGGGGGATTCGGATCTGTCGCCTCCGTATACAATACCATTGGCGCAAAAATTATAATCCGTGGGACGTTCTCCAAAATCTCCTCCGTATGCCTGAAACTCCCTGCCGTAACGGTCTTTTTTATAAATCGTCTGGTCTATATAATCCCAGATAAAACCGCCCTGATATTTTGGCTCCGTATCAGCCAGATCCGTATACTTGTGCATGGCTCCGCAGGAATTTCCCATGGCATGGGCGTACTCGCAGCAGATAAACGGCTTACTGTCGTCCTTTGTCAGAAATTCTCTGATCTTTTCTACGGGAGTATACATCTGGCTTTCTATATCGCTCGTTTCATTGTATGTCCTGTCGCGGAATACGCCCTCGTAATGCACAAGCCTGGAAGGATCCGCTTTCCGCAGGAACTGAGACATCTCAAAGATATCCTTTCCTCCGAAAGATTCGTTTCCACAGGACCAGATCAGTATGGACGGATGGTTTTTGTCTCTCTGATACATGGAATTCGTCCGGTCCAGCATCATATTGAGCCATTCCGGTTTATTGTAGGGAACCACAAAAGACTCGTCCAGAGGTTTCCCCATATTGTCCCAGGATCCGTGCGACTCCAGATTCACTTCATCGATCAGATAAAGCCCGTATTCGTCACAAAGCCGGTAAACCATGGAACTGTTAGGATAATGACAGGTACGGACTGCGTTAATGTTATTCCGTTTCATTGTCGACAGATCCTGTCTCAGCTCCTCTTCTGAAACATTCCTTCCTGTAACGGAACTGAACTCGTGCCGGTTCACACCTTTAAAGACAATCCGCCTTCCGTTCAGCATCATGATCCCGTTTTTCATCTCAAACCTGCGGAATCCGACTTTCTCAGGGATCACTTCCTGAAGGCCGCCTTCATTATCGTAAACTTCTATAACAAGATCATAAAGCCAGGGAGTTTCCGCGCTCCACAGCCGGGGATATTTCACGCTCATGGATATTTTTCCATTCGTATCCGCCAGGCACTCCGTCTCCCGGAAGATCTCCCCATATCCGGACAGGACTGCGCGTATCCGGCCTGCGCCCCATAGATTCATCTTTACTTCAAGTTCCCCGCTGTCCAGAGATTTATCGGGAGTTGCGCGAATTTCCAGGTCCCTTACATGCACCTCCGGGACAGTGTACAGATAAACATCTCTGTAAATACCGGAGAAACGGTAAAAATCCTGATCCTCGCACCAGCTTCCGGAAGTCCATTTGAAGACCTGCACCGCCAGTTTGTTCTCTCCCTCTTTCACATAATCTGTCAGTTCAAACTCCGACGGGGTGAAAGAGTCTTCACTATAGCCTGCAAAATGACCGTTCATCCATAACGCCAGCCCGCTCTCCGCGCCCTGGAAAGAAATAAAGATACGTTTCCCCCGCATATTCTCCGGGATATCAAAATATTTCACATAACTTGCGACAGGATTGAAATGCCGAGGAATCTCTCCCGGGCCTATATCCTCATGGCCTTCCCACGGGTACTGCACGTTGGCATACTGAGGCACGTCATACCCCTCCATCTGGATATGGGCGGGGACATAGATATCTTCCCAGTCTTTACAGCAGTAATCTTCTTTTTCAAATCCTTTTACCGTCGCCTCGTAATTCCGGGCGTAATGAAATTTCCACAATCCGTTCAGACTTTTGCAAAAAGAGCTTTCCCCCTCCTCCATTTCCTGTACGGAGGCATAATATCTGTGATCCGAATGGGCCATCAGTCTTTTATCGCAAAAATATTCCGGATCCTTTACAAGCGCGTAATCAAAAAAGTCCATCTGCTTTCCTCCTTGTTCTATTTCACCGCTCCGGTGATTCCTTCCGCAAACTGTTTCTGCAGTACAAAAAATACGATCATGGTAGGGATCGAACAGAACAGTACTCCGCACATCAGCATACCGTAGTCTGTCATATGCCCTGTAATAGTAGTTATGTATCATTATATCTTTTATGCAAAAAATATGTCGATCTACCATCCTTCTTCTGTATGAATGTTAAAATCCAATAATCTCTGCTCGTAATTTTCCGGCCTTTGTTTCCATTTTATCGGAGTCACCCCCATAATCTGCTTAAAATTGCGGTTGAAAGTAGAATTCGTAGCAAAACCGCATTTATGCGCAATCTCAGCCACAGCCGTATCAGTGGTCTTCAGATATTCGCAGGCAGTGCGTATCCGGACGAAATTAAGATATTCCAGAGGGGGCATATGCATATGTTCTGTAAACACGCGCCGAAAATGCGTCTCACTGACATGGCAGTGCCCCGCTATATCCTCAGCTTTGATATTATGCATATAATTATTCGCAATATAATCCAGTGAACGGGAAATCATATTCGTTACTTTTCCATTTTCTTCTTCCTGTGTTTTTTCTCCCTCTTCGCTGTTCAGTCTTGCCGCCCGGATAAAAAATGCCGCCGCAAGGCCCTTTGCTTCCTGCAGATAATACTCTTCCATATTTCTCATCGTATCGAAAATTCTAAGGAGCAGATATGCAAGATCCGGATATTCCTCTTCTTTAAGAAGAAGCGCTCCTGCGTTGATCCGGTTTTCTATTTTCTCCGCCTGCGCAGGACTGCGGGTTATTGACTGAAGAATGCTTTTTACGTCAATAAACAGATACTCCCAACGACTTACTGTGTCCGGATCACTGCTGGTGTTGTGAGGATAATTGGCCGGAATCACAGTAAACATTCTGTCGTGAAATCTGTATTGTTCTTCCCCCATCGTCATATAACCGGTTCCGGTATAGCAGAAGCCAATTTCCAGGTAATTATGAAAATGTATATGATCCCCGTCCTTGCTGTATTGTTTCTCCCATTTTTCTCCCAGCAGGGCCAGAACCGGGCTTTCGAAAGGCAGCTGATAATAACGGAATTCCATTTTGGGTTTTTTCTTTCTTGACAATACAAAGCCTCCTCTCCCCGACAATTACAGAAAAACCCCGGAAGCCTTACGGCTCCGGGGCAATCTTATGCTTGGACATTGAGTACCTGTTGGTACTATTATATATTCGTAGTGCCTCCTCGATTCCGCTACGCTTCATCTCGGTCGGGGCATTCGCCCTATAGGCCTTTCGCCAAATATCCTAACGAGAACAAGCTCTCACCGGATATTTGTCTTATGCCTGCACTGCTCATTGCTTAGCGAATATTATTCGATAACGGAAGCAACACGTCCTGATCCTACAGTACGTCCGCCTTCACGGATAGCGAAGGTAAGACCCTGGCTCATAGCGATCGGGTGGATCAGTTCGATTGTCATCTCGATGTTATCTCCAGGCATGCACATCTCTGTTCCTTCCGGAAGAGTGATCACACCTGTAACGTCAGTTGTTCTGAAGTAGAACTGCGGACGATAGTTGTTGAAGAACGGTGTATGACGGCCACCTTCATCTTTTGTCAGAACGTATACCTGAGCTGTGAATTTTGTATGGCAGGTAATAGTTCCCGGTTTAGCAAGAACCTGTCCTCTTTCGATTTCGTTTCTCTGAACGCCACGAAGAAGCGCACCGATGTTATCACCAGCCTGAGCTTCGTCAAGCAGTTTACGGAACATTTCGATACCAGTTACAACAACTTTACGTGTTTCTTCTTTGATACCAACGATTTCTACTTCTTCAGATACGTGAAGAACACCAGCCTCTACTCTACCAGTAGCAACTGTACCACGTCCTGTGATGGAGAATACGTCCTCTACAGGCATTACGAACGGTTTGTCAGTGTCACGCTGCGGATCCGGAATGTAGCTGTCAACAGCATCCATAAGTTCCATGATCTTGTCGCCCCACTCGCTACTCGGATCTTCCAGAGCTTTCAGAGCGGATCCCTGGATAACCGGAATGTCATCTCCCGGGAAGTCATACTCGGAAAGAAGCTCACGGATTTCCATTTCTACCAGCTCAAGCAGCTCCTCATCGTCAACCATATCACATTTGTTCATGAATACAACGATGTAAGGAACGCCTACCTGACGGGAAAGAAGGATATGCTCTTTTGTCTGAGCCATAACACCGTCTGTAGCAGCAACAACAAGGATTGCGCCGTCCATCTGAGCAGCACCGGTGATCATGTTCTTAACGTAGTCGGCATGTCCTGGGCAGTCAACGTGTGCGTAATGTCTCTTTTCAGTCTCATACTCAACGTGTGCAGTAGAGATTGTGATACCACGCTCTCTTTCTTCCGGAGCTTTATCGATGTTCTCGAAATCTGTAGCTGTGTTACCAGCAACTCTTTCAGACAGAACTTTTGTAATTGCAGCAGTTAAAGTTGTTTTACCATGGTCAACGTGTCCAATGGTACCAATGTTACAATGCGGTTTTGTTCTTTCAAACTTAGCCTTTGCCATTTTAAAATGTCCTCCTTAAAACTTGGCTCTTTCTTTCAGAGCATTTTTTCAAATTAAACCTGCTATCCTTGATTATATTGCAAACCTTAGATATTTGCAAGCTTTTTATTATTCATAAACCAATCAGTTCCGTTTCCCGGAAACAGCTCTGTTAAGATCTCTCTCCGGGAACGGTTTTGATTTTCATTCATCAGATCAGTCCTTCTTGGACAGGATCTTTTCCTGTACGTTCTTCGGAACCGGCTCATATTTCTCAAAGAACATGGAGTAGTTACCACGTCCCTGAGTTCTGGAACGAAGGTCTGTTGCATATCCGAACATTTCGGAAAGCGGAACATATCCACGGATCATCTTTCCTCCGCCGATGTCGTCCATACCTTCGATACGTCCGCGGCGGGAGTTGATATCACCGATAACGTCACCCATGTAATCTTCCGGTGTTGTAACTTCCACTCTCATGATCGGCTCAAGAAGGATCGGAGCCGCTTTCTGCATTGCATCCTTGAATGCAAGAGAACCTGCGATGTGGAATGCCATTTCGGAAGAGTCGACTTCGTGGTAGGAACCATCGTATACATTCGCATGTACGCCGACTACCGGATATCCGCCCAGGATACCGGCCTTCATAGCTTCCTCGATACCTTCGCCAACTGCCGGGATATATTCCTTCGGAATAGCGCCGCCGACAACAGTGGATTCGAACTTGTACAGTTCCTCTCCGTTGGCGTCCATGGGCTCGAATTTAACTTTACAGTGACCATACTGTCCACGTCCACCGGACTGTTTTGCGTACTTGCTGTCCACATCCACAGCCTTGGTGATTGTCTCTTTGTAAGCAACCTGAGGAGCGCCTACGTTAGCCTCTACCTTGAATTCACGAAGCAGACGGTCAACGATGATTTCCAGATGAAGCTCACCCATACCTGCGATGATGGTCTGTCCTGTTTCCTGATTTGTATGAGCGCGGAATGTGGGATCTTCCTCTGCAAGTTTTGCAAGAGCTTCACCCAGTTTGCCCTGACCGGCTTTTGTCTTGGGCTCGATAGCGAGCTCGATAACCGGTTCCGGGAATTCCATGGACTCAAGGATTACCGGATGCTGTTCGTCGCAGATCGTATCACCTGTTGTAGTGAATTTGAAGCCGATAGCTGCGGCGATATCGCCGGAATAAACCTTATCCAGTTCCATACGCTTATTCGCATGCATCTGAAGGATACGTCCTACACGCTCTTTCTTATCCTTTGTAGCGTTCAGTACATAGGAACCGGAGTTCATTGTACCGGAGTATACACGGAAATATGCAAGCTTACCAACGAACGGGTCTGTCATGATCTTGAAAGCAAGAGCTGCGAAAGGCTCTTCGTCGGAAGAATGTCTTACAATCGGATTTCCTTCCAGATCCACGCCCTCGATAGGCGGAATGTCTGTAGGAGCAGGCATGTACTCGATAACTGCGTCCAGAAGCTTCTGAACGCCCTTGTTTCTGTATGCGCTTCCGCAGCAAACCGGAACAGCGGCACACTCACAGGTAGCTTTACGAAGAACAGCCTTCATTCTGTCAACGCTGGGCTCCTCACCTTCCAGATATTCCATCATCAGATCGTCGTCCAGTTCGCAGATTTTCTCAACAAGCTCTGTATGATACAGCTCTGCGTCCTCTTTCATATCCTCCGGAATATCGACAATGGAGATATCCTCGCCCTTGTCGTCATTGTAGATATAAGCTTTCATCTCGAACAGGTCGATGATTCCCTTGAATTCATCTTCCTTTCCGATAGGAAGCTGCAGGCAGATCGCGTTCTTGCCCAGACGGGTCTTGATCTGATCTACTGCGTTATAGAAGTTTGCACCCAGGATATCCATCTTGTTGATGAACGCCATACGGGGTACGTTGTAGGTGTCGGCCTGACGCCATACGTTCTCGGACTGGGGCTCAACGCCGCCCTTCGCGCAGAAGACGCCTACAGCGCCGTCCAGTACACGGAGAGAACGCTCAACCTCTACGGTAAAGTCTACGTGTCCAGGAGTATCGATGATGTTGATACGATGCTCCAGAGCACCCGGCTTTGCCTTGCAGTTCTCCTGCAGAGTCCAGTGACAGGTGGTAGCGGCAGATGTGATGGTGATACCTCTCTCTTGCTCCTGCTCCATCCAGTCCATGGTTGCGGTACCTTCATGGGTATCGCCGATCTTATAGTTGACACCTGTATAATAAAGAATACGTTCTGTAAGAGTGGTCTTACCCGCATCGATATGAGCCATGATACCAATGTTTCTGGTTCTCTCAAGCGGATATTCTCTGCCTTGTTTTCCAGCCAATTGGATTTCCTCCTTGATTAGAAACGATAGTGAGCAAACGCTTTGTTTGCCTCAGCCATCTTGTGCATGTCTTCTTTCTTCTTAACAGATGCGCCTGTGTTGTTCATTGCATCCAGAAGCTCGTTCGCAAGTCTCTCTTCCATGGTCTTCTCGCCTCTCTTACGAGAATATGCTGTAAGCCAGCGAAGAGCCAGTGCCTGACGTCTGTCTGCTCTTACCTCGATCGGAACCTGGTAAGTAGCACCGCCGATACGTCTTGCTTTTACTTCCAGAAGAGGCATGATATTGTTCATTGCTTCTTCGAATACTTCGATAGCCGGTTTTCCGGCCTTTTCTTCTACTCTGGCGAATGCGCCGTATACAATCTTCTGAGCGACACCCTTCTTACCGTCTAACATGATGTTATTGATAAGCTTGGTAACCACTTTGTTATTGTACACCGGATCAGCCAGAACGTCTCTTTTCTGAGTATGTCCTTTACGTGGCACGTTACTTCCCTCCTTAATCATTTTGATTATATCATCGGTACTCACTTCATAAACTAAGGTGTTCGCACTGGTAAAGTCCTATATTTAACCCGCAACCGACAGGGTATATGGAATACCGTACAAAATTTATAGCTAATGGTGAATTCGATTGATTTCGCTGTTCCCGGGTTCTGAAGTGGGAACCTTCTCAAACACTTCGTGTTCGAGATTGAATCCCTTTATTTTTCTCTGCCTTTCAGCAGTACGGGAACCTTCTCAATCGCTTCGCGATCGAGAAGTATCGCAAATTCTTACGTTACACTACAGAATTTGCTTTATTTCTTTTTCGGTCTCTTAGCGCCGTATTTGGAGCGGGCCTGTTTTCTGTTGGCTACGCCTGCAGTATCCAGTGTACCTCTGATGATGTGATATCTGGTACCCGGCAGGTCCTTAACTCTTCCTCCACGGATAAGAACAACGCTGTGCTCCTGAAGGTTATGTCCCTCTCCAGGAATGTAGCTTGTTACCTCGATGCCGTTGGAAAGACGAACTCTGGCGATCTTTCTAAGAGCTGAGTTAGGTTTCTTAGGGGTAGCAGTCTTAACTGCTGTGCAAACGCCACGCTTCTGCGGTGCGGACTGTTCAACTGCTTTCTTTCTTAAAGAGTTGAATGTTCTCTGCAGAGCAGGTGCTGTAGATTTCTTTACAGATGTCTGACGTCCTTTTCTTACTAACTGGTTGAATGTTGGCATTCCATTTCACCTCCCGATTATTTTCTCTGTGGGTTTCCCACAGGGTTTTGCGGCTGCTATTGTCAAATTTCGGCGCACAAAAAAACAGCATTTTTACTGCACGCCTGCTCATTATATCCTCTAAAAATTCGGCTGTCAAGGCATTTTACAGGAAATTTACAGAAATTTGTGCAAAAACAGCCTCTGCCGCCGGGGGGCAGAAGCTGTTCTGCTTTTCCGGCCATTTTCCCGAAGGGGACGGCCGGTTATGTCTCTGTATTCTGAGGTTCCTCATATGACATCTCCCAGATATCGGCAAACACTGCCAGCGGGCAATCTGTCAGAAGACACATCAAAAGAAAACATTCATAAGGATTTACAATATAGATTTCACTCATCCCGCATTTATGCAGAATCTCTTGGATCTCATTAAGGAAATAACGGTATCTGTTGTAAGGATCCTCGTCCTGCATTTCCTGGGAGACAATAAAAAATTCCAAGGTGATCAGGTCGAAGCGTTCCACCGGAAGCTTGTGGTTCATAATGCTGTTGATCCTCTGTCTGCTGAAGCGTTTCTGGCTGAAATGTCTGGCAAGGATAGAAGCCGACATCTTTTTCAGGTTTCCCATCTTATTTACAGGAATCCCGCTGCAGATCACTTTTTCCACATCCGAATCTGAAATATCCGATACTTTCCACACTTTATCACGGCCTTTTTCCTCCTCATCCTTCTGATACATGGCCGCGATGATCTCCTTTGTTCTGGCCAGAAGCCGCACAAATTCCTGAAACGCCTGGCTTTTTTCCGACATGGGATCATCTCTCCCCGCCTTCAGATAGGCCAGATACTGAAAAAGCTTTTCTTCCGTATCAAGACACAGCCCTCCGGAATATACGCGCACAGCCTCCGTATAATTTTCATCCGGTTTCAGCTCGCTGTATATCTTTTTGAATTCCTCCGCTTTGTGATAACCAAGATGTTTAAAATAACAGTACCAGTAGATCACTTCATCCGGATTGTGAAAATCAAAGTCCTGTTCCCGCAGCACGCGAGTCAGAAAGTCGGATACATCGTCCGCGCTCATACGCAGCCCGAAGCCCAGCAGGAAAACTGTTTCCCGCTTTACAGACGCCTGAGAAAGCCAGTTGTTTACCAGCGATGTCAGCTTTGTGGAGGTGGGATTCATAGATTTTGGGGTACATGTTTCATGAAAAGACTCAACTACGATATCCCGGTATATATCCTGCGTCACTTCTGCATAAGGCTCCTCAAGACCGGATCTTTCATAAATATATCTTTTCAGATGATCTCCGAAGGAAACCAGTTCCATTTCTTTGTAAAGATAATGAAAAATCACATCCGCGTCTTCATCCTCAAATCCGTCAAGGCTTACTACCTGGCGGAATCTCTGGGCCGCCTTCCTGGTAAATTCAAAATCTTTTACTGAATCGAAAGCTACTGTCTGTTCAAAGTCCAGATCCTGCATCCGGTTATTCATGCCGCATCACCCCCGTATTTCCTGTGCAGTTTTTCAAATATCTTCCGGAGACAGTTTCCTTCTTTTTCTTTGATCTCACACAGAATAAGGGTTGCATTATCTCTTCCTCCCTTTTTCAGCGCACGGTCAAGAAGAATGCCAACCGTCTCCTCAACAGGCACCTCTCTGGCCAGGATATCCGCGATCTCGCCGTCCGCCAGCATATCCGTGATTCCGTCAGAACAGATCAGATAACGGATCCCCGCCGCGCTTTCTTCCCGGACAATGGACGGTTCCAGTTTCATGCTCTCTTCCGGGATACCGACAAACTGGATCAAAGGGGCTTTTCCAAACATCATCCCCCCAAGGACATGGTCGCTTGAAATCTGGCGGAACTGTCCGTTCCTTGCCTGATAGATCCGGCTGTCTCCCAGATTGCAGCCAAAAACCCCGTCCCTGCCAAAAGCAAGAAGAGCCGCCGTCGTCCCCATGCTCTGAATCCTGTTCTCCCTGCTGTATCCGCAAACGGCACGGTTCATCTCCGCACAGGCTTCTTCCAGGAAATTACGCGGATCTTCTCTGAGTTTTCTCTTGTTTTTACGGTAAAAATCCCCGCAGGACTGCGCCGCCAGATAAGATGCCACTTCTCCGCAGCTTTCTCCGCCCATCCCGTCGAAAACAGCCAAAAGCGGAAGATCGGACTGAGGGACGCATCCCGTCCCCACATGATCTATTCCCTGGTGCTCTTCCGCGAGTGTCTCGCCGCAGCACCAAAAATTATCTTCATTGTTATTACGAACCTTCCCCATATGGCACGCATACGCATATTCAATCTGATACGCCATCGCTTATCCTTTCTTATCTTTCTTCCGTACCCCCGGCGCCCATCTCTTCTTCAAATTCTACTGCCCGACTCCAGTATTTTTCGCCGCGGTTTACATATTCTTCATTATCTGTCTCACTGTCATGACATCGGTTCTCATCGTCAATCCACCTGATCAGGCTTCCATCGTCATAATAGTAAAGATCAACCTTCTGCTCTCCTTCTGCAAGCTCCGGAATACAGTTATGATCAGCCCAGATGTAGGCAAAAAACAGTTCTCCGTTCCAATAATAGTATTCTTCATAATATCCGTCCTCAGAGAGAGAGGGATAAACAAGAACCTTCATCAGTTGTCCTTCCTGGTTGAGATAACTTATTTTTCCTTCCTCCTCTGAACCGATCCAGTTATAATTATTCAGATTTTCAGTAATTTCCGTAGCCTGTTCCTGTATTTTTTCGAGGGTATCCTGAAGCTGCTTGTTTTCTGCCGACTGCATTGTCTCGGTCACAGACTGCTTCAGCCTCTGAAGCTCGGCGTTCTCTCTCACCAGCCAGATAAACACTCCGACGATCACGCATACGGCCACAAACATAACGATCACTGCCGCTATCAGAGGATCAAAGGAGGCTTTTCTTCTCCTCTTTGCAGATCTCGATGTACTGCGCTCCGGTTTCCGACGTCTGGCTGTCTGGTTTTGCTTTTCTGCAGACAGCCTTTCTGTTTTCCGGACAACGGCTGTGCCTTTGTTCTCCGTTTTTCCGTAGGAAGGATTCTTCCCCTCTGTTCTCTTATGCTCCCCGTTCCTGGATTCCTGAATTTTCTTCTGTCCGGCTTTTTTTCTGCCGTTCTCTTCTTTTTTTTCTTTCAGAGCTTCCAGCGCTTCTCTGAACTCTCCGGCCGTCCGGTACCGTTCCTCCCGGTCGTAGGCACAGGCTTTCAGGATCACTCCGGCAAGACCTTCTCCCGCATCCACAGGAGCGGGCAGTGCTTCTCCGGACATTCTTCGCGTAAGGGCGTTTTCCTTGTCCCTGTAGGTAATAAGCTGTTTTTCCAGATTGATAAATGGAATGCGATTATGATTTCTCAGCTTATACAAAACGATCCCCAGAGAATAAATATCCACCCGGTTGTCATACGCCTCTCCCTTATACATTTCCGGCGCCATATAGGAAAAGGTTCCCTTTTTTGAAAGGCCGGTAGCGCTCCGGTCCAGTTCTCTGGCAATGCCGAAGTCGCCCAGCTTAAACTCGCCGAATCTGGATACAAAAATATTTTCCGGTTTGATGTCGCGATGAATGATATTCTGTTTCTGACAGTATTCCAGAGCCCTGCAGAGGTCGATTCCCAAATGAATAACTTCTTCCTCCGTCAGGGCTTTTCCTGCACAGTAATCAAGAAAGCTCGTAAGATATTCCATACGGATATAGATATCCCATCCTATATCATCCAGATACTCTACCACCTTATAATCTTCTACCGCCACAACATGAGAATTTCCTCTGAAGTATTCCATGGTGCTGACTTCCTGTATGCAGTCCTTCACAAGGCTGTAAAAATATTCCTTTACAGATTTCTCGTCAGGAGTTTCTGAACGGACGCTGCTTAATTCTCCCTGGGTGGACGGTATCGTGATCACTTTTATAGCTGAATAGAATGTTTTTCCCTGTTCTGTGCGCCGCGCTTTATATACTTTCCCAAATGAGCCTTCGCCGATTTTTTCAATAATCTCCCACTCCGGCCACACAGAAACCGGTAGCTGTTTCTCCATTCTGAACTCCCCCCCCTTTACCCTTTTGTCTTTTCCTGCTCTCCTCTTATTTAAGTGCCCTCATTATATCACGGCGTTTTCATTCTGTCTGTATTTTTCGATTTTCTTCCAGAATTTTTCACACAATCTTAATAAATTCAAAAATGTATTCTCTGTAAAGCAAAAAGAAAGCCGCAGGACTGCGCCTGCTGGCTTTCTCTCAATATCTCTTTATTCTTCTGTGTCTGTAGGATCTGTTTCTTCTTCAGAAAAATCCTCTTCTGTGTCTTCCGCAATTTCCTCTTCAGGTTCTTCCGGAAGTTCGTCTTCTACCGGTACTATATCGTCGTCCTCGGCGATCTCCTCAACATAGTCTGTATTTTCCGGAATACCGGTGTCCAGCTTAATGTCTCCATAATGCTTCAGGCCTGTTCCGGCAGGAATCAGTTTACCGATGATAACATTTTCTTTCAGGCCGACCAGGTGATCCACCTTTCCTTTAATAGCAGCTTCAGTCAGGACTTTTGTAGTTTCCTGGAAAGAAGCGGCGGACAGGAAGGAATCTGTTGCCAGAGAAGCTTTTGTAATACCAAGCATTACCTGTTTTCCTTCAGCCGGAGTCTTTCCTTCTTTTTCCAGTCTCTCGTTTACTTCTTCAAATTCCAGAACGTCAACCAGAGTACCGGGCAGGAAATCACTGTCTCCGTTCTCTTCCACACGGATCTTCTTCAGCATCTGGCGTACCAGCACTTCGATATGTTTATCGCTGATATCCACACCCTGCAGACGGTATACACGCTGAACCTCGCGGAGCATGTAGTCCTGAGCGGCGCGGACGCCCTTGATCCTCAGAATGTCGTGCGGATTCACACTACCTTCTGTCAGCTCGTCTCCGGCTTCAAGAACCTGTCCGTCCGTGATCTTGATACGGGATCCGTAGGGGATCAGGTATGTCTTGGAATTACCGTCTTCCGGATTGGTGACGATGATCTCACGTTTCTTCTTAGTGTCGTTGATCACAGCGACGCCGGGGATCTCAGTGATGATCGCAAGACCCTTCGGCTTACGCGCCTCAAAAAGCTCCTCCACACGGGGAAGACCCTGTGTGATATCGCCGCCGGCAACACCACCGGTATGGAAGGTACGCATGGTAAGCTGTGTACCGGGCTCGCCGATAGACTGAGCCGCGATAATACCTACGGACTCGCCCACCTGTACAGGCTCGCCTGTAGCCATGTTGGCGCCGTAGCACTTCGCGCAGACGCCCACTTTACATTTACATGTAAGAATGGTACGGATCTTCACCTGATCAATGGGGCCGCCCTCTGCGTTCACGCCTTCTTTCATGATACGGGCCGCACGCTTCGGTGTGATCATATGGTTGGCCTTCACGATAACCTCGCCGTCTTTATTGGTGATGGTCTCGCAGGCAAATCTTCCTGTAATACGCTCCTGAAGGCTTTCGATCTCCTCTTTGCCGTCCATAAAGCCTTTTACATACATACCGGAAATCTCGTCTCTGTTCTCGCAGCAGTCTGTCT
>CBJMC01400__coassemble_674_pt1 | contig 42118 bp, 58 predicted proteins | sample CBJMC01400__metabat2_low_PE_023 | metagenome-assembled genome bin CBJMC01400 | reverse complement strand
TGGCTCTATATAGAAGTTACTTTAAAAAACTAGAACTTACTTTGAAAACTAACCGGATTTTACCCCTTTTTAATAGGATAAAATCCTGCCGTCGTTAAAATATGAACTTTTCCTCCTATTCTCCCGCTCCCTGAAAAATCTCTGCAATGGGAGAATCTGCCGACAGGATCACTGTCTTGTTTTCACCCTTCATAGAATTTTTCAGCGCGTCGAGACTGCGGACAAAGGAATAAAATTCTGTTCTTCCTTCTTCCCCGTATGCTTCCGCCAGGATTTTCATATATTCCTGTTCGCCTTCCGCCTCCAGGATCTCCGCCTGTTTTCTGGCTTCGGAAATCTGGATTGCAACCTCTTTATCAGTAGTATTGCGGATCACCTTTGCCTCCGAGCTTCCCTCTGCCGTATAGGTGGCGGCAATATTGTCACGCTCGGAAATCATCCGCTCATATACGGCTTCTTTATTGTCATCCGGCAGATCCAACTGTTTTGTCTCAAAAAGTATAACGGATACCCCGTACTGAGCCATATTATCGTCCACCGCATTCATCACCATTTCGGACAACTCGCCGTCTCTGCTGGTGATCACCTCATCCTGCGACATGCTGCTGATCGCGTTTTTTGTAGCGTTATAGACAGCCGTGTTGATCCTGCTCTCTCCGTTTTCAATAGAAGAATTCAGCGTCTGGGCAAATTTCAGCGGATCTGTGATCTTCCAGATCACATAGCTGTCCGTGATCATAGTTTTTTTGTCTCTTGTGATCACATCAGACGGCGCCAGGTCGTAGAGAAGCGTCTGCTTGGGAAGGGTGGCCGTAGTCTCTACAAAGGGGATCTTCAGGCTGATCCCCGGCCGGTCGATCACCCGCTGCACTTTTCCAAACTGGCGTACCAGCTTGTATTCGTTCTGTTTTGTCACTGTCAAAGACGCCCCTGCCGCAAAGAGTATCACGACGCCTGCCAGCGTCATAATCATGCCTTTCTTTTTCATTACTGTTCACCTCCCTGTCCATTCTGCGCTTCTGATGAGGAAGCTTCTCCGGCTGTCCCGGAGCTGTCTGCGGATCCCTGGCCGCTTACAAAAGAATCCAGAGGAAGTACTTTCTGCGTTCCGTCTCCGTTATCAATAATCAGTTTCATATCCGGCAGCACGTCCTCCATTGTCTCATAGAACATCCGAAGCTTTGTAACTTCAGGATTTTTTACATATTCCTCGTACATGGCGTTAAACCGCGCCACCTCCGCTTCTGCTTCATTAATACGGACCTGTTTTGCCGCTTCCGCGTCCTGAATGATCTGATCCGCCTGGGCCTCGGCTTCCGGCAGCTGTTCGTTTCTATATTTATTTGCGTTATTGACTGCGGTTTCCTTTCCCTGCTTGGCAGTTTCCACCGCTTTAAACGCCCGCATAACTTCCTGGGTAGGCGGCTCGGAATCCTGTATCGTGATATTCACAAGCTGGATGCCTACATCCTGTTCTTCCATCTTCTCCATGATCATTTCCCGTATCTTTGCCTGAATCTCGCTCTTTCCCGTGGTCAGCACGTCGTCCACCGAATAACTGGCGATCACTGTACGGATACAGCTCTGAGCGATACTTTTCAGAATCTCTACCGGTTCCTGAGAGGTGTACAGGAATTTTACCGGTTCTGTAATTCTGTATTCTACGAAGAAATCCACGTCGATAAAGTTATAATCTGATGTGATCATGATTCCCTCGTTTGTAACAACTTCGTTGGTATCCTCCTGATATCCGATGGGAAATCCCTGGATCGTGGTATTTACCTTCTGCACCTTCTGGATCAACGGTATTTTAAAATGAAGTCCCGTTTCCGTTACAGCCTTTGGAACACCAAAGGTGGTAAGCACAGCCTGTTCCTGTTCCTGAATCTGATACGTACAGTCTGTTGCAAAAACTCCGACCACCGCCAATGCCAGGATCACCGCCGCCGCTCTTTTCATCCCTTTTCCCACTTTTGGCTTTTTCGGTTTCCAGCGTTTTCTCATGTTGTCCATATTCATATTAAAGTCTTCCATGTTCCCTCCTTCTCGCCGCTTTTTTGCGGCAACTTTTATACTTTTGCCTGCTTCTTTGTTTCGTATGACTGACCGTAGCTCTCTTTTTCTGATTCCCCTGCCTTTTTATCACGATCTTCTCTTTTTTTATGGAGCTCCACTCTTTATAGAAAAGAAAAAGACTTTTATTCCAGACAGTTGCTCTCTGTCCTAAAATAAAAGTCTTGCTGTTTACTTCATATCGCGAATATCATTCTGTGATATCGTGCTGTCGCCAATATGTACCACTGCCCAAAACACATTCCCGGTTTCAGATCCGTGGCCGCTACTCCCTTTTCTATGTTCGGGATAATATCATATGCAGAATCAGATTGCAAGTATCTTTCATTAAAATCTGAAAAATCATGATACTGCACAAAAATATCTCCTCTTTTTTGTATAAATGTTGTTTTTGCAGCAACGGTGGAGCTGTTTATATATTTCAGTTCCACGTCTTTTTTCTGTTTTGGAGAGACGCTCCATCCGCTTTTCCGGATCCTGTATTTCTCTCTGTAATTTTATCTCATTACAGTGCATTCCGCTATACCGGCTTTTCTGTTTTCAGGCGAACGGCAACTGCTTCATAATCATGTTCCATTGAGAGAGTAAGTTCTCCATTTCTGTATTTAATGTCATGGTTTTCTTCTTCATATATCATTTTGACAGAATATGCTGCTTTCAGTTCCAGTCTGATTCTTATCACTTCCATTGCTTTAAAACAGTGAAAAATACAAAGAGCTTCTGTTCTGTCCGGAGAATATCTGATAACTCCCAGACGTCCCCGGAGATACACATCACACCGAATTATGTGCTGATTATCGAATATACTATACGCCTTGCTGGATCTTCCCTGCGCAGTACCGCCCATATCTGTCTTTTTCCCGGAGGAACCAGTCTCTGAATATTTGCCACAATCACCGGAATCTCCTTTTCCTCATGTGCATCGGAAAAAGATACCATATCTCCTGGCATCAGCATAGAGGGTTCCATACGGTGCCCGCCCGAAGCGCGCAGCTCCATGAGCAGTTCAGGAATCCGCTTACGGATTTCCCTGAAAACTGTTCTGTTGCCCGGATATTCTGCCAGAGTCCTTCTCCCGGACTTTCCGCTCTGTCGCATCCAAGCCCCGCGATACCCGGGCAGCTCATGGCTAATGCCGCTTTGCTGTCCTTTGCCCTGCAAATATCTGCTCATGCAAGCATGGCGGCTGCTTGCCGGGCGTATTGTGCAATAAAAGACGGCTGGTATTCCAGCCGCCCTGTGTATTCAGTATTTAATTTTTGCCTGTCTTTATATTATCCCGTTCAGTAACAGAATGAGCAAAACACATGTAATGATCACCAACACGGCCATAAGAAGCATTCCCGTGTGCCTTGTCCGCCCCGGTTTCGCGGAAGCATCCACAAAACCGCTTTTGCGTAACGCGGTGATCACCGGCTTATACAGCAAAAATGTGAGAGCGGCATTCAATCCGCCTTTCAACAGATTGAAGGGCAGAAACACCGGAAGCAGCATCTCCGCAACCGCTTCCCTCGGATACCCCATATAAAGCGGCGTAACCAGATAATTCCACAGCAGCATAACAATTACAGTTATGATACAGCCTGCGCTCAGTCCGAGAACAGCGCCGGATAAATCGTGTCTCTTTTTATAGATAACCGCCGCCGTACATGCAAATGAAAGAGTCTGTACAATATTCATAATACATCCCAAAATGCCCGTATCGCTGACGGTTATCATTTCAATCACAGCGACTGTAACAGACACAATACAGGAAGTCATTGGGCCCCAGATCAGCCCGCCCAGCGTAACGATTACATCAGAAGGATCATACTTCAAAAAGAGTATGACCGGAACTCTTCCAACGGCCATGACAACATAGGTAATGGCGCAAAGCATGGCGATCATGGTGATTTTTCTTGTCTTTGTGTTCATAGTAGTTTCCTCCGAAATCTAAAAAATTAACACCTAAAAGAAATTGTCTTTTGGGTGTCAATAGCAATCAGATCACAGAGGAGCACTCATTTTTGCATCCTGCATTATAATCTCACTGTATCTTCTTTCATCCAGACTGTACTGTTGGTTTTGGAATTTCACCAAATCATGCGAATACCGCTCGCGGACTATACCGCCAATCGGGAATTTCACCCTGCCCCGAAGACACTTCTGTTTAGTTGTTAAAAACATTATAGTCCGCCCTGGTTATTTTTACAAGATTGGGATTCTCCTGTCCTACGTTTTTCAGTTCCTTCAATTCCCCGGTCTTTGATATGGACGCGATCATATCGTAAGCGTCCTCTGTCAGTTGATTGTCGGCGTCCCCACTTCGATCAGATTTCCGTCCGGATCATAAAACCGGATTACCTTCTGTCCCCAGCTGTGTGTCATAAGCCTGTTGGCATATTTGAGCGAAGGATAATTCTTTTCCAGCTTCTCAACAAACGCTTCTATATTTTTTTCTTCAAAATACAGTTCACAGGAATTACTTTCCGGAACGATATCTTTTCCCAGAAAATCTCTCCAGATTTTTTCATCCTGCAGCACCAGCCCCTCAGTCAGGATCATATTGCCGTCATTATCCAGTACCACGTCAAGACCAAACAGATCGTGATAGAACTTACGGGATTTTTCTATATCTTTTACAACAATCAGCACATTCTTTAATTTCATTACAGACACCTCGCCTTTATTCAAAACAGCCGCAACTGCTCATATTCTGTACTGACATTTAACAGAGCCGGAGTATTATGCAGGATTTGTTCTGCCGCACGATCGTCCAGCAACCATCGTTTCAGTTCCCCCGGTTCCAGGATCAGCGGCATACGGTCGTGAACGGGCTCCATGGAAGGATTCGCCGCTGTCGTCAGGATCACAAACCTGTGTCCGTCTTCATATAGATTGTAACATCCGGCCAGAAACATCACTGGTCCATCTTTCCGCTCAAAGGAATATTTCGTTTTTTCCTTATCCCATTCGTAGAAACCTCCTGCCGTAATAATGCAACGCCTGTGCCGGAAACTGTCCCGGAACGTCCTTCGTTCGAATGCGCTTTCCGAACGGGCATTAATAAGTAGTCTTCCTTTCTCAAAGCCCGGAAAACCCCAGATCATTTTTTCCACTGCCAGACAGCCGACCTGTTCCCTGATCACAAGAGCCTCCTGAGAGGGACATACATCTCCGGCATATTTCTCCTGCCGCGTCCAGTCCAGATCTCCAGGGAGTTTCTGTATTTCCCTTAAAGCAGATTCATCCACGTAATAACGGCCGCACATCGTTCCGCTCCTCCTGCTGCATCCCGCATCTGATATAACCTTATTATACAAAATATATCGGGCTTGCCAATATTCTGTCTGTTATTCCTCCAGGAATTCCTTTACACGTTCAAGGCTTATTTCAAGCGTCTCTGCTATCTCATTCTGTTTGTAGCCCTTCTTATACAGGCGGAATATATTTCTGCCTGTTTCTATTCCTCGCGCTTCGCCCAGTCGTATTCCGCGTTCTTCGCCGCGTTCCTCTCTTTCCTGCATCATCATATCTATCGCTTTGCACATATTGTAATCCTCCTGCCCTACGTCTTTTTTCAGTTCCTTTAATTCTCCGGTCTTTGACATGGACGCGATCATATCATAAGCGTCCTCTGTCAGTTGATTGTCGGCGTCCCCACTTCGATCAGATTCCCGTCTGGGTCGTAAAATCTCACAACTTTCGGGATTTTTCTATATCTTTTACAACAATCAAAACGTTCTCCAGCCTCATTACAGATGTTTCTCTAATTTTTCTTCTTCCCGGCTTTACTCGCTTTTCAGATGTCGGTTCTCGAATAAAATTTATCCAGTAACCGCCCCAGATCCCGGGGATTCTCCTCGTTTACTACATGTCCGGTATTCTGGATGATCTTTAACTTTGCATTTTTCATGTTCTGGGAAAAGTACAAAGCCGATTTCATGTTGGCGCCGTCCTTTTTCCCGCAGATAATCAGCGCAGGACATTTTATATTCTTGACTTTTTCACTGAAATCCAGATTTTTCATAGTATTTCCCAGTAGAAAGGTATCTCTTTTATTGAACGCCATATTCTGAAAAACAGATTCCGGAAGAAATCTGAAAATGATATTTTGGATACAGAACATTACCTTCGGCACTTTACAGGGAGCGCCGATCAAAACAAGTGTTTTTACTTTTTCCGGGAAATCCAGAGCATAGTTCAGCGCTAGAATACCGCCCAGCGAAAGTCCGCATAAATGAATCCTGCCGTCAATCCTGCCGCAGTACTCTATAAATGCAGCATATAAATTTTCATAAGTAGCTTCTTTTCCTTTAAGAATTGAAGACAAATCCGGACACAGAATATCTCCGCTGTTTTTCATATAGGAAAGGGTGGCTTTCCAGCTTTCCGCCTTATGCCCCGAACCATGGATAAATATTTTTTTCATCATATAATCTCCTGACAGAATTTCTGTTCACACTTTACATTATACTTTCTTTGCATACATTCGTCCACCATTATCCACAGGGTTTTCTCCTTCAGAAACTTTTTAATTTCTGGCGTCTTTTCTCCTATCATGTATATTTCGTCTAAATCCCAGATACGTCATTCCAAAATACAGCAGGTACACCCCTGCAAAGAGCAAAAAAGAAATCGCCGCATAGAATCAGATTTCTCCTGTAACTCTTTATAAAGATGGCAGCCGCTACTTTAAAAATTTCATTACTTCTTCCATAGAACTTTTTCCTAGTGTGAACTGCTCAAATGCAATATATCTTTTTTCTGCAACAGTATGTTCTTTTTCACAGCACCTTTTTACTATTTCAGCCTCATTATCTAACGGTTTATCTACATTTGATCTTGTACGATAAGCCTCGTAATATCTTATCCCAAATCTTCTTTGGGATTCTGCATTGATGTGAATACCGTCTGGATTGGGGTACAGTTTTTCTCCGGTTACAAAATAACAATTACTATTATTTTCCGCATACCTGAGTAATTCCTGATTGATCATGCTATGCTCCACGCAGCTTCTCCCGAAACCGGACTTTCCCAGATAATCTCCCAGACCGCCAACAATAAACGGAATTTCCGGAACATCCAATTCTTTTCTGAATGAGCTGACCAAGGAATCAAGTTTCTGATAATAAGTTTTATATCTCTCACCGTAGCCGTCGCTTTCCCCCTGATGCCATAAGATCGCGATCAATTCACTGGTTTCCATAGCAAACTTTGCTTCGCTGACCGCATGGCGAAAAAGACTTCCTTCCATGTTCCACTCATCAATGGAACTGCCTCCTTCCGCACAAGGAATCAGTCCGATCTGCTCGTTTTTGTTTATATTGCTCCACGCCTGCGCAAACGACGCCGCCGGTCCGACACCGGCAACCGACCGGTCAAAATGGATAGGCTCTGTCATCATCTGCCATCTCCCGTTTCTGAGCATAAAAATATTTTCATTATAAATCGGCGCGACCTCATGCAAAAATCCGCGCCCTGCCATATTTGATTGACCTATAAGCAACACTGATTTCATTTTTAATTTCCTTTCTCTCTGGCATCAACATACAAAATAACTTCCATGATAATTTTATGATCTTAAAACCATTTTGCCTTCTCATCCCTGAACTCTGGCACAGCGCCGTTTTCATACGGATCATAATTGCGGCAGTTGCATCCGAACTCTTTCAGAGATTTTATGCGGTTCTCCGGCGTCCATTCGATCAGGGAAAGTCCGTCGAATTCTTCTATTTCCCCTGTATTCATTTTATTTCTGAAATACCATTCCACAACCGTCTGGTTTTCTTTGTGAAAAAACTGCTTTATATCCCATTCGAGAACCTTTCCCCGCGTATTCCACTCGTCAAACCAGTGCTTTACGGTTCTCCGGTCCGTATACTTTGGCCCCCAGCTTTCCGTATACTCCGCGTCTTCTGTAAAAATGTCGTCAATGCCTAAATCCTGCTGGCATAGCCACATCTCAAACCATAAATGGATAATCTTTTCTCTTTCTGTCATACAGTCTCACCTCAAAAATCCAGATTTCGCTGAAAGGCTTCTACAATCGGAGCTAAAGAAGCATAATCAACAAAATTCACTTTTGAATTAAAAGTTTCTATCATAGCGTTCACCTCAGCCGTTTTCTTCTCTTCCGGAATGCCCTTCGCCTTATGATATAAAAGTGTCATCATCGTCTTATGCCTGAAACTCAATTTCTGATAATCAATACCGCCTCTCAGATGAAAAATATCCGCATACTTCATTATGTTCTCCGGCACCTGCTTTTCCATGGCTCTTCTGATATTATTTATATTTTCTCTGTCGTGTACATCCGCCAGCCCTACCGTTACGATTATCAGTTTCACACCATTGGGTAATATTTTAATTATTTTCCTTAACCCCTTTATCCCGCCTGCATATAACGCACCGAAATACACAATCTGATTATATCGAGTCAGATCATTTACTGACTCGTATGTTACTGCTGGAAAATGAACGATTTCAGAAAATCTTTTTGCATATCGTTCTGTTGTACCATACTGGCTTCCATATATAATTAAAGAATTCATATATCGCTAACCTCACCACTTCTTCTTAATTCCGTAATAAATGAAAGGCTATAGGACATCTTTTACTTTCTCCAAAGTTATCTCAATTATATCAAACAATTATATTCTTCTCTACAATTCTCTTCAGAAAAAATGTCCCCGGCGGCAACTCGCCTGGGACATTTAAAAGCCGGGATTATTTTATTAGCTTCTTCACATTCCCGCTTTTTATAAACTCAAGATTCTGCCTGATTTTTTCAATCGGCCAATTCCACCATTGCAGTTTCAAAAGATCAGCAATAGTCTTCTCATCAAAGCGCTTGCGTATCTGCTTTGCCGGTACACCGCCAACAATTGTATAAGGCGGTACATCCTTCGTAACAACAGCGCGGGCGCCAATGACGGCGCCATCTCCAACAGTAACTCCAGCCAAAATAACTGCTTCATACCCGATCCAGACATCATTGCCAATAACAATATCTCCTTTATTGTCCCAGGCTGACGTTATATCCCTGACATCCAGCTCCCACTCTTCAAAAAAAATTGGAAATGGATAAGTAGATATAGATTCCAAAGTGTGATTAGCGCTGTTGAACAGGAACTTTGCACCGCAAGCAATAGAGCAGAATTTGCCGATAAACAGCTTATCATGATTGATCGGGTAATGATAAAGCACGTTGTTTGTCTGAAATTCTCTGGGATCATTCTCAAAATCATTATAGATTGTATAATCGCCTATACAAATGCTGGAATCTGTCACAACATTCTTTAAATAGACAGTTTCTGTATCTCTTGAACGGGGATATATATTTTTTTTCCGATATAGCCATTTGAAATTCCTCCTTGATTTTTTTCGTATTATGCGGCTATATCGGCCATTACAATGCAGCGCTTCACCTTCTGTCACCTCATTTACAAATGTTTTATTTTTGTTCGGTTCTATACCTCAGAAATTGTCTTTTTCTGCGCTACTTCTTTTTCAGCTTTTTCAATTCTCCCTTCTTCGAAATTGGATTTAAAAGCATAAAAGCTTGTCCTTTCGGACAATCAGTATCGAAAATCCCCGTCTCTACGGACGGGGATTTTCTTATTTATCTCTCCAGATTATTCTGCCCTTGGACAGATCATACGGAGAAAGTTCTATTGTCACTTTATCTCCCGGAAGGATGCGGATGAAGTTCATACGCAGCTTGCCGCTGATATGAGCCAGAACCACATGTTTGTTCTCCAGTTCCACTTTAAACATTGCGTTTGGAAGCTTCTCAAGAACAGTACCTTCCACTTCAATTACATCTGCTTTTGACATTATTAACCTCCTGTGTCGTCTGTCATTTTGTAAGAGTCAGAATTTCCGGTTCGCCGTCTGTGATCAGAACGGTATTTTCATAATGAGCGGAAAGCGATCCGTCCATTGTCACAACTGTCCAGTCATCATCCTCCCAGGCCACGTCCGCGCGGCCCATATTGATCATCGGTTCAATCGCCAGAGTCATGCCCGGAAGCAGCTTGATTCCGCGTCTTTTCTGGGGAAAATTCGGTATCTGGGGATCCTCGTGAAGGTGCGTGCCGATACCATGCCCTACCAGATCTCTTACGATACCATAGCGGTATTTCGCTGCATAAGCTCCGATTGCCTTGGAAATATCGTTCAGATGATATCCCGGTTTTGCATATTTGATTCCTTCAAAGAAACTCTGCTTCGTCACTTCCATTAACTGGCGGGCCTCCGGCGAGACTTCTCCTACCGCATAAGTACGGGCTGCATCGGAGTGATATCCCTTATAGATCAGTCCGGCGTCAATTTTTACCAGATCGCCTTCTTTTATGATCTTTTCCTTAGATGGAATCCCGTGTACCACCTCGTCATTGAGACTTATACAGAAAGATCCGGGAAATCCCTGATAATTCAGGAAATTCGGAGTACAGCCCAGAGAACGGATCATTTCTTCTCCAATACGGTCCAGTTCCTTAGTGCTGATTCCTGGTTTAATATGAGCTGCCAGTCCGTCATGGACTTTTTCCAGAAGATGGCCGGCCTCTCTCATAAGTTCTATTTCATGTTCTGACTTAATTGAAACTGACATTTATATCATTCTCCTAAAACTCCCACGATCTCCTGGAATACTTCCTCAAGAGAACGGGTTCCGTCTACTGTTTTTAATACGCCTTCTTTAGTATAATAGTCGATCAGCGGCTGTGTCTGCTCATGGTAAACTTTCAGACGTTTGGAAACAGTCTCCGGTTTATCATCGTCACGCAGCACAAGAGCCTCTCCGCAGGTGTCACAGATTCCCTCTTTCTTCGGAGCCGCATAAACGATATGGTAGGTTGCGCCGCACTTCAGGCAGGCTCTTCTTCCGGACATACGGTTGACGATATTCTCATCCGGTACATCCACATCAATAGCATAGTCAATTTTACTCCCCAGCTTGTTCAGCGCATCTGTGAGGCATTCAGCCTGGGGGATCGTCCTTGGAAATCCGTCCAGAACATATCCGTTTTTCGCGTCGTCCTGCTGGATTCTGTCCACTACCAGATCACAGGTCAGTTCATCAGGCACAAGAAGGCCCTGATCCATATAAGTTTTTGCCTTTTTGCCAAGCTCTGTTCCATTTTTGATGTTCGCACGGAAAATATCGCCTGTAGAAATATGCGGAATACCATATTTCTCGGCAATTTTCTTTGCCTGTGTTCCTTTTCCTGCGCCTGGCGCGCCCAACATGATAATTCTCATAAACATACCCTCCTTTTTTGTAAAACATATAGCAAATCAAGGCTGCGGCATCTAAATACCGCAACCTTCATTTCTAATTGTTCAGGAAGCCTTTATAATTGCGGACAAGCATCTGTGACTCAATCTGCTTCACAGTTTCCAGAACGACGCCTACTACGATGATGATAGAGGTTCCGCCGAAGGAAACATTCGCTCCGAAGACGCCGTTAAAGAAGAACGGGATCACGGCCACAATAATCAGACCTACTGCACCTATAAATATAATATAACTCAGCATTTTCGTCAAATAATCTGATGTAGGTTTTCCCGGACGTATTCCCGGAATAAAACCGCCCTGCTTTTTGATATTATCTGCTACTTCCAGAGGATTAAAGGTAATGGAAGTATAGAAATATGCAAAGAATACGCAGAGAACCACATATACAATAAGCCCCCAGCTATATTTGATCTGGGAAGGATTACACCAGTTACTTGAAGATAAGCCCTTGAGAATCTCACTTCCGATTCCTGTTCCATTAGCTTTTCCGGCAAACTGAGCGATCAGTCCCGGGAAAGACATGATAGATGATGCAAAGATGATGGGAATAACGCCGGCTGTATTTACTTTCAGCGGAATATTGTTCGTCTGTCCGCCCATAAGTTTTCTTCCAACCATTTTCTTGGAGTACTGAACCGGGATCCTTCTCTCAGCGCCATTAAGAATCAGAACGAAAACAACTACAACAAGAATAACGGCGATGATGATCACACCCGCCAGCATACCTTTTGCAATCGTTTTTCCTTTAATAAAGTTCTCATAAAGAAGTCCCATATCGCTGGGAATTCTGGAAATAATGTTTACCGCCAGAACAATAGAAATTCCGTTTCCTATGCCTTTCTCGGTAATCCGTTCGCCAATCCACATCAGCATTGCTGATCCAGCTGTTAAAGAAACAACAACAACGATTCCCTTCAGAACGTTCATATCCTCGACAATATTTCCCCTGCTAAATGCAATCGTCATTGCTACTGACTCAAAAAGTGCAAGTCCAATAGTCACATAACGGGTAATTGCCGTAAGTTTTTTTCGTCCTTCCTCACCGTCTCTGTGCATTTCCTCCAGAGCCGGAATCGCAATGGTCAGAAGCTGAATGATAATGGACGATGTAATATAAGGCGTAATATTAAGAGCAAATACAGACATACTCTCAAAAGAGCCGCCGGTAAATGCGTCAAAAAAGTTGAACGCATCACCGGTATTGCTCTGGAACCACTGCCGGAATACATCACTGTCCACACCGGGAACAGGAAGCTGTGATCCAATACGGATAACGAGGATCATCCATACTACATAAAGCAGCTTACGCCTCATTTCTTTTACTCTGAAAACATTTTTGAGAGTCTCGAACATTAGATCACCTCTACTGTACCACCTGCTGCTTCAATTTTTGCTTTTGCTGTTTCGCTGACAGCGTTTACTTTTACATTCAGTTTCTTAGTAAGCTCACCGTTTCCAAGAATCTTCACGCCGTCGCCTGCTTTGGAAATTGCGCGGCTTTCCAGTAAAGTATCAACGGTAACTTCTGCTCCGTCCTCAAAACGGTTCAGTACGTCCACATTGATCGCAATAATTTCTTTAGAATTTCTGTTCGTAAAACCTCTCTTGGGAAGACGTCTGTATAAAGGCATCTGACCGCCTTCAAATCCCGGTTTCTTATGTCCGGAACGTGCTAACTGACCTTTGTGACCTTTACCTGCGGTCTTGCCGTTTCCTGAACCATGACCGCGGCCTCTTCTGAAGTTATTGCTGTGCTTGGAGCCTTCTGCTGGTCTTAAATTTGCTAACTCCATGTTGGGCACCTCCTTTTATTTCTTCAAATCTGTTTCCTGTGATTACTCTTCAACCTTTACCAGATGCTGAACCTGTTTGATCATTCCTCTGGTAGCAGCATTATCCGGCATTTCAACTGTTTTATGCATTTTGGTAAGTCCCATAGCCTCTACAGTCTTTTTATGTTTCGGAACTGCGCCGATGGGAGACTTCACTAAAGTAACTTTGATTGTGTCTGCCATTGTTTTTTCCTCCTTATGCCAGAATCTCATCCACAGATTTTCCGCGGAGTTTTGCAACTTCCTCCGGAGTCTTTAACTGGCTTAATCCCTGAATAGTAGCCAGGACGACATTCTGTTTGTTTCTGGAGCCCATACATTTTGTACGGATGTTCTTGATACCTGCAAGCTCGATAACGGCACGGGCCGGACCGCCGGCGATTACACCGGTACCTTCCGGAGCACGTTTCAGAAGCATCTCAGCGCTTCCGAATTTACCGATAAAATCATGTGTGATAGAACCGTTTTCGTCTCTTGCCACTGTTACCAGTTTTTTCATAGCGTCTTCTTTTCCTTTGCGGATCGCTTCCGGAATTTCAGCCGCCTTTCCTAAACCTGCACCAACATGTCCGTTGCCGTCGCCTACAACAACCAAAGCTGTAAAACGGAAGTTACGGCCACCTTTAACGACCTTGGTAACACGTTTGATTGACACTACTTTATCTTCTAATTCTAACTGACTAGCATCAATAAGAGTATGTTTCATGTGTCTTTTTCCTCCCTCTTAGAATTTCAGTCCAGCTTCTCTTGCTGCGTCTGCCAGTGCTTTTACCTTACCATGGTAAATGTAGCCCCCTCTGTCGAAGACTACGCTCTCAATACCTGCTTCAACTGCTTTCTTTCCGATTACAGTTCCGAGATATGCGGCTGCCTTTACATCGTCTGTATGCTCCAGCTCTGCCTTTACATCTTTCTGAAGAGTAGAAGCTGATACTAAGGTTTTTCCTACGCTGTCATCAATGATCTGCGCATACATATGCTTGTTGGAACGGAATACAGCCAGTCTTGGAGTAGTAGCTGTTCCGCTGAGATGATGACGGATTCTTCTATGTTTCTTTTCACGAATTTCCGCTCTGGATGCTTTCTTAATCATGTTCTCACTCTCCTTATTTATTTCTTACCGGTCTTGCCGACTTTACGTCTGATGACTTCATCAACATATTTGATACCTTTACCCTTATATGGCTCCGGTCTTCTCTTGTCTCTGATCTCAGCGGCATACTGGCCGACTTTTTCTTTACTGATACCGGAAACAATGATCTTGTTTCCATCGACTTTGGATTCCAGACCGTCCGGATCCTCCATCTCTACGGGGTGAGAATATCCCAGAGAAAGCACGAGCTTTTTGCCCTGTTTCTGAGCTCTATAACCTACACCGTTTACTTCCAGCTCTTTGGTGTAGCCTTCGCTGACACCAACCACCATATTGTGGATAAGGCTTCTCGTTAAACCGTGCAAAGATTTCATTTTCTTCAGGTCATTTGGTCTTGAAACAACCACATGGCCGTCTTCTACTTTAATTTCCATTTCTGTAGGAAGCGCTCTTTCAAGTGTTCCCTTCGGACCTTTTACAGTTACCACATTTCCTGCAGCTACATTTACTTCAACGCCTGCTGGAATGGCTACCGGAAGTCTTCCGATTCGTGACATAATATTGTCCTCCTTACTTAGATTGTCGGAGAAAGCGTAACGCCTTCTCTGTTTTCAGTTTATTTATATATATTACAAGGAAGTTCCGTTCACTAAATTCAGCCTTCGCTTACGCCCGGCTTCATTAAGTTCCTCGGAACGATCTTCGTACTAAATTTATGCTGCGCCTGACGGCTTGCATTCATTAAGTATTCTGGATCACCATACAAATGCCAGAACTTCTCCGCCTACATGAAGCTTACGTGCTTCTTTATCAGTAATAACGCCTTTGTTTGTAGAAATAATAGCGATTCCAAGACCGCCAAGTACTCTTGGCAGTTCGTCCTTGCCTGCGTAGATACGAAGACCCGGTTTTGAAATTCTTTTCAGTCCAGTGATGATCTTATCGTTTTTGGTCTCACCGTATTTCAGAGTGATGTGGATGTTTTTGATTGCTCCATCCTCTACTAAATCATACTTTGCAATATATCCTTCGTCAACCAGGATATTAGCGATAGCAATTTTCATTTTGGACGCCGGAACATCTACAGTGTCGTGTTTTGCAGTGTTCGCGTTGCGGATTCTTGTAAGCATATCTGCGATCGGATCGCTCATTGTCATGTTAGTTTCCTCCTCTTATTTTTCAGACTTTACATGATGATAATAATAATGGAAATTTTCGATTACCAGGATGCTTTTTTCACACCCGGGATCTGTCCTTTGTAAGCCAGTTCACGGAAGCAGATTCTGCAGATTCCGTATTTTCTTAAGTATGCGTGTGGACGGCCACAAATTCTGCAGCGGCTGTATTCTCTTGTGGAGAATTTCTGTTTGCGCTGCTGTTTGATTTTCATTGCTGTTTTAGCCATTAGAATTCTCCCTCCTATTTCGCAAACGGCATATTGAACTGAGTCAGTAATTCACGTGCTTCTTCATCGGTCTTTGCTGTGGTAACGAAGATAATGTCCATACCTCTTACCTTGTCAACCTTATCATACTCGATTTCCGGGAAGATAAGCTGCTCTTTGATACCAAGAGCATAATTTCCTCTGCCGTCGAAAGCGTTGGGATTAACGCCGCGGAAGTCGCGTACACGGGGAAGCGCAAGGTTGATCAGACGGTCAGCAAACTCATACATCTTTTCACCTCTTAAGGTTACTTTGCAGCCGATTGCCATTCCCTCTCTGATCTTGAAGTTTGCAACGGATTTTTTCGCCTTTGTGGCAATAGCCTTCTGGCCTGTGATCGTTTCCATATCTGCGATTGCAGAGTCAAGAAGCTTCGCATTTTCCTTTGCTTCACCAACACCCATGTTTACAACAATTTTTTCGAGTTTTGGCACTTCCATCACATTTTTATATCCAAATTTTTTGATCATGTTGTCCATGATCTCATTTTTGTAAAGATCTTTTAATCTACTCACCTGTCATGCCTCCTCTCTTATTTGTCGATTACCGCGCCTGTTGCTTTTGCAACGCGGACCTTTTTGTCTCCATCCATCTTGAATCCGACTCTGGTTACTTTTCCGTCTACTACCAGCATCACGTTGGATACATGAAGAGCAGCTTCTTTCTGGGTGATTCCGCCTGCCTGATTTGCCGCGGACGGTTTATTGTGCTTTGTAACCATGTTTACGTTTTCAACGATCACGGTGTTGTCTTTTACGTTTACGGCAAGAACCTTACCTTCTTTGCCTTTATCTTTACCGGCGATCACTCTGACGGTATCGCCTTTCTTAATCTTCATAGCTGACATCAGGCACCCTCCTATAATACTTCCGGAGCTAAGGAAACGATCTTCATAAACTTCTTCTCACGAAGTTCTCTGGCAACTGGCCCGAAAATACGTGTTCCTCTCGGAGTTAAGTCATCTTTAATGATTACGGCTGCATTTTCATCGAAGCGGATGTAAGATCCGTCTTTACGACGAGCGCCTTTTTTTGTACGGACAACAACGGCCTTTACTACGTCGCCTTTTTTTACAACGCCGCCTGGTGTTGCATCTTTGACAGTAGCAACGATCGTGTCGCCGATATTCGCATATCTTCTTGTAGAGCCGCCCATAACACGAATACAAAGGATTTCTTTTGCACCAGTGTTGTCGGCAACTTTTAATCTACTTTCCTGCTGAATCATACTGGTTTCCTCCTTATTTCACTTTCTCTACGATCTCAACCAGTCTCCATCTCTTATCCTTGGACAGCGGTCTGGTTTCCATAACCTTTACGGTATCGCCGATATTGCACTCATTATTCTCGTCATGTGCTTTGAGTTTATATGTTCTCTTTACGATTTTTTTGTAAAGAGGATGTTTTACATGGTCTTCAATAGCAACAACGATGGTTTTGTCCATCTTATCGCTGACAACCTTACCCACGCGGGTTTTTCTCAGATTTCTTTCCACGATTATGTCCTCCTATATTCACTATTTTGCAGCGTTTGCCTGCTCAGTGATTACTGTCTGGATTCTGGCAATATTTCTGCGAACCTCTTTGATTCTGCTGGTATTGTCTAATTGATTGGTTGCATTCTGAAATCTCAGATTGAAAAGTTCTTTCTTAGCAGCTACTAATTCTTCGTTTAATTCTGCAGCTGATTTTGCCTTTAAATCTTCTACGAATTTATTAATTTTCACTGTTATCACCGCCTTCTAAGTCTGCACGAGAAACGATTTTGCATTTACATGGTAACTTGTGCATTGCAAGACGTAATGCCTCGCGGGCTACCTCTTCGGAAACGCCTGCAATTTCGAACATTACACGTCCTGGCTTAACAACTGCTACCCAGTATTCCAGGGAACCTTTACCGGAACCCATACGTGTTTCTGCTGGTTTCGCTGTTACTGGTTTATCCGGGAAGATCTTGATCCAAACCTGTCCGCCACGCTTGATGTAACGTGTCATGGCAATACGGGCTGCTTCAATCTGATTGGATCTGATCCAGCATGGTTCAGTGGCAACAAGGCCGAATTCGCCGTAATTGATTTTATTGCCTCTCAGGGCTTTACCTCTCATGGAGCCACGGAATTGTTTACGACGTTTTACTCTTTTTGGCATTAACATTATTTATCGCTCCCTTCCTTAGTTCCTTTTGTGGGAAGTACCTCACCATTATAAACCCAGGCTTTTACGCCGACTTTGCCGTAAGTTGTGTCTGCTTCTGCAAAACCGTAATCGATATCTGCACGAAGTGTCTGAAGCGGAATAGTTCCCTCGCTGTAGAACTCTGTACGTGCCATATCTGCGCCGCCAAGACGTCCGGATACAGCAGTCTTGATTCCTTTAGCGCCGGCCTTCATTGTTCTCTGCATTGTGGATTTCATTGCACGCCTGAAAGAGATACGGTTCTCAAGCTGAAGAGCGATGTTCTCTGCTACAAGCTGAGCGTCTCTGTCCGGTCTTTTTACTTCCTTGATATCAACGATCAGTTTCTTGTCTGTGTATTTCTGCAGCTCTGCTTTTACTTTTTCGATCTCAGCGCCGCCCTTACCGATAACGATACCAGGCTTTGCAGTATAGATGATAATCTTTACTCTGTCAGATGCTCTCTCAATCTCAATCTTGGAAACGCCTGCGCTGTAAAGTTTTTTCTTTAAAAATGTTCTGATATTGTAGTCTTCAACCAGGTAATCTGCAAAATCTGCTTCTGCATACCATCTGGAATCCCAATCCTTAATAATACCCACTCTAAGGCCATGTGGATTAACTTTCTGTCCCATGCTTTTCCTCCTTATCTTTCATCCAGCACGATGGTGATATGGCTTGTTCTCTTCTCAATTCTGTAAGCACGGCCCTGTGCTCTCGGCTGAATACGCTTCATTGTAGGTCCCTTGTTTGCATAGCACTCTGCAATATAGAGGTTATCTGCGCTCATTCCGTTGTTGTTTTCAGCGTTTGCGATTGCTGATTCAAGCAGCTTTTTCAGAACGCTGGAAGCATATCTCGGATTATATGTCAGGATACCAAGCGCTGTCTGCACGTCCTTGCCGCGGATCACGTCTAATACATAGCAGGCTTTCTGAACAGAAATTCTTGCATAAGATAATTTTGCAGACGGTCTTGTCTCTTTATTATTCTCATTTCTGGCTCTCTTAATCTGGCTTCTATGTCCCTTTGCCATTTTAAAGTGCCTCCTTTCTTTTCATTCGATATCTCATGGAAACCGTCCTGATCTCCGGAATTTCCAAACTTTCCGGATGACCAGGCGGATATTTTCACTTAGCGGACGCCGGATTTCTTCTCGTCTTTGCCGTGTCCTCTGTAGGTTCTTGTTGCAACAAACTCTCCCAGTTTATGGCCGACCATATCTTCAGTGATATATACCGGCACATGCTTTCTTCCGTCATGAACAGCGATTGTGTGTCCTACGAAAGACGGGAAAATTGTGGAGCGGCGTGACCATGTTTTGATCACAGCTTTGTCGTTTGCAGCATTCAGAGCGTCAACCTTTTTCAGCAGGCTTGCGTCTGCAAAAGGTCCTTTTTTCAATGAACGAGACATTCTTTACCCTCCTTATTATTTCGATAAAGCTCTTCCATCGCGTCTTCTTACGATGAGCTTGTTGGACTGTTTGTTCTTCTTTCTTGTCTTCAGACCAAGTGCAGGCTTGCCCCATGGTGTACACGGACCAGGACGTCCGATACCGGTCTTGCCTTCACCACCGCCGTGCGGATGGTCGTTGGGGTTCATAACAGAACCGCGGACAGTAGGTCTGATTCCCATGTGACGCTTACGTCCAGCTTTACCGATGTTGATAAGGTTGTGATCTCCGTTTCCTACGATACCGATGGAAGCGCGGCAGGTCATAGGAACCATTCTCATTTCACCGGATGGTAATCTTAATGTCGCATATTTTCCTTCTTTTGCCATTAACTGAGCGCCATTTCCGGCGGAACGAACCATCTGACCGCCTTTTCCGGCATGAAGCTCAATGTTGTGGATCATAGTACCAACCGGAATCATTTCCAGCGGCAGGCAGTTGCCTACGCGGATTTCAGCTTCCGGTCCGTTCATTACCTTCTGGCCGACTTTCAGGCCTTCCGGAGCAAGAATATATGCTTTCTCGCCGTCTGCGTAGCAGATCAGAGCGATGTTTGCTGTTCTGTTCGGATCGTACTCGATTGTTTTTACAGTTGCCGGAATTCCATCTTTTCTTCTCTTGAAGTCGATGATTCTGTATTTTCTTCTGCTTCCGCCTCCGCGGTGTCTGACAGTGATCTTACCCTGATTGTTACGTCCGGCATTTTTCTTTAAAGACACTACCAGAGATTTCTCCGGCTTGCTGGCAGTAATTTCAGAGAAATCGGAACCTGTCATGTGTCTTCTTGACGGTGTATATGGGTTATAGGTTTTGATTCCCATGATGTTTCTCCTTTCGAATTTATTCTCGTGCTTTCGTGCACATATGCGCGATAAACAGAGCGCTAAGACTTACAGGTGACAACTGCGTCATGCTCGCATGTAAGCAGTTGTTGACTGGAAGGCTTATAAGCGTGTAACGCGACTGAGGAAGCTTTGCTTCCGAAGTGCGCTCTGTTTCTGTTGAGCGTACCTTTCGTCGCTTCCGAAGTGCGCTCTGTTTTACAATTAAAGGAAGTTCGATTCACTAAATTCGTCCATCGCCTCAGCTCGGACTCATTAAGTTCCTTCGAACGACGTTCTCACTAAATTCGTGCTGCGTCTGTCGACTTGCACTTATTAAGTGATCACAGTCCTTCAAAAATCTCGATATCCTTGCTGTCCTCGGTCAGAGCCACGATTGCCTTTTTGGTCTTTGCAGTCTTTCCTACAACATTTCCGCGGCGTCTCTTCTTGCCGTCCTGGTTCATGGTATTTACACTTTTTACCTTTGTACCCTCAAACATTTTCTCCACAGCTTCTTTGATCTGGGATTTGTTTGCTTCCGGATGTACCAGGAATGTATATTTCTTTTCTGCCATGATGTTCATGGTTTTTTCTGTAATCACAGGTTTCAGGATTACGTCATAGTACTTAATGTCTGCCATTATGCGTACACCTCCTCGATGGATGCCACAGCATCTTTGGTAACTACGACTGTGTTATGTTTCATAACATCGTATACGTTCATGGTGTTTACAGTTGCAGTCTGTACATCTGCGATGTTTCTTGCGGAAAGGATCACGTTCTGATCATCAGCAGCAGTGATCACAAGAGCCTTGTCTGCTTTCAGATTATTGAGAACTCTCTGCATTTCCTTTGTCTTGATCTCTGCGAGAGCAAGATTTTCAACTACAACAAGCTTATTGTCCTGAACTTTGGAGGTCAGAGCAGATCTTAAAGCAGCTCTTCTTTCCTTTTTGTTCATTTTTACTGAGTAATCTCTCGGAACGGGAGCGAATACAACACCGCCGCCGGTCCACTGTGGTGCGCGGATGGAACCCTGCCTTGCGTGACCTGTTCCTTTCTGTCTCCACGGTTTTCTTCCGCCGCCGCTTACTTCAGAACGGGTTTTAGCCTTCTGAGTACCCTGGCGTTTATTTGCAAGCTGGCGAACAACAGCGAGATGAACCAGATGCTCGTTGATCGGCGCGCCGAACACTGCATCGTTCAGCTCCATGGTTCCAACTTCATTGCCTTCCATATTATAAACAGTTACGTTTGCCATTCTGATGCTCCTCCTTTCTCATTATAAAGACTTTACTGTCTCTTTGATGGTCACCAGAGATTTCTTAGGTCCCGGAACAGCACCTTTTACTAACAGTAAGTTGTTTTCTGTATCTACGCGAACGATTTCAAGATTCTGTACAGTCACCTGAACATGTCCCATCTGGCCAGGCATCTTTTTACCCTTAAATACCTTGCTGGGATCAGATGCAGCGCCGTTGGAACCTGCATGACGGTGATATTTGGAACCGTGAGCCATGGGTCCTCTGGACTGTCCGTGTCTCTTGATCGCGCCCTGGAAGCCTTTACCTTTGGAAATTGCAGTCGCGTCAATGTGATCGCCTGCCGCAAAGATATCAGCCTTAATTTCCTGTCCAACCTCATATTCAGCAGCGTTCTCGAATCTGAATTCCTTCAGGAATCTCTTTACAGGAACACCCGCTTTGTCAAAATGGCCTTTTTCCGGTTTGTTCACCAGTTTTTCCCTGATCTCTCCATAACCAACCTGAACCGCCGCATATCCGTCGTTCTCCTCGGTTTTCACCTGAGTAACCACGCAGGGACCAGCCTGTAAAACAGTTACCGGAATCAGAAGACCGTCTTCATTGAAGATCTGAGTCATTCCGACTTTTGTAGCTAAGATAGCTTTCTTCATTCTTTCTTCCTCCTTATAGCGGATTACCATTAAGGCAATCATATAGTTAATAGCATAAATGCTTATGCAACCGAAAATTATTTTGTCTTCATCTTGATATCAATGTGAACACCAGCCGGCATTTCCAGTCTGGAAAGCGCGTCTACCGTTTTCTGGGTAGGTGTCAGGATATCGATGAGTCTCTTATGGGTTCTCTGCTCGAACTGCTCTCTGGAATCTTTGTATTTGTGAACAGCTCTTAAGATTGTAACAACCTCTTTCTTTGTAGGAAGCGGAACCGGTCCGCTGACCTTTGCACCGTTTTTCTTAACAGTGTCGATGATTTTTGCTGCGGATGCATCTACTAACTGATGATCGTAAGCCTTTAATGTGATTCTCATTACCTGATTTGCCATAAAAAAAGTCTCCTCCTATTCGTACTCAATTATGCAGTACGACAAGCGGCGACTGTACACATCTCCGTGTGTGTCCTGAGACATCTTTCCACACGCCCATCCCAAGATGGTTTCTGAACTTGTACAGTGACTTGTCGTCAGTTTCCTAACTTGACATTCGCTCCACGGAAAACCTGCCATACAGGCAGCAACCTCGCGCTTCACAGCTATCATGTCACAGCAGATATTAGTATACACAAGGATTTCTCTTTATGCAAGTGTTTTTTTATTTTTTTTGTATTTTTTCCCATACATTTCTTTTATGTCTCCTGCCCGGAAAAAGGAAAGGCAGAGTCATGATACAACAGGGCAATGCCAAAAAGAAAAGCACAGAGGAAATACGTCTCTGCATCTCCTCTGCGCTTGTTTTTATTCTTCCGCCTCTTCGTCTTCTGTACCAATGATATCAGAGTAATCAAAAAGGGTTACTTTTGTGATCGTATCTCTTACAATATCAGGCGTATCTCCCGCTCTTCTTGCTTTTTCCGCAAGCTGGGCGGCTGTGAAGGAAGGAATCGCCATTTTCTTTACTTCTTCCGGAGCCTGCTCCTCATCCTGCCACTCTTCTTCTTCGCGGCGCATCCTGTGTCTCTCGGCCTGAAGTTCCCGAAAACTGGGGAGCTGTTCTGTCAGATTATCCGGAACATCCATTGTAATCGCTTCTTCAGCCGTAGCGGCCGCGATTTCCTTTTTCAGAAGTTCATGCGCTTCGCTGGTAGCCACCTGCACATTTTCCTCTCTTCTTTCCGGGCGGCGGGAAGCTCTTTCCCGCTCATTCCTTTCATCTTCCAAATCGTCTTCATAGATCTCATCTACAAAACCGCCTGTACGGATTTTTTTCCGTCTCTCTTTTTCTTCTTTTTTCGCCTGTTTCCTGCGGGCTTTCTCTCCATAAAGAAGCTCCCTGTCCTCTTCCTGCATCCGCTTCTCTCTGGCTTTTTCTTCCATTTTGAGTTCCTTGCGGGTTTTCACATGTCTGCGGTCCCCACGGTAATCCTCGTACTCGTCCAGCGTTTCTTTATTTTTTCTGCAAAGTTCCGCGATCACATAGAGGATAATCAGGAACAGGATGATCAGGCCGAGAACGATCAGACCTTCAATGCTCTCTGTCGCCACCAGAAGGTAGCCGATCAGTCCCACAGTCACCACGACCTTGGGAGCCCAGTTTTTCATTGAAACAACTATGGATTCCGATGGAGAAGAATTCGGATCCATTACGGTTCCCACATGATTTTCCGTATCTATACTCATAAAATTGTAACGGTACGTCTTTCCCTCATCTTCTACCAGAAGCGGCGCTCCCGGCTCCAGATCCTCTACTTTTGTGGGAATGGCATATGTAACAGACCCCAGAGGCAGATTCGTTGCCTTTTCCGAGCTGTCCACGATCACCGTATTAATTCCGAAAAACGGTGGAAGCGCCAAAGCCAGCACCAGTATAATCGTACATACTATTACAAAATGTACAATAAACTTCAAAAATTTTGACATTTCAGTATCCCTCACTTCTGTTTTTGTGGTGGTTGCATTTTATTCAGTGTTCTCATTATACCCTGTTTTGTTCCTTCGGTCAACTTTCTTTTCCGAAAGAACCCAAAAGAAAAAGCACTGCGCGGGAACTGGTCTTCTTTCCTGGCAATGCTTTCTGGTCAGCCGTATTTATTTACTTACTGATTGCTTAAATATTTCTCTATACTGGACATCGCAGCTTCTTCGTCCTCTCCGTTTGCGGAAAGGGTAATCTGTTCTCCGGAATCCAGTCCAAGGGTCATCATTCCCATTATACTCTTCGCATTAACCTTTTTCTGTCCGATTTCTACATAAATCTCACTGTTAAACTGGCTAGCCACCTGTACCAGTTGCGCAACCGGACGCGCCTCCAGCCCTGTAGTGAGCTGAATGGTGATTGGTTTTTTAATCATAATAACTCCTCCTTGTTGACCCGCAGCTCATCAGCGATACTGCTGAGTTTTCTCAGACGGTGATTCACTCCTGATTTCCCCACCTGCGGGTTTAACATCATACCTAATTCTTTTAGTGTAGCTTCCGGATACTGCAGCCTGAGCTCAGCGATTTCTGCAAGACCTTCATTCAGGTTATGAAAACCTATTCTGCTTTCAATCAGCTTTATGTCTTCGATCTGCTTCACTGCCGCATTTACCGTTTTATTGATATTTGCCATTTCACAGTTTACCTTTCGGTTCACAGAATTGCGCATTTCCTTCAATATACGTATATTTTCCAAATTCATCAGCGCAACGTTCGCCTCCATGACAGCCAGCATGTCCACAATCTGCGCGCCTTCTTTCACATAGACCACATATGATTTTTTGCGCTGCACGACCTTGGCGTCAATATGGAAACTGCGAATCAGCGTCTGGAGCTGTCCCGCCTTTCTCTCATCCGGACATACGATTTCAAAGTGATATCCCTTTTCCGGATCGCTCATAGAACCGGACGCAAGAAAAGCGCCGCGGATAAACGCTCTTTTACAACATGTCTGCTGTGTGATCAGACTGTTTTCCAGACAGAGCGCCGCCCCGTCCGCCCTGTCCACAGAAAGCTTGGCGCCAAGAAGCAATGTGCGAATCTGCTGCTCATCCACCAGTTCAACATAATACACATGCCCCTTCTTCATTTGGCGGCTCTCGCGGACGGCGATTTCTGTCTCTATATTAAATGTTTTTTTCAACAATGTAAAGTATTTTCTTATAACCGCGGAATTTTCCGTCTGCATCCGCAGTGTTTTACGGGCCGTCATTTTCCCGCAGGCGCTTAAAAGCGCCGCGGTTTCCGCAATATTACAGTGTCTCGCCGTACTTGTCTGTTTGGAAAGTTCTTCCTTCACCATCCCTGAAAAAGACAATTTCCGTTCTCTCCTGTTCCATCCTGAATTTCCGCTTTCTGCGGGATCTATTTTTTCAGCAGGGCGTCTTTGCCAATGTCCCGGTGTTCCAGCCGGATTCCATACTCTTTTGTTTCCAGCAGGCGGTCATAAAGCACTCTTGCCAGAGTGACAGAGCGGTGCTTCCCGCCGGTGCATCCAATGGCGATCACCAGGCTGGTTTTCCCTTCCTTTACATAGTTCGGAATTAAAAACTTCACCATATCCTCAAGTTTTACAGCAAATTCCTTTGCCACCTGATTTTCCATTACATACTGATAGACATCCTCGTCCATTCCCGTATGGGGCCGGAGCTCGTCCACATAGTAGGGATTGGGAAGAAAACGGACGTCAAAAACAAGATCCGCATCTTCGGGAATTCCGTACTTAAAGCCAAAGGAAAGCACCGAGATCACCATGTTGCGGAATTTTCCATTGTCCACAAAGATCCTGTCTATTTCCTTACGCAGTTCCCTGGTGAGCAGATGAGTCGTATCAATGATATAATCCGCTCTCTCCTTGAGGAATTCCATTTTTTTCCGCTCCTGGCGGATTCCTTCGTCCACTCTCCCCGCCATTGCCAGCGGGTGGCTTCTTCTTGACTCTTTATACCGCTTTACAAGGACCCTGTCGTCCGCGTCCAGAAACAGGATTTCAAATTTCTGTCCCAGCCGGCTTAATTTGTCAAGCTCCACTTCCAGTTCATCTAACGCGCGTCCGCTTCTGGCATCGATTCCAATAGCCGCATTCTGCACTTCTTCTCCCTGGCTTCCGGCCATCAGAGATACAAATTTCCCCATGAGAGGAATCGGAAGATTATCCACGCAGAAATAGCGCGCATCCTCAAGCATTTTCAGCGCAGTTGTTTTCCCTGCGCCTGATAATCCGGTAACAATCACAAGCCGCATACTTTATCTCCTGTTAAAGTCCCCCAAAAATCTTACTTCCGGTTCCAGCGTCACGCCGAACTTTTCTTTTACGGTAGCGATGATATGATCCATCAGTTCCACCACGTCCTTCGCCGTAGCTCCTCCCGCATTTATGACAAATCCACAGTGTTTTTCCGATACCTGCGCGCCTCCGATACGGTATCCCCCCAGGCCGCTGTCCATGATCAGCTTTCCGGCAAAATATCCCTCCGGACGCTTGAAAGTGCTTCCGGCGCTGGGGTATTCCAGGGGCTGCTTTTCTATCCTGCGGTCAGCCAGTTCCTTCATTTTGGCCTGGATTTCTTCCTCCCGCCCTTTTTCCAGGGAGATTACGGCTTCAAGGACCAGATATCCCGCCGTTTTTATGATGCTGGTGCGGTATCCCATTTCCAGTTTATCCGCCGGAAGGACAATAATATCTCCCTCTGCATTCATAACTGTAACTTCTTTTAAGACGTCCTTCATCTCTCCGCCGTAAGCGCCGGCGTTCATCATAACGGCTCCTCCAAGAGTACCTGGAATCCCTCCGGCAAATTCAAAGCCGGTCAGAGAGGCTTTCTTCGCTGCAGCGGCAATGGAGGACAGAAGAGCCCCCGCGCACGCATGGATCTCATTGCCTTCCAGCCGGATTTCCCCCATATTACGGTCCATCTGGATAATCGCTCCGCGGTATCCGGAATCGCTTACCAAAAGATTGCTTCCATTCCCCAGAATAAAAAAGGGAATCTTCTCTTCCCGGCACAGTTTCAGGATTTTCTGTATCTGCCCGTAAGATTCCGGAATCAGAAACACCTCCGCCGGACCGCCGATACGGAAAGTGGTATGGCGGCTCATGGGCTCCTCAAATAGCACTCTCTCTTTTCCAATTAACTCGCAAAATTTCTGTCTGATTTCTTCTTTCACAGATTTTCATCCTCTATCTTTCCATTTTAATTTATGCAGAAAATCCCTTCTTTTTATACCTCCTTTTTCTGGAAGATCTGTGTTCTGGGATTGTCTGCCAGAAGATCTCTCACAACTTCCCCCGCGATCAGCATTCCTGCCACACTGGGCACAAAGGCAATGCTTCCCGCCGCAGGATTTTCTCCGTTTTCTCTTTTTCCATGTAAGTCCGGCAGTCTGCGGGGCCTTTCTCGGGAATACAGTACTTTCACCTTCCGTATTCCTTTTTTTCTGAGTTCTGTCCGCATGACTTTTGCCGCGGGACATGAGCTTATTTTTGAGATATCCCCAATCTCAAATCTGGAAGGATTCATTCTTCCTTCCGTACCAAGGCAGGAAATAACAGGGGTACGGCAGGCTTTCGCCTGCTGGATCAGGAGAATCTTCGACGATATTGTATCAATAGTGTCCACCACATAATCAAAAGCTCTCAGATCAAACATTTCCGCAGTATCTTCATTATAAAATGTCTCATATGTATGCACCAGAATGTTTTCATCAATGTCCCTGATCCTCTCCTTCGCGATCTGCACCTTTTTTCTCCCAACGGTGGAATGCAGGGCAAAAAGCTGTCTGTTGATATTTGTGGCAGACACAGATTCATGATCTACTAATGTAAGGCTGCCCACACCGCAGCGCGCAAGCGCCTCCACAACATAAGAACCTGCTCCTCCAAGTCCGAATACGGCAATTTTTGCCCTTCCGAGACGGTCTACTCCCGCCTGTCCCAATAATAACTCCATCCGGGAAAATGCGTCGTACATACGCAAACCTCCTGCACCATACTTTACTGTTCCTGAATTTCTTAAATTATTATACTATCCGCAGAAAGAAAAGTACAGGTTTTCATTCTTTTTTAAGATTTCGCGTATTTTTCCCTGATTTTTCCGCATAATAACAAGCAATGAAAGGAGGTTTTCCTATGTGGCAGCAGCTATTTCTGGGACTTCTCGGACTTTGTTCCGGTATCGTGATCGCCAGCGGCGCGGCCGGCCTTCTCATCGGACTTTCCATTGTTCCCCGCTATGCAGGGATCACTCATACAGGCGACCACGTCATGTTATATGAAGACGCTTCACTTTTGGGAATTATTTTCGGGAACCTGTTTGTGCTGTTTCATGTTTCCCTTCCTCTCGGCCCCTTCTTTCTGGCCGTTTTGGGGCTGTTCTTCGGTTTTTTCCTTGGAAGCTGGATTCTGGCCCTTGCGGAGGTTGCCGATATGTTTCCGGTTTTTGCCCGGCGCATCCGGCTTTCCCGGGGGCTTCCTGCCGTTATTATCTGTATTGCCGCCGGCAAATGCATCGGAACTTTTATCTATTATCTCTATATGATATGACCTTAGCGTTAATGTACAAGCGCCAACACGCTCCAATCCGCGTGACAGGCGCAGGACTTATTCATTATATGTACAATCAGCAGTATTGTCAAAAGAAAAATAAGAAAGATTTATTTTCAGCAGGAAAGGAAAACATTATGACATCTGAAGACTATCAAAAAAATCCAAAAGAATATGAACAATATGTAAAAAGCGTCACTCCTTCTCACAGTCTTGCCGCAAATATGGCAAAAGCCTTTCTGACCGGGGGCCTTATCTGCACAGTCGGGCAGTGGATCTTAAATACCGCCCGGGAGCTGGGAGCAGACGCTGAAACAGCAGGAAGCTGGTGTTCTCTGATACTGATCTTTCTCAGTGTACTTCTTACCGGGCTGAATATTTATCCTAAAATCGGAAAATTCGGCGGCGCCGGAGGGCTTGTGCCTATTACCGGCTTTGCCAATTCTGTAGCGTCCTCAGCTATTGAATTCAGATCAGAAGGACAGATCTTCGGTATCGGGTGCAAGATCTTCACTATCGCAGGTCCTGTGATCCTGTATGGAATCCTCAGTTCCTGGGGGATCGGCATCATTTATTATCTATTTCATTTTCTGGAGGTGACAGTATGAATCCCGGAAAAACGCTTGGTTCATCCAGTATTTCCTTCTCCCGTCCTGTCTATATTGAAAGCGCGGCCTCTGTTGTAGGAAAAAAAGAGGGCGAAGGCCCTCTCAAAAAAAAGTTTGATAAAATATGCCGGGATCCTATGTTCGGTATGACGACCTGGGAAGAAGCAGAAAGTTCCCTTCAGAAAGAAACAGCCTCTCTCGCCATACAAAAAGCCGGGCTGAAAACTCAGGACATCCGCATGGTATTTGCCGGTGATCTTCTTGCCCAGACCATCGCTTCTTCTTTCGGTATAGCGGACATGGGACTTCCTTATTATGGCCTTTACGGAGCCTGTTCCACCATGGGCGAAGCGCTTTCCCTGGGCTCTATGGCCGCCGCAGCCGGTTATGGGGAACATATTTTATGCGCCACTTCCAGTCATTTCGCCACAGCAGAAAAAGAATTCCGGTATCCCTTAAGCTACGGAAACCAAAGACCTCTGTCCGCCACATGGACGGTTACAGGAAGCGGAGCCTGCATCATAAGTTCTCTTCCTCCAAGGGAAAAGCGGCTGTCCCACGGTCAATGTAAAGACGGCTGCGCTGTAATTACAGGAATTACCACTGGAAGAATCGTAGATTTCGGGTTCCGGGATTCTTTAAATATGGGTGGCTGCATGGCTCCCGCAGCCTGTGATACGATCTGCCGTAATCTTCGGGATTTTCACCGTACAGTTTCAGATTACGACGTTATCGTCACCGGAGATCTCGGCGAAGTCGGACAGAAAATCCTTTTGGAACTGTTATCCCGCGAAGGCTTTGACGCCGCCTCTGTCCATCAGGACTGCGGCCTCCTGATCTATGATAATCAAACCCAGGATACACATTCCGGAGGCAGCGGATGCGGGTGTTCCGCAGCGGTCCTTGCCGCCCATATTCTGCCGGAGATAGCGTCCGGAAACTGGAAACGGGTGCTTTTTGTTCCCACAGGAGCCATGCTTTCCAAAGTAAGCTATAACGAAGGCGCATCTGTTCCGGGCATTGCTCATGGTATTGTAATGGAACACAAGGACTTTCCCTGCCGTAAATCTGACGGCTGTACAGACGTCTGAAAAATGGAGGATGAAAATTATGGATTATCTAAATGCATTCTGGGTGGGCGGTGTAATCTGCGCTCTCGTCCAGATTCTTCTTGACAAAACAAAGCTGCTGCCGGGAAGGGTAATGGTGCTGCTTGTCTGCTCCGGAGTTATACTCAGCGCAGTGGGAATCTATCAGCCCCTGACGGAATATGCCGGAGCCGGCGCCTCTGTTCCTCTTCTCGGATTCGGCAATATTCTCTGGACAGGCATGAAAAAATCCATTGATCAGGACGGATTTCTCGGGCTTTTTACCGGCGGTTTTACCGCATGCGCGGCAGGCGTGTCCGCCGCACTTATTTTTTCCTATCTGGCAAGCCTCATTTTCCGGCCTAAAATGAAAGAATAAACTAATGGAAAGGACTTTCTGCCATGAGCGATACACTGTATCTCCAACTGGACGCGAATATTGAAGTTCACCATCCTCATGTATACCTGCAGGATATTGCAAAAATGTCCTGCACCAGTCCCAGGCTGCTGAACCGTCTCCGGGTGCTTCCTGTAATAAATCTTGATCCAGGAAAACCGGGACGCTATGTGATGTCTGTTATGGATCTGATTGAGCTGATACGGCAAAAGCAGCCTGATCTTGAAATCACGCCTCTTGGAGAGACCGACTTTATCCTGACCTACGAAAAAGCAGCTCCCCGGCATCTTGTGATCCATTTTCTTAAAGTTGCCTTTATCTGTCTCGCCTCTTTTTTCGGAGCAGCCTTTTCTATCATGACTTTTAATACAGACGCGGACGTAGCCACGCTTTTTTCCCGGATTTATACCCAGGTCACCGGGGAAAGCTCCGGAGGCTTCACCATTCTGGAAATCTCCTACTCCATTGGCCTGGGACTTGGCGTACTGTTTTTCTTCAACCATTTCGGGCACATGAAGATCACCTCTGATCCGACTCCCATGCAGGTACAGATGCGAAAATATGAAGACGAAGTAAACGCCGCCATTGTCGAGGACAGGAACAGAAAAAAAGCGGAGTCCCAAAATCCCTGTCACCGTTCCTCCTGAAACTTTTTCAGTCGTTTCAGAATCCTTTTTTCCATTCTGGATACCTGAACCTGAGAAACGCCAAGCCTGCACGCAATCTCCGTCTGAGTCATATCCTGAAAGTATCTCATATAGATCAGCCGGCGCTCCCGGGCCTCCAGCTTTCCCAGGATTTCTTCCAGAAAAATCCTGTTCAGAATCCGTTCATGCCCGTTCTCCCTTTCAGGCAGCTTGTCTATCAGCGAAATTTCCGTTCCCTCTCCCTGGTAAACAGGGCGGTAAAGAGACTCAACCTCCGCTCCCGCTTCCAGGATCAGAGTCAGTTCCTCCGGCATGATCCCCAGGGCTTCTGACAGTTCCCCCACCGTCGGCTCTCTGCCCAGACTGTTTTCCAGTATTTCCCTTATCTGGTAAATCTTATAATGGTTTTCTTTGAGCGAACGGCTCACTTTCAGCATCCCGTCGTCGCGCAGGAACCTTTTGATCTCTCCTGCGATCATAGGCACCGCATAAGTGGAAAATTTCACCTGGTAGCCGGGATCAAACTTATCAACGGCTTTTAAAAGTCCTATACTTCCAATCTGAAACAGGTCTTCCATTTCCACGCCCCGTCCCAGGAACCGTTTTGCCACACTGTAGATCAGTCCTGTATTTTCCTCAAATAATGTATCTCTTGCCTTTTTATCCCCCTGGTGCGCCCGTCCGATCAGAGCAAGAGTATGTTCCATTTTTTCACCTTTACCTCTGGATTGTTTTTTTCATGTGGACAGAAGTGCCCTCTCCTACTTTTGATTCTACAGTGACCTCATCCATAAAAGCTTCCATAAATGTAAATCCCATTCCTGACCTGTCCTTTTCCGGTTTCGTAGTAAAAAGCGGTTCCATTGCCTTTTTTATATCGGCGATCCCGGTTCCCCTATCAATAATGTCTACATAAAGATCCCTGCCTTTCAGACGGAGATCCATACGTATCTTATGTACTTCCCCCTCATACCCGTGGATAATGCAGTTGGTCACCGCTTCGGACACCGCCGTTTTTACATCCGCCACTTCTTCCAGCGTGGGATTCAACTGTGTAAAAAAAGACGCCGCCGCAACTCTCGCCAGGCCCTCGTTCACAGGGCGGCTGTCAAAAATCAAAGTCATTTCATTGGTGTTTTCCATTATACTTTCCCCTCTTCCTGAATCTTTTCAATTTCGATATACCGGTGAACCCCGGAGAGATGCAGAAGCCTGTCTATATGATTACTGACCTGCACCGCACGGATACAGCCCTGACGCATCCCCAGAGCTCTGTATCTGCCCATTAAAAGACCGATCCCCGAACTGTCCATAAAGCATGTCTTACGGAAGTCAAACACCATTGTCCTGATATAAGTATCCGCCATAATTCTGTCAGACTTCCGCCGGATGAGATCCGATACCGGATGATCCACCTCCACAGGCAGGCGGACTGTAAGCAGCGAGCCCTCCAGTTCAAAAAATTCACTCATTCTACATTTTCCCCCTTATTTTTTATTCTATACCTGTTTTTCGGCACTATTCCCCGGAAATATCCGGTTTTCCAACTGAAAAAGGGATGTGCGTCTCTGCACATCCCCTGTCCGGAGGTTTCTCTTTTGTATGTTTTTTATTCAATAGTCTTCCTCATAGTAGTCCTCTGAGTAACTGTCCTCTGAATAATCTTCAGAATAGTCTTCCTCATATCCGGTATCCTCATAACCGCTTTCGTCAGAAGACCCGTCTCCGCCGCTCTCATCGCCAGAAGAAGCATCCTGCGTATCTCCAATTCCCGTCACTCCTGTAGCGTCCCGGACTGTTGTGTAAATAGATCTGAGCTCATCCGGAAGGACGTCTACCTGTACCTTCTGTACGGCTACTGCCGCTTCGTCCAGGCTGTCCTGCTGCAGATAAGCATATGCCGTCAGAAGAGCTTCATAGCTCTGGCTTTTCGCCTGTTCCTGGGTAAGCTGCTCGGAAACGGCCTCTGCAGTGTCGCCGGATTCCTGGGCCTCGCCCTGGGCTCTTGTCAGTTCCGCTCCCTGGGTGGCAAGAGATTCACTGTACTGTACGATCTGCTGGTTCGCCTCCTGGTAAATATTCTGCCGTATGGCAGGAACCGCCAGAAGCCAGAAAGCCACCGCCCCGGCCGCAATCCCCGACATGAGGAGCAGAAATACAGGAATTTTAGAATGCTCCCTGTATACCGGAGTCCGCACCACAAATTCGCTGTCCTCCGCATCGATATCCTGCGCTTTTTTGGATCCTGAATGAAAAATCCCCTTCTTCCCTTTTTCCAGCCGGGTAGGAACTCCTGTCTGCTCGTCTACTTCCCTTAAAAATCTTAAAGTGGTCGTATTTGTCTTATCAATCTTTGCCGCCTTTCGCAAAGTCCTTCTCGCTCTGTTCCATTCCCCGTTCTTTATCTGGATCAGAGCCAGCAGGTGATATCCTTTGATCAGCTTCGGATTCTGAGTCAGGATCTTCCTGAGCTGTATCGCCGCCATATCTTCATGCCCTTCCCTGCACAGGAGAAGCGCGTGATTATATTTGCGGATCGTTTTATTGATCGCCGTAAGCTTGTTGGAATTCGCCTGCAGGATCTGAATGTATTCCGTCGCAAGGTTTCTGCCTGGCTTAAGATTTTTGCTGATCACCCATTCGCTCAGAGCCGCCACTACCTCTCCTGTTTCAAAATACACCAGTCCCAGAAGATTTCTTGCCTGTATATTCTTTTTATCGTAAATAAGACTCTGCTTCAAATAAGCGATCGCCCCTGACAGATCCCGGATACTGGCTTTTTCCAGGCCCTGGTTATAAAAGCTCTTTGAAAGATAGTCTACTTTTTTCTGAATCAGCACATTATACCCACAGCTTGGACAGTAATCCAGGTCCATATCTGTAAGAAAAGCGCCGCAGTTCATACAATTCATAGGTATCTCCTTTATTTTACGCGCCTGTTGCTTTTTGCCTCTCTTAAAACTTCCTGCAGTACGTCCAGAATATCGGTAAGCTCTCTTTCATAAATCGCGCCTTCCGTATCCTTAACATCCATACACGGCTCAAATTTCTTCAGTTCCTCCTCGTAATCGATCATATTTCCTCCTTATTCTTTCGGAGCAGTTCTTTTATCTTTCCCACCAGGTACAGCGAACCTACGCAGAACAGGATCCCGTCCTCTTCTTTTTCTTTAAGTGCTTTCTGGAACGCCTCTTCCACATCGGCGCAGGCTTCTGCCAGGGGACAACCCTCCCGGCGGAAGATCTCTGCCAGCTCCTCTGCCGGCACTTTCCGGTAACCGCCTACCTGGGTTACGACCACATGCCGGAAATGTATCCTTCCAAGTATCGTCCTGATCATGTCTGTATAATCTTTGTCTTCCACTGCGGAAAACAGCAGCGTCAGAGGATATTCCTTCTGGAAGTGTTCCGCTGTTTCCACAAATTTTTCCACACCGTCTTCGTTATGCGCTCCGTCAACGATCACACCGGGCAGCACCGTTTCCATCCGCCCCTGCCATCTTGTCTCTGCAAGCCCTTTTTTTACCGCGCTTGCCGGAATCTCCGCCTGGTTTCGCAGGACTTCCAGTGTCTTTACCGCAAGAGCGGCGTTCATTACCTGATATCCGGCGATAAAAGGTATGGAAAATATTGTGTTTTCATAATACCCATTCTTCATTGAAAAATCAATGCCCGTCCTGGTATTTCGCAGAATTTCCGTATCCTCTCTCTTCACCTCAAAGAACGGCGCTCCCAGCCTGACCGCCTGATCCCTGATCACCTCCGCCGCTTCTGGAGAATTTCCGTCATATATCACCGGCACTCCCGGAACAATGATCCCCGCCTTCTCTCCGGCGATTTCCCGGACTGTATTTCCAAGATACTGCATATGATCCATACTGACAGATGTGATCACACAGGCAATAGGATCTTCCACTGCCGTCGTGGCGTCCAGTCTTCCGCCCAGTCCGGTTTCCAGCATCACGTATTCCACACCCGCCTGGGCGAAGATCACCATTCCCATCAGAAACAGCATCTCAAAATATGTGGGATGGTAGCTGCCCTCTGACACCAGCTCGTCTGCCAGCGACTTCACTTTATGAAAAGCCGCCAGAAAGGTTTCGTCATCTACATCCGTCTCATTGATCTGGAAACGTTCGTTGATCGTCACCAGATGGGGAGATGTAAAAAGGCCGCAGGAACGGCCTGCCGCTCTGAATACAGAGGCCAGGAAAGCACAGGTGCTTCCCTTTCCGTTGGTTCCCGCCACATGGATGACTTTAAACGCCTTCTGCGGATCCCCCAGTCTCCTGAGACATTCCTTTGTATGGGAAAGCTTGTTTTTTGTAGTAAATTTGGGAGTTTCTTCAATATATGCAACTGCTTCTTCGTAATTCATAAAAAATCCACCACTTCATCTATAATGTATTCGCAGCGGTTCCGGGAACTCCGGTCCCCGGAATACCGTTACGATATCATTATATATGAGTGGTGGAAGATGTCCAGTACTAATCGTAATCTTTTATTCGCCAGGATTATTCATCATCCGCCGGAAGCTTCCATTTATTTTCGCTGTACAGCATATAACAGGACCGGTCGTAGCTCTTGCTGAGCGCCTTCCTGGTGGAACTGTTGCTGCGCTGTACCACGGACAGTCTGTCGAAATCATCCAGCTCCGTCCCCGAGATCAGAAGGGTGGTCGGATTGACGTAAACGGTATCGTACCAGTCTCCGTTGAGTTTTACCTGGCTGGACGGCGTAAAGTTTGTTCCGGTGATCCGGTATGTATAGTCGGCGGAAGAGATCAGCTCCAGGCCATCCAGAGTTACGTCATACAGGCCAAGGCGCATTTTTGTCCTCTTATAAGGGTTCTCTCCTCCGTAGGAATACTGTTCTCCATAGAGTAGGTCGTACTGCAGAGTTTCCAGATCCACCTGATAATTTCTGGTGTTCCGTCTCGCCTGGTGGTAACGGAAGATCGTGCCTTCATGTATTCCCACACGGTCCATAACTTCAGCGGCAATCTGATAGGACGCCAGATTGACGTCTTCTTTCTCCAGTCCGAAATTGTCCCAGATAACATATTCTGTCTGGAACAGATATTTATTTTCCAGATCCTCCACCTTCAGGTCCATTGTGGGCAGATGATCGCCATACAGCACCAGAACCACGTCTTCCGGGTAATCTTCCAGAGCTTCCACAAGTTCTTTTACAAAATCATCCATTTCCCGGATTTCATTTACATAGTATTCCCACTGATTGTTCTTCGCCTCTGTAGGGGCGCCGGAAACAGTAATCTCCGGGTCTTCCAGGATCGGCTCGTCCGGATAAGCCCCATGCCCCTGCACGGAAATCGTATATACATAGTCCGGCTGGTCCTCTGTGGAATCCAGACATTTTATGATCTCATCCGTAAGCACCCGGTCCTTTGTCCAGCCCAGCTCGTTTTTGTCGTCCTCCTCCGGCATATACTCTGCAGATGTAAACGTGTCGAAGCCCAGGTTGGGGAAGATAGATCTTCTTCCGTAGAAGTTCGCCTCGTTATTATGTATCGCGTGAGTGGAATATCCAAGTCCGCTTAATATATAAGGAGCGCTTTCACAGGTGGTTTCCTTCAGGATACTTTTGTAAGGATACTCTCCGGGTCCGAAATAATGCATACTCATTCCCGTAATAGACTCAAATTCTGTGTTGGCCGTGCCGGCTCCCACTGACGGCACTTTGAAATAGCCGGACGTATACTCTTCCATCAGACTGCGGAATGTAGGGATAGGATCTTCCGATATATCCAGATAGTTTACAAGGGTAGGATCAAAGAAAGATTCCAACTGTACAAAAATAATGTTCGGAAGATCCTCTGTCTTCGTTTCCGGCAGACTGTCCTCTGTTTTTTCAATACGGCTGATCTCCTCTTCCGAATAATCTCTCGGACAGCTGATTCCCGTATTGAAGATCGTTGTCACCAGACAGTAAGGATATCCGTAATCTTCATAGGCGAAGGCGATGTTTCCAAAGTAATTGGAAAGAACTCTCTTTTCCAGGGCAAGCTGCGTGATTCCTCCAAACGCGGCCACCCCCGCCAATATAAGGGGAATATTGTAACGGTACTTCAGTTTCCCTTTATACCGCGGTCCCTTGATAAGCAGCGCCAGAAGCACCAGAGCAAGGAAGCCCAGCACCACCAGCGCCACCGTTACTCCCCAGGCCGGAAGATACTTTTCCAAAAGCGCCATTCCGTCTGTCAGAAGGTGAAGATCCGGTCCGGTAAAAGGCGTTACGCGGTTTGCAAGGATCACGCCGTTGATCACGCCCAGAAGAAGCCAGAAGATTGCCAGAAGGACACGCAGGAAGCATCTTCTGCGGAACAGGTACACGATCAAAGTCGTTGTGAAAATAAACGCTGTGTTATATGCAAATACCAGAGGCCTGTCTGTCATATAGGTCCATGCCTCTGACAAAGAGTGTCTGCTGATCGCTTCGATCAGGAAATACCCCACCGCGCTGAAAAACGCATGAAGCAGCAAAGATATCTTGTTACACACATCATACCATTTCATCCTATTGCTCCTTTATTACTTTTCCATCTGTTTCAGCTGCATGTTTACCTTTTCCATCATTTCTTCGTATTTCTGGAGCTTTTCTTTCTCCTGTTCCACCTTTGCCGCAGGCGCTTTGTTTACAAAATTAGGATTCCCAAGCATGCCATTGCACCGGGCGATTTCTTTTTTCAGACGCTCCTGTTCTTTTTTCAGACGCTCGATCTCTTTTTCTCTGTCTACCAGGTCTTCCAGGGGCAGATATACAACCGCGTCGGAAACCACTACGGAAACAGCGTCCGCGCCTACTCCTTCTTTTGTCTCCTGTACGTGGATATCGCTGGCGGAAGCCAGATTCACAAAGGATTTTCTGCATTTCTCATATCTTTCGCAGATTTCAGGATTTTTTCCTACGATGATAAGACTGGTCTTTCTGTTCGCAGGCACGTTCATCTCTGTGCGGAGGTTTCTGATTCCTCTTACCGCTTCTTTATATCCTTCTACAGCTTTTTCCGCTTCCGGAAAACTTCTTTCCTCTCTGTATTCCGGCCAGGAGGAAATCATAATGGATTCTTCCTCCGGAAGAAGCGTACAGTAGATTTCCTCTGTAATAAACGGCATGAAAGGATGCAGAAGCTTCAGTCCTTCTGTAAGAGCGGTGCGCAGTGTCCACAATGCCTCTCCTGCTGCTTCCGGGTTTTCCTCCGCTTTCCACAGACGTACCTTTGCCATTTCAATGTACCAGTCGCAGAGCTCATCCCACAGAAAATCATAAACTTTCTGAACAGCGATACCCAGTTCATACTTATCCATGTTTTCCGTTACTTCCCGGATCACTGTGTTCAGGCGGGACAGGATCCACTGGTCTTCCAGGCAGAGCGCCTTCAGATTTTCCGGTTCCTTCACCTGGCGTCCTTCCAGGTTCATCATGATAAAACGGGAAGCGTTCCAGATCTTATTCGCAAAGTTGCGGCTGGACTCTACTCTTTCCCAGTAGAAACGCATATCGTTTCCAGGAGCGTTTCCGGTGATCAAAGTAAGACGCAGGGCGTCTGCGCCGTATTTGTCGATCACTTCCAGAGGATCGATCCCGTTTCCAAGAGATTTGCTCATCTTTCTTCCCTGGGAGTCGCGCACAAGTCCATGGATCAGCACATGGTGGAAAGGCGCCTTTCCGGTCTGTTCCAGAGCGGAAAACACCATACGGATAACCCAGAAAAAGATAATGTCATATCCTGTTACAAGCACGTCTGTAGGATAGAAATATTCCAGTTCCGGCGTTTTGTCCGGCCACCCCAGAGTAGAGAAAGGCCAGAGTGCGGAACTGAACCAGGTATCCAGGGTATCTTCGTCCTGATGAAGATGGGTGCATCCGCATTTCGGACATTTCTTCGGCATCTCTCTGGCAACAACCACTTCGCCGCACTCGTCGCAGTAGTATGCGGGAATCCTGTGTCCCCACCAAAGCTGACGGGAAATACACCAGTCACGGATGTTTTCCAGCCAGTGGAGATAAGTTTTTCCAAAGCTCTGGGGAACAAATTCCAGTTCTCCTGTGTTCAGGACTTCTATAGCTGCCTTCGCCATCTCGTCCATGCGCACGAACCACTGAGGCTTGATCATAGGTTCTACCGTAGTTCCGCAGCGGTCATGGGTTCCCACGCTGTGGCTGTGAGGAACCACTTTTACCAGAAGCCCCTGCGCCTTTAAATCCTCTACCATCGCTTTTCTTGCCTCATAGCGGTCCATGCCCGCGTATTTTCCGCCAAGAGAGTTGATGGTGGCGTCGTCGTTCATAATATTGATTTCAGGAAGATTATGGCGCTTTCCAACCTCAAAGTCGTTGGGATCGTGCGCCGGAGTGATCTTCACACAGCCGGTTCCGAATTCCTTATCTACATATTCGTCGGCGATCACAGGAATCTGGCGGTCTGTCAGAGGAAGCTTCAGCATCTTTCCGACCAGATCCTTATACCGCTCGTCATCCGGGTTCACGGCAACAGCCGTATCACCCAGAAGCGTTTCCGGACGCGTGGTGGCGATTTCCACGAAACGTCCTTCCTCTCCTACGATGGGATAATTGATATGCCAGAAAAAGCCGTCCTGATCCTCGTGTTCTACCTCGGCATCGGAAATGGATGTCTGGCATACCGGACACCAGTTGATGATCCTGGAGCCTTTGTAAATGTAGCCTTTTTCATAAAGTTTGATAAATACTTCCTGAACGGCTCTGGAGCACCCCTCGTCCATGGTGAACCTTTCTCTCTCCCAGTCCGCGGAAGCGCCCAGCTTCTTTAACTGATTGATGATCTTTCCGCCGTACTCTTCCTTCCAGGCCCAGGCATGCTTCAGAAATTCCTCACGACCGATCTCATTTTTGTCTATGCCTTCTTTTTTCAGCTTTTCTATAACTTTAACTTCTGTAGCGATAGCCGCATGATCTGTGCCCGGCTGCCACAGAGCCTCATATCCCTGCATTCTCTTGAAACGGATCAGAATATCCTGCATGGTCTCATCCAGGGCATGGCCCATATGGAGCTGCCCGGTAACATTGGGCGGCGGCATTACGATCGTAAAAGGTTTTTTGTCAGGATTTACTTTTGCGTGGAAGTATCCGTTGTCCATCCATTTTTTGTACAGACGCTCTTCCAGTCCTTTCGGGTCATAAGTCTTTGCAAGTTCTTTGCTCATAAAATTCCTCCTTAATCATCACTCTGCTGTAAAGGTATTAAAAAACCCTTCACACATTTCTGTGTGAAGGGCGATTTTCACCGCGGTACCACCTTCTTTATGCGGAATATCCGCATACCTCATTCTCCCTTAACGCGGGATACGTGAAAGCTTACCTGCATCTTTCTCAGCTTTCCGGCTCCAAAGCTACCTTCAGAAGCTTCTTCCTGAAAATCCCTTCCAGCCCAGGGGGATTCCTCTCTGACAGGGAATGCTGCCTACTCCTCTTTTTCTCCGCCTTTCCGCTTTAATTGCTCATGATTTCATGAAAATTACTATAATCGCAATTCAGGCAGTTGTCAAGCAGGATTCCGCAAAATTCACAGATTTCCCACATCATTCCACAGACTTCAGGGATTCCACCATATTGATCTTCTTCATCTTTCTGTGCATAAAGATATTGACGATGACAGAAAAAATCCCGGTGATGGCAGCGCAGTAAAGAAAACTTACCGGACGTATCTCCCGCCCGAACATCACCGCGTCCACCTCCACTGTAACAATCACGTAACGGTGGAGCAGAACGCCCAGTCCCGCGCCGCACAGGATACCCCCTATGGTAAGGAGGATATTTTCCCTGAGCACATACTCGGAAACTTCCAGATCGTAGAAACCAAGCACCTTTAATGTGGCAAGCTCTCTCTGCCTTTCCGTGATATTGATATTATTCAGATTGTAAAGAACCACAAAGGCGAGCATACCTGCGGAAACGATGAGGACGACGATCACGATGTCCAGTGTTCCCAGCATACGGTCCACCTGATCTGCCGTACTTGTAGTATAGCTGATACTTAAGGCAGCCGGATATTCTATGATCTTCTCTCCTACACGCTCCGCCTGATCCTTATATTCTTCCTTTACAGAAAAAACAATATCTTCATATTCCGGCTTTTCGCCAAAAGTCTGTTCATATACCGCCGGCGTCATATAGATATAATGTCCCATATAATTTTCCGTGATCACAGCTACCTTTGCCCGGTACTCCCTGTTGTCTTTTTCCAGTGTGATCTCATCTCCCACCTGGATTCCCATAAGAGTTGCTGTTTTTTCACTGATCGCCGCCCCTTCATCGGTAAGCTCATACTGTTCTCCGGTAACGCGGTTTCTCAGAGTTACATCCTGGCGGAAATTTTCCAGATTCTCCGGCACATATACATAAACGCTGATATTGGAATTCCCGGACTGGGCGGTAAGTTTTGTAAGCTGAACTTCCGTAAAACGCTGGATCTCCGGGCTGGATTGCAGATATGCGGTCAGTTCTTCTCTTTCTGCCGCGGTAGCGTCTTCATCGGAAATGATCGTTCCGTCATAATGCTGGAGTTCTTCGTATTGCTTGCGCGCAATATCAGAAATCGAGTCCTGAAGTCCAAATCCCACCAGCATCAGGGCCATACTCCCGGCAATACCGAAAATCGTCATAAAAAGTCTCTTTTTATATCGGAACAGATTCCTTAAAGAAGATTTCCAGGTAAAATTCAAATGCTTCCACAAAATCGTGATCCGCTCCACCAGCAC
>CBJMC01400__coassemble_664_pt1 | contig 44560 bp, 40 predicted proteins | sample CBJMC01400__metabat2_low_PE_023 | metagenome-assembled genome bin CBJMC01400 | reverse complement strand
AGGGGGATTTTGACGGGCCGGACGTGGAGGTGGACTCCGAAAACGAGATCGGCAGCCTCACCAGATCTTTCAATATGATGACGCACAGGATACATGAGCTGATGGAACAGAACGTGCGGGATCAGGAAGAAAAAAGGAAAAGCGAGCTGAAAGCTCTTCAGTCCCAGATCAATCCTCATTTCCTATATAATACGCTGGACTCGATCATCTGGATGGCGGAGGGCAAAAAGAATGAGGAAGTTGTTCTTATGACAGCTTCTCTGGCGCGGCTTCTCCGGCAGAGTATCAGTAATGAGGACGAGGTGGTTCCTATCGCTCAGGAGATCGAGTACGCCAGAGGCTATCTTACCATACAGAAAATGCGGTACAAAGATAAAATGGAGTTTCAGATCGATGTGGATCCTTCTATCCTGCATATCAATCTTATCAAGCTCGTTCTGCAGCCGATCATTGAGAACGCGATCTATCACGGACTGAAATATAAGGAAAGCAAGGGACTTTTGCAGGTAAAGGGCTATATGAAGGATGGAAACGCAGTTCTGCAGGTGATCGATAACGGAGTGGGAATGGACGCCGATACTCTGGCGCATATTTATGACAAGCATAAGGTGAATTACCAGTCAAACGGAGTCGGCGTATATAATGTGCAGAAACGGCTGCAGCTCTATTATGGAAGCGATTATGGAATCGTATATGAGAGTGAAAAGGGCAAAGGAACCACTGCCACCATTACCATACCAGGCATACAGGAGGGCGCCAGTGAAAAAATATAAAAAATGGATAATCGCAGGGAGCCTTGCAGTTCTGGCCGCTGCGCTGTGCGCAGGATTATATGTCAGAAAGGTGCAGAGGGAAAATAAAAGTTATTCCCTGATCTATATTCCCAAAGTAGTGGACGGGACAAATGATTTCTGGACTTCCCTGATCCTCGGCACAGAGATGGCGGCGAAGGAATACCGGGCGGATATCGAGATCATGGCGCCTGAAGATGAAAATGACGTAGAAGGTCAGAACCGTTTTCTGGAAGCGGCCATAGAGAAAAAACCGGACGCCATCCTTTTCTCCCCGTCCAGTTTTACGGAATCAGACAGTCTGCTTAAGACCGCCAAGGAGAAGGGGATACATATTGTTTTTGTGGATTCCTACACAGACCAGGACGTCCAGGATATTACAGTGGCTACCGATAATCTGGAAGCGGGAGAGCTTCTGGGTAAATTTGCGGCAGGCATTCTGAATCCCGAAGACCAGATTGCCATTGTCGCCCATGTTAAGGGTGTTTCCACCGCTATTGAAAGAGAGGAAGGCTTCCGCAAAGGGCTGGGTGATCTGGCGGAAAATATTGTGGACGTTGTTTACTGTGATTCCCAGTTTGATAAATCTTATGCCCTTACTATGGAACTGATGGAAAAATATCCCAATCTGAAAATGATAGCGGGTATGAACGAATATTCTTCTGTGGGAGCGGCCAGGGCCGTAAAAGCCGCCGGAGCGGAAAAGCGCATCCAGGTAGTGGGAGTGGACAGCTCCCAAGAAGCCGTTCAGCTTATGGAACACGGCGTCTTTAAAGGCATCGTTGTACAGAAAGCCTTTAAGATGGGTTATGTGGGAGTGCGGGAAACCATGCGGATGCTTCGGGGAGAGGATTACGAGAAAAACGTGAATTCAGGCTGTGAGCTCGTAACTCCGGAAAATATGTATTCCGGCGAGATCGAAAAGCTTCTTTTCCCCTTCAATACGTTAAAAACCACAAATCCGGAACAGTAAAGACGCCGGATGATGGCTATTATGACTATGAAAAAAGGTTAAAAATTTACCCTACCGTAAATTTTTAACCTTTTTTTGGAAGATATTCTATTACACTTCCACTCTGTTTCAAGGTATTATATAGGAAACACGGATGTGTGCAAACGTAAGGAGGGTGAAAAATTGGAAAAGTTAAAACAAAACCCAATGGTGAAGAAACTTGGCCTGAACAGGATACTGCTCGTCTGTATCCTCATTATTATGTTCGTAGCGTTCAGGGCGGTTCTTGGAAGTAAATTCCCGGTAGGCGACAGTATCAGATCTACTTTGAACTATGTATACTTCCTTGGATTTCTTTCTCTTGGTGTTACATTCGTAATCGCGACAGGAGGAATTGATTTCTCCATCGGTCCGGTAATGTTCTGCTGTGCGCTGGTTTCCGGTTACTGCATGACAAGCTACGGAGTTCCCATGGCTCTGGCAATGGTGATCTGTGTGCTGATCGGTCTTGCCTTCGGAACCTTCAATGGCTGGATGGTATCTTACATGTCAGTGCCGCCGTTCATTATTTCCATGGCGTCCATGAACATTGCGAAAGGTATCGCTTCTGTATTTACAAAGACCCAGTCCGTAAGCTGGCCTCAGAGTTCTGACCCGGTAAACGGATGGTTCAGAAACATTGTTTCTGTAAACGGATTCCCGGTAGGTCTTATCATCTTTCTGGCAGTAGCTGTTCTCTGTGGTATTGTTCTTTACAATACAAAACCGGGACGCTATATCCTGTGCCTTGGCTCCAACAGCGAGGCTGTACGCCTTTCCGGCGTTAACACAAGAAAATGGCGTATGCTTGCCTACATGATCTGCGGACTGCTGGTAGGAATCGGAGCTCTGTTCTTTGTTGCTACATATACTACTGTTCAGCCGGGTTACGGCGATCAGTATAACAACGAGGCGATCGCAGGCTGCGTTATGGGCGGTACATCCATGGTCGGCGGACTTGCTTCCATCGGTGGTACGGTAATCGGCGTATTTATCATTTCTCTTCTTCAGCAGGGCATTATGGCGTTTGGCCTTGGAAAAGGACAGCAGATGATCATTACAGGTATTATCGTTATCGTAGCTGTTTATGTTGACGTTTCTGCAAGACGCAGAAAGAACTGATCGAAAGGGAGGATGCGACAATGGGTGAAGTTATTTTAACTATGAAGGACATTGATAAGTCCTTTCCTGGAGTTCATGCTCTGGATCACGTTAATTTTGAAGTAAAACGCGGCGAAGTACATGCGCTTATGGGAGAAAACGGAGCCGGAAAATCCACGCTTATGAAGGTCCTTACCGGTATTTACCAGAAGGATTCCGGATCTATCGTATATAAAGGAAAAGAAACAGAGTTTCATAATACAAGAGAGGCGCAGGACGCGGGCGTAGTAATCGTACATCAGGAGCTGAATATGGTGGGCGACCTTACCGTTGCTCAGAATATTTTCATCGGAAGAGAGCCGAAAAAGGGATTCCGCATCGACGATAAAAAAATGATCGAGGACTCCAAAAAACTGTTCCAGGATCTGCATATCGACATTGACCCGAGAGAGAAAATGCAGAACCTGACAGTCGGCAAACAGCAGATGTGCGAGATCGCGAAAGCAATTTCGCATAAGGCGGAGGTTATTATCTTTGACGAGCCGTCGGCAGCTCTTACAGAGAAAGAAATCGCCGATTTGTTCGTTATTATCCGCGACCTTCGTGAAAAGGGTCTGGGAATTGTTTATATCTCACACCGTATGGATGAGATCAAGGTGATCACAGACAGAGTAACCGTCATGCGAGACGGAGGCTATGTGGGAACTCTGATCACAAAAGACAGTACAAAAGAAGATATCATCAACATGATGGTTGGACGTGTTATTTACGAAGATCCCAAGGAACACAGCATGGTTGCTCCTGACGCTCCTGTAGTCCTGAAGGTGGAACACCTGAATGCAGGAAAGATGGTTCAGGACGTAAGTTTTGAACTGAGAAAGGGAGAAATCCTCGGATTCTCCGGACTGATGGGCGCCGGACGTACCGAGACAGCGAGAGCTCTGTTCGGAGCTGACCCCAAGCAGAGCGGAAAAATCTCTGTCAGAGGTAAAGACGGACAGCTTCGTGAAGTAACTATCAACAGCCCCCAGGACGCTGTTAAATACGGTATCGGTTATCTGTCAGAAGACAGAAGAAGATATGGATGTGTGGTACAGAAATCTGTAACCGAGAATACAACCCTGGCTACCATGGAGCAGTTTACCAGCGGCCTGCTTATCAATAAGAGCAAAGAGAAAAAAGTTACAGAGAAATATATTCAGGAACTTGCTACAAAGACGCCCAGCGCGGATCAGTTGGTAGTAAACCTGTCCGGCGGTAACCAGCAGAAGGTCGTTATCGCCAAATGGCTGACACGGGACAGCGATATCCTGATTTTCGACGAGCCCACAAGAGGTATCGACGTCGGCGCGAAAAACGAAATTTACAAGTTAATGAACAGACTGGCAGCAGAAGGAAAATCGATCATTATGATCTCTTCTGAAATGACAGAAGTTCTCCGAATGAGCGACCGTATCATCGTTATGTGCGAGGGTAAAGTGACAGGAAATATTGATATTTCCGAAGCCACCCAGGAACACATTATGACCAAGGCCACACGGAATATCAATTAAGGAGGAAAGTCATGACTAAGAAGAAAAGTATTTTAAGTGATCAAAGATTTATTGTTGTGCTGGTTATCATCGTACTGGTTGCCATCTTCTCAGGACTGAGCAAGGAATTCAGGCAGTACAGTACGATCCTCAGTATGCTGGACTTCTCATACTATGATCTTCTGATGGCGATCGGCGTTACCTTCCCGCTTATTACCGGAGGCGTAGACCTTTCCATCGGAACCGGTATGGTGTGCTACGCACTGATTTCCGGAACATTAATAAGAAACAACGGACTGCCGGTTGTTGCCGCAATGCTTCTGTGCATTGTACTGGGACTTGTTGTAGGTCTGTTAAACGGCGTCCTGATCGGAGTGATGAATCTTCCTCCGTTCCTGGCAACACTTTGTACCTGTATGATCACCCGAGGAGCAGGTTCTCTGTGCAGCGCCACACCGTGGCCGGCCCTGACTCAGGAAGGCGGATGGTTCCATTCCATCTTCAAGATCACAGTTGGTACCGGAAGAAGCGCGGACCGCTATCCTCTTGGATTCCTGTGGATGATCCTTCTTGTGATCCTGATGGAGTTCGTTCTGTTCCATACAAAATTCGGACGTTACACTATCGCGATCGGATCAAACAAAGAAGCGGCGGCTCTTTCCGGAATTAATGTAAAATTCTATCACGTAATGGTATATGTAGTATGCGGTCTTTTCACCGGACTTGCAGCAATCGCATATGCGGCTGTTACACCGACTGTACAGCCAGGTACCGGAGCCGGTCTTGAGATGGACGCCATCGGCGGCGTATTCGTAGGCGGCGTTGCAGCTTCCGGCGGTTATGGATCTGTAGTTGGAACCTTTGTAGGTATCTTTGTCATCATGCTTCTGAAGACAGGCCTTCCATATATCGGCCTTCAGGCAAACTGGCAGCAGATCATTACAGGTGTCGTACTGATCGTAGCAGTACTGATCGATATCCTGAAAGAAAAGAAAAACGCATAAAAAATTATCTGGAAACACTGAAAAACAACGTATGTGAAACGTCAGGTGTTTTCACCTGACGTATCATCATAAAAAACTATATAATTTTTAAGGAGGATGAATTAAAATGAAAGTGAAAAAACTGATCGCATTAGGACTTTGCGCAGCAATGGTAAGCGGCATGACAGTTTCTCCTGTACTGGCTGCAGAGGACACAGCAGAGGAAGCTGACGCTACAGACGAAACTGCTGAAGACACAACAGAAGAGGCTGATGCAGAAGACGCTGAAGCTACAGAGGAAGATGCTGAGGCTACAGACGATGCAGCAGCAGAAGAAGAGACAACAGAAGACGCTGACGCTGCAGAAGAAGATGCGGAAGCTACAGACGACGCAGCAGCATCTGATGATCCTACCGCACAGTTTGACGGACTGAAAGCAAACGAAGCATATGAATTCCCGATGATGGTTAAATCTTTCCAGGCTACATACTGGGATGCAGCTCAGGAAGGTATGAAGAAAGCTGCTGAAGAACTGGGCGTTACCTATACAGCTCAGGGACCGAACAGCGAGTCTGATATCGCTGACCAGGTTAACATGATCAATACAGCAATCAGCTCCAATCCTGTTGGTTTAGGTCTTGCAGCATGCGATACCTCTTCCGTTCTGGACGCTCTTCAGGAATGCGCTGACAAGGGAATTCCGGTAGTTACCTTCGATACTGGCGTTGACAACGCTCCGGAAGGCTCTGTAGTATGCAACGTTGCTACCGATAACGCACAGGCAGGCGCAGTTGCAGCTGAAAATATGTACAATGCGATCAAAGACGTTATTGCAAATGCAGACGGACAGGTTATCATTGGTGAAGTTAACCAGGATGCAACAGCTCAGAACATCCAGCAGCGTGGCGGCGGATTCATCAACAAGATGATCGAACTGCTTCAGGCAGATGGAAAAACAGTTGCAGTTACAGGTAACGAGTTCTATGTAAACGCAGCAGAAGGCGCTGACGCTACAGAATCTGATGCAGACGTTATCATCCAGGTAGCTGTTCCGGCACAGACAACTGTAGAGCTTTGCTCCACAGAGGCACAGGCAATCCTTTCTCAGGAAAACTGCATCGCAATCTTCGGTTCCAACCAGGTTGCAGCAGAAGGTGTTATCGCAGCAAACTCCAACCTGAACGTACTTGGTTCTGACCCGGCAAACGGCGATGTTGTTGGTGTTGGTTTCGACGCTGGTTCTATCATTAAAGGCGCTGTACAGGATGGTACATTCATCGGTGCTGTTACACAGTCTCCTCTGATGATGGGTTACTATGCAATCTACGCTCTGACAGCAGCAGCTAACGGCCAGGAGCTGGAAGACGTTCCGACAGATGGTTACTGGTATGACGCTACAAACATGGAAGACGAAGAGATCGCTCCGAACCTGTACGACTAATTGAATATAAGGAATTACAGGGAACATTGAAGAAGCGCAGCTTCTGAGATGGCAGCCGCAAAAACCAGACGAAGAAGGCTGAGCGGCCGCAGATAGAAAATATCCCCAGAGGCAGCTCTGGGGATATTTTCATTACATAAGACATAAATCTGTTCAGTACCGGATGTATTATCGGAAATAATTTTCACATGAATAAAATTCTTCATACTTGATGTATATAGTTTACTTATGTTATGATTATTAAGAAAAGAATCAGGAAAAACACAGCAGACTGCACAATGGTTTTCGCTGTGAATATTTTACATATTTAGGAGGTTTTCATAATGGCTACATATTATCTTGCGGTAGATATTGGAGCATCCAGCGGACGTCTGATCCTGGGACATATGGAAAACGGCAAAATGGAACTGGAGGAAGTATATCGTTTTGAAAACGGTATGATAAAGAAAGATGGAGAGCTTTGCTGGGAGTTCGACCGTCTGTTTAAAGAGATCATCAACGGCTTAAAGAAATGCAAAGAGATCGGCAAGATCCCGGTAAGCATGGGTGTGGATACCTGGGGCGTAGACTTTGTTCTTCTGGATAAAGACGGAAACGTGCTGGGCAATACAGTAGGCTACCGTGACCACAGAACAGAGGGAATGGACGAAGAAGTTTATAAGATCATTTCCCTGGAGGATCTGTATGCGAGAACAGGTATCCAGAAAGCTATCTTCAATACGGTTTATCAGTTGATGGCAGTGAAGAAACAGCATCCGGAATATCTGGAGCAGGCGGAGACCCTTCTTCATGTGCCGGATTATTTCCACTATCTGCTTACAGGAAAGAAAACATGCGAATATACGGAAGCGACTACAGGACAGCTTGTAAATCCGTACACAAAAGACTGGGATTATGAACTGATCGATATGCTTGGATACCCAAGAAAAATTTTCCAGAAACTGATCATGCCGGGAACAAGCATCGGACACCTTTCTGAAGAAGTTCAGAAAGAAGTAGGCTTTGACCTGGAAGTAGTAGCTCCGGCTACCCATGACACAGGCTCCGCCGTACTGGCAGTTCCCGCTAACGACGACGACTTTATCTATATCAGCTCCGGTACATGGTCATTAATGGGTCTTGAGAGAGAGACTCCGGACTGCTCTAAAAAGAGCTGTGAAATGAATCTGACAAATGAAGGCGGATATGCAGGACGTTTCCGCTATCTGAAAAATATCATGGGCCTGTGGATGATTCAGTCTGTTCGTCATGAGATCAATGATAAATACAGCTTTGCGGAGATCTGCGCAATGGCAGAGGAAGCAAAAGATTTTCCGTCCAGAGTGGACGCCAATGACGAGTGCTTCCTTTCTCCTGACAACATGACAGAAGAGGTAAAGGATTATTGCCGCAGGACCGGACAGAAAGTTCCGGAAACACTGGGAGAGCTGGCGACAGTGATTTATGCCAGCCTTGCGGACTGTTACGCAAAGACAGCCAAAGAGCTGGAAGAAATGACAGGAAGAACCTACAGCCGTATTCATGTAGTAGGCGGCGGTTCCAATGCAGGATACTTAAATGAACTGACTGCAAAAGCAACAGGCAAGGAAGTTCATGCAGGTCCCGGAGAGGCTACCGCTATTGGAAATATTACCGCTCAGATGCTGAAAGCAGGAGAATTCAAGACCATCGAGGAAGCAAGAACCACTATCCACGAGTCTTTCGGCATCAAAATTTACAAAGCCTGATCTTTCAGGGGGTGTCATTGACACCATTCTACTGTTTTACACACATATATTCAAAAAACCAGGAGGCTGCTGCGTGCAGCCTCCTGGTTTTTTGTGGCCATAAAATATGAGATCATTTTCTGGGGAACCTGTTCTTAACATCACTGATACCTGCGATATAGTTTAAATCCACATCATAAAAGTAAGCAAGTTCGATCAAATATTCCAACGGAATACGCACCTTTCCTTTTTCATAGTCAGAATATGTTGTCTGTGCGATATGAAGCATGGATGCGATTTTTGTCTGATTCAAATCATGATCTTCCCGTAACGCACGAATTCTTTGAATATAATTCATTTCTGTATACCTCATGAAACATATTCTATATGAAAGACTTACAATACATTGACTTTTAACGGATATTCCGTTAAAATATTGGGTAAGAATTAACAGAAAATATAGAAAATAACTATAGGAGCGTATATGTATATTATATTTTTTGATGTGAGCGCTTTATGTCTGGCTTTTTTTATTTTAATGCTGTGTGGAATGGGAATTTTCAATGAGATAGGCACCTGGTTTTATGAAAATTTTAAGATACTCGTCTTTGCTTTGATAATTGTCTCTATTCTAAAAGCTGTCTTCGTAGCTTTAAAATGTAGAAAAAAGTGGTATGAAGGCGCTTTGTGCGGAATCGTTGACAGTATCCGTATGATTCCTATGCTGCTTTTGTTAAATTCTGTGTTTACCTGGTTTTATCGGCTGCAGAAGGTAAATTTATGGAATTTCATTTTTGGTTCTGTTTCATTATTCTGCAGCGTCCTGTTTATATTAACTCCAACCTTTCTTTTGGCGGTATATACGGAGAAAACCTGTACGGAAATTATAAAGAGGAAAGATAAGGGATGGCTGGCAGCTTATTTGGGAACTGCTGTTTTCAGCTCCCTGATCCAGATTTTATTATGTTTTATTTACAGCATACTATAAAAATAAACGTTTTTTGCCACTGTCAAAGATTGAGAGAGATAAGATAAATAAACAATACACAGTATAAATATATGTAGAAAAGGGAAGGAGGTATAAATGGTGAGAACAGGAAAAATTATTCCGGGAGTAATTGCAGCGGTGATTTTAACAGGCGTATGCATGAATCAATCTATTTATGCAGAAGAAAAAAGCAAGGATGATATTATTTCCAGCGAAGTTCCAATGACCGTGTTTTTTGAGGAAGGTACTTCTGAGGAGGAGATTATAAATATAAAAGAGAAAATAGAAGAGATGCCGGAAGCAAGAAAGGTAGAGTATATATCTGCAGTCTGATTTCCTATATTGGAGGGATGGACAGAGTTCGAGAGGTTGAGTATTCAGAAGAACTTTTGGAAAATTCTTCTGGTATGGAACAGTTTTTCAATTTAGGTGGAGAGATTGATGCTGCAGAGGCAGACGCAGAGCGTGGAACAGTGTATGATGGCTTTTATATTTACGAGTATGATGCAAATTCGGAGGTATTAAAAAATTTAAAAGCGGGAGAGGAAATCATAACAGTAGATGGTGGGAAAACAGGAAAATATGTGATTTCTGTAAAAGATAACTACGTGCTGTCTATTTCACGCTAAGATACAAAGCAAATAGAAAAGGAAGGAGAACAGAAGATGAAGTTAAGAAAATATTTACCGGCATTTATTCTGTTTACGGCATGTGCAGGTGCGGCAACGGTCCATGCCGCCAGCGTTGAAAGTTCCGGCACGACCTGGAATGAGCACGAATACCTGGTGGTAGAGGGAGATTATACCTGGGATGAGGCGAAAAAACTTTGTGAAGAGCAAGGCGGATATCTTGCAGTAATCACGTCCCAGGAAGAGCAGTCCTTTATTCAGGAATTGATAAAAGGCAAGAATAATGAAGGCTTCTGGCTGGGAGCCGAAAACAGTGGCGATATATGGACATGGATCAACGGGGAAGAATTTCAATATCAGAACTGGGATTCAGGAGAACCAAATGGTGACAGCAGCGATATGAAACTGCAGATCTATGAAGAGGATGGAAAGTGGGACGATACCTGGAGCGACGGAGATATCAGCGGAATAAAGGAGCATGGATATATCTGTGAGAAAGATACTTCACAGAACGGGAATGGGGATCAAGACAAAGAGTCTGTTTCAGGAGAATCTGATACCCAAAAAGAGACTTCATCTGATCTGACAGATGAAAAGGACAATATTGTCGAGTTGGCTGATCTGCATACAATGGATTCATATGAATATGAGATTGTGGATACCTTGCTTACTGACTCTTATGGTGATAAATATAGAGGAAATATTGTTGAATTTGACGGCGGGTATGTTGATGAAGGAGGATACGCTGTTTACGATTTAAACGGACAGTATGGGAAGTTTACCGGAAAGCTTGTGACATCAGAGCGGACGAGGCGTAGTGCTGGCATTAATCTGGCGATATTTGCTGATGGAAAACAGATTTATTCTAAAGCGGAAATAACCAAACAGACACCGATGGAGGAGTTTCAGTTAGATCTGACCGGTGTGGGGAAATTAGAAATAAAAACATCAAGCAATTTGCGCAGGGATGGATGGGCATCAGAGGCGTATGTCTACATTATAGATGGAATGAGAAACTGGAGGACGATGTAGTTTATCCTGAATATGACAGCTTAAACGATACGTTTCTTATTGATTCTGACGGATTTTCAAATGCCAATACTCTGATGAGAGATTCCTACGGAAATCTTCATAATGGTTATCAGGGATTTGATACATGGCAGGGGGGATATGCAGTTTATAATCTGGATCAGAAATATCTTACCTTTGAAGGCACGATAGTCACAGATGCTTCTGAGGGTTCAGAAGGATCTATGCAGATCCAGATATATCTGGACGACCAGTTGGCCTTTTCCCAGGCAAATATAACGAAACAGACAGAACAGATACCGGTCAGCCTGGACGTAACAGATGTGAAAGTGATGAAAATTGTGACCCAAACAGAAGAAAGCCATCAATGGCTTTATCTGGTTGACGATATCTTATTGCCCCATATTCATACGCCTGGAGAATGGGAAATAAAACAGGAACCCACCTGTACAGTGAAAGGTATTAAAGTTCAGTATTGTACGGAGTGTAAAGAAGAATGTAATACAGGTGAGATTGAAGCGTCAGGTCACAAACCTGGCGATTGGGAAGTAAGAGAAGAACCAACCTGCACAAAAGAAGGAACAGAGGTTCAGATCTGTACAGTATGTAAGCAAGAATGTAATACAAGAGAGATAGAAGCCCTAGGACATGAGCCGGGAGAATGGGAGATAAAGCAGGAGGCAACCTGCGCGGAGGAAGGAATCAGGGTTAAATACTGTACCAGATGTAAGGAAGAATGCGAAACAGAAAAGATAGATGTTCTGGAACATACGCCGGGAGATGAGTGGGAAACAGAAACAGAGGCGACCTGCAGTGAAGCCGGAGAAGAGGTAAAAAGATGTACGGTCTGCGGAGAGATATGCGAGAAACGTTCCATACCGCAAAAGGATCATGAGGAATCGGAAGAGTGGGAAACTACCATAGAAGCAACCTGCAGCGGAGAAGGGGAAGAAGTTCTGAGATGTAAAAACTGCGGTCTTATATTAGATCACAGAACTATAGAAAAGCAGGATCATGAACCGGGAGAAGCTGTTGAAACAGTTGCGCCCACCTGTACCTCATCGGGAACAAGCGTCGTTTATTGTAAAAATTGCGGCGAAATCCTGGAAACAGCTCCCATACCGGAGACGGGACATACGTTTGGAAAATGGGTGACAGTGCGCGGAAGTATCTGGAACTCTCCTATGGTGAAAGAACGGATCTGTTCTGTATGTGGTTTTCGGGATTCCGAGAAAAGCTATGTCTGGATCTGGGTAAAACCTGTAGTGATCATTGCAATTCTTGGAGCTGTTATTATATGGATTTTATATACTCAAATGGTGAAAGCCGGTTTGGAGCCGAAAAAGGAAAATATAAAGAAATTATTTGAAAAAAAGAAAGCGAATCTGAAGGAGCGTCTGAACAGATCAGATAACGATGATGAAATTAAAAAGTAAAATATTATTAGGTGTGTTGATAACAGGCGGGATCTTTCTATATGGGAGAGCTGCAAAAACAGATGAAATACTGAATGAACAAGGCTATATGAGAGTAGAGAAGCTGGCGATAACTTACAGTGCGGAAGGAGGAATGGTTCAGACAATAAAATATGAATGTGTGGAAGACGAAAACCGGATTACCGGTACAGAATATGATCAGAACGGAAAAACGGACGGCAGGGGCACAGACTACTTTTACGATGAAAACTGGAAACTGATCCGCAGGATTAATTATGAGAATAGTTCAGAAACAAGCCCGGATGGAGGGAAAACAGCAGAATCAAAATATATTTATGACGATGCAGGAAATTGTATACGGGCGATAGAAAACGACAGAACAGGAAAGAAAGCGGAATTCAGATACAAATATGATGAGGACGGAAACTGTGTACAGGCTTCCTATATGGACAATAACGGAAAAGAGAAAGTTTCCTGGAAATCAGAATATATGTCCGACAAAAAAGGTAAAAAATGCAGGATCATGTATTTTGATGAAAATGGAGAAGTAAATTCATATGGAGAAAATACATATGATTTTATGGGAAATATATTGCATAGCGTCAGCTATGACATGAACGGAGATATCAATCAGGAATACGGGTATACATACGAATATGATAAAGAAGGAAGGATAGTTCGTTCAGTTTATTATGAGAGTGGAAAAGAGGATTCTGCTGTCGAATATGTATACGACGATAATGGAAACTGTATCCTGGAAACACAAAAAGACGCGGACGGGAAGCCTGTACAGATTTTCGTATATAAATACGAGAAAATCCAGCAGGAGTAATTGCCGGTTCAGAGGATTTGATTTCCTGATAAAAAATACATCTTAATAGTTAGAAAGAAGGAGAGAAGGTTATGAAAAAAAGGAGAAAAATCGAAATTTTTAAATATTTGGTAGTCATTGGAGCCATAGCCCTGGGCGTACAGGATACTGTAGCCGTAAAAGCATTCAGTCCATTAAATGATCAGGGATATATGGTAACAGAATCCATGTCTTTTTCATATGACCAAGGAAATTGGAGATACCAAGGTGCAGGAAATTATGTATATAATGCAGAAAATAACAGCATTGTTTATAAAAGCCAGGACGGATCAGCACATGAAATGACCTATTTTTATGATGAAGACTGGAATATGGTCAGAGAAACATGGTTAAGCTACGAAGACGGTGAAAAGGATGGATGGGAGTATTTTTATGACAAAAACGGCAATAGAATAAAGGAGATCTCTTATAGTCCTGGAGAAGAGCCAGATGAAACTCAGTATATATATGATGAAAATGGAAATGTACTACAATCTTTAGCAACTGATAGTTCTGGAAATTTATCGCTTAATTGGAAATGTGAATATGAAATACAGGAAGATGTAACGCGGGTAAAAGAGACTTGGTATGATGGGAACGGTCAGACTATGGGACATACTGAATCTGAGATGACCTATGATTCATATGGGAACGAAATATCCAGGGTGGATTATGATGAAAATGGAGAGATAGATGCGGATATAAAAAATGAATATACCTATGACGAAGAAGGAAGAATCATAAAAAAAATAGAACATGACAATTTATCGGATACAGATAGTATGGTACAGATATTTGTATATGACAATAATGGAAATAATACTTTGGATTTTTTGTATATGGATGATTATGAGGAAAAACATATATTTGTTTACAGATACGAGAAATTTGAACATTAATTACAAATTTTCGATATTGGCAACAGCGAATTAATACATAAATCTGCGGAATTATTATCAGAAGGGAGAAAACGTTATGTTTAAAAAAGAAAAACTTATCAGAATGTGTGTAGGTGCCTGTGTATGTTTGGGATGTGTCTTGCTGAGCGGATGCGGACAAAAATCTGATATTGAAAAACTGGTGGGCGAATGGGAAATGGTAGAGCCAGACGGATATATGTTTCTTGGAGACGAAATAGAATTTTATGAACCAAATGAAAAAGACGGCACGATAGGAAGTCTGGAATATACATATGATGATGGAACATCAAGAAGTGGCGAATATAATTATCACGAATCTTCAAAAAAAATTGAGTTGGCTATGTTTGATGAAACAGGATCACTGAATGATTATGCAAGGCATTTTACATTCTCTGTAGAGTTTGACGGCAATACAATGACCTTTACAGATGAGGATTCTACATACATATATGAAAGAATGGATTAATTATAAAAGTAGTATGTAATAGTGAAAAATGAAGGTGAAAAGTTGTCAGAGAGGCTTTTCACCTTTAACGTTTCCGTGTATTATAAATGTATACATATTTTATCAGATAATACATTGGGAGGAAGGGAAATATATGAAACGATTGATTGTTTAATAAATACGGGAGGTGATACGGAAAATTGAGGTCCTGAAATATGGGTTTATTGAAAATCAGAATATTTCAGAAGAATAAAGCATGATTATATCCAGACTAAATAGCTGATATCACTCCTATGAAAGATAAAATGGATACAGAGATTAAAGCGGACATTATATATATGATATGAAATAATTGGATAGAAAGGATGTAGAAGCGTATGAAAAAGCAATGGTGCGCAGCAATGTCTATAATTTCAGCGGCAGTTTTAATAACAGGATTTTTCCCGGAGGCGGCAGTTTCACAAGATTTATGCAGAATTCAGCAGGTCTCAGCAGCATCCATCCAAGATAATCAAGCAGCGAATTTATCTAATGGCGATGACATGGGAAGTGCTGAAACAGAAGAGACTTCCGCACCACAGAATCAGACAGAACCGGTGGAGATTGTAGCTTCTGTAAAAAATCTGGCTTATATGGGAAACAGAATCTATCCACTGACGGCAGGCAGGGACTCGGGTAATAATCTTGGCGTTTCCTCTGTAGGTCAGACAGGTATTCTATATGCTGCGGAACTGGATATGGATGAAGATGGGAACAAGGAAATACTGGCTGTGACGTATGAAAACAGTAGTCAGATTGCAGGAGAAAATACGATTCATCTGTCAATATTGAAACAAAGCGACGGTAATTGGAATGTACTTACAGAAACAGAGGTATTAGGAACCAAATATGGGGATACATTATACGACGTGAGCTTTATGAAGGACAGTTCTATTTATTATGAAGGATCTGTATTTCTGCGGAAATATAACGGAAAATATGAAATATTTTATGAATACTATGGAGAAGGAATGTTTGCTACAGGGCAGACATGGTTTATGAGAGGTTTCCGTTTTGAGAACAATACGCTTTCTGTAATTCCTGAGACGGAGAATATTTTTTATGAAGGCTCTCCGATTACGATGCTTTGGGATGAGACTTACGATGATATAGACGCCGGAACATATGAGGGAATGCTTAATAACTACTGTTCATTAGGATTTCAGAGACCAAATATAAGTTTTGAACATATGACTATGAACCAGAATCAAAATCTTTATCTTATGCTCCGTTTGATTCTGGGCAGCGATTCTTCAAAGGAGGAGGTAGCCGCCCTGGTATCGAATGGAGGAACACTGGATACTCTGTGGTATGACATTCAGGATTATAGTGAAGCTCTGCCGGAAGATATAATGGAATTTCCTGGGCAGCAGTCCACCCCCGCCACCCAGGAACAGCCCCAGGCAGCGGGGACGGCCTCCTCGGAATACATCATTCCGGATTCCAATACCCGCTATCTGAGCGACTCCGAAGCGGCTGCTCTGGGTGCGGAGAAGCTTCAACTGGCTATTAATGAGATTTACGCCCGTCACGGCAGGGTTTTTACAAATGCCGACAACAGCGCATATTTTAGCTCCAAGAGCTGGTATCAGCCGGTTCAGGGAAAGACGGACGCACAGATCGAAGCGGAATTTAACGAATATGAAAAGGCAAACGTGGATCTGATGAACAAATATAGATAAAAAACAATCTGGATCGTGCCGGGAGTCAGCGCATCGCTTTGTACTCCCGGCATAATTCATGATAAAGCTTCAGGGAATCCCAGTGTTCGGTGATAGGAGTGAGGACAGCTTTCAGGCGGACGGGCTCCAGATTCTGTTCCCGGAAGAAAGCAAGAAAGCGGTCCGTCTGTTCTTCAGAAAAGCCCCTCATCACCATCATCTCGTCCTGAAAATTTCCTCCTAAGTTAAAGCGAGAATCAGGAGAGAAGCCTGGAATTTCAAAAAGATAGCCCAGAGGGTGAAGGAATTCCGGCGCTTCCACTTTGCGGATGGAAACTCCGGATTTCCTGAGGTACCGCTGGATCATACGGTGGCGGTCGCTGCCTGTGAAATTATAGAGAAGGATCTGAGGTTCTGTATTCATATTATGCTCCTTTGCCCCTCCCGCCCGGGAGGGGAATATTTTTTCTTCTACAAAAACTGCTTCCGGTATTCCGTTGGAGTTACATGGAACTTCTTCTGGAACAGCCCGGAGAATTCATCAACGTTTTGGAAGCCGCAGCTTTCGGCTACCTGATAAATATTCAGGTCAGGATTGGACAGAAGTTTTAAGGCGCGGTCCAGCCGGAGATCCCATACATAACTCATAAAATCCCGGCCGGTATACTTTTTCAGATGTTCGTCCATCTGAGCAGCGGTAATACCGAAATGTCCGGCGATTTTTTCCGCGTCTGTATTCAGCCCCCGTTCCTGAAGATACTGCAGAATATGATAGGTATACTCATCGCTGCCGTAATAACTGAATTCCTTTTCGCGGACAAGATATGTGAACAGAAGCAGCAGCATGGCTTCAAGCTGAAAGCTCTGATGGAAATTGTTGTTCGCGTATTCCTGGATCAGAGAGGTCAGAGTGGACTGAGCCTGGATCTGATGACCCAGAGAAAAGAAAATATAATTTTTCCCGCTGTTTTTCTCTTCTCTGAAAAAGTCTGAAATCAGATTTCTGTCTTTATAAAACTCCGCCAGAGTCTGCCGGAAGATATCCTGCTTGAGACAGAAATTGATCAGAAGAGTATCTTTCTGCTGGAAACGCAGCTCATGTACGGCTCTTGTATTAAGGAATATGAGATCGCCGGGAGCCATATATATTTCATTTCCATCGACAACATTGATAAGGGCTCCGCTGCACAGATAGTTAAGTTCAAAGTAGCCGTGGGTATGTCCGGGGAAGTCCTCCGTAACCTGGTGGGCGAGGATAAAGAAATTCTCGTCCGGAGGGAGCTCCTGGAACACCTGATGGAGATTTTTCAGGTTGTACAGATTGTGGGTAAGCCGCTGGCTGTACTGAAGTAGCTTTTCCGGAGCTACAATGTCCCGGCCCTGGGCGGAGGCAGAGGCCGATACTGTGCTGAGAGGAAGAAATACCTGACTGTCGTAGGAAGGTCTGGTGACATATGGGCTGCGGTATTTTTTCTGCGCCGGAATCCTTATCTGGACTTCTGTTCCCTGACCGGGCTGGCTGGAGTAGGTCAGACCGTAACCCTGGCCATAGAGGATCTCCAGCCTCCGGTGGGTATTATAAACGGCGATATTTGTTCCGCCTGAACTGCTGCTGCCGGAACCGGAAATAATAGACGGCAGCTTTTCGGGAGGAATTCCAACCCCGTCGTCAGAGATCAGAAGAACAATGTCGTTATTTTCCAGCCATCCCGTCAGTACAATGGTGCCGGATTTGCTGTCCTTTTCCAGGATCCCGTGGAGAATGGCATTTTCGATCACAGGCTGAAGCGTCAGCTTGGGAATCTGGTATTCTGTCAGTTCATCCGGAATATCGGATACAAAGGTGATCCTGTCATGAAACCGCATGTTCTGAAGTTCTACATAGATGGATACATGCTCCTCTTCCCTGCCGATGGTCGTGATGCTTTCCTTCCGGCTCAGCGTCAGTTTATAAAATTTGGAAAGATTCTGTACAGCGGCGGAAACCTCTGAATTTCTTCCCTGGAGAGCAAGCCAGTTGATCATGTCCATAGTGTTGTAAAGAAAATGAGGATTGATCTGTGCCTGAAGGGAATTGAACTCGGCAATGCGGAGTTCCTCCGCCGCTTTAAGCTGTTCTTCCAGAAGAGCCGTCATTTTCCGCGTCATATAGTTATAAGTGTCGATCAGATCGCCTACCTCGTCGTGATACTCGGGACTGTCCATAGGCACCAGAGTGCCTTCTCTGACTTTGCTCATCTGATGGATGACAGAGGAGATACGGTTCGTGATGGAATGGGACAGAAAATGGGCGACAACAGACGCCAGAGCCAGCACGCCGAGATACATCAGGATATATTCCAGCATCAGGATATTGCTTCTGGCGATCAGAGGTTCCGCCGGAAGAACGGTGACCATAAACCATCCGGGCTGCTGGATGCTGTAAAATCCCGCGTAAACTGTTTTGTTCAGGATCTCGCGTTCCATAAAATTGTTGGAAGACATAAAGGAATCGCGGATCGTGTCATAATCCAGCCAGTAGATTCCGGCAAGGGCGTCGTCTGAGGAAGCTACCATGGAGTTCCTTTCATTTGTAATATAGGAAACACTGCCCTCCTGGGTCAGATTGTCCTTCAGGATCTCGGCAATGTGATCCGAAGAAAAATAAACGGCAATATATGCCTGATAGGAATTCTGCTGATAATAAAAGGTTGTGGAAGTGATGTAGGCCATATCGCCGTAGGTTCTTTGTTCACGGTCGCCAAGATAAAAGGACGGACAGAAAAGCTCGGATCTGCCGGTACCCTGGAAGATCCCATACCAGTATGTTCCTTTGGCTTTGCTCATGGGAGAAAAATAGCCGCAGGTAAGCTCATCTTCAAAAAGCTGGACAGAATCCATAGGAAAATCCATATAAATCTGAAGTCCGGTGATCTGCCGCCCGTCTATGAGAGACTGCACCGCATTATGAAATTCGTAGGTCTCCGTATTGTTAAGAAGCAGGGAGGACGGAGAGTTGACCGGCTGATGAAAGATCTTCTGAAAAAAAGGAAGATCCGTGATTTCCGTATATGCGTCCAGGATCTGCTGTACTTCCTCTTCGATAAGGGGAGCTGTTTTGGCGGAAGCATCCTGCTCCCGGCGGATCGTGTCGGCGATCACCATATCATAGAGCCTGCTGTAAAAAAAGATCCCTACCGTAAGCACAGGAATGGTGACGGCAATTACCAGGACGATGGTAAACTTTGATTGAAGGCTCATATCACCGTAGGAATGGCGTATTTTCTGAAAAATACTTCTCATTGTAAATTTTTCTCCCTGTATTCTGAAGGCGAAAGGCCGCTGTATTTTTTGAAGCTTTTTCCGAAATAATTTCCGTCGCTGTAACCGACTCTGGAAGAGATGTCGGAAATCTTGTAGCGGGAATCCTGGAGAAGCTGTTTTGCTTTTTCCATACGATATTCCGTTATATACTGATTCAGCGTCTGGCCTGTCTCGTTCTTAAAAAAGGTGCAGACATAGGAGGCGGAAAGAAACACATGGGCGCTGATATCCTTAACGGACAGAGTTTCATTCATATAATTCTGGCCGATATATTTTTTGATCAGAAAAATCGTGGGATTTTCCTGAGAATTATTTGCCGCGTCCCGGAAGAACGCCTCTGTCTTTTCCGCAAGAGTATCATGCAGCTCGGAAAACGTAAAACACCGGGCAATGGTTTCCGCAATGCTCTCCGGATTTTTTGAACCTGGAATCTGCTGCTGGTTTCTGGCGCTTTCCAGACAGAGAAAAAGCCGGTAGTACAGATCCTTGACCGGATTCTGCAGAAAGCGGCGGCTGTTCAGGAAAATAGATGCCAGATGATCCAGAATGGATCTGGCTTCATCTTCATTTCCGGAAGAAAGCGCCTCTGAAAAAGAATCCTCAGGAGACGGCATGGAGAGCGCGGCGCCGGAAGCTGTTTTTTCCATCGCTTCGGAGGTGAGCATTGTATCCGCCGGGAAAAAGAAACTGCTCTGGAGCAGGATCACAGCGGAAGCGTAGGACTGGTACGCCCGGGAGATTCCGCAGACAGTATCTCCGGCGGCTATGGAAAACTTTATAAAAGGCGCAAAGCGGGAACAAAGAAAATCTCCTACAGACCCGATGGTATGCGCGGAAGGAGCGGTCTGTCCAAAGAGAAAATACACCAGGTACTGCCGTTTCTTTTCTGTGTAGATACAGTCCATGTGAAGATGGGAGACAAAATGCCGGAAATCATCAAAAAATTCCGGGAAAGAGGGCGTCTCCGGATGAATGAAATCATCCATTTTGACGATCACAGAAGTAAAATAAGTGGATGAATTCATAGTCAGCTTCAGCTCCGAAACCAGCGTGTCCAGAGAACTGCTGTCCGGATTATAAGGAACAGTCAGAAGGAGGGCAAGCTGGGAGGCTGTTTCCATAGATTTCATGGTTTCGCCCCGGTGGGAATGAAGCTTCTGCATATAAAGGTTTCTGGCCTCCAGAACGGCGTCGCGGATCTCTGAGGGAACAAGAGGTTTTTCTATATAGTTTACGGCTTTCAGCTTGATAGCCGCTTTCAGATATTCTTTGTCTGAGTACCCGCTCATGAAAATCGGCACAGAGTCCGGCAGGATTTTTTCCAGACGTTCCAGCATAGTGATGCCGTCCATACGGGGCATACGGACGTCGCACAGGATAATCTCCGGTCTGTGGATACGGGCTGCTTCCAGCCCGTGGACGCCGTCGTCAGCCTGAAGAACCTCGTCAATCCCAAGAGATTTCCAGTCAAGAGAGGAGATCACACCGGTACGTGTAAGCTCTTCGTCGTCTACAATCAACAGTTTCATAACGGCCTCCTTTTACTAAATACAGTGAACTTGTTCTTTATGATCCCGGGTGTCAGCGCTCCCGGATTTTTTTCAGTATATGACGGCAGATTTCTCCGGCACAGGGTTTTTGGACCTCGTTAAACAGACGGTTTACCCTGTCCCGGTCCGCTTTCCAGCAGTCGTTTTCCGGGATCAGACAATCCAGAAATTCCTTCATGGTTCCAGGTCTGGGACCGGGAGTCACTTCATCGTAATCAAAATTCATTCCTCTTCCCGCAAGATACTCTTCCTTGTCATAGGGAAGAAAAATGATGGGATTTCCGGTGAGCAGATAATCGATATAGATACTGGAGTAATCTGTGATCAGGCAGTCGAAGATATCAAGGATACCTGTAACATCTCCGGCCTCATCTTCTCCGAGAAAGCGTATGCGGCTGCCGAGGAAAGGACGGGCGGAAGCCCGCTCCGCAATATGCGTCCTGATAAAAAGAAGCATATTCTTTTCTTCCAGATACTTTTCCAGAAGTTTCTGGTCAAAATCCGGAAAAGGAAAAAGACGTACGCTTCCCTGATCGCGGAAGGTAGGCGCGTAAAGAATAACGCGGCTGTATTCCGGCAGATCCGGGTATATTTTATCAAGAAGCTTTTTTCTGTTCTTTCTGCGGAAAATGTTATCGTTTCTGGGCTGTCCCCAGACTTTTATCCGGCTTTCCGGAACATGGAAACTCTCGGCCATAAGAGGAACAAGGGACCGGGAGGTAGTTAATATGCAGGTGTAATTTTCTGAAAAAATTTTCCGGAAATACAGCCGGGAGGACTTCTTCAGATTGGGGTCCAAAAGGGCGATTTTTTTCAGCGGTACGCCATGCCACAGATTGACGATCATCCTGTTTCTGGAAAGACCGGTACCATAGACAGGGAGACCTGCCGAAGTAAACCACACGCCTGCGGAAAGCGCCCTGCGGATACCTGAGCTTGATCTTGTTTCAAAAAAATACTGAGCTCCGAATTTCTCAGACAGTCTTTGACGGAGCTGATCGTCGTTTATTACAAAGAGCGGAGTGACTTCAGGAACATGCTCCTTTACATATTCAAAAAGATACTGTGAATTATAATTATAATGGCTGTTGTCCGTGGAGGAGAACACCCATACATAGGGATCCGGACGGCTTCCTCCCAGATGGGAGAGGATTTCTCCGGCGATCAGAGTCTTTGCTTTTCCCATTACGGTTTTTCCTTTCTCCTTTCAGAGCTTCAGCGGTATTTCCATATTCCATGCAGAGCATAGGAAATGAAAAAAACAGCGCTTGTTATGGGGGAATATCCCATATACCGGTAAACGCGGTAAGTCATGGCTGCGGACTTCCGTTTATTCCTGGATTTTCCGCCCTGGCTCAAGCGGTATTTCAGATAGGGCTTGTTGATCCCTGCCGCGGGACCGTATTCCTTCAGGATCTTCAGCCAGGTAAGATAGTCTTCGTGGCTGTCGTCATGCTCCATGGGATATGCAAGTGCGGCTTCTCTTTTAAGCAGCACAGAAGAACAGTTAATGCTGTTGTGTTTCAGCAGATCTCTGTAGGAAACAGTGCTGCCTACAGGAATATATTTCCCGGTGGAGGTTCCGTCCGGATTCATAAGTTCCCGCCCAGTGGAGCAGAGCACCCGCCGGGTGCGCTCCATGACCTCAAGCTGTTCTGTCAGCTTTCCGGCTTCCCACCAGTCGTCCGCGTCAAGAAAAGCGATATATTTTCCGGACGCTTTCTGAACGCCCAGATTGCGGGAAGCGGCTGCCCCTTTATTATATGGATTTCTGATATAGTGAAAATTTTCTTTGTTTTCGTAGGGAGCAAGAACCTCCCCGGTACGGTCTGTAGAGCAGTCGTCAATGACGAGAAGCTCCAGAGGGACTTCCTGGCAGAACACAGAATCTACGGCCTGGCGGATAAAATCCGCTCCATTGTATACCGGCATAATGACAGATACCAGAGGATAAGTCATGATAAGCTCCTTTCATGCTGTTATATGGATGATATAGTCTGGCGGATCAGTTCCTCCGTCATGGCGGCGGACTCTGCGTTGGCCCTTTCGTAATCCACGGAGAGCGCAGCCGCTTTTCCCCGGGCAAAAAGTTCCATTCCCTCAAGAAGCCCTTCGGCAGAGTTTTTCAGAAGGACTCCCCCATGCTCTGAGAGAAAACCGTGGGGACCGCTGACATCGCAGGCCATAACAGGCACTCCCAGGGTGTCAGCTTCCAGCATGACCAGTCCCTGGCCCTCGTAGCAGGACGAAAGCAGGAAAAGACTGCATTTTTTCAGAACAGGCATTGGATTGCTCATGGAACGGATCAATATGATATGATCCGAGGCGGAACAGGAACGGGCATGTCTGACCGTATCCTCATAAAGCTCTCCGCTGCCGCCGATGATGATCAGCCATGTTCCGCGGTGAGATTTCCAGTATTTATCAAAAGCGTCTATCAGCCGCATATGGCCTTTTTCCGGAGAAAAACGTCCGATGCTGATAAATTTCGTGTCGCTGCTGTCAAGAACAGCGCGCAGCTCCTCAAGAGAATGATCCGATAATGTATTTTCATCAAAAGAGAGTTCTTCCTCAGCCCGCCGGAGAACGCTTTTATAGTCGTGACAGTTGCCGATCACAGAAACGCGGCCGGATCCTTCGCCGCTTATTTCTGCAACAGACGGGACGATATCCCTGCTGACAGACACGATGCGGTCGTAAGTACGGTAAGCTTCCCGGAGGAGATACGGATTCTGGTTCCCCCGGGTCCTGATCTCCCGGACCATATCGTTGTGGACCCAGATGATCTTCGGACATGGAGCTTCTTCAAACAGAGAAGTAATATAGGCTTCATATCCGTTGTAATGGATCACAAGAGAAAATTCTGTTCCGCCGAAATGCTTTTTCCATTCCCTTTGGTAAGCCCGGTGAATACGGCGCCGGACAGCCTCTGATCCGGATCCTTTCATGAAGTTCATCAGGGCTGCTGCTGTGAGGAGATCCATGTTCATCTCGCTTCCCAGAGGATAGATTCCCATTTCCGGAGGGATTTTATCCAGAATTTCCTGATGTTCCTTTGTATACAGAGTACGGAAAGAGAGAAAATAATTATATTTTGAAAGATCCATTTCCGTCAGAAGAGAACACAGAGCAGTGGTAATACCGTTCTGGGCCAGATCGCCGCCGTAAATAAGAACGTTCTGCTTTCCGTTTCCGGTGTATCTTTTTGTCCGGCAGCAGTTTTCGCCAAGAAATACATGACGGCATATTTTTTCAGTGCCGTGTCCGTCCTCGTAGGTGGCGTAGCGCTTAAGAAACTCTTCGTCAGGAACGCCGCCCTCTCTGTGAACGAAAGGGATCACCTGACGGGGATCTTCTGTGTACAGGAAAGGATACGATCCGATATCCTCATACATTCCCCGGCCGCTTTCATACTCCTTCCGGTCGTAGGCAAACAGGATGATTTTTTTGCCTGCATTGGCAAAGTCGTAAAATACGCTGGAATAATCCGTGATCAGAGTATCGCACAGACTGAGCCCTTCATAAGTGTCCCACTGGGCGGGAAAGGAACGGATATGGCGGTATCCTTCAAAAGTCTCGCTTCCGTGGAGAAACGGGTGAAGCTTCACCAGAAGGACCTCTCCGTCGCGGAGCTCGCTGTCCCAGAGCCGGAGATGACCGGACAGCGTATCCATGTAATCCTGACGGTCCACATTTCCGATCAGGCCCCGGAAGGTAGGAAGATAAGTGATCAGCCGTTTGCCTTTCAGTCCTGCTTTTTCAAGAAGGCTTTCATCAGGAGAGCCGCGGAATATATCGTTTCTGGGATATCCCTCCCGGAGTACGGTGCCCCGGTAAAGACTGGGGAGCATATAAGCGCCGGACATTTTTTCTTCCATAAAAGAATTGGGAAATATAAGATAATCAGAATCCAGAAGATTCCGCAGGACGTTCCCCATGCTGACAGCTTCCGGGCGGTTGTCCCGGCCCATTTTCTTCAGGGGCGTTCCATGCCAGGTGTTCAGATAGATCTGCCCTTCTTTTTTTATGAAGCGTCCCGGAAAAGTGGTGTCGTTTACCAGATAACCTGCCTGACTTAAGGCGCGGTAATAGGATAGGGAACCGGTACGGACAATCCGTGATACTTTCAGAGAATTCTGCCGGAGCTTTTCGCCGATCTCTTTTGAAGCGTCCCGGTGTACGGACAGAACCAGGGAAAAATTCCGGTAGGAGTCTTTCTGAAGCTCCTTGAGTATTGCCAGGATATTGCTTTCCAGGGCCTTTCCGCTTCTGGACTCCAGAAGGATCATCTCCGGATCCAGTCTGGTTCTTTCATAAAAGCTATTATAAAAAGGATACCACGCTCCGCTGCGCAGTTTCCTTTTAACTTTATCTATAAAACGCATTTATCAAAATCCCTTCAATTTCCAATATATTTACTATAACAAATGCCATTTCTGGTGTCAATGTTCACCATAGTTTTGTGCAAATAACTGAAAAATATTTTACCCCGATTCCAAAAATATTCCCATTTTTTTAAAAAATCACTAATGCTAAAATGGAATCGAATTAAAAAGAGATCATAAAAAGGGAGGAGAAAGAGCCGTGTCTGAATATGTTCTTGAGTTAAAAGGCATTACGAAGATTTTCCCGGGCGTTAAGGCGCTGAACAACGTGCAGTTCCAGTTGAAACCCGGTGAAGTTCATGCGCTTATGGGCGAAAACGGCGCCGGTAAATCTACCTTCATCAAAGTTATTACCGGTGTACATAAGGCGGAAGAAGGCGAAATGTTCTTAAACGGAAAGAAAGTGGACTTTAAAGGACCGAAGGATGCCCAGGCGGCAGGTATCGCAGCCGTTTATCAGCATCCCACTTCATATCCGCATCTGACCGTGGCGGAAAACATTTTCATGGGCCACGAGATCATCAAAAACAAAATGATCCAGTGGAAGGCTATGAACGCAGAGGCAAACAAGCTCCTGCAGCAGCTTGACGCAGACTTCGACGCCACAGATGAGATGGGTACGCTGAGCGTGGCTCAGCAGCAGATGGTAGAGATTGCCAAGGCAATGTCCACCAACGCCAAGATCATCATCCTGGATGAGCCTACGGCGGCACTGACGAAATCTGAATCCGAGAAGCTCTATACACTTGTCGATAAATTAAAGGAAGAAGGCGTATCCATTATCTTCATTTCCCACCGTTTTGAGGATATGTACCGTCTGGCTTCCCGCGTGACCGTATTCCGTGATTCCCAGTACATCGGAACTTATGACGTAAACGGGATCACCAATGCGGACCTGATCAAAGCAATGGTCGGACGTGAGATCAACGACCTGTTCCCGAAGCCGGAGGTAAAACTGGGCCAGGAAATGCTGAGAGTGGAGAATCTGTCCAGAACCGGTTTCTTCAAGGATGTGTCCTTCAGCGTAAGAGCCGGAGAGATCGTAGGTCTTACCGGTCTGGTAGGCGCCGGACGTACAGAGACTGTGGAGGCGATCTGCGGCATCACTCATCCGGATTCCGGAAAGGTATATCTGGAAGGAAAAGAAATACATATTAAACGCCCCTCCGACGCAATGGAAAAAGGAATCATCCTGCTTCCGGAAGACCGTCAGAAAGAGGGTCTGATCATGAGCTGGGGACTTGGAAGAAACGTAACGCTTCCTACCATCAGCAAATACGCGAAGCATGGGATCAATGATGAGAAGACAGAGAGAGATCTGGCGAAAAAGCTTCTGGAGGAGGTAGACACCAAGGCAGTGGATATCTTCCAGCCGGCAAGTTCTCTTTCCGGCGGCAACCAGCAGAAAGTTGTAGTTGCCAAGGCACTCAGCCAGGAGATGAAGGTCGTTATCATGGACGAGCCCACCAAGGGCGTGGACGTAGGTGCCAAAGCGGAGATCTACGCGATCATGGGAGATCTGGCAAAGAGAGGATACGCCATCATCCTGATCTCTTCGGAGATGCCTGAGATCCTGGGCATGTCAGACCGTATCGTTGTTATGTGCAATGGAAGAAAGACCGGCGAGCTGAACCGTGACGAGGCTACTCAGGAAAGAATCCTTGAGCTTGCCATGGAGAAAGGAACCGGAAAGGGGGCTGAAAAATGAAACAGAAATCACTTATGAAAAGAATTACAGGCTCTCGTGAAGCCCTGCTTGCGATTGTCCTGATCGTGCTTTTTGTGATCGTTACAGCGATCAGCCCATCATTCCTGACGCCAAAGTCACTGATGGATATGCTGAAAAACAATGCGGTAATGATGGTCATGGCGCTTGGTATGCTCTGCGTCATGCTGGTAGGCGGAATTGATATTTCCATTATGTCTACGCTGGCTTTATCCGGTATGTCTATCGGAATGATGCTGAAATACGATGTGATCGCGAACCCGGTTCTGGCGTTTGTTATCGCCATTGCCATTGGTATTGTCTGCGGATTTGTAGTAGGTCTGGTGATCTCAAGAGCAGACGTGCCGCCGATCATCGCTACCATGGGCTTTATGTATATTTATCGTGCAATGGGTTATCTTGTTTCCAACGGCGGCGAGTGGGCCAGCGCGGCAGCTCTGGGAAGCTTCAAGAATTTTGCTACCAGCAAGTTTTTAGGAATCAACTGTGTGATTTGGGTGATCATTGTCTGCTACGCTTTCTTCTTCTGGTTTATGAAATGGACCAGGACCGGACGTAAGATCTACGCGGTAGGAAGCAACGCGGAGGCGGCTGAAGTTTCCGGTATTAACGTAAAAAATACGAAACTTCTTGTTTATACGATCATGGGTCTTCTTTCCGGTCTGGGCGGAGCCCTTCAGGTTTCCGTTTATGCATCGGCCATGCCTGACATGCAGTACGGCGGAGAGATGGATGTTATCGCAGCCTGTGTAATCGGCGGCGTCAGCATGAACGGCGGACGGGGAACTGTTCTGGGGGCCCTTCTTGGTTCTCTGATCCTTGCGACTATCGCGAGAGCGCTTCCGCTGATCCCGTTCTTCAACCAGCTCTGGCTGAATACGATCAAGGGCCTGATCATTCTTGCAGTTGTTATCATTAACATTGTTCTGCAGCGTGCTGCTGACAGAAACGCACTGAAAGGAAGGGAGATGTAATCATGGCTGGAAAATCTGGAAGAAGTATTAACAATGTGCCAGAAAGTTCGGTAAAGCGGATGATCTTCTCCTGGGAAGGAATTCTGGTTCTGATCTTTATTGCCGTAAATATTTTCTGCGCAATATTCTCAGAGTTTTATAACCTGAACAGTCTGCTCCGTCAGATGCCGGTTTATCTGGCAGAGGTATTCCTGATGCTGACAATGGCATATATCCTGGTGCTGGGCGAGATTGATATCTCTGTAGGCTCTATCGTCTGCCTTTCCGCTACCATGTGCTGTATTGTCTGCAATTCCAACGCGCCGTTTATCGTAGTCGTACTGACTGCGCTGATCGTAGGAACCATATGCGGAGCCATCAACGGATTCATCCTTACGAGATTTCAGGAGCTTCCTCCTATGATCGTAACTCTGGCAACACAGATCATCTTCCGTGGTATTGCCGAGATCGTTCTGGGAGACGGAGGAAGTATTTCCGTTACAAATACGGACGGTTTCCGTCTGATCGGCGGAAAAGTGGGACAGGTTCCCTACATTCTTTTCCTGGTGCTGATCCTTGCAGTGATCTTTGCCGTTATTCTTGGAAAGAGCACTTTCGGAAGAAGAGTATACGCTATCGGTACAAACCGTCTTACTGCATACTATTCCGGTATTCATGTACAGAAGATCCGTATGATCATTTACACAGTGATGGGAACTATTTCCGGACTGTGCGCCCTGTTCCTGGTGTCCTCCTCCTATGGTGCGAATACCACAACAGGAAACGGATTTGAAATGGACGCTATCGCTATGGCAGTATTCGGCGGCATTTCTTCTACAGGCGGTAAAGGAAATCTTGCCGGCGGCGTGATCTCCGCGTTCATCATCGTATGTCTGCGTGTTGGTCTTGGACAGAAGAACGTAAACGCTCAGGTAATCCTTCTTATCATCGGCGTTCTGCTTGTTGCGGCGGTTGCCCTGCCGAACATCGTAGGACAGGTAAAGAGAGCCGTACAGGTAAAGAGCAAATAATTTTCCGGTGTTTCCTGCGCAGAAAGCTTCTGCGCGGACAGAGAAATATCTGAAATGGAAGAAGCAGGTAGCTGCGCTTCTGAAAAAGAGGCGCAGTTGCAAATAAAAACTATATTATCCAAGGGAGGAAAAAAAATGAACAAAAAAATTATTAGCGCACTTCTTTGTGGAACCATGATTCTTGGCGCTGCAAGCCCTGTATTCGCAGCAGGCGTAGGCGACGGACAGAAGATCGCCCTGGTTGGAAAATCAGCAGGAAACGCTTTCTTCGAGATCGCAGCAGCTTCTTTCCAGGAGACTGTTGAAGCCGAAGGCGGAGAGGTAGAGGTTGTATATCCGGAAACCGCAACTGCAGACGCTCAGATCAAGGTTCTTGACAACCTGATCTCTCAGGACTTTGACGCGATCTGCATCGCAGCAAACGATGTAAACGCTCTTCAGGCAAAACTGGAAGAGGCTATGGACGCTGGAATCAAGGTATCTTCTTTCGACTCCGCTCCGAACAAAGACAGCCGTCAGGTATTTGTAAACCAGGCTGGTACACAGGCTGTAGGTCAGGCTCTTATGGACGCTGTACTTGATATCTCCGGCGGCGAAGGCCAGTTCGCTATTCTTTCCGCTACATCTCAGGCAGCTAACCAGAACGCATGGATCGACGCTATGAAATCCATTATGGAAAGCGATGAGAAATACAGCAAACTGGAACTGGTAGAGGTTGCTTACGGCGATGACGAGCCGCAGAAATCTACAGACCAGACAGCAGCTCTGATCCAGAACTATCCGGATCTGAAAGTTATCTGCGCTCCTACAACCGTTGGTATCGCTGCAGCAGCTAAATACCTTCAGGACAACGAATCCACCTGCAAACTGACAGGTCTTGGACTTCCGTCTGAAATGCTTGAGTACACAGGCGACGACGACGCTCATTCCTGCCCGTACTTCTATCTGTGGGATATGCAGGGCCTTGGAAAACTCAGCGCATACACAACTATGGCACTTGTAAGCGGTGACATCACAGGCGCTCTGGACGAAACCTTCACAGCAGGCGACCTTGGCGAGTACACCATTACAGAAGCTGACGACGGCGGTACAGAAATCGTTCTTGGCGAGCCGCTTCAGTTCACACCTGAGAACATTGAAGAGTACGCTGAACTGTACTAATTCAAAAACTATATGACAGGCAGAGCTCCTTCGGGAGCTCTGTTTTCGTATGGCGTGCTGTTCCCTGTACATTAGCGCCGCGTATGTTTAATCGTTTAATACTAAAAGAAGTCCGAAAAGAAAAGGGGACATTGCAGAATACATTTACCGGAATGCGCTCTGCAATATCCCTTTTCAGATTTTACTTTATCATTTGTAGGGGAGGAATATCCCCAGAATGTGAGAGCAAGAAAACAGAGATTCTGTAAGCCCTATGATAGTTTTGGTGTATCTTTTGTACGCCTGTGCTCGTTCGTGCCTAAAGTAAAATCTGTGGTTATTATAGCATGGTTTCTCCAGGTGCAGATTTTACATTTTGTACAAAGTTTCTGTATAATATTGGTGATTATGATGAAGAAAACAATTTTCCGCCGGAAGAACAGGATTTAGAACGGCAAAATGCAGGAATAGACATTTTTTAAAGAGATTTTTTCAGTGAAAACGAGAGAACCTGTATTTTTGCGCAGGTTGTGAAAAGAAGGAGACGAGTCGGCAGAATCTTTTTGGTCCTGATGAAGCCCATATTCTGTTGGACCGTCTCCTTCCTGTACTTCGGAGATGAAAAAGGTATTAACCGATAGCCGCCGCATTCTGATAAAGCGTCCTACTCCTGATCCGGCGCCTGTCCGTCGTGAGCTTTCCACATACACTCAGAAAGCTTCATATCTGTAAAGACCGCCTTAAAGGAAGAATCCTCCGGGCTGCAGGCATAGATTCCGAACTGAACGGCGCCGCCGCCTTTCCACATGTGGCAGATACGCATCTGCTGGTAGTTTTCTCCGTCATAAGAACACTCGATGCAGAAGTCGTCTTCTCTGCGGCTCAGGCGGTACCACATGGATTTTACGGAAGCGTCGATGCTGGTAGTCGCCCAGTCGGAATAGCCGTTGTTTGTCACAACACTTCCCAGATGCTGAAATTCGTCTGTTTCGTATTCAATGGAGCCTTTCAGCCAGTTTTCGCTGTCCAGGTAGAGGACAACGCCGCACTGGTCGAAACGGTGATGGCTGTCCGTAAATTCTGTCTTTACGGTAAAAGAAAAATATTTCTCGTCTGTTTCCATCTGGAGAACCGGCGCGTTGTCGTTGCGGAAATGGTAGTAGGTTCTCTGCCACAGGTCTGTGTGCGGTTTCGTTGTGATTTCGATCTTTTCGGGGGAAATGGAATAATTCTCCGGTTCCCGCGTCCATTTCAGATTGCTGGAATCCCATTTCATAGTATAAATCCTCCTGTTTGATGGTGATTTTCGCGGAATATCCTTAAGTGTATAAGGGGCCATATGGACAAAAGGATAACCGCAGTTTTCTTCAGTATATCACATAAACGGTGTTTTTTGACAGAGAAAGAAATTTTGCGTAGACGAATAAAAAATACTTTGCTATAATAAAGCGATAAAACAGTGAGGAGATGACAATATGAAAGTGTTAGTATATAGAAAATGCAGTACCTGCCAGAAAGCCCTGAAATGGCTGGAAAGCCATCAGATCTTTTTTGAGGAGCGTGCCATTGTAGAAGAAAATCCCACCTACGAGGAACTGAAAGAGTGGTATGAGAGAAGCGGCCTGCCACTGAAAAAATTTTTTAACACCAGCGGTATGCTGTACAAACAGATGAATCTGAAGGATAAATTAAAAGAAATGTCACAGGAGGAACAGTTAAGACTCCTTGCCACAGACGGGATGCTTGTAAAGCGGCCGCTGGTGGTGGGCGAGGATTTTGTCCTTACCGGTTTCCGCGAAAAAGAATGGGAAGAAAAAATGCTGAAATAAATACCGGCTTAAGGAAAAGCGGGAACAATGAAAAGAAAAAAACACGATAGCCAGCGAGATACAAAAGGGAAAACTGACTTGAAAAGAAACGGAGGAATAGAGATGTCTGACAACGAAATGGTCAACCTGGACGAAATGGGAAGCCTGAAGGCCAGTATGGAGGCTTTTCAGCAGGAGCTTCTCCATGGCCACAGAATCGATCCCAACCTGTATATTGAATATGATGTAAAGAGAGGCCTGCGTGATTCCGCAGGAAAAGGAGTGCTTACCGGCCTTACGGAGATCTCCGATGTGACGGCCTACGACCTGATCAACGGAAGAGCGATTCCGGCGGAGGGGCGGCTGTACTATCAGGGCTACAATGTGTACGATCTTGTGAACGGGCTCCAGGGAAGGAAATTCGGCTTTGAAGAGACGATATACCTTCTTCTCTTCGGCAGGCTGCCCTCAGAGCAGGATCTGGAGATGTTCACGGATATTCTGTCTCATTTCGAGACACTGTCAGGCAGATTTGTACGGGACGTTGTTATGAAAGGCTCCAATGCCAATATCATGAACGCTATGCAGAGATGCGTGCTGTCCCTGTATACATATGATTCCCGTCCGGAGGATACTTCGGCGGAGAATGTACTGCGCCAGAGTATCGAGCTGATCGCCAAGCTTCCGCTGATCGCGGTATACTCCTACCATGCCTACCGTCATTTTAGAAGAGACGAGACATTGTTCATCCGCAATCCAGAGAAGGGGCTGTCACTGGCGGAGAATATCCTTCTGATGCTGCGGCCTGACAGGAAGTACACAGAGCTGGAAGCAAAGGTTCTGGATATCGCCCTGATCCTTCACGCAGAGCACGGCGGCGGAAACAATTCCACCTTTACCACTCATGTGGTTACTTCTTCCGGTACGGACACTTATTCGTCCATGGCTGCATCCATCGGTTCCCTGAAAGGCCCCCGGCACGGCGGCGCAAATCTTAAAGTGCAGGATATGTTTGAGGATATCAAATCCCATGTGAAGAACTGGGAGGATGAAGGAGAGGTGGAGGCATATCTCCGCCGTATCCTGAACAAAGAAGCCTTCGACCGTTCCGGCCTGATCTACGGCATGGGCCATGCCGTTTATACCCTTTCCGATCCCCGGGAAGTGATCCTGAAAAAATTTGCCCGCCAGCTTGCGGAGGAAAAGGGGCTGATGAAAGAATTCGCTCTCTATGAGCTGGTGGAGCGTCTGGCGGGCCGCCTTGTGATGGAGCAGAGAAAGCTCTTTAAGAATGTCTGCGCCAATGTGGATTTCTACAGCGGATTCGTATACACGATGCTTGGGATCCCCAAAGAGCTGTTTACGCCTATTTTCGCCATCTCCCGTATTCCGGGATGGAGCGCTCACCGGCTGGAAGAGATCCTCAACGCAAGTAAGATCATCCGTCCGGCGTACAAATATGTAGGGCGTCATACGGATTTCCAGCCCCTGGAAAAGAGGAAAACAGCCAGGGAGATCACACCGATTCTGGACAAAATGAAGCCGGATCCGGAAGAAACAGAAGAGGAAGATATTCAGACGCCTCCGGAAACCGCAGTGGAAATTCAGCCGGTACCTGAAAAAGATAATTGAAAACAGACAGGTTTTCTGGTATACTGAACCGGAATAAGGGAGTAGTCAGTACCAGACGATCCGCTTACTTTACCGGCGGGAGCGCCGGAGCGGCATATACTGTAATGCAGGGTATGATGATGTCAACATTCTGGAGAAATTCCTGGCATCATCTGAAATGACGAGACTTATCCGCCACAGGCGGATAGTCTCGTTTTTTTTGCGAGTGCGCCCGGCAGGCAAGCGCCATGCGTACGTGAGCAGGCGTCTGTCCGGGAACTGAAGAGAACCTGGTTTCTTTATTCTATATTTACAATGTACGGAGGAACGAAAAGATGAGTTTATGGGAACTTTTTATACTGGCGGTGGGACTGTCCATGGACGCTTTTTCTGTGGCTGTCTGTAAGGGGCTTTCCGTTGCGCAGGTGAAGAAAAAACATATACTGACAGCGGGAATTTATTTCGGATTGTTCCAGGCCCTGATGCCGGCCGTCGGCTACATTCTTGGAACAGGATTCCAGGCGCAGATCCAGGCGGTGGACCACTGGATCGCCTTTATCCTTCTTTCTGTCATCGGTATCAATATGATCCGCGAATCCAGAGGCGAGGCGGAAAGCCTTGACGACTCCTTCACTTTTAAAGCGATGATTCCCCTTGCCGTGGCAACCAGCATTGACGCCCTTGCGGTGGGAGTGACTTTCGCTTTCCTGAAAGTGCAGATTGTTCCAGCGGTGAGCTTCATCGGCGTGGTAACTTTTGTCATTTCCTGCGCCGGAGTTGTGATCGGAAACCGTTTCGGGGCGAAATACAAATCAAAGGCAGAACTGGCAGGCGGTATTGTCCTGGTGTGCATGGGAATCAAGATTCTGGTGGAGCATCTGTTTTTCGGTTAAGTTCTTATTAAGAGAAAAGTAGAAATTATCCGGATTTTTTATATTATTTTCGTGCAAGACTACAATTGACAGTTTTAGCGCACTGATGCTATAATGCGGGAAAGTTAAAAAATTCTACATTGCTTTTTACGGACGAAGATGTCGAAAAGATGTCTTTGTCCGTTTTTTTATTTCATAAAAAAGGAGGACACTTATGCGATTAACCCCAAAGGAACAGGAAAAACTTATGCTCCATGTGGCCGGAAATCTGGCGAAGGAGAGGAAAGGACGCGGCCTGAAACTGAACTATGTGGAGGCGGTGGCCTATATCAGTTCAGAGCTTCTGGAACTGGCGAGAGACGGAAAGGAAGTTGTGGAACTGATGCAGCTTGGTACAAAAATGCTCACAAAAGAAGACGTTATGGACGGTGTGGCGGATATGGTGCACGAGGTACAGGTGGAAGCCACCTTCCCGGACGGCACGAAGCTTGTAACGGTTCATAACCCCATTCAGTAAGGAGGAGGCAGAATGAAAATAGGCGAAATCATCCCAATGGACAGAGAGATCACATTAAACGAGGGCAAGCCGGTGGCGACAATTTCCGTGGCAAACGTGGGAGACCGTCCCGTGCAGGTGGGTTCCCATTTCCACTTTTTTGAAGTGAACCGCTGCCTGAAATTTGACAGAGAAAAAGCTTATGGTTTCCATCTGGATATTCCTTCCGGAACTTCTGTACGTTTTGAACCGGGAGAGGAGAAAGAAGTACAGCTCACCGCCATCGGCGGAACAAAGCGGGTCTTTGGATTCAACGATCTGACCTGTTCCCAGATTTCGGAAGTGGATAAAAAGGCGGCCATGGAAAACGCGGCGAGAAAGGGTTTTCTCGCGGAATAAAAAGACAGCACAGCAGGAGGTAAATATGAGTGTAAAAATATCTGGTGAGAAATACGCGATGATGTACGGCCCCACAGTGGGCGATAAAGTTCGTCTTGCAGATACAGACCTGGTGATCGAAGTAGAAAAAGATTATACAACATATGGAGACGAGATTAAATTCGGCGGCGGCAAAACCATCCGGGACGGCATGGGACAGTCGGTAAAGACCACAAGCGCCGACGGCGACCTGGATCTTGTTATCACGAACGCCCTGATCGTGGACAGCACGGGGATCGTCAAAGCAGATATAGGGATCAAGGACGGAAAAATCAAAGGGATCGGAAAAGCGGGGAATCCCAGTGTGATGGACGGCGTAACTCCGGGAATGACGGTGGGAGCTTCCACAGAGGCTCTGGCCGGCGAGGGAATGATTGTAACGGCGGGCGGCATTGACACCCACATTCATTTCATCTGTCCCCAGCAGATCGACTGCGCTCTGTATTCCGGCGTGACGACGATGATCGGCGGCGGAACCGGACCTGCGGACGGCACAAACGCCACCACCTGTACGCCGGGACCCTGGAATCTGGAAATGATGCTGCGGGCGGCGGACGAATATCCTATGAACCTGGGCTTCCTTGGAAAAGGAAACTGCTCTGACGAGCGGCCGCTGGTTGAGCAGGTAAAGGCGGGAGCTATGGGTCTGAAGATCCACGAGGACTGGGGCTCCACTCCGGCTGTCATTGACCACTGCCTGAATGTGGCGGACGAGTACGATGTGCAGGTGGCGATCCACACCGATACATTAAATGAGGGAGGCTGCGTGGAAGATACGATCCACGCCATCGGAGGCCGGACCATTCACACCTATCATACAGAGGGCGCTGGCGGAGGACATGCCCCTGATATCATTAAGGCGGCTTCCACTCCGAATATCCTGCCCTCCTCCACCAATCCCACGATGCCATTCACCGTCAATACACTGGATGAGCATCTTGATATGCTGATGGTCTGCCATCATCTTGACAAAAAGATCCCGGAGGATGTGGCGTTTGCGGACTCCCGTATCCGTCCGGAAACTATTGCCGCTGAGGATGTGCTTCACGACATGGGCGTATTCAGTATGATGAGCTCCGACTCCCAGGCAATGGGACGTATCGGAGAAGTGATCACCCGTACCTGGCAGACAGCAAGCAAAATGAAAGAAGAACGGGGAGAGCTGCCGGAAGACAGAGGACACGGCAACGATAATTTCCGGGTAAAGCGGTATATCTCCAAATATACCATCAATCCGGCGATCACTCACGGGATCTCCAGATACGTGGGGTCTGTGGAGCCGGGCAAACTGGCGGATCTTGTTCTGTGGAATCCGGCGTTCTTTGGCGTAAAACCGGATATGATCATCAAAGGGGGCATGATCATCGCCTCCAAGATGGGAGACGCCAACGCTTCCATTCCCACCACTCAGCCGGTACTTTATCAGCCCATGTTTGCCGCCCATGGAAGAGCGAAATACGCATCCTGTCTGACCTTTGTATCCAAAGCCGCCATGGAAGAGCATGTGAAAGAAAAATACGGCCTGGAGAAAAACGTGGTTCCTGTGGAAAACTGCCGGAATATCGGGAAAAAGGATATGGTTTACAACGACAGGACGCCGGAGATCACCGTAGATCCGGAAACGTATGAGGTAAAGGCGGACGGGGAGACGCTTACCTCCAGGCCGGCGAAGAAGCTTCCTCTGACTCAGTTATATAACCTGTTCTGACGAAGCCGGAGCTTCCGGCCTGACAGAGACAGAAGAGAAAACAGCGGCGGTATCTGCCGCCGCAAAAAAGGAATAAAGGAGAGGACAAGATGTTAGGCGTTTGTTTATTGTTTGTGGGGATCGTGCTGATCAACAACGGCATGTGTAATTTTTACAAGGTGGACGGCAGATCCCTGGCGGTGATGAATATTTTTACGGGCGGCCTTTCCCTGTTTATCAATTTTGTAAATCTTGTACAGGGAAATTACTATGCCGCCGGAACGGGACTCCTGTTCTGTTTTACTTATCTTTTTGTGGCGGTCAATAATATTTTCGGGCTCAGTTCCATACCCTTTGCCTGGTTTTCCACCTTTGTGGCGGTGAACGCGGTGATCTGCGGAACCCTGGAGGGCTTTGCGGGCATCCCGGCTCTTGGTATTCAGCCGGATATCCGCTGGGCGGGAATCTGGTATCTGTGGGCAATCCTCTGGGGCACTTCCTTTGTGGAGGATATCATGGGAAAGAAGCTGGGGAAATTCGTCCCGGCGCTGCAGGTGTTCGAGGGCGTTGTGACGGCATGGATCCCCGGCCTTCTGATGATGACAGGAAACTGGTAGAACTTAAATCTGCGGAAAACCGGCGGAGGATAGCGTCAGTACACATGAGGCACAGACTGTTGCCCGCTGTATACCGATGCTGTCAGGATACATAGAACAAAAAGGAGAACGCAATGATCTGTGAAAAAATTCTGGGAAAAGTGACAGATGAGGAATTTAAAGGGAAAAAAATAGATTATGTGGATATTTTCTGGGACGAGGCTTTCAAAAAACTGCACAGGAAAACATCTGCGGCCGGCGTGGAGCTGGGCATACGTCTGGACGATTCTGTGCTTACAAAGGGACTGCGTCAGGACGATGTGCTGGCCGTGGAGGGAGATACGGTGTATGCTGTGCGGATCCCGCCCTGCGAGATCCTGATCGTCCGCATTGATCCCCGCCACCCGAAAATGACGGCCAAGGTGTGTTACGAGATCGGGAACCGCCATGCGCCGCTGTTCTGGGGAAACGAAGAGGGAACTTTTATTACGCCGTACAATGAGCCTATGCGGGCGATGCTGGAAAAGCTTCACGGTGTTTCGGTAGAGAAGGCAGAGACGGCGCTTGACTTTGACCGCCGGATTTCCGCGTCGGTACATTCCCATACACACTGATCTGTTTTATGCCGTGCGAAGTGTTGGTGAGCCGGAAGTGCTGCAGCGCCAGGAGTATAACAGAGTATGGGAAAAAGGGTTCGCTGTGTTTTTCGGACAGAAGGGACTCTGACTACGCTTTGAAATGTCCTGCTAAACAGGAAAGTACCATGACGAATGAGAAACAGGAGGATCTGGAAATGACAGAAGGAATTTCAAAATTCCTGCTTCTGCAGGTAAACGACGCTTTATTTCCCATCGGAGGTTATTCCCATTCCTATGGTCTGGAAACTTATATCCAGAAGGGTATTGTAAAAGACGAGGACAGCGCGGGAGAGTTTATCCGGAAGCGTCTTCAGTATAATTTTTTTTATAACGATTTTTTCGCGGCCCGTCTTGCCTGGGAATACAGTGAGGAAGAAAATATGGAGGCTCTCGAGGAACTGGAAACTATTATGGAGGCGGGCAAAATCCCCAGAGAAACAAGGGAGGCGAGCAGGAAGCTTGGAGCCCGGTTTGTGAAAACCCTTTCCGGGATCGAGGTTCCCTTCCGGAACGGGGTGTTTTTCCGGTACAGAGAGATGCGGAAGGGGAAAACCACCCATCACGCGGTAGCCTACGGTGTGTTCTGCCAGTCGGCTGGAATCTCCCGGAAGGATTGTCTGGAACATTTTCTGTACGCGCAGACTTCCGCCATGGTGACAAACTGTGTGAAGACCATTCCTTTGAGCCAGTCGGCCGGGCAGAAGCTTCTGGCGGAAACTTACGAACTTCTGGAAACAATGACGGAAAGGGTACAGGAGCTCTCCGACCACTGGCTGGGGCTTTCCGGCCCGGGCTTCGATCTTCGGTGTATGCAGCATGAAGGTCTGTATTCCAGGATCTACATGTCCTGAGGACAGGGAAAAATAGAATGGGATACTGCGCGCATAAAAGTATGGGCGGGCCATTCTGGCAGAGAAAAAATATATTGGAAAAGAGGATAAGGAAATGTCATATGTAAAAATCGGCGTGGCGGGTCCGGTGGGTTCCGGAAAAACCGCCCTTATTGAATGTCTTACCAGAAAGATGGCTTCCGAATACAGTATCGGAGTCATCACAAATGATATCTATACAAAGGAGGACGCGGAATTTTTGAGCAGAAATTCGGTTCTTCCCAGAGAAAGGATCATCGGAGTGGAGACGGGCGGCTGTCCCCACACGGCGATCCGGGAGGACGCCTCCATGAATCTGGAGGCGGTAGATGAGATGATGGAAAAATTTCCGGATATACAGCTTCTTTTCATTGAGAGCGGCGGAGACAATCTTTCCGCCACCTTCAGCCCTGAACTGGTGGACGCCACCATTTTTGTCATCGACGTTGCCGAGGGAGACAAGATACCGAGAAAAGGCGGACCGGGGATTACAAAATCGGATCTTCTGGTGATCAATAAGATTGATCTCGCTCCCTATGTGGGAGCCGACCTCTCTGTCATGGACCGGGATTCCCGGAAAATGAGAGGCGACCGGCCGTTTCTGTTTACTAATATCCGGGCCCAGGACGGAACAGACAAAGTAATCGAGTGGATAAAGAAAAATGTTCTTCTGGAAGGTTGTTGAGAGTGAGCGCAGAGAATAAATTTGGAAAAAAATCCCAGGTCAGGCTGGAGACAGAGCTGAGAGACGGGAAAGTGATCTTAAGCGACGTATATTTTACAGCTCCTTTTAAGGTGATGCTGCCGTTTTATGTACAGCCGGATTATATGCAGGTAATGGTGCTTTCCGCTTCCGCCGGGATCATGGAGGGGGACGAGCAGGAATTTTACCTTCATATAAAAAAAGATACCAACATGGAGTATCTCTCCCAGGCCTATGAAAAAATACATAAAATGAAAGAGGGGATGGCCCGCCGGCATACGAAGATCGTGGTGGAGCCGGGAGCGTATCTGAAATATGCGCCCCTTCCCACCATTCCTTTCCGGGATTCCGCTTTTGAGAATGTTCTTGATATCCGACTGGAAGATCCTACATCCCGCCTTCTGTTCCAGGAGATCCTTTCCTGCGGGCGCGCTGCCAGAGGAGAGGCTTTCGCCTATCGGTTTTATCATAATAGGGTATCTGTGTATCAGAAAGATACGCTTGTTTATCTGGACAACACCAGATACGAGCCGTCGCTGTTTGAGATGAACGGGATGGGAATGTACGAAGGGTTTACCCATCTTCTGAATCTTGTGTTTTTTAATATCGAAAAATCCGAAAACTGGATGGGGCAGGTGCGCGCCCTTCTGGACGAGCGGGAGGATCTGGAGGGCGGCGCGACCCGCACTGCCGGCGGAGACGCCGTCGTGCGTATCCTGGGAAGAAGCGCGGAATCACTTCTGAAGGTATCGGAAGAGATCCAGAAGATTGCAGTTACCCCACCCGCATAATCTGTCTTAGCTCCGTAAGGAGCGTGACTGGAGCATTGATGAGGCGACAAGTGCGCATGCAGGGAGGGGCTGTGTAGGCAAAGTAACCGCCTCTGTACTGAATGATGAGGCAGCGAGTGCGCATGCAGGGAGGACCTGTGTGGGCAAAGTAACCGTCTCTGTGCTGAATGATGAGGCAACGAGTGCGCATGCAGGGAGGGGCTGTGTAGGCAAAGTAACCGCCTCTGTGCTGAATGATGAGGCAATGAATGCACTTGTGGGGAGAAGTTGTGAATAGTATCGCGTGGCAGGGAAATCTGGATAAGGTTAAGGGAATTTTGTTGACAGTGATATCCGGCTGCATTATCATATATAGGAAATATTGCGTTAATGTACAAGGGGACAATGTTGCCCCTTGTACATTAACGCTATGGTAAGCAGGTGGCAAAATGGCTGTTCTTTCAGCAGAAAAATCTAAAGAAACCGAAAGAAATGGATATATTTTCTCCTTCCTGGTCGCGCTTGAATTTTTTGTATCTTTTTCTTTTGTCGGTTATATACATGTAGAACCGATATCCATGACATTTTCCTATATTCCGGTCCTGATCGCGGGGTGCGTCCTCGGGCCAAAAGAAGGCCTGATCACAGGCGTGGTTTTTGGCCTGGCGTCCATGTGGAAAGCCTCCGCGTTCTATGTGGGAGCAGGAGACGCTATTTTTTCTCCGGTGATGAGCGGGAACCCTGCGGCGAGCATTATGATGAGCGTTGTGGCCAGGGCGTTGTTCGGCCTTGTAACCGGGCTTTTATATACGGCGGCAAAAAGAAGCCGTTTTCCAAAAACAGGGATCGTGCTGGTGTCCACTGCGGGCAGATCGATCCATACGTTTTTTGTCTATCTGTTTATGGGATTTTTCTTTCCTGAGATGGGTTATACGGCGGCGGATACATTTCAGGAGGTAAGCGAACCGGATTATCTGCTTTTTATTGTGATTCTCGACTGTCTGGTTCTGTTGTGCTATCTGTTTGTAAATTCCCGTTATATGCGGGAATTTATGGCCCATATCCGTTCTGTTGACCAGATGAACGTCCGCAGATGGAGAATGAATATCCTTCTGATCCTGATGATAGCGGCTGCTTTCAGCGTGGCGGTTTATTTTACTAACCGGATCCGGCGGGTAATGGCAAATTACGGGTTTACGCTGTCTGAAGAAATGGCCTATGATATTATGCACCTGCAGCTCCAGTTCCTGATGGGCGTTATTTCTCTTGCGGCAATGGTGATCGTCATTCTGATCATGAGCCAGAAAAACGCTTTGTACCTGCATTATGAAGCAAGACTGGACGACCTGACGGGCTTATATGGCAGACAGCAGTTCTTTCAGCGCGGAGAAGAGCTTCTGCGGCGGATGGAATTCGGAGAAAACAGGATCGGCGGCTGCTTTATTATTCTGGATGTGGATTATTTCAAGAGAATCAACGATCAGTACGGTCATCCTGCAGGCGATAAAGTCTTAAAGGCGGTGGCGGCAGGAATGAAAGCCGCATTTGAGAGCTATGGGATTCTGGGACGTCTCGGAGGAGACGAATTCGTGGCCCTGCTCTGCGAACCTCTTTCCAAAGAGGAGATCGAAGAGATTTTGGATAAGATGAAAAAGACTGCGGCGGAGACTTATCCGGCTGAACAGCCGGTCACTTACAGTATCGGCGTGATACCGGCGGAAAAGGAATACAGTATTGACGAGCTGTACCGCAACGCCGACCGCCTCCTCTATGAAGCAAAGAAACGGGGCAGGAATCAGACTGCTTTCGGATACCGGTTCCGCCGGGAGGAGGAAAACGGAGGGAGCGCAGTTTTGTGAGGAGGACGCCAATAGATGGCGGCAATCGCAGCAGGTATGAAGCAGGCTTTCTGAATGACGATCCGGAGAACGGTGTAAATACTGACAAAAGGTCTGGAAGCGGCTGATAAACTTTTTGAATGACGATCCGGCAAACAGCGTAAATACTGACAAAAGGTCTGGAAGCGGCTGATAAACTTTTTGAATGACGATCCGGCAAACGGTGTAAATACTGACAAAAGGTCTGGAGGCGGTTGATAAACTTTTTGAATGACGATCCGGCGAACAGCGTCGGAAATAAAGTACAAAAAAGCTGAAGTGAAAAGTCAACGTTCACTTTGAAAATACTGATCTTCCGGCAGAGTTTAGTCTTGCGGAAAAAAGAGGGCGAACAGGGAGATGAGGTAATTTCCACTAATATTTTTACTGAAAATGCCCTAAGCAAAGTGGAAATTTGAGTGTAGGACTAATTTCTACTTTACATCCCCCTTGAAATAGAAATAAACTTTACACTTCTCTTGGAACAAAAAACTTCAAAAACATGGAAAAACATGTTGACAGGAGGTATCGGCTATAGTACAATTACTCAATGTGACATAGTGCGATGACTCCTGAGCCAAAGCCCCGGCGAAGGTGTTTTTATCAGCGGTTTCGGACATTTCCGCAGTAATTTTGCACTGATCACCAGGAATCACTCATTATCGCGGGAGTGCCGCGGTTGGACAAAATATCGTTGATAAATAACAGGAGGTAAGACCATGCAGACTTATATGGCTAATCCAGATAAAATCGAGAGAAAATGGTATGTAGTTGATGCAGAAGGCTGTACACTGGGCCGTCTGGCATCTGGTGTAGCAAGCGTTTTAAGAGGAAAGAACAAACCTCAGTTTACACCTCATGTAGACACAGGCGATTATGTGATCGTTGTAAACGCAGATAAAGTAAAAGTTACCGGCAAGAAATTAGATCAGAAAATCTATTATCGTCACTCCGAATATGTAGGCGGAATGAAAGAGACTACATTAAGAGAAATGATGGCCAAGAAACCGGAAAAGGTGATTGAGCTGGCAGTAAAAGGAATGCTTCCGAAAGGACCTCTGGGAAGAACCATGTACAAGAAACTTTTCGTTTATGCCGGACCGGAGCACAAGCATGAAGCTCAGAAACCGGAAGTCTTAACATTTTAATGAGGAGGTAGGAGACATTGGCTAGCGCAAAATACTACGGAACAGGAAGAAGAAAAAAATCTATCGCAAGAGTTTACCTTACACCTGGTACAGGCAAAATTACAATTAATAAAAGAGATATTGATGATTACTTCGGTTTAGAGACTCTGAAAGTGATCGTTCGTCAGCCGCTGGTTGCTACTGAGACAGACGGCAAGTTTGATATCCTTGTTAATGTTAAAGGCGGCGGATATACAGGACAGGCAGGCGCTATCAGACACGGCGTTGCAAGAGCTCTTCTGGAGGCAGACGCTGAGTACAGACCGGTCCTGAAGGCAGCAGGATACCTGACCCGTGACCCGAGAATGAAAGAGCGTAAGAAGTACGGCCTCAAGGCTGCCCGTCGCGCTCCGCAGTTCAGCAAGCGCTAAACTTTAT
>CBJMC01400__coassemble_662_pt1 | contig 44790 bp, 35 predicted proteins | sample CBJMC01400__metabat2_low_PE_023 | metagenome-assembled genome bin CBJMC01400 | reverse complement strand
CAGCCGGCTCAACACCCAGCGTATTACCGAACTCATCTGTAAAATTAACCTTAAGGGTAGCTACTGCATCTGGGGTCGGTTGCTCTTCTTTAACAATAGCAATTGTCAAAGTATCAAGCGTTTCGCCAAACTTTACCGCTAAATCCTGTTTGGCATAGGATTCATCATTAGCACTTGCAAAAGTATAGCCTTCCGGAATCTGCCAGTCTTCTCCATATTTGAAAACTGCAGTTTCTCCTTCTGGACCTGTCTTGGTAGCTACAGCCGGCTCAACACCCAGCGTATTACCGAACTCATCTGTAAAATTAACCTTAAGAGTAGCTACTGCGTCTGAGGTCGGCTTTTCTTCTCCTGATGTTACCATAGCTCCATCAATTGCCTCTCCTGATGTCACTACAGCTTCTTCACTTGCCAATACAGATACGACGGGTGTGGTTGCAGTTGCTGCCGCTACAGCAAAAGCAATCGCGATTTTTGCATATTTCCTTTTCATTGCTCTACTCCTCTCTTCACTATAAAAGAAATATTTGGAAACTCTTCTTAATTAGTTTCTTATTAAAACAGGGAACTGCTGCCATTTACTTGACAGCAGCCCCCTTGTTTCTTCGTTTCTTTTAATTTTAAATCAGGCTTTTCTTATTTAACCTGCTCACGCAGCATACCATGATCTACTCTGAAGGTTCCTCCATTATACTCAACAGTTCCGTTATAGTCAGCAGCAAGCTTACCATTTACAACGTAGAACCACTCGTTATCATACATTGCAACACCTGTATGCTCTCTTGCTACACGGCCATCGGAAAGGAAATACCATACACCTTCCTGGCCAACCCACAGGCCGTTTCCTTCCTGTGCAAGACGTCCTTCAACGAATACGAAAGTTTCACCGTCATAAAGAACAAGATCATTTACGCTGGTATCAAGTTTACCGTTAGTAACATAGAACCATTCGCCATCATACATTACAACCTGTGTAACGTCTGTACGGACTCTGCCCTCTGTCAGATAGTACCACTGATCATCAATAAGATTCAGACCTGAAGCATCCTTGCAAAGAACACCGTTGTTAAGGACGAAGCTCTTTCCAGCATACTCAAGGATTCCGGAGAAGTCTTCCTGGAATACACCGTCTACATAGTAACGGCATTCTCCATCTTCATCCCAGTGCAGCCCATTGAGAGGTGTTTCAGGAGTCTCTTCCAGTCTTCCATTATATGCTTCGATAGTGCTGAAATAAGGTACTGTGATTTCTTCTGTAACAGTTCCGCCTACTACATCATTCTGATCATATGTAGCTTTCAGCGTGATATAACCAGCTTTGCCGCTTTCTTCCTGTTTCTTGATGTCAGTAATAGTAATTTCTACGAGATCCTGACGGGAATCAGCAAGCTTAACTTCATGTTCGCCACAAACGGTGCAGTTTGTGTAAACATAAGCGTACATGGTGTATTCATCTTTTCCATATTCACCAATAGAATTTACATTAAATGTCTTTCCAAGGTTCGCCAGATTCTCACCGTCATTATCAACTACTTTATCTCCAACAAATTTGATATATGCAGTAGCATCTGCGTAAACATCGTCTTTACCAATACCATTGGCAGCTACATTTACTTCGTTAGTGTGTTTGATTCTCGGAATAACGATGTCTTCTCTTCTTTCCAGCTCTTTACCACAGGTCTTGCAGATTGTAACTGCATCATAGCTTCCTGTTGTCAGACAGGTAGGTGCAACATAGGTCTCTTCATCTCTTACGGGAAGTTCCGGATCATGGCCGCTTGCAACAACATCAACTGTCTGCTGCTCAACTACGGTCTTACCGTCAACGATGCAGATATAGCTTACAGTTACCTTACCATCCTCTTCGCAGTTGTTTTCAGGACGCTCGGAAATCTGAACATAATTGCTTTCCTTGTCTGCGATAGCCTGGAGCTCTGTGTAAAGGACATTTCCTCTTTTTACCAGTCTGTTGATCTGAGCCTTGGCTTCTGTCTTGATCGCATGATTGCCAGTAGGCTCCGCTGTCTTGGTCTCTGTCTTGATAACTGCATTGTTTGCACATTCCGGAGATTCGAATTTCGCATCATGTTTTTCTTCTGTGCATCCGGCTGCGCTGCAGTGTGTCACTTCTGTATATTCGATCGGAAGGTAGCAGGATGTATTAGTAACCTTCAGATTACCGTTCTCATCATATTCTACTTTGCACTGAGCCTGGTCATCAGCTGTCTTGAATTCAGCTGTGGCAAATGTATTGAAATGATGCGGTTTAACAATAATCTTCTCCTGGGAGATCGGTCTATGCTGAACAGTATAATATTCAACAACGTAGTATCCCTCTTCGGAACAATCTTCCAGTTCGATAGTAGCTTCATCAATCGGGAGATCAGCAGTCGGATAATCATATTCCTGACCTACAATATCATTTACGATGCCTTCCTTATCAATAATCTTAGCATAAGCAGCTTTTTTTGCATAAGCCCTTAATGTCTCCTTATGGACTCTGTCTTCTGCTCCGTCTTCTGTACAATAACGGGTTTTATAATAAATACCGTCTTTCAATTCATTGATCAGTTCAGGATCACCGTTTTCGTCAAAGATAACATGACCGTTCTCATCTGCTTTCACATTATAGCCCGGCTCGTATACCCACTCGCCCCAAGTATGGGTCTGCTGGCTGATCTTTTCGTCTTTTACATCTGTGTAATCACAGTCGTCATATGCACATTCATACCATACACGTAATGTTCCAGACTGATAATGAGTTGCCTCCTGAATTGTCTGGCGTTTTACCTCTACCATTTCATGCTCACGCTGCGGTTCGCTTTCTATTACAAAAGCTTCAGAGTTTACGGTTGTATTTCCCGAATAGTATTCTTTACCATCAATAGTAGCTACCATCCAAATCAAACCAGGATGGTCACAATTTGCTGCTAATCTTTTTGCAACTGTTCCAGTCACAGAATCATCATATGTTTTACCACTTCCGTCAGTAGCCTCTCTTACAAAAGTAACAAGGCAGCTTTCAAGATTATTCTCGTCAAAATGGAAAGTGATGGTTTCCGGCATTACTGTATAGCCGGGACTCCACTGATCCCCTGCACTATCTGCAGCTTCTTCTGTTACTTCTGCGGCCGGAGTTTCTGCCTCAGCACTGAAAGTTTCTGCCTGTGGTGCAGCTTCCTGTGTCACAACATCAGCCCCGTCTGAAAAGTCTGCAGCACTAACAGGAACAGATACGGTACCTGCAGCCATTACAGCGGATAATGCTAACGCTGCAAGTCTTTTCTTGTTCATCATACCCAAGTCTCCTTTTCTTTAAATAAATTTTTTCATGTTGTCCTCGTGTTTCCTTTCTTCTACAAGAGGCTGCTGAACCCGCTCATAAATTTCAGAGACACGTACAGCAAAAGGCCTTCTTCCCCTTATCCTCCCCTGACAAAAACGGCCAGAGTTGCCTATACGCAAACAGTGATTTTTTTGGAAAAAGAAGTATTAAATCACATGAATTTTACAGTATTCTCTATGGTGATTTAGATACTTCTGTAACGGAATAAAGATGATTTACTACGAAATTACTACTGTTGAAGACAGAATGGCCTAAAACTCCAAAAACAGATTCTTTTCATTGTGGGCCAGTTTTAACAACGTTATAATTTGTTCAGTATTGGTTTGCGATTAACGGTGAAAGTCAAGCAGAAGAAGATTCTCGCCTTTGCGGGTTTCAAAATAAACAAAAGAGGAAAGGAGTTTATACAAATGTCAAGTGTAAAAAGAAAAGACAGTAAAGGACGAAATTTACGGTTGGGAGAAAGTCAGAGAAAGGATGGAAGATATGCATTTAAATATACGGATGCATATGGCAAACCACAATTTGTTTATTCCTGGAAGCTGGTTCCAACAGATAAAGTACCTGTTGGGAAGCATGAAGATATTTCTCTGCGGGAAAAAGAGAGTCAGATAAAAAAAGATCTTAGTGACGGAATCAATACCGCTGGAGGAAAGATGACTGTATGTCAGCTCTATGAGAAAAAAATAAGCCAGAAACGTAACATTAGATATAATACGCAAAAGGGGCAGCATTATCTGAAAACAATTTTGGAAAATGACCCCTTAGGAGCGAGAAGTATAGATACGGTGAAAATATCAGACGGAAAGGAATGGGCTATCCGGCTAAGTGAGAAAGGCTATGCTTATAGGTCCATCAATAATTATAAGCGTTCGTTGAAAGCTGCTTTTCATATGGCAATACAGGATGACTGTATTCGCAAGAATCCTTTTGATTTTAAGCTCAGTGATGTTTTGGAAGACAATTCCGGGCCTAAAATAGTACTTACACCAGAGCAGGAAGCTAAAATGCTGACTTTTATGGCGATGGATAAGATATATAGTAAATACTATGATGAAGTAGTGATCCTTCTTGAAACTGGTCTCCGCATTTCTGAGTTCTGTGGTCTGACAATGAATATAGACATGACGAACCGTATCATTAATGTAGACCATCAATTGATGAAAGATAAAGAAATCGGTTATTATATTGCAACTCCGAAAACAAAAAACGGAATAAGACAGCTTCCTATGACAGAGACCGCCTACCGGGCGTTTCAGCGTGTATTAAGGAATCGGAAAAAAGCAGAGCCGGTGACCATAGGAGGATACAGAAATTTTCTTTTTTTGAATGCCAAAGGTTTGCCAAAAGTCGCTGGAGACTATAAAAGTATGCTGAAGGGCCTTGTAAAAAAATATAATAAGACGCATAAAGATCAGCTACCTAATATCACGCCTCATTCTTTGAGACATACCTATTGTACAAATATGGCCAATAAAGGGATGAATCCAAATACACTGCAATATATCATGGGGCATGCTAATATTACTATGACGCTGGGATATTATGCACATGGAACATTTCACTCTGCTAGAGCTGAAATAGCGCGGCTGGTTTCGTGAAGCGATCATAGACTGTACTACATGTTTACTACTTTTTAATTTGTTTTCCGGAATTTTATATTGAACAAGTAAAACACATACCTCTCTTTCTGTTTTTTATTTATGCCTGTAATAAAACACCGCCACCTGGGTTCTGTCTCTGAGTCCCAGTTTACTTAAGATAGAACTCAGGTAATTGCGGACGGTTCCCTCGCTGAGAAAAAGCCGGGAGGCGATCTCTTTATTGCTCATCCCCTCCGCGATCAGCCGGATGACATCCTGTTCCCGGGGGCTGATGTCATACTCTTCATAAGAAAAATCTGTCTTGTCTTCTGTATCTGATTGTATGTACCCCGGTATTTTCGACATGATCTCATTTCCAAAAACACTCTGTCCGGTACAAACGGCCCGGATGGAGGGAAGAAGGCTGTTGTAATCCTGCTTCAGAAGGTAGCCTTTTGCCCCAAGTTTCAGAGCTTTTACAATATACTCATCATCTGAGAATGTGGTAAGAAGCAGGATCCTGGCGTCAGGAAATTCTTTCAGTACAGCGGCGGAAGCATCCAGTCCGTTCATTTCTTTCATCCGGATATCCATAAGAAGCACGTCCGGCCGGAACTTTCGATACAGTTCCAGCGCCTCACGTCCATCGGAGCCCGTGGCGGAGACGGTTATATCTTCATTTATTTCCAGAATGGTTTTCAGCGCTTCGCTGACAAAAATATCGTCGTCAATAATTATAATTTTCATAAAGAAAGCTCCTGTTCTTTCGGTATGGTGATAAAAAGATGAAAGCCTTTTTCTGAGCGGATCTGCAGAGTTCCATGTAAAGACGCCAGACGGTCGCGCATATTGGAAAGTCCGATCCCGCCGGAGGAAGCGCCGCCGCCGTTTCCGTTGTCCTCTATACTGAACTGATAGAAAGCCGGGTGTTCCCGGATCGTGACAGACGCAAGGGACGCCCCGCTGTGTCTTGCAATATTGGACAGGCCCTCTTTCAGAATACTGAGGATGCAGTATTTGACCTCTCGTGGAATATCAAGTCCCATATCGTAGGTCAGAGATACCGGACAAAAGGAAAAATCTTTTACAAGAGATTCCGCGGATTCCTTCAGATTGACAGACTCGTCGTGAAGATCGTGAACGCTGGTGCGGATACTTGTCATTGCCTGATCCAGAGATCTGTTCAGATTCTCAAGTATAGGAGCCACAGCTTCTGACTGATTGACTGTTTTTGCCGCTCCTACCATAAGGATAGAACGGGAGAGAAGGTGTCCTACATTATCGTGGATTTCTCTTGCGATGCGGTTTCTCTCTCTGAGAGTAGCGGCATATATTTCATAATCCTGTTTTTCCATAAGTGCCCTGTTTTTTTCTGTGAGAAGGAGACTGTTTTCCGTACTGTCGTCACGTAGCTTGCGGATATTCTGTTCCAAAAGATCGGCCGCTTCGGTCCGGTGTTCCAGAAAAAAAGCGGTCAGAAGCATCAGGAGGCTCCAGGCAGAAAAGAAGAACGGTCTGTCAGAGTAGCGGCACAGGCTGACTCCATAAAAGATAAGGCCGAAAATCAGAGCCGGACGGCTATGCTCCCGCAGCAAGATATAGACTGCCGCAGAGGAAAAACAGCAAAAAGCGGGAAGAAAAACGGCAGACCCCAGAAAGAGCAGGCAAAGGGCACAGTGAAGACGGCGCGATTCTGTAAAATAGCCGAGACAGCAGAGAATCACGCCGAAAAGGAAAGCCATTATAAACGTATATTCCGGTTCCCTGTCAAACAGGAAAAGAAAACCGGACAGAAGCAGCAGGCTCATATCCTGGAGAGAACGCATGGAAAATCTCCTTTCCGACAGCGGGCAGTTTCAGACGATTATTAAGCGCGGTAAAACCGTAAAAAGCGGTGTCTGTCTGAATTCAGTATAGTATAAATTCTTTTACAGCGCAAATGACATTTGTCACGGAAGAATATGACAGGCAACACTACCGCCGGAGAAAAAAATAAGCTATGCTGTATCATACAGATACTATGAGGGCGTCGGAAAATCGACAGTCCAGGAAGACAGTTCTGGAAGGCCGGACAGGAGGAAAAGAGATATGATCAAGACTGTGGATCACGCCGGGGCAGAGGGCCTCGTGCACATAGAAAATCTGGTAAAAAGGTACGGCTCTTTTGTGGCTTTGGATCATCTGAATCTGGATGTAAAGGAAGGAGAGATTTTCGGCCTGCTGGGGCCCAACGGCTCAGGGAAGACCACGGCGATCAACTGTATGCTGGCTCTTCTGAAATATGATAAAGGGATGATCCGGATCTTTGGACAGGAGATGGCTCCTGACAATTATCTGGTAAAAAAGGACATGGGGATCGTACTTCAGAATGTGGCGGTATTTGACGAACTGACAGTGTATGAAAACATAGATTATTTCTGCGGGCTTTATGTGAAAAACAAAATAAGAAGAAAAGAGATGGTGGACGAGGCGATTCGTTTCGTGGGGCTGGAAGAGCATAGAAAAATGAGACCGCGGAAACTTTCCGGCGGACTTTTAAGAAGGCTGAATATTGCCTGCGGGATTGCGCACAGACCGAAACTTATCTTTATGGATGAGCCTACGGTGGCGGTGGATCCCCAGAGCAGAAACAGAATACTGGAAGGGATCATGGAACTGAACCGCCAGGGTTCCACGATTATTTATACCTCCCATTATATGGAGGAGGTAGAACAGATTTGTACAAGGATTGCGATCATGGATCATGGAAGATGCATTGCGTCAGGGACGAAGGAGCAGCTTACAGGTATGATCAAAACAGGGGAAAAGATAACGATAGAGGGCATTGCCCTGGATGAGGAACAGCTACGGAAGATCCGTGGGCTTCCACACGTTTTTCAGACGGATTATGAAAACGGGATCCTGAAACTTCAGTGTACGGAGGCAAAACATAATCTTGTGAGAGTCCTGCACTGTTTGGAAGAACAGGAAATCCATTTTGGAAGAGTATTTTCCGAACAGCCGACCCTGAACGATGTGTTCCTTCATATAACGGGAACACAGCTCAGGGACTGAGGAGGGAGAGGCTATGTTTCATCTGGTCAAATACAGTATCATATGGAAGGTGAAAAACTTTAATATCTTTTTCTGGCCTTTTATTTTCCCCATTATTCTGGGAACTCTGTTTTATATTGCCTTCGGAAATGTGAAAGAGGCGGATTTCGAGACAATCCCGGCGGCGGTGGTGGAAGAAACAAAAGACAGCCGGGTATTTCTGGAATTCCTGGAAGAACTGCAGAAGAACGGTACGATTCAGGTGGAAAGAATGGAGGCCCGGGAAGCAGAGCAGGCGCTGAAAGAGCAGAAGATAGAGGGCATTCTGTATGCGGCGGACACACCTTATCTTAAGGTGAACAAAAACGGACTGTCCCAGAGTGTTCTTCAGAGTATCCTGGAAAGTTATTTTGACGGAAAAAAGACAATAGAAAATGTAATGAAAAACAGCCCGGAGGAACTGGAGACGGCGGTGGAGAGAATGGCTGATCACCAGAATATGGTGCGGCAGGTATCTCTTGGAGGAAGCACTACGGATGGAAACGCCTCTTATTTCTATGCCCTGGTGGCGACAGCCTGTCTTTACGGGTGCTTTATCGGCCAGGGATCGGCCAGATGGCTTCAGGCCAACTTAAGTCCCCTGGCGGCAAGACAGTGCGCTTCCTCCGTGAACAGAACGGCCATGATCCTGACGGAACTGCTTTCTTCTTTTCTGCTGCATTTTCTGAATGTAGCCGTATTGCTGGCATATCTGCGCTGGGTGCTGGGACTGGACTTCCAGGGACGGCTGCCGGAAATGCTGCTGGTGATCCTGACAGGATGCGTCATGGGTGTTTCCCTGGGAATATTAGTGCTCAGCATCGGCAAATGGCAGGAAAAGATAAAAATCGGAATCATGCTGGGGATCACTATGACTGCGGGATTCCTCGCAGGACTTATGTTCGCCCAGATGAAGTATATCGTGGATCAGTATGCTCCGGTCATCAATCGTTTCAATCCGGCTGCGCTGATCGCGGACGCATTCTACTGCATCAATGTATACGACGATCCGTTACGGTATGCCCGGGATCTGATCACACTGTCCGTTATGTCCGCGGTAATGCTGGCAGTATCGGTTCTGGTCGTCAGGAGGGTACGATATGACAGTATTTAGAGGATATATAAAGGTGATAAAAAGCAACAGGCTGATGGTCTTTTTTTATCTGGCGATATTCTTTGTGTTTAGCATCTTATTCCAGACCACGGCAAAAAGCGCGGATACGGAAATGTATCAGATGCGGGGAGTCAGGATAGGCGTTATCAATAACGACGACGGGGCGCTGGCGGAAGCGCTGGTGAGATATCTGAGCGGTATACACCAGGTAACAGAGCTTGACGACGAGATTTCTGTGCTTCAGGAAAAACTGTATTACAGGGCGGCGGACTATATCGTGCGGATACCGGAAGATTTTTATGAAAAGTGTATCTCCGAAGGAAAAAAACTGGAGGTAACGATGATACCCGGTTCCTATACCGGGATCTATGTGGATCAGCAGATAAACAGTTTCCTGAATAACGCGGCAGTGTATCAGACGGCCGGTTTTACAGAAGAAGAGACGGCAGACGCTATGAAAAACAGAGAAAATGTCCGCGTGGAGCTGGCGGATGACAAAAGTGTGTCAGGAGACAATAAAGACTATATTTATTATTTCCGCTACATGCCGTATCTTTATCTGGCAGTATTCGGTTTCGTTCTGGGAGATATTCTGTGGAGCTTTCAGAAAAAGGAACTGAACAGGAGAATGATGGCTTCGCCTGTTCCGATCCGCAGGCAGAAACTGGAAGGTATGCTGTGTATGATCCTTTTTGGGATCGGGATATGGGCGTTTCTGATCCTGGGGGCGGCGTTATGTTATGGGAAGAGCTGGACGGGAAGCGAGAATGTTGGATATTATATTCTGAACACCCTGGCTCTTTTATTCTGCACCCTTTCCGTGGCTTTTCTGGCAGGAACCATTTCGCCGAACAGAGACGCGCTGACCGGGATCGTAAACATACTTTCTCTTGGCATGTGTTTCTTGGGAGGAACCTTTGTATCTCTTGATGTGATGAGCGGCAGTATTAAAAAAATCAGTCAGTTTCTTCCTGTATACTGGTACGAAAAGGCCAATGATATTCTGACGGATTTTTCCGTGATGACAGAAACAGCCAGGAACCAGGTGCTTCAGGCGGTAGGGATCCAGATCGTATTCGGGGCGGCTTTCTTCTGCCTGGCCGTCACGGCGGCCCGATATAAACAGACGGAAGGGTAAAGGAGCATGAGATGGACTATGCTGTATGGAAAAACAAAATTTTACCAGAAATTATTGACATTCCCGGTATAGAGAATTAATATAATTATAGCTAAGGAAACGTATAATATCCATGCTTAAAAGTGAAAGCCCCGGAGTGCCAGCTCCGGGGCTTTCTTTTGGGTTAGCTGTCTTTATCGTTTCGATCTAACCACTTGCGTATGTAGTAGCCAGCTACTACTATATCTTCTCTTACATTCTTCATTGCCTACAGAATTTCCGGTATATCTTGACTGTGGGAAGGAATGCCAGTAATATTAAGGAAAAGGATTCAAAAGCAGTTTAGTTGAAAACAGCGATAATTTGCGCGGAAATCAACGGCTGATTTGGAAAATGCTGCCACAGGATGAGCGTCGGCAGCAGCACACAGGGCAAAAGGAGGAAACCATCATGGAAAGACATGCGTTTGCAATGAAGATCAAAAAGGGACAGATGAATACATACCGCAGGAAACTGGGAGAGATCTGGCCGGAATTGACGGCACTGCTTGACAGGAATGAAATCACCAATTTCAGTATCTGGAATGCGGAGGATTTGATTTTTGGATATTATGAAAATAAAGACGGGATGAAGTTCAGCGCGGAAGATGAAGCGGTAAAGAAAGACATTACAGAGAAAATTGAGGATACTTTTACCTGGATCTCCACGCCCGGACAGGATATGCGCCTGATGTATCATAACTTTGGAATCGTAAGAGAGAATAAGGAGCTGATCCGTCACAGAGTATTTATGACAAAACTGAAAGACGGCTGCGAGGAAGAATATAAAGCCCGCCACGACGGTCTGATAGAACAGAGAGGCGGGGCGACAGATCCCGGCCCTGACAGTAACTTCAGCATCTGGAATGCAGGAGGATATATCTTCGGCTATGACGAAATTGATACCACCATGGAAGTGGAGGAAACGGTAGAGTCAAGAGAGGCCACTGTTTCCTGGGAAATGCGTCAGCTTGAGATCATGGACTGGATCACAAATGACGTTGACTGGATGACAGGAGACGTCCATGCGGATGTGAAACGTCTGGCATGGCATAATTGATATAATGAAGATAAACTGCGGCTCCATGGCAGGAGAAGATTTCCCTGCCATGGAGCCGCAACTTTTATGCGATAAGACCGAAGGACGGCCGTTGTGCTTGCACAAGTGAGTATCCGACAGGCAATGGACGCCGAACGGCAGTGCCGTAAGTTGCCTGCGGTATCGGTCAGACTGTATGGGGAAAGCTCCTTCCCATCCGGTTATTATTCCGGCTGTGTATGCGGACGTTTCTCCTGTACACGGACCTCTCCTGAGTCCAGTGCGGCGATGGTTCCATCCTCATACCGGACGATCAGCCGGCAGTCCTCGTCAATATCCAGAGCAGCCGCTTTTTTTGTTCCTTCCGGAAGAAGGACGAGGATTTTTTTTCCGATAAGGAAACTGCGTTTCCGGTAATCTTCTTTATAGAAAGGGTTTTCCGGGGACTGGCACAGTGTCATAAAACAGTTGAGAAACGCGGCGGCCAGCCTGTTTTTGCCGTCGTCCATGGCTTCTGAAAAAACAGCTCCGGCCTTATCCTTCAGTTCATCCGGAAAACCGTTCTGAGGAGAGTAAACATTGATTCCGATGCCAAGGATCACATAATCCAGAAAACCGTCCTCCAGACCGACAGAAGCTTCTGTCAGGATGCCGCTTACTTTTTTTCCATCCATATAGATATCGTTGACCCATTTGATCACGGGCTTTTTGTCAGAGAGAGATTCTATGGCATGGCAGGCTGCCACAGCCGCCATGATGGTATACTTCTTTGCCTTCTGCGCCGGACAGCGGGAAGGGCGGAGAAGAAGGCTCATATAAAGGCCTGTGTCCGGGGGAGAATAAAAGCTGCGCCCGGTCCGTCCTCTGCCGTTTGTCTGGGAACCTGCGATGAGCACACAGCCTTCCGGCGCTCCGGCAGCGGCTTTTTCCCGAAGGAGAGTGTTGGTGGAAACAGCGGCGGGAAGAACGGTCAGTTCTATTTGTGAGCAGGCGGACTCCAGATATTTCTGAATGCCCTGGACAGAAAGAATGTCCGTATTGGCGGCAAGACAGTATCCTTTGTTCTGAACGGCATGAATTCTGTAACCTTCCCTTCTCAGACTGTTAACGGCCTTCCATACGGCGGTTCTGGAAACGGACAGCTTTTCCGCGATTTCTTCTCCGGAAAAATAGACGCCTTTATTTTTTTCAAAGAGAGTAAGGAGTTTTTCTTTTGTTTTCATCTGATATCTGCCTTTCTCCCGGATGCTCCGGGCAGATCTGTCTGACACCCATGCAGTTCTTTTGGGCTGTGTCCGGGTTCCTGCCGGACCGTTCCTGGTTTTGACATGGCAGGGTGGACTTTCCCCATATATTTCTGAAAAATATCGTGGATCAGGGAATAGGTCAGCTTTGCCATGTGCTCCGGCGTCTCCTGGGCAGGGGAAGAAAGCCATGATCTGATCATGCCGACACATCCGTTCAGAACAAAAGCGTAGGCATGGGCGGCGTCTGTGCCGCTTTTCAGCGAGCTGGCAGGAACAGGAGCAAGAATCCTGGCAGCCAGAAGGTTTTCGACCTTTTCTACAAAAGCCATGTCGCCCTTCGGCCCGAGAAAAGCCAGAAACAGTTCTTTGTTGCTGTCCAGGACAGAAAAGAAACGGGCGATAAACCCAATAACGCTGTCCCGGTCACTGTGATCAATAGGACAGACCTCCATTACCTGAACAATCTCCTCCATGACTTCTTCCTCTATTTTCTGAAGCATCTGATAAATATCCGTATAATGAAGATAAAAGGTGGAACGGTTGATATCTACCTCATCTACAAGTTCTTTTACGGTGATCTCGTTGATGCTTTTCTCCTGCATCAGCCGGGCCAGGCCGCGGCGGAGCTGCGCCTTTGTCTTTCTGATCCTCCGGTCAACTTTTTCTGCCATAATTTCCTCCTGAAAAATACAGTCTGTTCAACAGATTTTTCTTATTTTGTCTATTACTGGATAAAACCATGTGTTTTTGCGGCTTGTATTTTTTCTTACGGATAGTATAATACATCCCAAAACAAAAAACAACATAATGTCTATTAATAGAACTATGTTATAAGAATTCTGCTGTCTTTTCAAACGCAGAAAACAGGAGAGGAATACAGATATGCTGAAAAACGAATGGAAAAGTCTTTTAAAAAATAAGATTCTGCTGATAGTGATTGCAGCGGTAATTCTGATCCCCGTGATCTATGCAGGACTGTTTCTGAAATCCATGTGGGATCCCTATGGAAATCTGGACAAACTTCCCGTGGCGGTAGTCAATCTGGATAAGAAGGCGGATTATGAAGGAACGCCGCTGGATATAGGGAGGGAAATGACAGAATCCCTGAAAGAAAATGATTCCCTGGATTTCTATTTTGTGGACAGCGCAGAAGCCAGCCGGGGACTTGCCAATGGAACCTATTATATGGTTATTACTATTCCGGAGGATTTTTCTTCCAACGCGGCGACGCTTATGGACGACCATCCGAAGAAAATGGAACTTCTCTGCGAAACAAACCCGGGAACTAATTATATTGCCTCTAAGATGGGAGAGAGCGCTCTGATAAAAATTCGGGACGAGATCGCAGGTGAGGTGACGCAGACTTACACAGAAGCGGTGTTCCGCCAGATTGCGGAAGCCGGAACCGGAATGCAGGAGGCGGCGGACGGAGCCGGAGAATTGAAAGACGGAATCCGGAAAGCAGGACAGGGAAATTCGGCGGTCACCGCTAATCTGAAGAAGCTGGCGGATAGTGTCCTGACCTTTCAAAATGGAGCGGAAACCATTGAAAAGGGTCTGAAAGAATATACAGCGGGGGTGGCCCAGGTGAACGATGGAGCGAAAACTCTGAATAACGGTACAGCTTCTCTCACCGCAAAGATTCCGGAACTGACTGGAGGGGTCAATACTTTAAATGAAGGTGTGAAGCAATATACAGACGGCGCGGCAAAGCTGAACGCAAACTCCGCGCAGCTTCTGGCCGGAGCAGAAAGTCTGAAATCAGGATCCGAAGATCTGACAGAGGGCCTGGATGCGCTGAAAGAAGGCGCAGCGCAGTATATAAGCGGAGCAAACACTCTCGCTGACGGAATAACACAGTATCTTGCAGGAACTGAGCAGCTTTCTGAAGGGGCGGAGAAATTTTCTGCGCTGGAAAACCTTGGACAGGTATCGGCCGGGATCACAGAGTTGAATGACGCTGTTTCACGGGGAGAAAATTCTCTGACAGCGGGAACAGAAACTCTGGAAACCGGACTGGGACAGCTTTATGAAAAAATAAAGAGTGTGTCGGAGAGTTCCTCGGCCGACACTCTGAAGCAGATTGCTTCTGGTGTTTCCCAGGCGAAGACCGGTATGGAAAATGCGGGAAAAGGAATGGAAGGCGCGGAAAGCGGGATATCGGCGGCTTCTTTGGAGATCAGCCAGGCAGCGGACAGTATAAGCGGCGGCGCAGAGGAAATCTCATCAGCCGCCGGTATGCTTGAGGGAGCTCTTGAACCAGTTTCCGAAAGTTTCAGCGCCGCGGCGGGGATAACGGAACAGTGCGCCGCAGACGCGAACAGCAGGATCGAGGAGGCAAACCGCCAGATTGCCGCGGCGAACGCACAGATCGCACAAGACCAGTCGTCTATGGCGAATGCGGCGGCAGCACTGGCGGCGCTTCAGACCGGAGCAGATGAAAACGGAAATATTCCTGCGGCCGGACTGGACGCAGTGACGGCTATGCTGGGAGTTTCTTTAAACAGCGCAGAGGAAGTGGAAGGAATAGACGCAGGGACTTATACTTTGCAGATAAAAGAGGCAGCGGCTTCGGTATCCTCGCAGGCTGCTCAGATACAGTCGGCTTTAAACGGAGCGGCGGATCAGATGAATCAGACGGCAGCCGGTTTAAAGACCAAAGCGGAAACTTTGAAAGGCAGAGCGGCGGAAGCAGAAAACGGGGCGGAGATTATCCGCGCCGAAGCAGAAAAACTGGAGACGGCAGCAGGCTCTGTTCCGGATATTCCGGCGGATGCTCTGGCGGAGATCACCGGCGCGGTAAAAGCACTTTATGACGGAGCGGGAGCGGTAAATCAGGGAGCGGAGACGGTTTCCGGCGGGCTTTGCGCTCTGGAAACCGCAACAGAAGAATTTCCCGACGCAGCTCAGGGGATTCAAAAGCTGGGCGAAAGCATTCGGGAAATAACGGAGAAAAACAGCGTTCTTGAGGAGGGAGCAGAAAATCTTAAGGACGCGGGAAGCGAAGTCCTTTCCGGAATCAGCCGTCTTTCTTCCGGCGGAAAGACTTTTGGCGAAGGTATAAACGCATTAAGCGAAGGAATCGCCGCCTACACGGAGGGAGCGTCTTCGCTGGATAAAAATGGCGCTCCTCTCAGAGAAGGAACCGAAAAGCTTGCAGAAGGGGCAAAGACACTTGCAGAGGGAGCAGGCCGGCTTTCACAGGGAACGGCTGACCTTTATGCCGGAACTTCCAGACTGGTGGACAATAGTGGGGCTCTGAATAGCGGCGCCTCAAAGCTTTCCGAGGGCTCAGGACAGATCCATGACGGAGCAGGCCAGCTATATGATGGATCGAAAGAACTTGGAAGTGGTATGAAAGAGCTTGGCGATGGATCTGAAACGCTGCAGTCCAGCCTGGAGAAGGGCGCCGGGCAGATTAAGGAGAAAAAGGCAGACGAGAGTATGACGGAGATGTTTGCCTCTCCGGTACAGGAAAAAGAAACCAAGATGACGACAGTAGAAAATAACGGTCACGCTATGGCGCCTTATATGATGTCCGTGGGACTTTGGGTGGGCAGTCTGGCCTTCTGCCTGATGTATCCGCTGACAGAATACAAAGGAAAACTGAAATCTGGTACGGCATGGTGGGCCTCCAAAGCCTCTGTGCTGTATCCGGTGGCCCTGCTTCAGGGAATCCTGCTGATCGTGCTTCTTCACTTTATCGATGGATTTACTCCGGCGGAGATGACAAAGACTATTCTTTTTGCCTGCCTTGTCTCGGCTGCCTTTACCTCGGTCATGTATTTCTTTAATGTTGCTCTTGGAAAGGTTGGAAGTTTCCTGATGCTGATTTTTATGGTAGTACAGCTTGCAGGCTCTGCAGGAACTTATCCGGTAGAAATCTCCCCCTCTTTTGTATCGAAGATCCACAGGTATCTTCCATTTACTTATACGGTGGGCGCTTTCCGCAGCACCATCGCGGGAGGAGAAAGCATATGGAAATCTGTTCTTGTTCTGGCAGTACTTACTGTATTCTTCACCGGCCTGACGATTCTTCAGTTCCGGTTTATGGCAAGGGAAAAGAAGAAGGGCAAAAAGATCCTTCTGGACTGGCTGGAAGAAAGAGGAGTGGCATAAGAAAGGGAGGGGCTCATCCGAGCCTCTCCCCTGTGCGGATCTCTTGTTATAATACTAAGGACGGAGCGGCGTAAACCCGCGCTCCCAGTTCGTTGTCCAGCATATAAAGGCTCTTCGGATCATCGCCGAAAAGCTCAAAACGTTTGATCAGGTTGTCGGCGTTATTTTCCTCTTCGCCCTGTTCTTTAACAAACCAGTCAAGGAACTGCATGGTGCGGAAGTCCTTTACAGAGTATGCCGCATCATAGATATTGTGGATCAGAGAGGTTACGTACTGCTCATGCTTTAAGGTTTCTTCAAGGACGGTCTTTGCGTCCGTAAAAGCAACGTCCGGTTTGTCTATGGCGTTAAGCGCGATTTTCTCTCCATTGTTCTGCATATACTGGATAAACAGCATGGCATGATCCCGTTCTTCCTGAGCCTGAACTTTAAACCAGTTGCCGAATCCGTCCAGGCCCTGGTCATAATAATAATTGGAAAAGTCCAGATACAGATATGCGGAGTAGAATTCTTTGTTGATCTGGTTGTTTAAAAGTTCTGATACTTTTTTATCTAACATAATGTGTCCTCCTTGTGATTTTGCCTATACCTTCCTGTGCGGAGCGCGGATAGGCCAGTCTCTCGTGCTGTCTGTATTTTACACCTAACTTTCGGACACGTAAATACTCTGAGACAAAAAGCACCGTCTTATTTTGCATCTGTCATCGGAAAGCTTCTGTTTTCTGTGCTTCCCGCCGTTCCAGCCAGGAATCTGCAAGCTGGTAGCCTATGGTGTAGCTAATCAGTATAATAGCGGCGGACAGAAGTACTGCCAGCCATATTTTTTGACGTTGGCTCATGGAAACCCAAACCTCCTGTATTTTTCTTGCGGCGGTAAAAAATATTTGATAAAGTATAGTTGGATACCCGTTTTGAGAAATGAAATATTCTTCCTGTCATACTGGAAGATAAGAATAATTTTTTCCATCTGCTGTAAAATTATGCGGCGTCTGTGGAAAATAACGAAGGAGATTTAACAAATTCCTCACAATTTTCCCACAAAGTCAACACAAATTTTTCCTATACTCTGAGCATAAAAAGAAAACAGAGATTTCCAAGGAGGGGATTTTTTATGGAAGATATGAATACACAGTTAAACAACATGAGCCAGAATAATAATGATGATAAAGAAAATAAGAAGAAAGGCAGAGTGAAACGTGCAGTGAAAAGAGGTACGGGAATTGCTATCTGCGCGGTACTTGCCGGAGGACTTGCGGCGGGAGCTTATGAAGGCGTAAACCGTCTGACAGGATGGAATGAAAGCGATGTGGTAGCGGCAACGAAGGAAGAGGATAAAGCGGAGCTTCTTAAGACCAAGAGCGATAAAGATTCAGAAAAAGACTCTTCCGGAAGCAAGGAAGAAAGCAGTTCCGATTCCGGAACAGAAGCAAAAGGAAGCCTTGATGTTTCTGATATTGCAGAAGAAGCAATGAAATTTGTTGTTTCCATTACCACAAAGTCAGTGGAAGAAGTACAGAATTATTATGGTTACTTTGGTTTTGGCAACGGCTTTACTACTCAGCAGGAGGTTGAGGGAAGCGGCTCCGGAATTATCGTAGGAAAGAATGACAATGAGCTTCTGATCGCAACGAACTACCATGTGATTGAGGGCGCGGATAATGTGTCTGTTACCTGCGTGGACGGAGAAGTATATGAAGCATCCGTAAAGGGCTATGATGCGGACAGAGATCTCGCGGTTGTATCCGTTGCCCTTGACGATATTTCCGGCGATACGATGGATGCCATTACCATAGCTCCTATCGGAAGCTCTGATGACTTGAAGATTGGCGAGCAGGTTATCGCTATCGGAAATGCTCTGGGATACGGACAGTCTGTTACAACCGGTATCGTCAGTGCAAAAAACCGTCAGTTAGACGACAGCGGTCAGGCAGAGGAAGACTCTGACGGTGTGAATCTGATCCAGACAGACGCGGCGATCAACCCCGGCAACAGCGGCGGCGCCCTTTTGAATATGAATGGGGAAGTAGTAGGTATTAACTCCGCAAAGCTTGCGTCTACAGAGGTAGAAGGAATGGGCTATGCCATTGCGATCTCCGACGTATCTGATATCTTGGAAGATCTGATGAATGAAACGCCGAGAGATATAGTGGAAAATCATGGAGTACTGTCTATTACAGGAAGCTCTGTCAGCCAGGAAGGCCAGGCTTACGGTATTCCAGAAGGCGTATTTGTAAGAGAAGTGACAAAAGACGGGGCGGCAGATAAAGCAGGAATTAAAGCAAACAATGTTATTACAGAGTTTGACGGCAAGAGAGTCCGCAGCATAGAGTCTCTGATAGATCTTCTTCAGTATTATGAACCAGGTGAAGAAGTCGAAGTGACACTTCAGGTAATGGACGGCGACGGATATAAAGAAAAAACTGTAACAGTAACTCTGGACGAGGACACCAGCGGGGATACGGAAGACAGTGAAGACAGTAGCCAGGATTCTTCTGATGAGGAAAGTATCCTCCGCGACTGGGAAAACGGAAATGAAGACAGCATGGATTATGAAGAATTCTTCGGAATGTGGTAAAAAATAAAAGCTTTTGCAGATCTGCCATGAAAATTTTATACCTGCAATAAGAAAAGACGTCTGCTCTCCTGGCAGGCCCGGAATTTACCGGGATGCCGGAAAGGGCAGACGTTTTTTCAGAAAAATATATCTGTGAACCAGAAACCCGCTATAATGTTTCCGATTCCGCAAGCACTCCGGAGCGTAGAAGATCTGTCAGAAGGTTTCGGGCCTCTTTGTTGATCTGCTCCTGGGGGACTTTTTCGTTATGGGCTTCGTTGACAAAACCGAACATCCCGAAGCAGACAAATCCGGCTATTTTTTTAGGAGAATACTTCAGACGGAGCCTTTTTCTAATATGGAGCGTGTGCATTTCCACCGTGTCCAGGATAATGCTGTACATTCTGGAAGCCAGATAAGGATTCTTCTCAGGATCGGTGTGCTGAAAAAAATCAAACTGGTCGTAATAAACCTGCAGGATGCTGTCCAGCATGTTCACGTATCCGGCGGTAAGCCTGCCGGAAGGATTGTTTTTTTCCTGACGCCTGTAATAATCTTCGGTTCCGATCTTCAGCATATCGTTAAAGATCTCGTCAACAAGCGCATATTTATCGCTGTAATGAGAATAAAAAGTAATACGGCTGACCTCAGCTTTCCGGCACAGCTCTGTAATGGAAATATGCTCAAAGTCTTCTTTTTCCAGCATATCTGTCAGCGCTTTTTTCAGGCTTCGCTTTGTTTTAACGATCCGTTTGTCCTCCATTTAACTGACACTTTCCCTTCTTTGTATAAATAACTTACATTTTTGGCTTTTTGTTCATTGTGATTTAGCCGCTGTTTTGCTATAATTTTAACACGTGTTATAATAACGGTCAATTTATACTTTGGAGGTATATCATGCCTAAAATTGCGGTTATAGCGGACAGCAACTGCGGAATTATGCCCTTGGAGGAGGAGAAATACGGAATCTATATCCTTCCCATGCCCGTGATCATCGATGGAAAAACATATTGTGAAGGAACAGATATCTCTTTGGAGGAATTTTATCAGCGTCAAAGCCAGGGAGCTGTGATCTCTACATCCCAGCCGTCTCCGGGCGATGTTACCGCCATGTGGGACAGGCTTCTGGAAACTCATGACGAGATTGTTTTTATTCCAATGTCTTCCGGACTGAGCAGCACCTGCCAGACGTCTCTTCTCCTGGCTGCTGAGGAACCTTATAAAGGAAAGGTTTTTGTGGTGGACGATCACAGGATTTCCGTCACTCAGGCAGTGGCAGCTCTGGAAGCCAGAAATCTTGCAGAAAAAGGAAAAAGCGCCTCAGAAATCAAAGAAATCCTGGAGAGAGAGGCAATGGATGCCACGATCTATATTGCGGTGGATACTCTGGAATATCTGAAAAAAGGCGGACGAATTACCGCGGCAGCAGCGGCTCTGGGTACTGTTCTCAGGGTAAAGCCGGTTCTTACTATTCAGGGTGAGAAACTGGAGTCCTACGCAAAAGCGCGGGGAATGAAGTCTGCTTTTCAGACTATGCTGGATGCGCTGAAGCACGATGTGTCCACCCGCCTCGCCCCTCTGCGCCGCCAGGGAAAACTGAAGATCGGTCTTGCAAACACAGCTATGGAGGCGGATAAGCTGGAAGCCTTCAAAAAAGAGCTTGCGGAAAATTTTCCGGATATGGAAATGGTTTATTTTCCGCTCACCGCCAGTATCGGAACCCATGTAGGTCCCGGAGGACTGGGAATCGGAGCTGTGCGCAGCGATTAAAATAAAACAGGCGATCAGGAGTGCGCGGCTGGATAAACGGCTGCGCTCTCTTTCTGTCTGCAGTGGTTTTATCTACAGAAAGTTCCGTCTGCGAATGCAACCGGATAGAGGTGCAATCAGAAAGGCAGTCAGAAAGCCATATTGAAACAATATCCCCGGTCTGTTATACTTATGCACAGGATAGCGTTAATGTACAAGAGGACACTATTTTCGACTCGCAGACTCCAACCGCAGAAATCACGCGGTTTGGAGCGTGCTGTCTCTTGTATACTGACGTTGAATACCGGAGATGTGGAAAATTTTCCGGTTCAGAACAGAAAATGTGGAAAAACAGGAAACAGGGAGACGCTCATGAAGAGAAGAAAATTAATCATAGACTGTGATCCCGGAGTGGACGACGCTCTGATGCTGGCCTATGCCGCCGCGCACAGGGATGCCTTTGAAATATTAGGCGTGACTACAGTAAGCGGCAACCAAGATATTGAAAAAGTAACCAGGAATGCCCTTGATCTTACGTCTTTCTATGGAATGGATGTTCCGGTGGCAAGAGGCATGGGGACGCCTCTTGTAAAGGAACCCCAGTATGCGCCGGAGACTCATGGAGAGAGCGGTCTTGGATCCTGTACGCTTCCCTTATCCTTCAGAGAAGCGGAAAAGGAGCCTGCGGTTGTCTTTATATACCGGACGCTTTCCGGACTTCCGGAGGGAGAAAAAGCGACGCTGGTGGCTACAGGGCCGCTGACAAATGTTGCCGTACTTCTCAGGCTTTTTCCGGAAATAAAAAAGAAGATAGAGGAAATCCTTTTTATGGGCGGTTCTCTCTGCGGAGGAAATGTTACCCCGGCGGCGGAGTTTAATTTTTATGCTGATCCCGAGGCGGCGAGGATTGTTCTCCATGCTGGAATTCCTCTCATTATGTGCGGGCTTGATGTGACGGAACAATGTACTCTTACAAGAGGTCAGATTCTCAAGCTCTGTCAGTCCGGTTATCCGGTAGCAAGAGCCTGCGGCGATATGATGGGCTTCTCCCTGGAAAATACTTCGGAGAAGTACAGGGGAGAAACCAGCGTTCATGATGTGGTTCCTCTGATGTATCTGCTCTCTCCGGAAATTTTCAGCGGAACGCCTCAGATCCTGGATGTGGACTGTTCCGACGGTCCGGCCAGAGGCGCGGTGCTGGGAGGCTTCCGGTGGTGGAGAAATGAAGAGAGCGAGGCTAATGTGTTTGCTCTGACAGGGGCGGACCGGGAGAAATTTCAGGAGAGCCTGATCAGCGCCCTGTATAATGAAACATGATGAAGAAAGAAGCTGTTTATGGATTATATAGTATTTGACCTGGAATGGAATCAGAGTCCCGAGGGGAAAAAGGGTTCAGATAAAAAACTTCCCTTTGAGATCATTGAAATCGGTGCGGTAAAAATGAATAGCGAGAGAGAAGTAACAGGGAATTTTCACCGGATCATCCGGCCCGAGGTATATAACTGGATCCATGACAATATCCATGAGGTCATCCACATGGACTATAAGGATCTTCTGGATGGCGTGCCCTTTTCCCAGGCAGCCGGAGAATTTATGGAATGGTGCGGAACAGATTATATTTTCTGTACCTGGGGAAATCAGGATCTGACAGAATTCCAGAGAAATCTGAAATATTATGATATGCTCCGCCTTCTGCCCGGACCGGTGCGTTATTATGATGTGCAGAAGCTTTTCAGTTGGTTCCATGAGCAGAGAAAGCTTCGCCGCAGCCTGGAATACGCGGTGGAGACCTTTGGAATTCCCAAGGATAAATGTTTCCACAGAGCCGGAGAGGACGCAGAATACACGGCTCAGATATTCCGTAAACTGGATAAAGAGGAGATCCTGCCTTACTTTTCTGTAGACGTATACCAGAATCCTCAAAAAAGAAAAGATGAAATCCATATTTCCTATCCGGCTTACGATAAATATATTTCCAGGGAATTTGAAGATAAAGAGAAAATTATGAAAGACCGCGAGGTTGCCAGCACCCGTTGTCCCCGGTGCCATCTTCCCGCAAAGCGGAAGATCCGGTGGTTCGTCAACAATTCAAAATCATACGAGAGCGTTTCCCTGTGCCAGGAGCACGGGTTTGTAAAGGGAAAGATACGCGTCAGAAAAACAGACGGTGGCCGCTATTACGCGGTGAAGACCCTGAAAAACGTAGGGGAAGAAAAAGCGGAGGAAATCCGCAGAAAAAGGGATTCCCTCCGCAAAAAAAGAAAAATGAAAATTTCAGAAGAGAAGATCTGAAAACAATGTTTTCTGATAATGTCTGGCAGTTCCTACCTGGTGGCCGTTGAAAACGTAAGTGGTCTCCAGAAGCGGGAGCCCTGCCGGATTTTTTTTGATCTTCCTGCTGGAAGAAAGCCGGTCCACATTGATGCCGTTTGGAAGAGTGACGGAAGGCATCTTCAGAGAATAAAAGAGAACCGAATTCCGGTAATCCTTCCGGATATACTTTTCCGCGGGCAGATAGGAGGCAGAAATATCTTCAGCGCCTGAACGGACTGCCTGCCGGGTAAAGTTATTAAAGCCGTAGTCCAGAAGCGCGGCGGTATCTGAGTAGGCTCCGTTTACAGACTGCATTACCACGGCGACCAGATACAGGTTTCCCCTGCGGGCGTAAGTCACAAGCGTATTTCCGGCAGCCTCCGTGTAGCCTGTTTTTCCCCCAAGGACGCCGTCGTATGCGTACTGCTGCCCTTCCATCATTTTGTGATGATTCAGAAGATACCGGGTTTCCCCGAACTTGTTGGTAGGCGGGATCTCATAATATCCTCTGGTAACGTAACGGCGGAAGGTGGGATTATAAAAAGCTGCCCGGGCAATCTTCGCCATGTCGGCGGCAGTGGTATAATGCATCTCGTCCGGAAGCCCGTGAGGATTATTAAAATGAGTATTGGTACATCCAAGCTGTCTGGCCTTCTGGTTCATCAGTTCCACAAACTTTTTTACGGAGCCGGAGGTGTTTTCGGCGAGGGCCAGTGTCATCTCATTGGCCGACTGGAGCATAACGGCCATCAATGCCTGTTCCATGGTGAATTCTTCCCCTGTATCCGCATAGATACTGGAACTGTCGCTGACGCTGATACCGTAAGCGGCGCTTTCAGACATGACGATTTTTCCGTTCATATCCAGATGCTCACAGGCCAGAAGAGCTGTCATGATCTTTGTAATACTGGCGGGATACTGGGCTTTGTCCGCGTTTTTTGAGTACAGGACTGCGCCTGTAGTCATATCCATCAAAATAGCGGATTCACCTTCGATCTTCGGACCGGCAGGCCATTCCTTAATGCTGTCGGTGTCCGGCGCCTGATTATAATACTGCGTATGAGGATTCGGCGTAGGAGTGGCGGTTACGACAGGCGCGTCCTGATAGGAGCCCTCCTCGGCGGCCTGCGCGGAGGAAGGAAGGGCAAAGACCATAACCGCTGCCATAAATCCACAGAGTGTCTTTTTTATAAAATGATTTCTGTATTTTTTCATAAGCATAGCCTTTCCTGCTTTTTATCAGTTTATTATATCATACTATATTTCTGTTACAAGGCTGTATTTTCCACGAAATGCGGGAAAAACCCTTGACATATGGTTTTTTGACACCGTATAATGAAAAAGCACATGTAATATGTAAAGACTGTGATGGAGACAGTATGTCGGAAGAGGTTCCGCAGAGTCCCGACCGCGTAGGATATGGAGCTTTATGGAACACAGGCAGAAGTACGAACGCTTCAGAGAGCCGGGGAATGGTGGAAGCCCGGCGCAAGTAGTCCCGGCAGAAGATCACTCCGGAGTCTCTTTCCTGAACCGTAAGAATTAGGGGAAGACGGTTCTCCCGCCGTTAGAGGGGACATGTATCGGCGTATTATGCCCGTACAGTGTAACAGGTGGTGCGAATGTATATACAGCCTTCGTCCTTTTACAGGACGGGGGCTTTTATTTATACCAGGGTCAAAAGACCGGATATTCACTTGTGCTTGCACAAAGGTGAATATCCGGTCTTGGGACCCGCCAAAATATGAGGAAGAAGCGGGGCAGGGGTCCTGCGAATTCCGAATATTTTGCAGAATTGCGAGAGCACGGAGTGCGGAGCAATTTGGATGGTATATTATTTTTAAAAGCCCCGGACAGCGGAGGTGCATCTGCGTAAGCGAGCTTACGCAGATGCACAGACATTGGACGGGCTAACCCGTATGAGCAAGCAGGCCGACAGGCCGGATTGCTCATACGGGAAGGAGCGCGAGAGTGCGGAGCACGGAGCGATCCACAGCTTTCATGACAATGAAAAAAAGGAGGAATTTACTTTGTATCAGAAGGTAGATACGAATCTGAATTTCGTTAACCGTGAAAAAAAGGTCGAACAGTTCTGGAAAGAAAACCATATCTTTGAGAAAAGTATGGAGAACCGCAAAGAAGGCGAAACCTACACTTTCTACGACGGACCGCCCACGGCCAACGGCAAACCCCATATCGGCCATGTGCTGACCCGTGTTATCAAGGATATGATCCCCAGATACCGTACCATGAAGGGATATATGGTTCCCCGTAAGGCGGGCTGGGATACCCACGGACTGCCGGTAGAGCTGGAAGTGGAGAAGAAGCTTGGCCTGGACGGCAAGGAGCAGATCGAAGCTTACGGAATGGAGCCTTTCATCAAAGAATGTAAGGAAAGCGTCTGGAAATATAAGGGCATGTGGGAGGATTTTTCTTCCACTGTAGGTTTCTGGGCGGATATGGAGCATCCCTATGTCACCTATGACGACAACTATATTGAGTCCGAGTGGTGGGCGTTAAAGGAGATCTGGAACAAAGGCCTTCTCTATAAAGGATTTAAGATCGTTCCCTACTGTCCCCGCTGCGGAACCCCGCTTTCCGCGCAGGAGGTTTCCCAGGGATACAAGACGGTAAAAGAGCGTTCCGCCATCGTCCGCTTCAAGGTGAAGGACGAGGACGCCTACTTCCTGGCATGGACCACAACGCCCTGGACCCTTCCCTCCAACGTGGGTCTCTGCGTCAATCCGGACGAGACATACTGCAAGGTAAAGGCTGCGGACGGATACACCTACTATATGGCGGAAGCCCTTCTTGACAAGGTGCTGGGCAAGCTGGCAAAGGAAGAAGGAGAAAAGGCGTACGAAGTTCTGGAAACCTATAAGGGTACAGATCTGGAATATAAGGAATATGAGCCTCTGTTCAAATGCGCGGGCGAGGCTGCGGCGAAGCAGAAAAAGAAAGGCTTCTTCGTGCTCTGCGACGGCTATGTCACCATGAGCGACGGTACCGGAATCGTACACATCGCCCCGGCGTTCGGTGAGGACGATAACCGCGTGGGACAGAAATATGGCCTGCCTTTCGTACAGTTCGTGGATGGACAGGGCAATATGACCGCCGAGACAGACTACGCCGGCGTGTTTGTAAAGAAAGCGGATCCCATGATCCTTAAAGACCTGGATAAAGAGGGCAAGCTTTTTGAAGCGCCGAAATTCGAGCATGATTATCCTCACTGCTGGAGATGCGATACTCCTCTTATCTACTACGCGAGAGAATCCTGGTTCATCAAGATGACCGCGGTGAAAGAGGACCTGATCCGCAACAACAACACTATCAACTGGATCCCGGAGAGCATCGGCAAGGGCCGTTTCGGCGACTGGCTGGAGAACGTTCAGGACTGGGGTATCTCCCGTAACCGTTACTGGGGAACTCCCTTAAATATCTGGCAGTGCGAGTGCGGACACATGCACTCCATCGGAAGCCGCCAGGAGCTCTATGAGATGAGCGGCGACGAGAAAGCGAAGACAGTGGAGCTTCACCGTCCCTATATCGACGAGATCACCATTAAGTGCCCGGAGTGCGGCAAAACCATGCACCGTGTGCCGGAAGTGATCGATTGCTGGTTTGACTCCGGCGCAATGCCTTTCGCGCAGCATCATTATCCTTTTGAGAACAAAGATCTCTTTGAGCAGCAGTTCCCGGCGGACTTTATTTCCGAGGCGGTGGACCAGACAAGAGGATGGTTCTACTCCCTGCTGGCGGAATCCACCCTGCTCTTTAACAAGGCTCCCTATAAGAACGTTATCGTTCTGGGCCATGTGCAGGATGAGAACGGCCAGAAAATGAGTAAATCCAAAGGAAACGCGGTAGATCCCTTCGAGGCTCTGGAGAAATACGGCGCGGACGCTATCCGCTGGTATTTCTACGTGAACAGCGCGCCCTGGCTGCCTAACCGCTTCCACGGCAAGGCCGTTGTGGAAGGACAGCGCAAGTTCATGAGCACATTGTGGAACACCTATGCATTCTTCGTACTTTACGCGAATATTGACAATTTCGACGCGACAAAATATACTTTAGATTACAGCAGTCTTCCGGTCATGGACAAATGGCTCTTAAGCAAGCTGAACTCCGTGGTGAAGGCTGTGGACGACCATCTGGCGAACTACCGGATCCCGGAGAGCGCGAGAGCCCTTCAGGAATTCGTGGATGAGATGAGTAACTGGTATGTAAGAAGAAGCCGCGAGCGCTTCTGGGCGAAGGGAATGGAGCAGGATAAGATCAACGCCTACATGACCCTTTACACCGCCCTTGTGACGATCTCCAAGGCGGCCGCGCCCCTGATCCCGTTTATGACGGAGGATATTTACCAGAACCTTGTACGGAGCATCGACAAAACCGCTCCGGAGAGCATCCATCTGTGCGATTATCCGGAAGTGAAAGAAGAATGGATCGACAGAGAACTGGAAGACGATATGGAAGAAGTTCTGAAGATCGTGGTTCTGGGCCGCGCGGCAAGAAATACGGCCAACATCAAGAACCGCCAGCCTATCGGCACCATGTTCGTCAAGACGGACAAAGAGATGGGCCAGTTCTATGTGGATATCATTGCAGATGAGCTGAATGTAAAAGAAGTAAAATTTGCCAAAGATGTGGAATCCTTTATTTCCTACAGCTTCAAACCCCAGCTGCGCACCGTGGGACCGAAATACGGAAAACTCCTGAACGGCATCCGCACGGCGCTTGCGGAGATCAACGGAATCCAGGCCATGAAGGAGCTGAAAGACACAGGACTCCTTACCCTGGACATCGACGGAAACAAGGTGGAGCTTACGGAAGAGGATCTTCTTATCGAGACTGCCCAGACGGAGGGCTACGTGACAGAGAGCGAGGGAGAGACATCCGTTGTTCTTGACACAAACCTGACGCCGGAGCTGATCGAGAAAGGATTTGTCCGCGAGATCATCAGCAAGATCCAGACCATGAGAAAAGAAGCCGGATTCGAGGTAATGGACAAGATCCGTGTTTCAGCAAAAAATAATGAGCATATTATGACCATTATGAAAGACCATAAAGAAGAGATCATGTCTGAGGTACTGGCAGATGAAATGAATCTGGGCGAAACAGACGGCTATGTAAAAGAATGGAATATCAATAAAGAGAACGTCGTTTTCGGTGTGACCAGACTGTAGGAGGAGAAAAAGATGATTAATAAGCAGTTCAAAAAGGAAGCTTTCAAGGAAAGCGTAAAAGAAAATGTAAAATTTCTTTACCGCAAGACGCTGGAAGAAGCTACACAGGAGCAGATCTTCCAGGCTGTCAGCTATACGGTGAAGGACGTCATCATTGACAACTGGCTTGAATCACAGAACGCATTTAAGGAACAGGATCCCAAGATCGTATATTACATGTCCATGGAATTTCTCATGGGCCGCGCTCTGGGCAACAACCTTCTGAACCTTACCGCTTACGATGAGGTAAAAGAGGCTCTGGAAGAGCTTGGTCTGGATCTGAACGTGATCGAGGATCAGGAGCCGGATCCGGCTCTTGGAAACGGAGGACTGGGCCGTCTTGCAGCCTGTTTCCTGGATTCTCTGGCAACATTGAACTACTGTGCTTACGGATGCGGTATCCGCTATCATTATGGTATGTTCAAGCAGGAGATCAGAGACGGATTCCAGGTAGAAGTGCCGGATAACTGGCTGAAAAACGGCTATCCTTTTGAACTGCGCCGTCCGGAATACGCCAAGGAAGTACACTTCGGCGGATATGTGCGCGTAGAATATGATCCCGCTACAGGATCAAACCGCTTCATCCATGAGGGATACCAGGCGGTAAAGGCAGTTCCCTATGATATGCCGATCCTGGGATACAATAATGATATCGTAAATACCCTTCGTATCTGGGATGCAGAGCCTATTGTAGACTTCGGTCTGGACTCTTTCGATAAGGGTGATTATAAGAAGGCAGTGGAGCAGGAGAACCTTGCCCGCAATATCGTAGAGGTGCTTTACCCCAACGACAACCATATGGCAGGTAAGGAACTGCGTCTGAAACAGCAGTACTTCTTCGTATCCGCAAGCCTTCAGGCAGCCATCGCAAAATACAAAAAACAGCACAGCGACATCAGGAAGCTCTATGAGAAGGCAGTTTTCCAGATGAACGATACACATCCTACCGTTGCAGTAGCAGAGCTTATGCGTATCCTTATGGATGAGGAAGGTCTTGGATGGGACGAGGCATGGGACGTTACCACCAAATGCGTGGCCTACACCAACCATACCATTATGTCCGAAGCCCTGGAAAAATGGCCCATCGAGCTGTTCTCCAGACTGCTTCCCCGTGTATACCAGATCATCGAGGAGATCAACCGCCGCTTCATCATTGAAGTGCAGGCGAAATATCCGGGCAACTATGAGAAGATCAAGAAGATGGCGATCATCTATGACGGACAGGTGAAGATGGCTCATCTTGCCATTGTCGCAGGTTTTTCTGTAAACGGCGTGGCACAGCTTCATACAGAGATTCTGAAGAATCAGGAGCTCAGAGACTTCTATGAGATGATGCCGGAGAAATTCAACAATAAGACAAACGGTATTACCCAGAGACGTTTCCTCCTTCATGGAAACCAGCTTCTGGCAAACTGGGTAACAGACCACATCGGTCCGGACTGGATTACCGATCTGTCCCAGATCAGCAAGCTGAAGCTTTATGTGGACGACGAGAGAGCACAGCAGGAATTTATGAACATCAAGTTCCAGAACAAGCAGCGCCTTGCAAAATATATCCTGGAGCACAACGGCGTGGAAGTAGATCCTCACTCAATCTTTGACGTGCAGGTTAAGAGACTTCATGAGTACAAACGCCAGCTTCTGAACATTCTGCATGTGATCTATCTGTACGATAAGCTCAAGAGAAATCCGGGAATGGATTTCTATCCGAGAACCTTTATTTTCGGAGCCAAAGCTTCTGCAGGCTATGCCCGGGCGAAGAAGATCATCAAGCTGATCAATGCGGTTGCAGATGTAGTAAATAACGATAGATCTATTGACAATAAGCTGAAAGTGGTATTTATTGAGAATTACCGTGTATCCAATGCGGAGATGATCTTTGCGGCGGCAGACGTTTCTGAACAGATCTCCACTGCAAGTAAAGAGGCGTCCGGTACAGGTAACATGAAGTTCATGCTCAACGGCGCGCCCACACTGGGAACCATGGACGGCGCGAACGTGGAGATCGTGGAAGAGGTAGGAGCAGAAAACGCTTTCATCTTCGGTCTCAGCGCTGACGAAGTTATCAACTATGAGAATAACGGCGGCTATGATCCTCATGTGATCTACAACACAGACGGCGAGATCCGTCAGGTTCTCATGGAGCTGATCAACGGTACATTCTCCAGCGATACAGAACTGTTCCGCGATATTTACGATTCTCTTCTGTATACTAAGGGATTTGACAAAGCCGACCAGTACTTTACTCTGGCTGACTTCCGTTCCTATGCGGAAGCGCAGGAGCGTGTGGAAGCCGCATACAGAGACGAGAAGCGCTGGGCGAGAATGGCTATGATGAATACCGCATGCAGCGGAAAGTTCTCTTCCGACAGAACTATCGAGGAGTATGTAAAGGACATCTGGCATCTCGACAAGGTTTATATTAAATAAAAAGAAATTATATATGATATGAAGCAGTAAATAAGCTGCAATTAAGAAGCGCCAGTTCCGGCAAGTTCCGGTTCTGACGCTTTTTAATCTATTACAATCTGAAATCTGGTTTCCGATCCGGTTCTGACAGTCCGCTCAGAGGAATAAAATATGGAGAACGTAATGACGGCGGAGAGTTTCTGATGACATATTTGTGGGGCGGAATGATCCTGGTGGGGATTATTTACGGAGCTTTTACAGGAAATCTTAAGGAAGTGTCAGAGGCGGTCGTTTCCTCATCAGGGGAGGCGGTAAGCCTCTGTATTTCCATGGCGGGGATCACAGCCGTGTGGACAGGTATCATGAAGATTGCGGAGAATACAGGACTGGTGGCGGGAATCGCAGGAAAAATGCGGCCTCTGATCCGATTTTTGTTTCCGCGGATAGATCCTGACTCCAGAGCGGGCAGATTTATCTGCTTAAATTTTCTTTCAAACTGCCTGGGGCTATCATGGGCCAGTACAAGCTCGGGACTGATCGCTGTCAGAGAACTGGCGGATCTGGAGGAAAAGCGAAGAAAAACAGGAGCCGGAGGACAGAAAAAAGGAATTGCAAGCAATGAAATGTGTACTTTCCTGATCATTAATGTGTCTTCTCTGCAGTTGATCCCCGTAAATATGATCGCTTACCGCACCCAGTACGGCAGCGTGAATCCAACTGCTATCGTGGGCCCCGCGCTCCTGGCTACGGCAGTGAGCACCGGGGCAGCCGTTATTTTCTGCCGGATCGCGGACAGAAAGGAGAGACAGTTGTGAAAATGATTTCATTTCTTTCCAGTATGCTGATCCCTCTTATATTGTTTTATGTAATAGGCTACGGGCTTTTGGTAAAAAGAGACGTTTATCATGATTTTCTGGAAGGAGCCGGGGACGGACTGAAAATCGTAAAGAATCTGATTCCCACACTGATCGGGCTGATGACAGGCGTAGGCGTCTTAAGGGCTTCCGGTTTTCTGGATTTTCTGGGAAATGTTCTTGGAAAAGTGACGTCCGCCGCGGGGATTTCTCCGGAGATCGTGCCGCTGGCTCTTGTGCGGCTGTTTTCTTCCAGCGCGGCGTCCGGACTTCTTCTGGATATATTCAAGGAATTTGGAACAGATTCCCTGACAGGATTCACAGCCAGCCTGATCCTGAGCTCCACAGAGAGCGTATTTTACTGTATGAGTGTTTACTTTGGTTCCGTGGGGGTACAGAAGACAAGGTATACTCTGGCGGGGGCCCTTACGGCCACCCTTGCCGGGATAGCGGCGTCTGTCTGGCTGGCAGGGTATCTGCTGTGATATTAGAATATTTTCTAAAATGAGATTATATTTGGACCCGGTTATTAAAGTTGTTTTTAAATGAATGAATAATATTCATTGACAAAAGGGATATGATATGTTATACTTCACTTTGAAAAGAGCAGAAAAGAGGTGAATCAGAAAAATGACCAGAATTACAAAAGCGCCGGAGGAAAGGCGTCAGGAGATTATAGACACCGCGATGAAAGTGTTTTACGAAAAAGGATATGAGAAAACCTCTATTTCAGATATTGCAAGAGAAATGGATGTAGCGCAGGGCCTCTGCTACAGGTACTTCTCTTCAAAAGAAGAATTATTTGATACGGCGCTTGATCAATACGCGCAAAGGCAGGTAGAACGTATCTGCAGTATTTTAGATCCGCAGATGTCATTACCGGAACTAATTGAAAAAATGCCTATGTTTTTAGAAGTAGAAAATGATAACAGCTATGCTCAGAAAATCTGCCATGAAAAAGGCAATGTGAAATTTCACAACCAATTATCATTGAAAGTCTGCTCAAAACTTCAGCCTGTTGTTGCGGATTTACTGCTCAGGGCCAGGGAACAGGGAAAAATCCATATTCAGGATGTGGACACGGTTTCGTCCTTTTGCGTATATGGACAATTAGGCGTGCTGCTTGACCAGAAAATACCTGCCAGAGAAAGAGTAAACCGTATCTGCAGTTTTCTGCGTGAGTTTATAAAATGTTTTTCATCATAAAAAATAATATCCCTGCTGTTTGCGGCAGGGAATTATTTAAAAAATAAAATGAATAATGTTCATTCAATAAAGAGGAGGAAGCGGACTATGAATACAAAAATAGACTTTATTAAAGGAAATACAAAGAAATGTTTATCGGCAATGGTTCTGCCGCTGCTGGCGGCTATGTTTCTGAATATGGCGTATAATCTTGTAGACAGTCTCTGGATCGGAAACCTGTTAGGAGAAACCGCATATGCTGCTTTAACTAATTCGACGCCGATTATCCTGATTCTCAGTTCTATTGCTATGGGGGCGTCGAACGGTATATCAATTCTGCTGTCACAGGCTATTGGAGCAGAAGAGAAAGAAAAAACGGATAAAATAATCATGACATCTCTGGTAACGGCTGTCATATTTTCTCTTGGCGTAACAGTTTTGATGGAAATAACATTAAAGCCGATTCTTATTTTACTTAATACCCCGCAGGAGGTTATGGGACTGGCCTATCAATATCTGGCAATTTATATTCTGGGCTATCTGTCAGTTTATTTATATTGCTATTTTACAGCAGTTTTAAGAAGCTTTGGGAATAGTATTTTTCAGGTGGCCGCAATGCTGATCTGTACATTTTTAAACGCAGTGCTGGATCCGGTGTTCATACATTTTATGGGATTTAACGGCGCGGCTGCCGCGACTGTCCTGTCTCAGACTTTGTGTTTGATACTTATGCTTTTTTATCTCCATGCAAAAGGCTTTTTTCATCTCCATCTGCCGCTTTTTGATAAACGTCTGATTATCCCGCTGATCGCAAAAGGTATTCCTTCGGCTTTTCAGCAGAGTATACCTGCGATAAGTACAAGTTTTCTTACTTCCCTTGTCACAGTCTACGGTATCTCCGCACTGGCTGCTTACGGGATCACAGGAAAACTGGAAACCATTCTGTTTTATCCGGCAATGGCTTTGAATATGGCATTGACAAGTATTGTAGGGCAGTGTGCCGGGGGAAAAAGATATGACCGCGCAAAGGATTATATAAAATTGTCTTTGGCGTACGGAATAGTTGTACTGTTTGTTCTTTCCGGTTTTGTTGTACTTTTTGCCCGTCCCCTGTCGCATTTATTTGTGGACAGCAGCGCAGCGGCAGATATTGTAGTTGTATACTTTAAGATCGTCGGGATCGGCTATGTTTTAAATACAGTTACGAATTGTTTTCTGGGAAGTATGAACGGGATGGGAAGACCTGCCAAAAGTATGCTTTGTATGGTGTTGTACTATATAATCATAAGAATGCCGTTCGCATGGTTATTGTCTCATTCTGAGTTAGGGATAAATGGAATCTGGACAGCAGTTTTGATCAGTCATCTTATTGCTGCGGCAGCCGCAGCCGCGGCCGCCGTCCATGAGCTGCTGAAAAGAGATTTATAGGAGAAGTTTATAGATCATATGATCTTCGTGTACACTAACGCTGCACAAGAGACTGGTTTTTTCGGATAGTTTCCTGAATGATATTCCGGGTGTAGGTTCCCAGATGCTTCTGGGCGTCTCTGTCCAGGTCTTTTACATAAACCGGGGCGCAGTATTCGATCACCACATGACATGGTTTTACCTTCGGAAAATGCGCCTCAAAAATTTCCGCCGTATTGTTCATTGCAATGGGAACAATGGGGCATCCGGTCTTACTGGCGATCTTAAAGCTTCCTTCATGAAAGGGAAGAAGTTCAGATTCATCCTGATTTTTATTTCTGGTGCCTTCCGGAAAGATGCAGATAGAAATTCCCGACTTGATTTTTTCAATGGCGGTAAGGATAGTCTTTAATCCCTGTTTGATATCTTTGCGGTCAAGAAACAGACAGTGAAGATATTTCATCCAGTTGGAGAGGAGAGGGTACCGTTCCATCTCTTTTTTGGCAATGTAGCCGGTACGCCGCACGCAGCGGGTATAAGTCAGAAGAATGTCAAAATAGCTCCGGTGGTTGCCGATATAGAGCACAGGAGTGTCTTTCGGGACATTCTCCTCTCCGATAACAGTGATCCTGGTTCCGGCGATCTTCAGAATAAATCTGAATACGCCCTGGATGAGACGCAGGGAACTGACGTCCTTTTTTATGGGGGCAAATTTTCCAATGATCCATTCTGCCAGAAGAATAGGAATGGACAGGATCAGAAATCCTACTACTGTAATTACGATCAATATAAAACGTATCATTTCCATTACCTCTTTGTAAGTTTTATCTCAAAAGCGGCGCGGCCTTCCTGGAAAGATGCGCCAAAGCCGGTGTAGACTGACGCTACAGAACAATTATACTCATTTTGGAAAATACTTGCAATAAATCTTTTTTCTTCCACATAGAATACATACTGAGGAACAGACTGGGGTGGCATTTTATGAAAAAAGCAGCCTTCCTGCTCTGGATTGTTGCGGCTCTTCTGGCGTTAAGCGGATGCCGCGCAATACGCATTGAGGAGGCGGAGAGGACGCCTCTTAAATATACAGTGATGGACAGCGCCGGGATTCCGGAGGAAGCGGCTGCCTTGATCGAAGAAAAGAAGGCTGCGGAATTCCAGATGGTCTATCAGAGCGGGGAAGATATGTATCTGATCAAAGGCTATGGAAGACAGATGAGCGGAGGCTACAGCATACAGGTGACAGACCTCTCCGCATCGTCCACGGCGGTCTTTTTTGAGACGAAACTCATCGGGCCTTCAAAAAGCAGCCAGAGCGGCGAGCCTTCTTACCCGTATATTGTAGTAAAAACAGAGTACCGGGAAGAACCGGTGCAGTTTCAGTAAATGACCAGGAGGAAAGCAAAGTGGAATTAAGAAAAGAAGATATTCAGATGCTCCGTATAAAAAACAGGGCGGCCAGTCAGGTTACTTTTGATATGGATTATAATGTGCCGGACGCGAAGCCTGACATCGGAAGAATGATCCAGAATAAAGGGGACGTGACAATGGAAGAAGTACGTCTTAACGACGGCCACGCCTTTCTCAGAGGAAACCTGAACGTAGATCTTCTCTATGTTGGCGAGGAGGAAGGCAGGGTGTACAGTCTGTCCGCCAGACTCCCCATTGAAGAAACGCTGAACCTGGAGGGAATCGTAAGCGGGGATAAGCTCTGCCTGAAATGGGAGATCGAGGATCTGAGCCTTTATCTGATACATTCCAGAAAACTGAACATTAAGGCGGTAGTGACTTTCTACGCGGTGGTGGATGAACTGAACGGAGTCCGTCTTCCCGCGGCTCTGGACGATGAGTCCATATCGGTAAAAAAGAAAACAATGCGGCTTTTGAGTCTTGCCGTACATAAAAAAGATACGCTCCGGAAAAAAGAGGAGATCACGCTGGCGTCCAATAAACCTAATATTGCGGAACTTCTGTGGCATACCACTGAGGTCAGGGCCCTGGATCTGCGGCCGGAGGACGGCATGATAAGAGCGAAAGGAGAGCTGTTTGTTTTTGTCATGTACACAGGAGACGACGAGACAGGTTCCCTACAGTGGCTGGAATATTCTGTTCCCTTTACCGGAGAGGTGGAATGCGGAGGCTGTACTGCTGACATGATCCCCAATATGGAGTATTCTGTTATCCATCAGTCTGTGGAAGTAAAGCCGGATGCCGACGGAGAAGAACGGCTGCTTATAGCGGATGTGGTGCTGGAGATTGATATGAAGCTGTACCAGGAGGAGGAGCATGAGGTGATCCTGGATGTTTATTCTCCTTTTTGCCAGTGTATCCCCCAGGGAAAGAAGGAAATGCTGGAAAGTCTTCTGATCAGGAATTTTTCCAAATGCCGTCTCTCCGACAGGATCGGCGTAAAGGAAACTCAGGGGAAAATACTTCAGATCTGCCATGGACAGGGCAGAGTGAAGGTAGATAAGACAACGGTTGTAGAGGACGGCATTCAGGTAGAAGGAATCGTACATATGAAGATCCTTTATATCATCGGAAACGACGACATGCCGTTTTATTCCATGGAAGCAATGCTGCCTTTCACACATACCGTAGAGGCAAGGGGGATATCGAAAGACAGCGTATACCATCTTCACGCGGATCTGGAACAGATGGCCACAACTATGGTGGACAGTAATGAAATTGAAGTAAAAGCTACTGTAAGCTTAAACGTGCTTGTGGTAAGCTGTACAGAGGAAATGATCATTGATAAGGTGGAAGTGCAGCCTCTTGATATGGAAAAGGTACGCAGTATGCCGGGAATTACTGTTTATATGGTAAAACCCGGGGATACACTCTGGGATATCGCAAAAAAATTCTATACGACAGTGGAAGAAATCTGTGTGAGAAACGATCTGGAAAACGGGGAGATCGAACAGGGACAGCCGCTGCTGCTGATAAAAAAAGTAGAGGAATGAGAAAAGCCGGAGAAAGGTTATTGAAATTCCGCGGAGAATCATATAGAATATAAAAAGAAATTGTATACAAAGTACAGGAAACCGTATACAAAAAACACAGATGGTAAAAAACGAAAGAACAGGGGAGAAGTTTATGCGGCTGAGAGCAATGGCAAAAATCAATCTGGGACTTGATGTGATCCGCAAAAGAGAGGACGGATATCATGAAGTGCGTATGATCATGCAGACCATACGGATGTACGATACACTTGATATACGCAGAAAACAGACGCCGGGGATCTCTCTGGAAGTAAATCTGCCTTATATCCCCTGTGATGAAAGAAATCTGGTATATAAAGCCGCCAAACTTCTCATGGAAGAATTTCAAATACAGGAAGGCATAAGCATGAAACTGACAAAAGCGATTCCTGTAGCGGCAGGCATGGCAGGAGGAAGCTCGGACGCCGCCGCCGCCCTGGTAGGCGTGAACCGTCTTTTCCGTCTGGGGCTCAATCAGAAAGAGCTGATGGAGCGGGCGGTCAAGATCGGAGCCGACGTGCCTTACTGTGTGATGAGAGGAACGGCTCTGGCAGAAGGGATCGGGGAAAAGCTTACGCCTCTCTCTCCGCTCCCCAACTGTTATGTGCTGGTGGGAAAACCGGGGATCAGCGTCTCCACAAAGACAGCTTACGAAAATCTGAAGCTTGATGAGATCAATAAGCATCCGGACATTGACGGTATGATCCGGGACATCCAAAAAGGCGATCTGCATTCCATGACGGAAAAAATGGAGAATGTATTTGAACCCGGAATCATTGAAAAATATCCGGTGATCCAGGAAATCAAGGATTTTATGGAAGCGCGGGGAGCAATGAAGGCGATGATGAGCGGAAGCGGTCCTACGGTGTTTGGAATCTTTGAGGATAAAAGAAAGCTTTTTGCCGCGGCGGACGCTCTGAAAAAAAGCGCTCTGGCGAAGACCGTGTTTGCCGCCAGGATCTACAACCCCAGGGGAGGTACAGAAGATGAATGATTTTTCCGTTGACATGAACGAATATCTGCCGCTGCGCGACGTGGTGTTTAATACTTTGAGAAAAGCCATACTCAAGGGAGAACTCAGGCCGGGAGAAAGGCTGATGGAGATCGCTCTTGCGGAACGGCTGGGAGTCAGCAGGACTCCGGTCCGGGAAGCCATGCGCAAGCTGGAACTGGAGGGCCTGGTGGTCATGATCCCAAGAAGAGGCGCTCAGGTGGCGAATATTACAGAGAAGGATCTTAACGATGTGCTGGAAGTGAGGATCGCCCTGGAGAATCTTTCTATCCAGAAAGCCTGCTCCTGTATGACGGAGGAACAACTGGAAAAGCTCTGGGAGGCCGCCCGTAAATTTGAGAGTATGACGGAGGACGGGAATCTGGTGAAGCTGGCGGAGGCGGATGTGGACTTTCACGAGGTGATCTACCGCTCGTCTGATAACCGGCGCTTAAACCAGGTGCTGAATAATCTCCGGGAACAGATCTACCGCTATCGTGTGGAGTATCTCAAGGATGAAGATACACGGAAGATCCTTGTAAAGGAGCATGAAGAGATTTACCGCGCCATTAAAGAAAGAGATGTAAAAAGAGCCCAGGAAATTTCCTACCGCCATATCGAAAACCAGAGGGAAGCGATCATACGCTCCATCAGGGAGGAAGCGGCGAATCAGGAAAAAAACGGAAAACGTAAATAAAAATATATAAGCTGGTTATGATAAGAGAGATAGAAGATGTCTCTCTTTTTTTATGGTTCAGGTGATGAAAAATGGAAAAAACAAAAATTTCTTCAAACCTCAGAGAAAATGAAGCTTATATCCGAAAAAGATGCAAAAACTGCGCCGATATCCTGATCCGCCCCATGCGGCTGGGAGACGGTCCCAGGGTGGACTGCCTAATGGTGTATATTGAAGTTGCGGTTTCCAATATGATGCTGGATGATTCCGCCATTGGAAAAATGGTAAATCATTTCTGGGAGATACCTCCGGAGCAGATCCAGGAGTTTATAAGAAACAACAGTCTGGGAATCGCGGACGTGAAAAAACTGCCGGATATGGAGGCGGCCTTTGGAGCGCTTCTTGCGGGAAACGCTGTATTTTTTATGGACGGCTGCGATCAGGCGATGAAAATTTCCAGCAAAGGATACCCGAATATGGGGGTGTCGGGAGCGGAGACAGAAAAGGTTCTGAGAGGTTCCAGAGAAGGTTTTTCCGACGCGGTGAAAGTCAATTCCGCGCTGGTGCGCAAGCGGATACGGGATACCAGACTGAAAGTAGAGGAAAGGACCGTGGGCGTCCGTTCCCAGACAATGATCCAGATTCTGTATATTGAAGATCTGGTACGGGACGATCTGCTGGAAGAGATAAAAAACCGCCTGGAAGAGTATGAGATCGACGGAATACTGGACAGCGGGATGCTGGAACAACTGACAGAAGAAACCTGGTATTCTCCCTTTCCTCAGTATCAGACCACTGAACGTCCCGACAGGGCGGCGCAGGAACTTCTGAATGGGAAAATCGTGGTAATCTGCGACAATTCACCCTACGCTCTGATACTTCCCAGCTCTTTTAACGGGTTCATGGAAAGCAGCGAGGACTGGTATCATCATTTTGAAATGGCGTCCTTTCTCAGAGTTCTGAGATATCTGGCGTTAATGACGGCGACTCTTCTGCCCGGCCTTTATCTGGCGGTGATACGGTTCCATACGCAGATCCTGCCTGCCAATCTGATCCTTTCCTTTGCGGAGGCAAGAGAAGGAGTGCCGTTTTCCAGTGTGGCGGAGCTTATTTTTCTGGAACTGGCCTTTGAGCTGATACGGGAAGCAGGCGTCAGGATACCCGGATCTCTGGGAAGCACCATAGGAATTGTGGGAGGGCTGATCGTGGGACAGGCGGCTGTCACCGCCAATCTGGTAAGCCCTATTGTAGTGATGATCGTAGCCCTTACGGCTCTGGGCGGAATGGCGCTGCCAAATGAAGAATTTGCTTCCGCCTTCCGTCTTCTGAAATATGTGTTTCTGCTTCTGGGCGGATATCTGGGAATCTTCGGGATCGTTCTGGGAATTTATATGACGGTGGCCCATCTGGCGGGGCTTTTGAGCTTCGGGATGCCGTATCTGATGCCTTTTGTAAAAAAAGAAGAGGCAGGGGGCACCGGAGAAGGAATCCTGCGCCTGCCTTTCCGAAAAAGAAAAAAACGTCCTGTTTACGCCAGACAGGAAGAAAAGTTAAGGCTGAGAAGGAGGGAAGAGCATTGAGATTTGCGGAGAATAACAGAATTTCCCACAGACAGCTTTACCGCCAGATGATCCTCGCCTTTCTTGCGCCTTTCCTTCTCTGCCTGCCGGGAGAAGAGGGGCTTCTGGGAAAATCAGGCATTGTGGGAATTTTCCTGGCTCTGGCTGTTCTGGCCCTGTATGCTCTTTTACTTTTACGGATGGCGCCATGGTATTCGGATCTGGTGAAATCGCTGGGAGCTGTTTCAGGAAGAGGGGCGGGAGTGTTTTTTCTTGTATACGTGATCCTTACAGGAGCTTACCTTGCCAGACTGATGGCGGATCTGATACCTGCCGTTCTCGTCACCGGCATCCCGGGAAGTGTGATCTCTCTTCTGGCTGTAGCTGTGTGCAGCTTCGGAACCTGCAGGGGAATGCAGAGAAGAGGAAGAATGGCCGAGGCGTCGGGAGGAATTCTTTTATGGGGAATCGTGCTGATGATGGTCCTCTGTCTGGGGCAGGGAAGAATGGACTATCTGAAAGAAATGGCGGAAAATTCCACAGTACAGGGGAAAACGGTGATGGACGGCTGCTACAGATTTCTCTGCGCTTCATCAGGGCTGGGGCTTCTTCCTTTCAGTCTGAAAGACGTGGAAAGAAGGGGAAAGGCGGGAAAAACACTGATATTCGGGATCGTAACGCTGGGCGGGATACTTATAGGGACGCTGCTTTTGCTGCCGGCAGTCCTGGGATGGGAGAGGCTTAAGGAAGAAACCTGGCCGGTGATCCCTCTTATGGCGGGAGCGGATCTTCCCGGAAACGTCCTGGCAAGATTTGATGTACTCTGGATGGGATTTCTGCTGTACAGTCTGCTTTTTGCCGTGGGAAGTATTTTTCATTACGGCCATCAGATTGCTCTCCGGGCTCATATGGGAACGGGACGCTGGTGGCTTCCGGCGGCAGTGTTTCTTATGTCAGTAACAGAATTTGGAGGAAAACAGATCCGGGATTATTATGGATTTTATCTCTCTTTCATTTTTGTCCCCGGGCTTGTGATTCTGCAGATTTATATGGCCTTTCGGGGAAATATGAAGAGGAGGAGAAGGACGGCGGCCGCTCTGCTTCTTGTCACTCTTCTGGGACTGACAGGCTGCGCGGCCATTGAACCGGAAAAAAGGATGTATCCTCTGGCGCTGGGCGTGGATGTGTCTGAACAGGGTTTTTCCATGACGTATGGGATGCCGGATCTTCCCCAGGCCACAGGGCAGGAGAAGCCGGAAGAGAATGGAAGTATTCCCGTGCTGTCCATATCAGGAAAAGACTTTCGGGAGATCGGAGAGATTTATGACCGTTCCCAGGAAAAGTATCTTGATATCAGTCATATCCAGGTGATCCTTCTGGGAAACAGACTGATAGAAAGCGGAAGATGGAGTGATCTTTTTTCTTATTTGAAGGAAGAACCGTTTATGGGAGAAAACGTATATCTTTTCCGTACAGAGGATCCGGAGGCTGTTTTATCCTGGGACAGTAAAGGAAGTTCTGTGGGGGCGTATCTTACCGGACTTCTGGAAAACCGCCTTCCCGGGCAGCAGAAGAGCGGAGTGACTCTGCGGCAGGCATATCACCAGTGGTATCAGGACGGGACGCTTGTCAGCCTGCCTTTGATCGTTCTCGAAGAAGAAGGGATCCAGGTCTATCTTGAGGAGAAAGAGTAGATCAGTTTCTTCCGGTTTGTCAGATAGTAGACCGCGCCCAGAGCGTCCGCCAGAAACCAGCCGACAGGTACAGACCACCAGATTCCCAGAGTGCCGATAAAAGGCACTGCGGAAAGAGCATAGGCCAGGGCGACCCGGACTCCCAGGGACACAATGGTGAGAACCACAGACATTCCCGGTTTTCCAAGAGCCCGGTACAGTCCGTAAAACAGAAACAAAAGGCCGATCATATAGTAAAATGCGCCCTCAATATGCAGATACCGGACTCCTTCCGCGATCACAGCAGTTTCCCCTTCGTCGATAAAAAGTGTCATCAAAGGTTCTGCAAGCAGAAAAACAAGAAGAGAAAGCAGAGCTCCAAAGGCCACCGACACCGCAACGGCCGTACGGATTCCCTTCCGTATCCGTTCCCATTGTCTGGCGCCGAAATTCTGCGCAGTAAAAATAGAAAACGCATTTCCGAAATCCTGTACGGGAAGATAGGCGAAAGCGTCTATTTTTACTGCGGCGGCAAAGGCCGCCATAACGGTTGTCCCATAGCTGTTCACAAGTCCCTGAACTGCCAGGATACCCAGGTTCATAATGGACTGCTGGAGACAGGTCAGGGCGGAAAAACTGGTGATTTCCTTCATGCGGCTCATACGCAGCCGGATATGTTTTTCTTTTTTCAGAAGCCGGGGAAATTTTATTTTCGTATAAAGAGCAATCCCGATCCCGGATACATACTGGGAGATCACAGTAGCCTCCGCGGCGCCTGCCACACCGCGGTGCAGCCCGGCTACAAACCAGAGATCCAGCACAATATTCAATCCGGCGGAAACTGCCAGGAATATAAGCGGAACCATAGAGTTTCCAAGAGACCGGAGCAGAGAGGCGAAAAAATTATAAAGAAAGATTCCCGCCAGGCCGGCAAAGATCACAGTCAGGTATTCCCGCATTAAACCTGTCAGCTCCCCGGGAGTGCGCAGAAACCATATGATCCAGTCGGTTCCCGCAAAAACGATCACGTTTAAAAAGACAGTAACAGCGCCCAGCAGAACGAAGGAGGCCAGAATCCCCTCCTTTAATCCGGCGCGGTCTTTCTCGCCGTAGCGGATAGAAAAAACAGTTCCGCTTCCCATGGCCAGGCCGAGAAGGACGGAAGTGAGAAAAGTCATCAGAGAAAAAGAAGAACCCACCGCAGCCAGAGCGTCTGCCCCGAGAAATCGCCCTACGATCATTGTATCCGCAATATTGTAGCACTGCTGCAGAAGATCTCCCAGGATCATGGGAACCGCAAAGCGGAGCATTGTTTTCATAACGGGGCCCTGTGTCAGATCATTGTTCATTTGCTTCACCTTTACTTTCGATACGAAATAATTATATTAACATTTGTAAGTAATTATAAATATACTGTTTTGTGATGTCAATTATAAATTTTCGTTTTGCTTGACTTGAAAAAAGGGAAGGCGATATAATAACATACAGCAGAAATTGAGGGAAGAAAGGATGGGCTGCCGTATGTTTTTAGACGGGCTTGACGAGACAGACCAGAAAATACTCCGGCTTCTGATACAGAACGCCAGAATGTCCTATTCCGAGATCGGACAGCAGATAGGAATATCGCGGGTCGCCGTAAAAATGCGGGTACAGGCGCTGGAAAAAAAGGGGATCATCGAGGAATATACCACAGTCATCAATCCGCAGAAGATCAGCGGAGCGGTTTCCTGCTATTTTGAGATCGAAACGGCGCCGGATACTCTGATGCAGGTTGCCGGGCTGCTGAAAGAGAACGATACGGTTACACAGATCTACCGTGTTACAGGAAAAAGCAGACTCCATGTCCACGCGGTCGCCTCTTCCAATGAGGAAATGGAAAAACTGATCTATGAAACGATGGACAGGCTTCCGGGCGTGGTAGAATGTTCCTGCAATATGATCTTTTCCAGGATCAAGGACATCAAGGGTCTGCGTCTGTAAGAAAAAAGAGGAATCTTTTCCGCCCAGGTATATTGTACATAAAATCTGACGATACTTCAGACAGCGCCGGTGAAACGCGGCGAAAACAGGAGGTGCGGACAGAATTTATGAAACTATGGGATAAAAGATGGATAAAAAAAGAAAAACTGCGGATCTGGATACGGGACAGGAAAAACAGGGCCGCGGCGTCTCTGCTGGCGTCTCTGCTGGCGGTCTCCTGCATGGCCGGCAGCATAAAGCCGCCTGCCTGTACAGAAATACAGGGATGGTGGGGAGCCATATATCCGGAGTTCTGTTTTGCGCAGGCAAAGGAAGAATCCCGGGAGCAAAGCCAGGAGAGAGACACAGAGGAGAGCCGCCCGAAGATTTCCTTCTGGCTTGCGAAAGTACTGGATTGGTGATATGATAAGGACAATGTCAGGGCGGCTGTTTGATCGGATCCGCCGCCGCAAGAAGTCAAGGAGAACAGAATATGAAGCCAGACAGAGATGCGCCGGTAGGCGTGTTTGATTCCGGAGTAGGCGGCCTTACCGTCGCCAGAGAGATCATGCGGAATCTG